>Ga0210394_10000148_pt1 | contig 167745 bp, 144 predicted proteins | sample IncBWC12MmetaG_FD_160121 | JGI IMG/M metagenome (GOLD analysis project Ga0210394, IMG submission 160121) | Forest soil microbial communities from Barre Woods Harvard Forest LTER site, Petersham, Massachusetts, United States - Inc-BW-C-12-M | ecosystem: Environmental > Terrestrial > Soil >... | reverse complement strand
CAAGGTGAGCGATTCCATCTTCCGGCTGCGCCAGGGTGAGTTGAGCCTGCCATTGCAGACCGATCGAGGCTACCTGATCCTCTCCATCAAGCAGATTCTTCCCGCGCACCAGGGATCTCTCGAAGAAGTTCGGGATACCGTGGTTGCCGAACTGAAGCAGGAAAAGGCGTCCGCGGAGGCGCGCATCAAAGCAGATGAGCTAGTCAAGAGAGCAAAGTCGGGAGAAAAGTTCGACGCCGCAGCCAAAGCGCTCGGCTTGGAAGCCAAAACGAGCGAGGACTTCGCTCGCTCCGGCACCATCCCCAATGTCGCCAGCGGGAAACAGCTCGGTGCCGCCTTCCAGATGAAGACTGGGGATGTCGGCCCGCCTCTCAACCTCGGCGCCAACTGGCTGGTCTACAAAGTCGTGGAGAAACAAGAGCCTAACGCGGCGGATTTTGAGAAACAAAAGAAAGAAATCACCGAAGCCGTGCTGCAAAATAAGCGATCGATTGCGTTTGACGCCTTCCGAACCGCCCTGGAAGACCGCCTGAAAAAAGAAGGCAAACTGAAATTGATGCCCGAAAAACTCAAAGGGTTCGGCGCTACAGTCTAGCCTAAGTAACAGAAAATAAATAACTTACAAACTTATCGGTGCGAGCTTGTCTTTCTGCGCGCACCCCGGTAGCCTAATGGTGTCTCCCAAGTAGCCGATTTCGAGCCTAGCTCCGCGCTTGTACGAAACAATGGGCAAGCCGGAAGGAAGCGGAAATCGGGACAGAATCTGCCATGGCCCCCCCAGCGCCACGCCCTCAGGACCCTGCGATTATGAATACGAAGAAAACGACATCCCGTCCACCCACTGTCCGCAATGACTACCGCTGCAGTATGGAAAGAAATCAGGGCGGCAAGTACTGTGTTCGCATCCAGGTTTTCTACCCGCGCCACGCCTGGAATCTCGGGGTATTTTTCCTTGCGTCGTCGTTTGACCGGGCCATGAAGAAGCTTGAGGAATCTTTGGACTTCCTGCAGCGTCATGAGGAGAAGCTCTGGTTTTGGGGCGTCGACCGCGCCGAAGACATGGGCTTTTCGGCCGAGTTCCTCCGCGAGGCCGGAATGAAGCTGGATCACCGCACCGAGTTTCCCCGCAGGGCTACGAATCTATCATTGGCTCCGGAACGCGAAGTGCCGGCATTTGTGCTGGGGCCGGTTCGCCGTGGGCTGGCAGAATCCGTGGATAACACTCGCAGCGCAGTAGTCGGCGATTGATCGAACAAGCCAGAGCGCGTGAGACTGGCTTCCGCAATGATTCCGTTGAATGCGAGTCCGTGTAACTAAGCTCCCGACATTAGTTCGCGAAATTAAGTCTCAGAAGTTAAGTTCCACTGTCCATTTGGCCGGCGAATCTGTCCCTCTTCCATATTGACTTCACCTACTTTCTTCGCCATCATGCCGGAATTCGGACGGGTCTGCGTTTCAGTGGGCGAACATTTCAGTGAGAAACAAAACGATGAAACGCAATGCGAATAAGCGGGTCCTTGCGCTGCTCGCGGCTGCTGCGTTCTTTTCGACAGTCCTCGCTCTCGGTAGCTCGGCACGGCAGGCGCAATCCAAGCAATCGGGCAACTCAGACAAGCCGCAGGCAAACGGCTCAAGCGTACCAGCTTCGACGAAGCCATCTCCGCCTACAACGAGTTCAACAACTTCGGGTACCGCAACGCCCCCATCTGCAACGCCGGCAAAACCGCAAGCGCCTTCAGCGAACGGCGCGGGCGTCGTGTGGATCAACACGGACACTGGCGTGTACCACAAGCAGGGAACGCGCTGGTATGGAAAGACCAAGCATGGCAAATACATGTTGGAGGCGGACGCGATCAAGGCAGGATACAAGCCGGCGAAGTGAGCCCGCGTGGCGAAAAATCGAAGGAATCGAAGCGAGTGCTGCGGACCGATTTTGTTAGAAGAATAAAGGAGAGAACGAGATGAAAAAACGATTGAGCAGGATGATTTTGGCGGCTCTGATTTTGATTTTGGGAGTGAGTGGAGCGTATTTGCATGTCCAGAATGTGGCCGCGCAACCCAAGCCTGCCGCGGCGCAAGCTGCGCCCAAAGCGGGCGATTTGTTGGACATCAATACGGCGACGAAAGATCAGTTGAAAGGGCTGCCGGGTATCGGCGATGCATATTCGCAGAAGATCATTGACGGCCGGCCGTACAAGATGAAGACCGATCTGCTGAATAAGAAGATCGTTCCGGCAGCGACCTACGACAAGATCAAGGCCCTGATCATTGCCAAGCAACCTAAATAGTCTGGGCCAAATAACCTAAGTAGCCAAACTGCCCAATTAGAAGGGCGAGCGGTCCATCTTTGGCGCTACTGATTTTTTCTCGAACTTTCAAAAGCGATTGCACAATATTTTCGATTTAGAAGAGCTCGGCGGGTTGCGCTGCCGGGCTCTTTTTCTTGACGCGTTATTTTTCGCGGAGGATGACTTCGCCTTGGCCTACCAGTTGATCGTTGAGCCAGACACGATACTTGTAGGTGGCGCCCTTGAGGCCGACGCGGGGCGGGCCGCTCAGCAGGCGCATGCCTGCGGGGGCTTGAAAAATATTGGAAGAAAAGGGGCAGCGGTTAACGTCGAATTCGACGCGAAGATTGCCGGCGTCGGAGATCCAGGAGATTTGATCTCCGGGGTCGAGAACAACCACCTGGGGTACGAGTCCAACGAGTACGGGACGCTCTGCCATTTTTCCTCTGCTCCTTGCTTCAGTGCACGTTGCCAGCAACATGCCAATCCGTGCGCGCCGCTAGACGAACGCTTGTGTCATTGACCGGCGAAATGCATTACAACAGATTTGTGAATTCCTCGACGCTGACTGTTGATCTTGGATGATTCCGCGCAAAGTCTTCCGTTTCAATTCGCCCTTATGGATGGGAATCACCACGCGAGCCTGGCCGCTCGCCCGCACATAAATTGCGTGACTTCCACTCTGCCGGCGAAACAAGAATCCAAGTCGCTCGGCCACACGAATCAAGTCTTTTGCAGAAGCGGTGGGCAACTTCGGCGTCACACGGCAATCTCAATCGGTTTAATTAAAATGTCTTCCGTTGGAATTGGCAAACCATCCTCGACCAAGCTCTCGATGTAGAGTCCGATAGCTTCACGAATGCTCTCGACACCTTCTTCGACAGTCTCGCTCTGCGTATGACACCCCCGGCAGAGTAGGGCAGAAGACGTGATAGCCCCCTTCCGCTTCTTTCTCGAAAATCACAGTGTAACGGTGTGACATCGCGAGCCTCCGCTTCTCATATTCTAGCCGATTCCGCTGTAGCCGGCCGGTCTCTGTTTCCCGCTGCTAGCCCGGAAGCGCGGGATTACGCTGATCAATGAAATGCTGAAAACCTTGTGCAAACGGACGATAGCATATTTGCGGGAAGAGTTCTTCTCGCGGAAGGATGGTTGCGAGGTCGCAGCATTGCAAAAATTTCCGTGTGCAATTTTGCACATACGTTTTACCTGTCCTTTGGTACGACTTGACCGGCCCCGAACGCGTCCCTAGACTGAGTATGGTAAGCCGTGCTGCCATCCTTTTGCGCCCCGGCAGGGTTTCGCGGTCGCAGGAAAAAATGCAAGAGCGTCCGCCGGACGCAGAGGATGTCCCCGAATGGCCTCACGCGCTTTATCGATACCTTTGCCTAATGGATCCCGCATTTCAATTCTTCTAGCTTTGCCGTTTGTAATGATTCACATTTTGGCTATCGGCATATTTTTTGTGCACTTTCGCTGGTCGTATCTTGCGGTATGCCTGGGGCTTGGCGCGGTGCGAATGTTTTTCGTTACCGCGGGGTATCACCGCTATTTCGCGCACCGCTCGTACAAGACGAGCCGGGTGTTTCAGTTCGTGATCGCGTTTTTGGCGATGACTTCCGCGCAAAAGGGCGTGCTGTGGTGGGCGGGACATCACCGGCATCATCACCGGCACTCGGACCAGGATCTGGACATGCATTCGCCCACGCTCTTCGGATTTCTTTGGGCGCACGTAGGATGGTTCATCACCGATAAATATGACGTTACGCCGCTCGAATACATCGGCGACTTCGCGAAATATCCCGAACTGCGCTGGCTGAACAAATATCATCATGTGCCGCCGATGGTGCTCGCCGCGGTTATTCTTTTGATTGGCGGATGGCCGCTGTTTGTTTGGGGATTCTGTTTTAGCACCGTGCTGATTTGGCATGATACGTCCACTATCAATTCGCTCGCGCATCTGTTTGGGACTAGGCGCTACGAGACAACGGACACGAGCCGCAACAACTGGCTGCTGGCGCTTTTGACGCTGGGCGAAGGGTGGCACAACAACCACCATCACTTTATGGCTTCGGCGCGACAGGGTTTTTACTGGTGGGAGATCGACATCACGTATTACACGCTGAAGATGCTTTCGTGGTGCGGGCTGGTTTGGGATTTGCGCAAAGTGCCCGCGCATCTGCTTGCGGAACATAGACTCGCCGCGTAGTTTCTTCGGAACCCTCATCGATCGTTCCTTAAGCTTCTTGGCTTGATTGGGTGGACGGGTGTACCCTCACCCCCGGGGTGTCCGCGAGTTATGAAGTAAACGCATGAAAGGAATCGAGTTGTTGGCGTTGCTGCATGCTGCATGTTTACTCGGTGTGGAAAAAAGAGGAAGCGATTGGGCGGGACGGTCCTGCTTGGGGGTTTTCTCGTAACTGCACATTCTAATGGGTTTTAAGTCGTGTGTTTTGAAACTGCGGATTCCAAAGGGGTTACTGTCATATTTTTCGAAAGTGCAGATTCTGAAAGAGTTAGTGAATAGTGAGTTGTGGGTAGTGAGTAGCCAGAGGAAAGAGAAGAAGGGGGTCGGTACACCCGCGGCGTTTTGCAAAAGAGTGCGGAAGCAACTGATGGCAAACGAGTTGGCGAAATGCTCTTTTTTGAGGAGTGCGGAAGCCTGTGAAAATAGGGGAGTTAGTTCTTGGCTTCTTTTGCAAGAGAGCGGAAGAGCGAAGCAGGAAGGAAATGGCGGGGCAGGAACGGATCCGACGGTGCAAGCTGAACGGCGAGGGAAAAATGAAGGGCAACTAAACACGGAGACACAGAGTGCGCAGAGAGTTCGTGAGCGCGGCGGGACGAGAGGGGCAGGGAGAGGGCGAGTTCCAGAACGGGAATAGGGAGCGGGCTTGAAGCCGATGTTCACGGTCTATGTTACCGCAGTTTTTGATAACTTGTCAAGGTATTTCTAATGTAGTAATGATTCGAACGGCAGGCGGATGGGGCCTAAGTTGATAAGAGGAATGGGGATGGACGGAAATTTGGTGCGCGAAAACGGTGCTGGGGCGGGTTTCAGCTAAGGCTCGTAGCTTCGGAAGGGAGCGAAGTCAAAACCCGCACCCTTGAAAAACCACAAGGGATGCTGCACCCGGCAGAAGAACACGGAGAAAGCCCCACCCTTTCGACAACCAAACCCGAAAGGGTGGGCCAGCCCGACAGAAAAAAAACAAAATCAAAATCGTCTTAGCGAGTAAAGGGTGGTCCACCCGCCACCCCCCTTTTTGATTTCATCACAAAAGTGAGACGGTAAATAAATACCACAAGAAGCCGACTAGGGCCCCGGAGGACAAGATAGTCCACCTCGATGCCCCCCTCCCGAATAAACCTAGCGCGCCACCAAATAGTCCGGCCGAGGTCGGATAGAACCGCGTGAAGTTCCGCACTTGGATAAGTAAAGCGATGGTGTTCGCTGCAATTTTAGGACGTCGGAAAAGGCGATACTGCACAGCCAGAAAGAGTAGTAACGATGTGCTCACCAATAGGAGCCCTAGACCCGCGAAAACCCAGCCCCATGTCCGAGGTAACCGCTTGCCGTCCCGAACAAGAGTCCACCACGACGAGCCTACCAAAGCAAATGACCCGGCAATAACTGCTGCTCCCGAGGGCGTCATTGGCATGCTCCCCCCTATTTGCGCACGATTTGTGGGCGAGTCCTGTCTGATTGTCGACATGGAAATCGCCGCCGGTCATGCCGACACGAGTTACCGTCAAGGCAGGATCAATCGAAATTGTAAGATGGAGCGACGGACCAACGTTAAAGCCCAATTGCGTTGATAGCGAATCCGGGCTAAATCGGAAATTGAGGGCGGGTGGCACACTGAATTCTCCGAAACTTTCTGCTTGACGGCGGCGCACGAGGAGAGGATGCCACTTTCGTAATTCACCGCGGAGTAAAGCGACGAGGGTGCCCCACCCTTTCTGTAAGAAAGGGTGGGCGGTTCTTCTCCTATGCCGAGAAATCTGAAACGTCATTACGGAAAAGGCGATCTACACTTCATTACGTTTAGTTGTTACGAGCGCAGGCCGCTCTTAGGGACTGTCCGCGGGCGGAATCTGTTCGTAAAAGTTCTGGGGGAAGTGCGGGACCAGTACGGATTTTTGCTGGTGGGTTATGTGTTGATGCCAGAGCACGTGCACCTGTTGGTGAGCGAACCGAAGAAAGGGACGCCGTCGAAAGTGGTGCAGGTTTTGAAACAGAGAGTGTCGAGAGCGATGCGCGGGAAAAAGAGGCGTGGCTCGGAGGCACAACTGTCCTTGAAGTTCCCGAGTGAAGCGGGCGGGTTGCGCCGATTCTGGCAAAAGAGATTTTACGACTTCAACGTGTGGAGTTCGAAAAAGAAGAAGGAGAAATTGGAGTACATACATGCCAATCCAGTGCAGAGGAAACTGGTGCAGCACCCGAAAGAGTGGCCGTGGAGCAGTTGGTCGTTTTACGTGAAGGGAGACTGTGGATTGGTGAGGATCGATCCGGTGGATTAGGAACGAAGTACGGGAAGAACCGAAGAGAGACAAAGCGAAAGCAGAAGTCCAAGACAAAAGTGGAAGAGAAAGACCCACCCTTTCATGAAACAAACCCGAAAGGGTGGGGCACCCCCTCGGAAAAAGACAAAGTCAAAATCGTCTCAGCGCGTTAAGGATGATCCACCCGCCGGGTGGCGCAGAGATAATTGTTTTTTCTTGACGGCGGCGCACTGGACGAGCATACCACTTCTGTATTTCACCGAGGGTGGTAAGCGGGTTCCTTCGTTCTTATCGAGCGGCACCCCCGAAGGTCAAAACCAACTGCACAGATTCCAATCCTTAATCTCTTCGCACTCCGCCTGGATGAAACGATTTGCCTGCGAGATTCACATTCTCTCGTAGGAGGAACCTCTCATGGCAGGACCTTGGAAAACCTTAACGAACACCCCTTCTTTCAGCGTGGACACTATGCTTCTTCTCACCGACGGCACGGTGATGTGCCACGAGTATGAGACCGCCAATTGGCATAAGCTCGTTCCGGACGCCAAAGGTGACTATGTGAAAGGCACCTGGCATCCGATGAGCCCGATGGTGGCAAACGCGCCCTTGACGCAAAACGGACCTGTGAACGCACCTCTGTACTACGCCTCGGCCGTGCTTAAGGATGGACGCGTTTTTGTGGCAGGCGGAGAGTACAACAGTGGCGTAAATCTCGATCTGGCAGCCGCAGAGATCTATGACCCCGTTGCCGATTCCTGGACTTCCGTGCCCGTCCCGCCCGGCTGGGCCAATATTGGAGACGCACCTTGCTGCGTCCTGCCGGATGGCAAGCTTCTGCTGGGGAGCATCAAGACAAAAAAAACCGCGATCTTTCATCCCACAACCAAAACCTGGACTGTGGGGGGCCTAAAAAATGACACAAGCTCCGAAGAGGGCTGGACGCTTCTGCCCAACGATTTTATTCTCTGCCCGGAAGTTAGCAATCATCCGAAGGCCGAGAAGTACAAGATAAAGACCAATAAGTGGGTGAGCGCAGGAGCGGTGCCTGCCGCTGCTGATCTCGTCCTGAACGCGCCGGTCTCGATTGAAATTGGTCCCGCGATTCTGATGCCTGACGACCGAGTGTTCTGCACTGGCGCCACGGGCCACACCGCCATTTACAAGGTCAAAACCGGAGCATGGTTTGCCGGCCCCGATTTTCCCGTGGGCACGGGCGGAAAACTGATGCGCGCGTTCGATGCTCCAGCGTGTCTCCTACCCAGCGGCCGCGTACTGTGCATGGCGGGAAGCGTTATCACGACGGGGGGCAACGCGGGTTGGGCCGGTCAACCTGTGAGCATCTTCGAATACGATGGTACAGGGTTGAATCCGGTGGCGGGCCCTGCCAACGCTGCGACTACCGTTACGTTTAACTGCCGATTCCTGCTTTTGCCGACAGGGCAGGTTCTGTATTCCACCTGTACATCGAAGCTGCAGGTCTTTACTCCCACTGGGGGACCTCACCACCACTGGCGCCCGCACATTACGCACGTGCTCAAGTCTTTGCGCCACGGACACACCTACCGGCTGACCGGACGCCAACTGAACGGCTTGTCGCAAGCCAATGCCTACGGCGATGACGCGCAAATGGCGACAAACTATCCTCTGGTTCGGCTGAAGCGTATTGGCAGCAACAAGGTTTTCTTTTGCCGCACGTTCGACCACTCGACGATGGCGGTCGCCACGGGGAAGAAGAAGCATCACACCCATTTCCACGTGCCACACACGATTCCGGTGGGCCACTATGAACTGGTAGTTATCGCAAACGGCATCCACTCGCAACACGAGAAAGTCCACGTAAAACCGTGAGTCCTCTTCGCCAGCCGCTCATCGGTGTTCGGTATCATTGCCAGTTGTGCCGAATTGTCTGAGGTTTTTCGCATGGCGGCTCATGCGCGATGGCTTAATTCCTATAACAGCGCATTGCACGCGTGTGGCAATAGCAGCCATCAGGAACGCAAGGCCGAACTTGCGATTCGGGCGTGTGTCGAACGTCTGTGGCAGACTGACCTCGTGGAAACTACTGAGCAGGAAGAAATTTACACGGCACTCGCCGACCTGACTATTCTCAAAAACCTCTATAAAAAATATGGCGGAATCAGCTCGACAAGTGAAGCCACGACCACCGGATTTCTGATCAGCGCGAAAGTTGGCTTACTCGTGTAGTACGACGCTCAAGAGAGAAGTGTTAATTTGAAGTCCGCCGTTGTATTTGATGAAGCCCAATTTTCTAAACTTGTTCATGAAGAAATTGACACGCGAGCGCGTCGTGCCGATCATCTCCGCCAGGGTTTCTTGGGACATCTTGGGGAGGACCCCGTGGGGCTGGTCTTGTTTGCCGTAACGGGCAAGCAATAGAAGGGTGCGGGCGAGCCGCTTCTCGCTCGAATTGAATAACTGATCGACCAGATCAGCCTCGATTCGGATGTTCCGTGCCAGCATGAACTTGATGAACAGGTCGGAGAGGTCATGCTCCGCGTGAAGCACCTTGAACATTTCACTCTTCTCAATGACGAGCACGATGGTAGGAGTAATCGCGGTAGCTGTTCCCATACGTACGGATTGTCCTGCCAGAGAGCCTTCACCAAAGAAGTCGCCTGGTCCCAAAATGGCGACAACCGCCTCTTTGCCAACTTCATTAACGACGGTGAGCTTCACACCGCCGCTCTGCAAATACATTACGCTACTCGCAGGATTACCTTGAGCGTAGATAGCCTCCGCCCTTTTAAACTCTTTAACTTTTCTCGATATCCCAGCAGAATCCAGAAAAGCTTGGGCATCGAAAGCGAGCTTCTCCGCGGATTTTCTTTTGGATTTTGTGCTGCTTGCACTTGCGTTTTGTCGCATAAAACTATCGCTCCATAGACGAATAACTACACATTTACGGAGCAAGAACGAGGGCAGACTCTGAGTTTATCATAGTCATGCCGCTAAGTGAATATTCGCAATTTGAGGTATTGGATCACTCAGCCAAGCCTGTCGCTACCGCGGACCGCCTTAGTTATGGCGGCTTAGGTTTTTGGCTGCGAAAGTCACTTCGACGTGAGCGCCTTTTTTGAGCTTCACTTCATCGCCATTTTCATTAGTTAGTGAATTTTCAATTCGGAGATCGCGATGCCCGCGGTCAGCGCGGTCGATAGCAATTTGTGCCTTTTCCGGTCGGTTCCGAAGTGGTGGAATGATTTTATCTACGGCTCCAGGCATGGTTGCGCTTGGCTGTTCGGGAACTCGCGCACTATCTAAATTTCGTTCCGCGATTCTTGCGGACTTAGACATGCGCGGTTTGGCCATTTCCTTCTTGACGCTAGAATATGTCGCATCCCCAGGTAATTTCTTAGCTTTCTTATGCCGCACACTTCCATCGTGACAGTGAGTGGGGGCACATTCAGCACCATATCGCACACTTCGGAAATTATTTGCCGGAAAGCTCGGTCTTAAAATGGCTCTCAACATCTTCGCGATTCAGCGGGTTTCCTGGTTTGGGCAAAATAACTGAATAAACGACCTCATGGCCTGCAATCTGCGCGGTTATAAACGCCCCGTCTTCCGGCAATTCTTGGTAGATGAATTTCACTTTTCTGCCGTCAGCAAGCGTTTTGATCCACTCTTCGTCCTGCATTTTCGCACCTGTTCAGGCGGGGGCAGTGTGGCGAGTATACGGCGGCTGGCGCAGAGAAACTCGTTTTTTCTTGACGGCGGCACCCCAAGGTCAAAACCAACTGCACAGATTCCTCTCTCTTAACCTCTGCGCGACCCGCCGGGGACTGGGGTGGTGGAGAAGTTCTCACTATGCGAGCGAGAAGAGCAGAGAGATTTCTCACTGCGCCCTTCGAGGCTCAGGATAAACAAGCCGACACGTTTGCAGGAGCAAACGTGAAAGGAAAGGGCGTCGGCTTGCTCCGATCGAAATGACGCGTGGGAGTGGTCGAGGTTGAAGAGTGGTCTGCAATACATTTTTCCGCGTATGGCGTATTGGCTTGGTTCGGGGGAGAATAGCTGCCAACTGGATTTTTGTTGGGGGAAACCATGAAGCGGCTTGCGACCAGCTCTGCAGTAGTTTTGCTCTTCATAGCGATTTCTCTGCCCGGAACCGTCTCGCGACCCGGCCAGCAGAAGAACAATACGCCGATGTCTTTCACGGGAGAGGTGATGGACAACGAGTGTGGGACGCAGCAGTCTCACGACGCGATGATGAAGAAGGAAGGGTATAAAAGCGCGAAAGAGTGCACATTGGGATGCGTCAGCGCGGGCGGCAAATTTGTTCTCTACGCCGCGAGTAACAAGACCACATATCTGCTCGACGATCAGGACAAGCCTAAAGAGTTTGCAGGTCTAAAAGTAACTATTATAGGGACCTATGACGGCGAGACAAAGACGATTCATATCCAAAGCATCCAGTCTGTTCCTTAAGTTCGTGGACCGACGGTCCTAGCTCCTGTTCCAAAGCAAAAAACGGGTTAACTAAGGTTGGGGTCGAAGCCCCTGCGCCAGGTTGCAGTGCTAGAACACTGGTACTTCGGGGCTATTCCCCTGCTTCATTCCTGAATACTACTGTGTAGTTGTGCCTGCCAGACGCGTGGAGCGGTGTGTCTCTGGCAGTTAAACCACTGGAAAACAAGGGCTGACTTGAGACTACGTACTAAGTTCATGGTGTCGCTGGCGGTGGTGACGGCTGGCCTGACGTGGGCGACCTTGTTTGTGGTGCGGCGGACGGCCGAAGGCCGAGTGCAGCGGGAAATCCAGGAAGAATCGCAGAATGCCATGATGACGTTTCAGGTGCTGCAGCAGGGTCACCTGGTTGCGTTGACGCACAAGGCGGATTTGTTGGCTTCTCTGGTGACCTTGAGAAACGGGGATCCAACGGCGATCCAAGACGTGGGCAACGACCCATGGCAATCGGGCGAGTGTGATTTGCTAGTGCTGTCGGACGCAAGCGGCAAAATTGTGGCGCTGCATACGACCATGGACGAATTTCCGCTGACTACCGCGCAGGAAATTCTTGGCCACGAGCTGAAGGAACGAAACACCACGGGATGGTGGTATAGCGGGACACGACTTTATCAGGTGGTATTAAAGCCTTTCTATAACGGGGCGCCAGCGAGAAGCAATCTGCTGGGCACAGTGATTGTGGGCCGCGGAATCGATCCCGAGGCGACAGAGCTTCGGCGAGTTTCGTCGAGCCACGTGGTATTTCGATATGGCAACGATATTGTGGCGAGCACGCTGTCTCTATTCAAGCAGCAGGAATTCGCTACCGAGTTGCGATCCGGGAATTGGAAAGAGCAAGTCACGCTGGATGGCGAGCGATTTTTTGCGAGTTCGGTGGAGCTGAAGAGTGGCGCGAAGCCAGTAAGCATTATTGTTCTGAAATCTTACAACGATTCATTGGCGTATCTGGAGAAACAGAACCAGTTGCTAGGTGGATTGGGGATATTGGCGGTGCTGGCGGGAGGCGCGCTGGTTTTTGTGATTTCGGATCGATTCACGCGGCCGCTGGCGCGTTTGGTGGAAGGCGTTCAGGCTTTGGAAAAGGGAGACTTCTCTTATCCCGTGGAGGCAGAGGGATCGGACGAGGTTGCGCGCGTTTCACGAGCATTTGACCGGATGCGGAAGACGTTGAAGAGCGATGAGTCGCAGAGGCATCAGTTGGAAGAGCAACTGCGGCAGGCGCAAAAGATGGAAGCGGTGGGGCGGCTGGCAGGCGGAGTGGCGCACGATTTTAACAACCTTCTGACGATCATCAAGGGACATGGAGATTTGATGCTGGATAAGTTGCAGGCCAGCGATCCTTTGCAACGAAACGCGAACCAGATTGAGAAAGCAGCGAACCGGGCGGCGTCTCTAACGCGACAGTTGCTGGCGTTCAGCAGGATGCAAGTGCTGGAGCCGAAAGTTTTGGATTTGAATGTGCTGGTGGCGGAGATGTGCAGCCTGCTGAAGAGGCTGGTGCGGGAAGATATTTCGTTTACCTTTAAGGCTGGGGAATCGCTCGGGCGAGTGAAAGCGGATCCGGGGCAGATCGAACAGGTGATCATGAACTTGACGGTGAACGCCTGCGACGCGATGCCGACAGGTGGCAAACTGGTTGTGGAGACGCGGAATGTTTGCGTGGATGAAGCGCTGGCTAAGACGCGGCCGCCGTTGCTGCCAGGGGACTACATCAAGCTTACTGTCGAAGATAGTGGACACGGAATGGACGCGGCGACGAGGGAGCGAATTTTTGAGCCGTTTTTCACGACAAAAGAGTTGGGCAAGGGAACCGGCTTAGGGTTGGCAACGGTGTATGGTGTGGTGAAGCAGAGCGGCGGATGCATCTGGGTGGAGTCGGAACCCGGAAAAGGTACGCGATTCGAAGTGTATCTGCCGGTGGTGCAAGAAGCTGAGGAGGCCGCTTTGCCGGAGGGGGCGCGGAAAAACGGTACGCACCATTCCGGAGCCGTGTTGATTGTGGAGGATGAAGAGGCGGTGAGGGATTTGGCGGCGGAATTTATGAAGTCGGCTGGGTACAAAGTGCTGACAGCTAGTGATGGCAAGGAAGCGGTGGAGGTGGCCAAGCGTTCGGGGCCGATTCGCGTGCTCGTGACGGATATAGTGATGCCCAACATGCGGGGGCCGGAGCTTGCGAAGGTTTTGAAAGCGGGCCGGAAGGACTTGAAAATTATTTTCATGTCCGGGTACTTGGAATTCAATAAGGGCGATGACGAGTTTCTGGAGGGAAGTTACTTCCTGCAAAAACCATTTTCGCGAGATACGTTGGTTAGCAAGGTGGATGAGGCCTTGAAGCACAAACGCGTAGCAGGCGGCGCGGTTCAGCAACTGGTTTGAGGTTCTTGGCAGTCTCGTGCAGAGTTTTCGCGCAAGTGGGAATATTTGGCTCGACGCTGGAAGTAGAGGTCAGCTCGCGAGCGCCGATCGGAATGCAGGCTGACCAAGCATGTTTTGCCGCGACTTGTTGATTCCTCCGCCCGCGCAGTCCACACATTGGCGTGTCCAAGGGATAGCCTGTAACCGATTGTTGGGAATCGGGGATTCACAGGTGACGCAGACTCCGTATTCGTTTTGAGCGATGCGCTTCAATGCCTGCTCGATTTCGGAAATATGGCGAACCTCGCGATCCATCGTGATGATTGCAAGCTCACGGTTGCCGTTCCGGGACGCCTGCATGGCCTCATCATCGACTTCGTCTTCTACAATCATTTCCTTGCGCAATAGATCCAAATGATTTTTCAGTTGTGCCAGTCTTGAACGGAGCTGGTGTTCAAGCACCTTCGTTTGTTTTGACTGTTTACTGCTCTTGGCGGTTGGCATCGCTTCTTCTCCCAGGTTTGGCGCCCTCGCTGCAGGCACGCATCGACATCCTGTGCGGGCATGAGTGCTTTCATCGCTTGGAGAGTTTCGCTCTACTCTGGTGGTCGAGCCATACCCGAAGTTACGTATTATGACGAGCACAACACGGGAGTCAGATCTACGCTGTTTTTTGGTTGGCGGCCCGCGGGAGAGTAGGAGTTTGTCGGTCAAGTGTTGGCGGATCCGCCGCATTCGCGATCCGCGTTTGAAGGTGTCCTACTCTTGCCGCCCAAGTCAGTAGAAGGGAATTGAGATTGGGCGCTCTGAGTCTGAGTAGTGCCCCCTCCAACTGCATGAAAACCTTAGGCTGAATTCCTACAGTAATCGCCGTATAGCGTAAGGGATATTTGTGAGGGATTATGACGTGTCTTGCAGTACCTTTAGTACTGAAATAGCGCCATGCGGCCTCGGATGGAAAGCTTGAGGAGTTCCCGGTGCAGCTTTGGCATCTGGAGCCGTGACAACAAAATGGAGCACATTCGATGAGCGTGAAAGCCAAAGACGTGGAAACCCCACCTGAGAAAGCAACCGTCACTCTTCCCGGAACGGTTGAAAAGATCATTCCTTCTATTGATCCCGATGAACCGGACAAGGCGCAGATTGCCGTGGAAGGTGCGGAGGAGCTTTACCGGGAGATTCGAATCGAGAACACGCTGCAGGATGAAGCGGGTAACGAAGTATGTCTGAAAAAAGGTGCTGAGGTGGAAGTTACGATCGCTGCAGAACCGGAAGCAACGACGCCAAAGAAAGAGACTGAACCACAAGACCTTGCACATGGCGCCGAACAAGGGAAGGAAAAGAAGAAGAACGAATCGAATTAATCGCAGTATTGTCCGCCAGATACATCAATCAGTGTATTGCCCGGTCAAGTCCCATCGGTAGTCTTGAGATTGGTGTTAGGCCGATGGCTAGATGGGCTCTGCAGTGCAAGAATTGTGAACTGCTTTTTACTCACTCCAAAATAGGAAACACGCTCGCTGACTATTTTCTCCCCGAGAAACCTAAGTTGCCGCCGGAGGGTCTGGAGATGGAGTGCCCTCATTGCAAGACCAAGGCTGCCTACCTGCCAAATGATCTGAGGTACCGGGAAAGCTAAGAGTTCGGTGGCACGATGCCAGTGGCTGCCGCTGCCGCAGCTAGAAATTGTTGACGTGTCCAATCATTGCGCTGCGGACTGGGGCCGTTGCGAAGGCACTGAGTAGCGGCGCCCGCCCAGTTCTGATTTTGAACATAGCCCATAAGTGTGGGGTAGCCATTAAAGAGGCCAGTGACGCCGAGATTGTAGATCATATCGAGCAAGCCAAGTTTTGCCGCATCTGGAAAGTCAGAATAACCAGGAAAACGTTGGTTGAGATTGGCGTCAAAGAAGTTGAGATGGCGCGAGAGGAGCGCGTCGACCGCGGAATGCGGCAATGTTGGGGAGAGTGGGGAGCGGTAAAAGGCAGCGGGATATTTGCCGGGAGGCAGAGCGGAGACTCGGGAATATTCGGCTTGAATGGCCGCCGGGTTGGAAGGTTGATTGTTGACGTCTACGAAGGCGAGCGCAAGAGCGCTTGCAGGTGTTGCAAGAAGTTCACCAACGGCCACAGTGACGAAGCCTTTTGTGTCGAGGTACATCCAAGGAACGACTCCTTCGAAGATTTCCAGATGAGCGAGCGAATCTTGCAGGTAAGGCATGCAATCCCCCTGAGGCGAGCTGGGCTTCTTTGGAATTTATATACACCGTTAGCACACAGCCATCAATGTGGAAAGGATCTTATGAGGAATGCGGTGGGCGGATTCAGGGTTGAGTAGGGGGAGTTGGAGGCGGAGGTTGGGGAGGGGTTTCGGGAGGGGAGAGTCCGAGGGCGTCGTTAATGGCTTTGATAAGAACAGGAACATCGACAGGCTTGTGGATGTAGGCGATGGCTCCGGCTTTTAGGGCGGCATCGCGGTTGCCGATTGGTGTGCGTGAGGAGAGCACGATGATGGGGATCGTGCCCGTGTTGATCAGCATTCCCAATCGTTGCAGTACGACGAAGCCGTCGCCGGCGGGGATGCCGAGATCTAGAACGATAAGGTCGGGTTGTTCCTTGCGGGCGGTACTGATGGCGGTCAGTCCGTCGCGGGCGGCAACGATTTCGAATCCGGCAGACTTGAGGCGGCGGGCAAGAGCGGTGAGTTGAACGACCTCATCCTCGACAATTAAAATTTTCTTTCCTGCCATTGCAACGCGAAGCCTCTGTCTTCATTGAGATAACAAGTGTTGCGTGCCGCGGAGGAGCAGCAGTGTTCCGTTCTGTTCTGAGTATGCGTTTGTCAGGCGGATATTACCAGACAGATAGCCAAGGCAGGAGGCAAGGTAATGCAGGGGAGTAACGGTGCCAAAGTGGAACGTTAGGTTCCGGATGTTGCGGAAGGTGGCGATTACCAATATGGAATGAGGCATTGTACAATCCGGCGCGCGGCGGTGCTTGGGATACGGATTTAGCTAGAGAGGATGGGAGATGAAAACGGGGCGTTGGTTGACGGGGATTGGGAGCTTGATTTTGTTTCTGACGGGAATTGGGCATGGGTTTCGAATCGCAGACTTGCAGAAAATGATCCTGGAAAGCGGCATGAAAGCGCCGCTGGATGTGATCTTGAAAGGCTGCTGGCTAGTTTTTTCAGGTGAGATGGTGGCGCTCGCGGTGATCGCGGTGGTTGCGAGCCGGTTGGAGAGGGGCGCGAGTATCGTGCTGATCTGCGCGGCGGCGATGATTGCGAACGCGGCGCTGCTACTGCACTTCATGGGGCCATTCTTTGGCGTCTACGTGTCTGCGGTCGTGGCGCTTTTTTATCTCGCGGGGGGTGGGCTGCAAAGCAAACAAACGGCGTGAGGATAACTGCGGCGAGCAGGCTCCAGCCAATTTGTCGGTTGCGGTCGTAGAGCCGTTGGGCGAAAATTGGAGCTTCTGTCGCGCTTCCTACGCTCCCCAGTAGAACGCAGGCTGGGGCAGTTACGGCAATTCAGTGCAAGAAAACGAAGGACGAAAACAATGACGCAACGAATTGGCGAACTCAATCCACCCTACCGATTGATGCTAACGCCGGGGCCGTCGTCCGTGGACCCGCGGGTGTACCGGGCGCTGGCTACGCCACTGGTAGGGCATCTCGATCCGTGGTTCAAGACGTGCATGGACGAGACGCAGATTTTGTTGCGGCAGATATTTCAGACGGAGAATCGGCTGACGATGCCGCTGTCGGCGTCGGGATCGGGCGGGATTGAAGCGTCTGTGCTGAATGTGCTCGAAGAGGGCGACGAGGCGATTGTGGCCGTGAACGGCGTTTTCTCCGAGCGGATGTTTGAGATTGCGTCGCGGGGCAGCTCGAAAGTAACTAAGGTGGAGGCGCCGTACGGTTTGCCTGTGGATGCCGAGGACGTGCGGCGGGCGGGCAAGGGCAAAAAGATCAAGATGATCGGATTTGCGCAGGGCGAGACTTCGTCGGGGGTGCTGACTAAGATCGGTGCGTACCGGAAGGTGGCCGACGAATTCGGGGCGCTTTTGGTGGTGGACACGGTAGCTTCGCTGGCGGCGGTGCCATTGCATGTGGATCGCGAGCGGATCGATATTTGCTTTAGCGGGTCGCAGAAGGCAATTAGCGCACCTCCGGGGATGTCGCCGATTACGGTGAGTCCGGCGGCGGAGGATGTTTTCCGGAAGCGGAAGACAAAGGTGCAGAGCTGGTATTTTGATTTGACGACGGCGATGAATTATTGGGGGAAGGAACGGTTGTATCACCACACGCCGCCGATATCTTTGATATACGGTTTGCGGGAGGCGATGAGGATTGTGGTCGAGGAAGGGCTAGAGGCGCGTTGGGAGCGGCATCGCGTGAATCAGCTTGCGCTAATAGCAGGCATTGAAGCGATGGGGATGGGGTTGCTGGTGAAGAATCCGGCGGACCGGTTGCCAACGGTTACAGCTGTGATGATTCCGAATGGGATTGACGATGTGAAGGTGCGGAATCAGTTGCTGGAGGAATTCAATATTGAGATTGCCGGCGGGTTTGGGCCAGTGAAGGGGAAAATCTGGCGGGTCGGATTGATGGGATATTGTAGCCAGAAACCGTTCGTGCTCCTGTTTCTTTCTGCGCTGGAGAAGGTGTTGCAGGATCAGGGTTACCGTGCGCCCGCGGGGGCGGGAATGGCGGCGGCGATACATAGTTACTCGCATGCGGAAACGGCAGCGGCGGTGAGTCAATAGGAAGTAATGAAGTAAAGAGAAGGAAGAAGTAAAGAAAAAGAGGGGACTTGTGACGACACGGCCGGTACTTGCGAATGCTGGGGCGATGAGCCAGTTTGTAGGGACGTTTGAAGTGACATCGAAATTGAGCGGGAAAGTGTATCAGTGCCGGTTTTCGCACATGTGGAATGGAGTGGCGACGCGGCATAGCGACACGATCGATACGAAGTTTTTTGTGGAAGGCGGGGCGCACGTTGTGGGCCTGGCGCACACGGCGTTTGTGAGATTCCGAGAACAGCGGGGGCGAGATTTGACGGACCGGGAAGCGAGCTTTGTTGCGGCGGAGTATTTGCGGGAGAGGCTCGAGGAAGAGGATGAGCGGCCTTTGTACGATGTGCCGGAGGCGGATGTATTGAGGTTGATTGGGGAGATTGGAATCAAGTAGTTGATTGGGTTTGCGAGGCCTCGTACCGAAAATAGAGAGAATCCTTATAGACCGTCGGGCGGGGCCCTTACAGCGTAAACAAGCCCCATGCCTGCAAGATTGTTAGTCGCCGGGTTCGACGTGGAAGGCGGCCAGGCGTGGATGGTGCAGTCCGTCGCGGCGGACGAAGTAGATCACGAGAAACATCAGCAGCGAGCCGCACACCATAACGGCGACGGCTACTTGCAGGCCAAGCTGAAGGTCGCTGGCGTCAGAGATTTTCCCTACCAGTTGCGGTCCTAAAGCTCCCAAAAGTTGCGTGACGAACATGTAGACGCCGATGGCGGTGGCGTGGGCGCGTTGCGGCGTTAGATCGCATAAGACCGCGGTGACCGGTCCGTGATACCAGGACATAAAGAAGCCGCCGATGAAGAGAGCGACGAGGAAGACCCATTTTTCGTCGGATTGAATGGCGAGTAGGACGAAGGGAGCGGCGAACAAAAAGGCGGCCGCGATGACGAGGAGGCGACCGTAAGGATATTTTTTCTGGATGCGGTCGGCGAGATAGCCGCCTGTGAGGACGCCAAGTAGAAGAGAGAGCAGGGCGACGACGGCTAACGAGAGAGCAGCTTCGCGAAGACTAAATTCCTTGTAGTTGACCGCGAAGTCGGTTCCCCAGGTGAGGAGCGAGACGCTGGCGAAAGTGATCATTGTTCCGGCGACAATCATGGCAAGATAGGCCGGGACGCTGAGCAAGCTGGATAAGGGAACGACTTCCGAGCGTGGCCTGCGCGGAGGCTCGGGCAACTTGAGCACAAGAAGCCCGGGTATGAAGCAAACCAAGCCGACAATAACGAAGGTAAATTTCCATCCGTGCATTTCGCCCATGATGCCGCCAAAGGCGAGGCCGGCAGCGCCACCGAGGAGCATGCCAGCGGCGAAAATGGACTGAGACATGGCGCGGCGTTGATAGGGGAACGAATCGGAAATCATAGACTGAGCCGCGGGTGCGTAGGCGGCCTCACCAACACCGATCAGCGCGCGCGCGATGAGCAAAAGCATAAATGAGGGAGCGAAGCCACAGGCGATGGTGGCGAGGCTCCAGACGGCGACGCCGGCAGCAATGATTTGGGTTCGGCTCATGCGATCCGCGAGTAGCCCGCAGGGAATACTGGCGACAGCGAGGACAACCAGAAGCCAGGTTTGCAGGGAACCGAGTTGTGCGTCAGATAAGTTCATTTGCTGGCGAAGAAGAGGGAGGAGTGGGACGACAACCTGGCGGTCGGCGAAGTTGACAAAGTTAATCAAAGCAAGTACAGCAAGAAGGCGAATTTGGTAGGAAGATAGCGGAGTGGGATTCGACGCCATAGTTGATTTGTTCAATTGTCCGAGAGCGACCTGGTTCGCAATAGTCTGAGAGATTATATACCGCGCATGAAAGCCGTCACTCCTTCGAACACTACAACAAGTAGCCAGTTGACCACCGTACATTCTTACGGCGCGATTCTGCTTTTAGGGTACTTCGTGTTCCTGATTGTGGAGCCGTTTCTAGTGCCGCTGGCGTGGTCGGCGGTGCTGGCGATTTTCTTTTACCCCCTGCACGAAAAAGTATTGCGGAAAATGAAGCCCACCGCTGCGGCAATGGTGAGCACGCTGGGGGTCACGCTGCTGCTGATTGTCCCGTCCATCGTGGTGCTGATTCTTACGGCGCGCGAAGCGCTGGTGGCATCGGCGCAGATACAGAGCCAAATGGCGGTGCACGGCCAGGGTCCGAACGAAGGGCTGGTGATGCACGCCGAGGAATGGATTCGCATGCGGATGCCCCAATCTTTACAGGGCATCGATATCTCGGATCCGGTGCAGCAAGCGGCGGAGAAAACTGCGTCGTTTTTGGGGGCGAGATTTACGGGGTTGCTGAAGAATCTGGTCACCTTCTTTGTGGATCTGTTCATTATGATTTTTGCTTTGTTCTTTATGTTCCGTGATGGCGAAGAAATCGTGCGCGGCGCAAAACACCTGCTGCCGTTTGATCAGGATATCCAGACGGACATGCTGGAAGAGTCCAAGGAATTGATTTTTGCGAGCGTGGCGGTGGGCTTGCTTCTCGCGGCGATTCAGGCAGTGCTGGGGGGCGTGTCGTTTGCTCTCGTGGGGATTGCGGCGCCACTATTCTGGGGTGTACTAATCGGGTTTTTCTCACTCGTGCCGGTGGTGGGTTCGTTGCTGCTTTGGGGGCCCGCAGCGCTGTGGCTTTTAATCAACGGGCACTGGGGAAAGGCTTTGCTGGTGGTAGCGATTTGCGGTGGCATATCGACGATCGCGGACAATATTGTGCGGCCGTTGTTGTTACGGAACCGGACGCGGCTCAATGAGTTGCTTCTGTTCATCGGCGTGCTGGGCGGGTTGGAGGCGTTTGGGCTGCTGGGGTTGGTGGCCGGGCCGACGATCGTGGCGGCGGCGATGGGGGTGTTCCGCGTTTACATGGAGCATCGAGATGCATTGGCGGCCAAGGGCACGTAGATGCTGCGGCAACTGCGCAGATTCATGGAGATTCGCAAGCGAGAGAGCTCACGAGAACGAGATTATTTTGGCGGGCGGCGAGGGCGTTGCTTTGCCGAAATGGATTTGATGATGAGGCGGCGGGGCTGCTTTGGATCGAGTGGGACTTTCGCGCGGTGAAGCGCGGTGTTTATTAGGGAGACGATTTCGGGCTCGTCGAGTGTGGCGGCGCTTTCTAGCCTTACGTGGCGAGCGACATTGCCGCTGCCGAGGAGGCGATGGTGAGGATCGGGAATGCCAGCGCCCTGTAGAAAGCAGAGACTGACATGTTCGGGATAAAGGGCGATCGAGAAGATCGCATCAGAAGGGCGCTCATTGGGAACAAAACCGATGACCAGCGCGTTGTAATTGTCGTAGACCATTTCGAGGGAGCCGGGGAGTCGCTTGTGCATTGTGACTAAGGCGCGGCGTGCTAAAGAGGCGATTTCGGGATTGTATTTGGCTAGAAAAGAATCGAGTTGTTTCTTCGGATCTGCTGCTTTGACAGGTTTCGCCATTCGCGAGCTCCGTAATTTGGGTGTCCCCTACCAACGTGACTTGATGCTATGCGATTGCAGTCAAATTGGCCATTGCGAGAACGAGGCTGACAAGTTGGGAAACGTTGCCGGGGAAACTACAGTCGGCACGGCACGGGTGTGCTAGAGTACCCGGCTCGGATGACTTCCAAGGGCATAAAACCCGCTGCGAGTGCTGCGGAGCTGGCACCGACGAAACTACGGTGGCGCTGCGAGCTGCCGCGGATACCGTTTGAAACGACCGCGCAGGCGGAATTGCGCGAAGGTTTCATCGGACAAGAGCGTGCGCTCAGGGCGCTGAAGATGGGAGTGGAGTTGTCTGCGCCTGGCTACAACGTTTTTGTGTGCGGATTGGCGGGAACGAGCCGGGGCGGAACCATCGCCAAGATGATCGAGGATTTGCACCCGCCGACGAAACCTTCGCTGGACCGTTGCTACGTCAACAATTTCAAAATTACCGACCGGCCGAGACTGCTTTCGCTGCCTCGCGGACAAGCAAACGCGTTCAAGAAAGACATGCAGGCGGGGATTGATTTTCTGCGGCGGCGGATCCCGCAAGTGTTTGAGGGTGAGCCCTTCCAGCGACAAAAGGGGCGGATTGTCGAGCGGTTTACTGTGCGCGAGAAAGAGTTGATGGACGATTTCACGCGGCGGATCGCGCGTGAGCAGTTTGCGCTGGGGCACATGCAAGTGGGAGCGGTCGCGCTGCCGGAGATTTTTCCCGTCCTCGATGGGCAGATGGTACCGATCGAAGATATTTCGAAGATGGTGCATGAAGGGAAGCTCGAATCGTCCGTGGCGGAAGATATTGAGAGGAAGTACGAACAGTTCCGGCAGGAGTTCACCGTTGTTTACCGGAAAACCTTGACGCTCTCGCGGGAATTGGCGAGCGAGCTGAGTTATTTGGAGCAGGAAGCGGCGTCGGTGCTGGTGGATGGAGTGATCGAAGAATTGAAGGAAAAATATCCGGGGACGAACGTTGCGGAGTACCTGGAAGAGGTTCGCCATCACCTTCTGGATAATCTGGATCCTTTTAAAGAGCGGGAAGGCGAGGGCGAGTCCGAGGGGGATACCCCTGATGGGCTGCCGAAAATGCCCGGATCGGGCGGGCCGGAGCGGGACCCATTTCGCGTGTATGGCGTGAATGTGATTTTGGCGCATGGCGATGAGGAGCAATCGCCCGTCATATTCGAAACTACGCCAACGTACGCGAATTTGTTTGGAACGATTCAGCGGGCTTATGACACGCGCGGCGGATGGACGAGCGACTTCATGGATTTGCGCGGCGGTTCGTTGCTGCGGGCGGACGGCGGATTTTTGATCATGTATTCGCTGGAGGCGCTTTCGGAAGTGGGAGTCTGGAGGGCGCTGAAGAGAACGTTGAATCACAATCGGCTGGAGATACAGCCGCTGGAGATGTTTTATCCGTTCGGCGGAAGCGCGCAGAAGCCGGAAGCGGTGGAGATCAACGTTAAGGTGATTCTGATCGGAGACCGGCAGCTTTACGAGATGCTGTACGAATACGAAGAGGATTTTCAGAAAATCTTCAAGGTGCGTGTGGAGTTTGACGAAGAGATGCCGATGAGCGACGGCGTCATCGCGGAATATGCGGGGCGTTTACGCACGTTGTCTGAGAAAGAAGGGCTGTACCCATTCGACCGCGGGGCGTTTGCGGCGATGCTCGAATACGGGGTTCGAAAGGCGGGGCGACGGAATAAAGTGACGGCGCGGTTCGTGGACATCGCGGACCTGGCGCGCGAGGCGCACTACGCGGCGGCGGCGGCGGGCGAGAGAGTGGTGCGCGCGGCGCACGTGCGGGACGCGCTGGCTTCGAAGATGGAGCGGCATAACCTGATCGAGACTCGCATCCGCGAAATGATCGAAGAGGGCACTCTGCTCGTGGACGTGGCGGGAGAACGCGTGGGGCAGGTGAACGGGTTGAGCGTGCTGGAAATTGGCGGGTATTCGTTTGGAAAGCCGGTGCGGATCACGGCGTCAGCGGCTCTCGGCAAGGCCGGGATTATCAACATTGAGCGCGAAGCAAATTTGAGCGGGCGATTTCACGACAAAGGAGTGCACATTATATCGGGCTATTTGCGGAGTCTTTTTGCGCAAGACAAGCCGTTGTCGTTGGCCGCGAGTATCTGCTTTGAACAATCGTATTCGGGAGTGGATGGGGATAGCGCGAGCTCGACGGAAATTTATGCTTTGGCTTCGGCGCTTTCCGGACTTCCGCTGCGGCAGGATATTGCCGTGACAGGATCGATGAATCAGCAGGGAGATATTCAGGCGATTGGCGGGATCAACGAGAAGATCGAAGGATTTTTTGATGTGTGCCGGATAAAGGGGTTGAGCGGAACGCAAGGCATCATCATGCCGGAGTCAAACGTCGAGGACTTGATGCTGCGGGAAGACGTGATGGATGCAGTGGCGGCGGGGAAGTTTCATATTTGGCCGGTGCGCAGGATCGAGCAGGGGATTGAGATTTTGACGAAGTCGGCGGCCGGGCGTCGCAATGAAGACGGCACGTTTGAGGCGGGGACGGTTTTTGGGTTGATGAATGAGAAATTGAGCGAGATGGCGAAGACTTTGAAACAGTTCGAATAGAAGTTCCTCGGGAATTCCACACTGCGGAAAATTCAGCTGAGTGAAAATCGATGGTACGGGTGTGTGCCGATTTGAAAAAAGGCGGACAGACAGGAGTGCCTGTCCTACTCATTGGGAGCTACGTAGGCTTGGCGATGGTCGACGCGAAAGGCTGGGGCGGCTGGGGGATCAGAATTGGTGAGGCGGACCTCGATCGAATGGAGTTTTGCGTCGTGCGCGGGCGGAACGAAGCCTAGATTGTATTCGTGGCGGACGAGTTGCGCGATCTCCGTGAAGACGGCGCCAAAATCTTTGGTATTTCTGGGGAAGTAGACACGGCCCCCATTTGCGTCGGCGATGGCTTTTAGTTCTTGATCAGCCTGTGCAAAACCTTCGGCGGCGGCTTGCGCTTTTTCCGAAGGAGGAGGGTCTTTCTTGGAGTGTTTTTTTTCGACGGAATTGGAACCGCGGAGTTCGCCGCCAAGGGAGATGGCTAGCACACGGACGTCGGTAGACTTGAGGTGGGCAAGAAAATTCTGCGCATCTACAGACGGGGAAGTGTCGAATCCAGTCGAGAGCAAGACGAGGGATTTCTTTCCGGGAACCTTGGCTAGCCAATCGAGAACGGTGGCAAGGCTGGAGGCGAGATTCAGCTGACCGAATCCGACGTTGAAGCGTAACTGATCCAGCGCGGCAGCGGCGGTAAATTTGTCTGGCGTGAAATTCAGAATAAGTTGGGGAGCATCGTTGTAGCGGGCAATGGCGACGCGATCGCTGGGCGAGAGGCCATCGAGGAGGGCGTGAATCGCTTGAAGATGGCCACCCTCGATGAGGTACACGGCAGGGCCAGCCTCGACGAGGAGCAGGACCTGGGCAGGTTCGTCGACGCTTAGAAAATCCGTGATCGGCTGCTCGACTCCGTCATCGAAGAGATGAAAGTCTGCACGATGAAGACCGGCGACGAACTGCCCGCGAGGGTCTGTGACGACGACTCCGACGTTGACTCGGTCCACACTGACACGGATGTTGGGAGGTGATTGGGAGGGCTGCTGGGAAAGAGCGGATGGTACAAACAAAAAAGCCCAAGCTACAAATGAAGCCGTGCGGCATCGAGGAGAGAGAAACATGGTCCGATTTGAAATCGTAGAATGGCGATGAGAAAGACAGAAGCCCTGTCCCGCGCTAGGTTTCCAGAACGCGGCACAGGGCTTGCGATTTCTACCGGGTTTAAGCCGGGGTCGGCCTAGGACGGTTTTGTCGGAGCCGCCGTTGGGGCTGGCGCAGGAGCGGCTGGAGGCGCAGCGCTCGCACCAACGTCTTTTGGAGTGGACAGATAGCCAGTTGCCTGGTTTTTCCCGACGTCGAAAACCACGATTTCGTAGGGGGCCATTCGAGAGGCACCCTTGACGTAAAACTGTATAGGCTCGCCGGCGGTTTTGTCCTTCTTTTCGATAGTGCGGTCATCAACGAGGACGGTCAGCGTGTACTTGGATTTCTTGGGATCCGTCTTGCTGAGAGTAAGCTGCGTTGGCCCGACCTTTTGGCCGTTCTTGGTTTTCGTCAGGGTAAATTCGTAGTAGTTGCGGTCGCCGCGGCGCTTCAGCTCTTCGAGGTCGTCGTGGTTGCGGGCAATGAGGCCGCTCATGACGCCCTCGTCACCGGTAACGCGCTCCAACTTTCCCTTCGTCGCTTCGAGATCACTCTTCGTCGCTTCGAGATCTTTTTTAGTCCCGCCAACTTCCGTGGCCACTGCGCCAATTTGTTCCTGGCTTTCTTTCTTGACCTGGGACAATTGAGCGGTCAGCTTCTGATCCGCTTCCACTTGTTCCTTGCGGATGGATTCGGCGCGGCTCTTGGCCTGAGCCAATTCCGCGACGGTCATGCCCATTTTTTGTTCCGTAACTTCAATATGGCCCTTCAAATCGGCGAGACGCGCATTGGCTTGCTCGAGCTGGGCGGTCAAAACTTTGTCCTGGTCCTGCTCTTTGGCGAGGCTCTGCTCGAGCCGAGTAATTCCGGAATAGCCGACATATCCGAGCGCGGCGATAACAACAGCAAGTACGACGAAGACCGCCGCGATCCAGCGCGGTGTTCCCGTGGATTCGTAACGATACGACTCTTCTGGACTCGGCACATTTGGAGAAATGCTCATTCCCCCTCCTCAGTCATGGCTCCAGCCTGGGTTCTGGATGCCTATAAAATTATCTACCGCAACTCGCGCCGTGTCTACAGCGCCGTCAGCGGGACTTGCTTCGCGGCGTTCGGGCTGTCCCCCGGGCCTTGCGGTCTGGAGAGCGCTCCGGCCAGCGAGCGAAGATCGAAGTGGTCAAGCCGCCGCGGGGCGTAAATTCGCCGCGCACCACACACCACTCGGGACGAACAGCATCGACGATATCATGAAGAATCTTGTTCACGGCGTTTTCATAGAAGATGCCGAGATCGCGATAGGCGAGCAGGTACATCTTCAGAGCCTTGAGCTCGATGCAGTCCTTGCGCGGCATATATTGGATGGTGATGGTTCCGTAGTCGGGCATTCCGGTTTTTGGACAGACGGAAGTGTATTCCGGAAAGCGCGTGGTGATGACATAGCCGGGGTATTGGTTGGGCCAGGTATCCAGCTTCGGTAATTTCGTTGCGATGCCCGCGCGGGCGTGGTCCGTCGTGTAGTCGGCCATGACGGTTCCTATTGTACTTTGTTAGGTGACTTGGAGGCGACAGCCTATTGCCGAAACCGGGCGTTTCCCCTATCCTCTTGCCAAGAGGACCTTCCAGAAACAGCCGATGAACTGCCCAGCGTGCAAAGGCGCTGCTTGCCGGCGATCAAGGCGGCGCTCCGTTTCCGAATATTTGTTCAGCGCTGTGGGTGTCGTTCCATGGCGTTGTACAACATGCGAAACGCGCTTCCACGCGCGAGCGATACCGCTTCGGCATCTTCTCTATGCGCGATGCGGCGTTTGCGGCAATCTGGAGCTGCAGCGAATCGCCGCGGAGAAAGTATTGGGAGTGACCTCTGTGGTAGGACGCCGGCTGGGCCTGCCTGCGGCGCGATGCGTGCCATGCCGGCACAATTTTTTTTCGCTGAGGCCGATGTTGCCCGCGGAGCAGGTAAGCGCGATGGCCGCGCAAGACGGCGCGGCAAAATACTAATTTAGTACCCAACCAGTCCCACTTTCAAAGTACCAGTCCAAGACCTCGCAGTACCGCACGCCCCGTACCATTTGCAGCCTGCCCCGAGAACGCAAACCCCACTAGGATTTTTGAGCACGGGAGGTGTCCATGGAAACGAGCATCCGCGTTCTAGTGGCCAACCGTCCCCGGTTGTTGCGGGAGCTGGTGCTCTCGACATTGTCGGAGCAAGAGGGGATCAGCATCGTGGGAGAAGCGGAGAACGAGCTGGATGTCCCATCGCTGGTTGCAGAGACGAAACCAGACTTCCTGTTGATAGCGCTGGACGAATCGAAGCGGCGTCCGCCGTTGTGCGACCAGCTTTTGAAGAAATTTCCCGGGCTTCGGATCATCGCCGTGGCACCCAACACCAACATCGGAATTTTCTACTGGGCATCGATGGAGATTCATTCGACAACGATGGAAGCAAGCGAAGAAGCACTGCTAGAGGTGATGCTAGGCAAAACGACGAGGACGGGAGGAGGAACCTCGTGAGGGCGCCAAGCGCATTCCGTTTGTGGAGACGATCTTGGGGGAACGGTGCACGGCTCAGCCCGCTTTTGTTTTGGTTGGGACTTTGGCTGGCGAGTTTGGGCAGTGCCTCCGCGCAAGAGGCCAGCGCGGCAAACGAATCGGGAAGAGGACAAGAAGCAAGAAAGCAAACCTCGCAACAGCCGGCAACTGGCGGCATGCGGGCTACCACAGACCTTGCCGCTGACAATCTCGACCACGTAGCAGCCACGGTGGATCAGCTTCTGGAGTATTTGAAACGGGATGCCGGGTTGATGGTGGAGTTCAAACGGCTGCTGGCGCGGGACGCCGGTGCGGCCGGGCAGCTTCTGGATGAAACGGATTTGACGGACGCCGCGGTCATCGAGCGGCTGAATGAAGATTTGCGGGCGCGGGTGCTAGCGACGCGGCTCTTGCAAAGATACGGTTATCTGCAGCCAAAGGTGAATCCGGATTCCGACCTTGCGGCCGAGCATAGCCTTGTCTTGCAAGATCGCGCCTATGCGATAGCGCACGCCGTGGAGACCAACGCGGAACCGCGCAGGCTCCCGCCGGCTATGCAGACGGCGGCCTGCGATCCGGAGCTATCGTACGACTGCAATTTTCCTTTGCGAGAATCGAATCGAACCTTTTCACCGATGGACAGGGATGAGCAACTGAGCCGTCCCATAGAGCAGAACAATCCGTACGAGAGCTACCCAGCGGCACCGCCAAAAACAGAGACGCCGCAAGCACCGCGAGAACTGCGCGCCGATTTGTCCGCTTCCGATACCGGAGAGACTCTGCTGACCTCTCTGCCGCAAGGGAGCCTCGACGCCTCGGGCAATTCCACGAATCTTCGCGCAAGAGCAGGATCGAAGGAAGGAGAAGGGGCAGCTTCGAGCAGTTCCGGTGAGTTCGTGCCTTCGTCGCAGGCGGCGCTCTCGCAGCCGGAAAATATTTCTGGGCCGCGTACGAACCACAACATCGGCGAGCGCCGAGTTTCGAGTGGCGCGGCTTCCGAATTCGCAGCGGCGGCATTCGAGCCCGTTCGAATGGTGCACCGGCCAAATCCATACGCGGATGCACCCTCTTTGTACGACCTCTATGTTCAAGCTTCGTCGCGTATGGAGCGCTCCGAGCGCTTTGGACTGGACGTTTTTCAGCACGACCGCGCGAACACTGGCGCGTTGCCGATGGATCTTCCGGTAGGGCCGGATTATGTGGTTGGGCCGGGAGACGGTCTTTCGATTGATTTGTGGGGCGGAGTGTCGCAAAGGCTGTTTCGAACGGTGGACCGGGAAGGGCGGCTGCTGCTGCCGGAAGCGGGGCCATTGCTGGTATCCGGAAAATCGCTGGGAGAAGTACAGGAATCGGTGCAGCGCGTGCTGCGAACGCAATTTCGCGATGTTTCGGCGGACGTTTCTCTGCTGCGGTTAAGGAGCGTGCGCGTTTATGTGGTTGGAGAAGTCGCCTCGCCGGGAGCGTACGACGTGAGCTCTCTTTCGACGCCATTGAACGCACTCTTTGCGGCCGGCGGAGTGACGCCGCGCGGCTCGTTGCGAGCTATCGAGCACTACCGCGGGAAAGCGCTGCTCGAAGAAGTGGATGCTTACGACCTTTTGTTGCATGGGATTCGCGGAGATTTGAAGCGTCTCGAAAATGGCGACTCGTTGCGCGTGCCGCCGCTCGGGCCGACGGTCACCGTCGAGGGAATGGTACGGCGGCCAGCGGTTTACGAACTTCACGGAGAGAAGAACTTAAACGAGGTTCTGGACCTTGCCGGAGGCATCCTTCCGGCGGCCGCACTGCGGCACGTCGAAGTGCAGCGAATGGAAGCGCATGAAAAGCGCACCATGTTGAGCCTCGATGTGGGAGAAACGAGCGACAAAGATTCCTTACGCGCGGCGTTCGAGAAATTTGGAATCCAAGACGGCGACGAAATTCATATCTTCCCCATCGCGCCCTACAACAGCGCCAGCGTTTATCTCGAAGGGCATGTGCTGCGTCCTGGAAAGTATTCGTTTCACGACGGGATGAAGCTGACGGACCTGGTGTCTTCTTACAAAGAGCTTTTGCCGGAGCCCGCGGAGCGCTACGCCGAGATCGTTCGTATTGCCCAGCCGGATAACCGGCCAGTCGTGGAGAGCTTTAACCTTGCCGCCGCGCTAGAGCATCCGGAAACTTCGCCCAAGCTCGTGGCGCTAGACACAGTGCGCATTTTCGGCCGGTACGAGCTGGAAGCGGCACCGGAAATTACGGTTATGGGAGAAGTGCGTGCCGCCGGACGTTATCGCGCTTCCGGACAGGAACACTTGCGCGACGCTATTTATCAAGCAGGCGGCATTACGCCGGACAGCTGGCTGGAATCCGCGCAGCTTTTCCGCGCCCTGCCGGATGGGACAACAAAGGTTTTCAGCATTTCGCTTCGCGAAGCACTGGCAGGTGACCCGCTGAACAATATTTTACTGGAACCGCTCGACCGGCTTTTAGTGCATCGCCAGCCGGAGAAAGTGAATCCGCCGAGTGTATACGTACGCGGAGAAGTCGGCCGGCCGGGACGGTATCCGCTGGCTTCGGACATGCGCGTCTCGGATTTGGTGCGCTCCGCTGGCGGATTCTTGCGCAGCGCGAATCCGGAGAGCGCGGATTTGGTGCATTACGCGATTTGGGAAGGGGCGGGGGCGCGGCGGTCTGGGGAGCAATCAGTGAATTTGACGAGCGCACTGAATGGGGAAGCCCGCGCCAATGTGTTGTTGAACGATGGCGACGTGCTCACTGTGCCACAACAAACGCGCTGGAAAGATATGGGAGCGACGGTAACGCTGCACGGCGAAGTGGTAAAGCCGGGCGTATACGGAATCGAGCCGGGGGAACGTTTAAGTTCGCTGCTGAGACGCGCCGGGGGAATGCTGCCGTCGGCCTATCCGCAAGCAGCCCGATTTGAGCGCATCGAAGTGCGCAAGATGCAGGAGCAAAGCAGGCAGGATTTGATCCAGAGATTGGAGCAGGAGTCGACGGTGGTGAAGACGGCCGTTACCACCAGCGGCTCCGAGGAAGCGGCGCTGCAGCAGGCCGCTGTGCAACAGCGCCAGCGGGTCGTGGAAGGGCTGAGACGCGCGCCAGTGAGCGGACGGCTAGTCGTACATATTCGGGAAGGCCAGAAAGGTTTTCAGGGATCTTCCGACGACATCGAATTGCGCGCGGGAGATTCTCTCGATATTCCCAAGCAGCCTGGATTCGTTTTGATTGTGGGCCAGGTCTACAACTCGAATGCCATCACGTACACGCCGGGAAAAAACACAGCGTGGTATTTGTCTCGTGCCGGTGGTGCCACCGGGCTGGCTAACAAGAAAGCCATTTTCATCATTCGCGCGAGCGGTTCCGTAACCAGCGGGAGCAGCGGGATGTGGTCCGGAGGAGTGGAGTCGGCAACGATCGGCCCCGGCGACACGATTATGGTTCCGGAACGAGCGACGGCTGGCAGCAACGTTTGGAAAAATCTGGTGGCCATCGCGCAGATCGCGCAAGCCGGAGCATTGGCGGCAGCCGTGGCGATTCCTTGAAGGGACAGCGCGGCAAAAAGATGCATTCCATGGAGAAAAAAGGAAGGGGCGCCGCAAAAGCGTGAGTACGTTACCTACACAGCCAGAAAGCGAAGCAGCGGGGAACGAAGTGCGCGAGCCGCGCCAGCAGTTCGTAGCAAGGCTTCGTCTATTTTGGGAAGCGCGCAAGCTGCTGTTCGCAGTGTTTGTGCTCGGCGCTCTGGCGAGTCTGGGGCTCGCGCTGCTGATTCCGTCGCGATATGAAGCAACGACACAACTGATGCCTCCGGACGGGCAATCGAGTTCCGGAATGGCCATGCTGTCGGCATTGGCGGGACGCGCGGGCGGCCTTGGAGGAGTCGCGGGAGATTTACTGGGAGTAAAAAATTCTGGCGCATTGTTTGTAGGGATACTGGAAAGCCGCACAGTGCAAGACCGCCTGGTCGAACAATTTGAACTGAGGCGCCTCTATCGCGCGACAAAAATGGAAGACGCACGCGGCGGACTCGCCGCACATACCCGCATTGTGGAAGACCGCAAGAGCGGAATCATTGCGGTGACAGTGACGGACCACGACCCGCGGCTTGCGGCAGCGATGGCACAAGCATATGTCGACGAACTCGACCGGCTCGTCGAGCAGGTAAGCACGTCTTCGGCGCGGCGCGAACGAGTTTTCCTCGAAGAGAGACTCCGCGCCGTAAAGCAGGACCTCGACAGCGCAGCGCAGAAATTCAGCATCTTCGCGAGCAAAAACACCGCCATCGACATTCCGGCCCAAAGCAAAGCCATGGTGGAAGCTGCGGCAACGCTGGAAGGACAACTGATCGCGGCGGAAGCGGAACGGCATGGCTTGGAAGCGATGTATACGGACCAGAACGTGCGGGTACGCGCACTGCGCGCGCGAGTGGCGGAACTTCGTGCCCAGCTGGGAAAAATGGGAGGCGAGAGCGGAACCTCCGCGGCTCCGTCCTCGGAAACGGATGCTTCGCTCTATCCGGCTATCCGGCAGCTTCCGCTGCTCGGTGTGACTTACGCCGACCTGTATCGCCAGACAAGAATTCAGGAAACCGTCTACGAACTGCTGACACAGCAATATGAACTGGCCAAAGTGCAGGAAGCAAAAGAAGTGCCAAGCGTCAAGGTCCTGGATGCAGCAGTTGTGCCGACGAAGAAATCGTTTCCTCCGAGGGGATTGCTGACGGCAGCGGGCGCGGGGTCGGCCTTTCTTGCCATGTGCGCTTGGATTTTGATTCGGCAAACCTGGCGAGAAATCGACCCACAAGATCCCGGAAAACAATTTGCAGCAGAAATTGCTGGAACGCTTCGCGCGGACGCTTTGCGGCTGGCTCCGGTGGGCGCGGCGCTGTTGCAAATGATGGCGCGAATACGGACCCGAGCGAACCCTTCAAACAACTCTCCCCGCGGCCAGGAAGAAGGGAAATCTGCTGATGGGGCGGAGCTTTCCCGCGCTGCGCGAAACGGACTCGGATAAAAAAATGAACGGAACCGCCACACGCCGATCTCAAGCACCATCCGTGACAAATGCGGAGCCTGTCTTCGAACGTGTGCCGGAGATGTGGCTGCCAAGCGCGAAAACGATGTCGGGGCGTGCAACGGCGGCGCGTAACCGTTCCAGCCTTGCGCGCCAGTCTGCATATGTGGCGATCGATTTTGCCCTGGTTTGCGCGGGTGGTGCAGGCGTGTTCTGGCTGCGGTTTGGTTTGGCGAATCCATTTTCTCTAACAGCGATTGCTCCCTTGAATCTGCTGCAGCAGGTTCTGTCCGCGAGCTATCCGGGATTCTTGCTTCTCTATGCCGGGCTCGTGGTGCTGGCTTGCATGAGCCAGGATTTGTACCGGACGGCGCGGGAGCGAAGCGCCTGGGAGGAAAGCGCAAGCGTTGTGAGAGCTGTCGGATTCGCGACGGCTCTGCTGGTGCTTTTCATTTTCACTTCCGGCAACAAGGAAATTTCAAGACTTGTGGTGATCTGTTCGGGAGCATGGAATGCCGGTGTTCTATCAGGCTGGCGCTACGCGAAGCGGCACTACGTGCTACGGAGAGCCGAACGCGGCGAAGGCGTTTCGCGGGTGTTGATTGTGGGGGCAGGGAAGCTGGGGCGGGCGCTGGCAGCTTGGCTCGAGGAGAACCGGCAACTGGGCTACCAAGTCTGCGGGTTTTTGGATCCGCATCCAAACGGGGATGCGCGTGTATTGGGTTCCGTGCGCGATTTGCGTCAGGTAGCGTTGGGCCAATTTGCTGACCAACTGTTTGTGACCCTTCCTGCGGACCGTGAAATGGTGAAAGAAATCTTTCTGGAGGCGCGGCGCTTGCGGCTAAGTCTGAACGTGGTTCCCGATCTTTACGACGGACTGGGCTGGCGCGCGCCGGTGGAAAGCATCGGAGGATTCCCGGTCATCGAGTTGCACGGCGAGCCGATTCCGGCGCTGGGTTTGGCGGTGAAGCGAGGCATCGATGTGGTGGGCGCTGCGGTGCTGCTTGTGGCAACTGCGCCGGTCCTGGCGCTCGCTGCCCTTTGGATTCGATGCGATTCTCCCGGTCCTGCGTTCTATCCGGCGCTGCGCGTGGGAAAAAAAGGAAGAAAATTTCGGTGTCACAAACTGCGAACGATGGTCGAAGAGGCGGACGCACAGAAAGACACGCTGCGCCAAACGAACGAGCGTAACGGCCCGTTTTTCAAAATGGAGAACGATCCACGCATCACGCGATGCGGAAAGTGGCTGAGGAAGTTCAGCATCGATGAGCTTCCGCAACTTTTGGATGTGTTGCGCGGGGACATGAGCCTGGTAGGGCCGCGGCCCCATCCAGTGGACGACTTTGAGCGATACACGATCGAGCATCTGCGCCGTCTGGACGTGAAACCCGGCGTGACGGGACTCTGGCAGGTGACGGCGCGGCGCGATCCTTCGTTCGAAACCAACATGGTGCTCGACCTCGAGTACATCGAAAACTGGAGCTTGCGGCTGGATGTGAACGTTCTGCTGCGAACGATCGCGGTCGTGCTCGAGGGGGGAGGCCAGTGAGCTTGCCGGATCCGGAACAAACAATATTAGTTGCAGGCTTGCGGGCTTCCCGATGGAGCGGAGTGCAAGAGGCGCTCGAAAACCATCCGCTGCTCGCGACGCTATATCCGTTGGCAAAGCAGTCGATGATTTATCTGGTTGGGGCTGTGCTCCTGGGTTTGGGCAATTTCGTTCTGGTGCCGATGTACACGCGTTTCCTCACGCCATCGGACTTCGGAGCTTACGCCTTGATTGAAATTTCGTTGCTGATCGCTGTGACCACGACGCAGATGGGACTGGGAACGACGTACTTGCGGTGGTACGCGGAAACGGAGCCAGCGAAGCGCGGAGAAATTCTCGCTTCGAGTGTCGCTGCCGGACTTGTGGCGGCTGTCATCGGAGGGGGGATTCTCGCCGGGCTAATGGGCGGGTCGCTTGGCAGGGAATGGATTGGGGGCAACACCCGGGTTGCATGGATTTTTGTTCCACTGGTTTTGTTTCGGAACGCGCAAGGCATCTTCTTTAGCAGCTTGCAAGCAGCGCAGAGGCCTGTGGCATACGTTTTGTGTGCCATTACGCGATTATTGACTCTTGTGGCGGCAGGGTATTGGTTCGTGGCCCTGCACGGTGAGGGCGTGCGCGGGGTATTGCACTGTTGGTTGGTTGGTGACGGAGCGTGTCTGCTTATTCTTCTAGTGTTTTGTTTGCCGGGAATGCAACTGTGCGTGCGCAAAGAGCTGCTCGCTCCCATGCTTCGCTATGGGTTTCCACTTGTTTGGAGCGCGTTGATGGCTTTGTTGTTGGATGCTTCTGGCCGTTATTTCCTCGCGCGATACCAGAATCTTGCCGAAGTGGGCCGTTACACGGTGGGAATCAAGATTACCAACATTCTTTCTATGGGTTTCTTGCAGCCTTTTGGTAGCGCATGGGCAGGAGCCGCGTTTCCCATCGCGCACAGGCCGAACGCGGCGATTACCTACACCAAGATCATGGGGTATGCACTGCTGACGGCTACTTTTCTTGCTGCGATGACCATTTTGTTCGGGCCGTTTCTGATTCGCATTTTCGCAGGCCGATCGTATGCGGGAGTGCAAAAGCTGCTGCCCTGGCTGCTTCTGCCGGTGGTGTTCCGCTTACTGGAATACTGGAGCAGTCTTCCGATCTATCTCAAGTACAAAACGAAATGGCTAGGCCCACTGGCGACAGCGGGAACATCGCTGTGCATTGTTCTGAACTATGAGCTCGTGCCGCGGCTTGGGGCTCTGGGCGCGGCGATTGCCTGGTCCGCAGCCTTGGCGGCCGGCATTTGTCTGATGACTGTCTTTGGCAGGCGGTACTACCCGCTTCCGTTTGACTTGCGGACTTGCGGGTTTGCAGCCGCAATGTGGGCTCTCGCTCTGGCTGGCAGCCGTGTTACGGCGTCGCTCGGCGTCCACGCGGAACTGGAAGCCTCTATCGGGGCAGCGGCGTTGCTTCTGGCAGCCTGTAGTTTCTATCTTTTATGGGATGTCCGTGCTTCGAAGCCGCTCTTCAAGGGGAACGCGTATGCCTCTGATTGATCTGCCCGTTTTTGTGGGCGCGCCGCTGGCAAAGTGGCGCAGGATGTACGGTTTTTTAACGATGGCGGAATTTCTGCGAAAAGTCCGGCAGCGAATCTCGAGAAGATTATTTCTGCGCTACCGGGATGTCCTTGCGCTGGCGTTCCAGGCGCGGAATCTCATGACGAGAAACGCGGCGATTCACGTGAGCGCGGGCTGCGTAGGGTTTCAAATTGTGCCGGAAGGGGCCATTGCGTTTCATACCTGGTCGGGACTGCGTTTCGAACGTGCTGAACTGGATTTCATTTTGCGAGTGGTTCAGCCAGGAATGACGTTTTTTGATATCGGAGCAAACATTGGATTGTTCAGTCTTGCTGCAGGAGAAAAACTCCGGGGCCAACCTTCCGCTATTTATGCGTTCGAGCCTTGCCCATCGACGTTCGCGATCCTGGAAAAAAATCTTGTGAAAAACGAACTCGCCGAGGTACGTGCCTTTCGCGTGGCATTGAGCGACCAAAACGGCGAAGCCAATCTGTATATCAACGCAGCGTTCAAGGATGCTCTGAACTCTCTCGAAGATCCAAGCCACAGCGACGCGGAAGTGGTAGGACGAGAAGTGGTGCAAACGATCACGCTGGATGACTTCGTGACGCGAGAAAACATTGCGCGCGTGGACGTGATGAAAGTGGACGTGGAAGGAGCTGAATTGCTGCTATTTCGCGGAGGCCGAAAGCTGTTCAAGCGGCCGGACGCGCCACTTATTCTCTATGAGGGTTATAGCTGGTGCACGGCAGGGTTTCACTACCATCCGGTTGAACTGATGTGGGAACTGGAAGAACTGGGCTACGAACTCTTTATTTTGGATCCGGAATCGGGCGAGGTCCGCCGCAGGACACCCGGCGAGAGTTACGACGCCATGGTTGTGGCGGCAAAAAGATCGCATCCACGCTACAGCGAGATAGTCCAGAGCATGGTGAAAACATGAAGGTCGCGATCGTCAAACAACTGCTGGACACCTTTGGCCCGTGGTCCAGCATTCGATGGGAAGAAACGTCGCCGGAGGCTTTGTTTCGCATTTGGCCCAGCCGTGCGTTGCACTGGGAGATGACTACGCTTTTCGAAGCGGACTGGTACATCATCCCGCAGCAGGTCAACACAGACTATACCTATGATTCGGTGCTCAAAGAGCCCGGCAACGCGGACATTGTGCGGAAGCATACGCGAAGGGTTGTCGCACCAGGCGACATTCCTTACGATTCCTACGATCTAGTCATCACCAACGATCCGATTCTGGATTTTCCCGGAAGCTCGCGAACACTGTTCGCGTATTTTGTCGTCGAACATTGGGATCGGCGGTATCGTGCCTCCCTTCACCGCCCGATGAGGAATGCCGACCTGTTCCTCGCGCATATGATGGACGGTTCCGGTTCGCTCGATAGATTGCCTCAGGCTGTTTCCTTTCCGTATATCCGTGATCCGAAATCGATGCGCGCGCTCTTCTCGGCGGCCGAGCGCGAAGTAGCTGTTTGGGCGGATTGGCGGACGCTCTCCTTCTTGAGTGCGGCGAGCAACGGGAGCAGTTTGGAAGCGACGAAAACCGCGGCGCGCCGGTTGGAAGAAGCGCTGCGCTTGCCGGTGGTCTTCCGCTCATTCTCCATGGGGCTGTATCACGGAGAAGATCCGCCGCATTGGGGCGATGCCGCGGAGTTTCTGCGCGCACTGAGCCGGCAAAAGTATTACTTGTGTCTGGGGAGGGGAAGCGGCGCGGGACAAGGTCTGGCGGATGCAGCTTCAGTGGGATGCATTTGTTTTGGCGAGCAAAACAAACCGTATCACCGGCTACTCTGCCATCCCGAAGCGCTTTGCGCCGATTTGCAAGAGCTGCCGAGGCGCATGAGGCGCGTGCAAGCTTCGCCGGACTTGCAGGAAGACATACGCGTTTGGCAGGAGGAAAAGCTGCAGCGGCATTTCATTGTAGAGCCGCTGGCTCTCCTCAGCGCTGCACTCGAACGAAAGCGGAAACCGGCAGCGAGCGGTGCGGGTCAAGCAGCAGAGAAGAGAAGGAAACCAGCGGACAAGAAGGAAACGAAAGTTGGAGAGTTGACGCGAACGGCTCCATGAGCCTGGAGTGTTACCGATGCAGATTTTGGCGCTGAATTTCACGGAAAAAGGAGTGGGCACGTATCTTCGGGCATTTTATTTTTGCCGGGAGCTGGCGCGAGCGGGTCACAACGTCACACTGGCGACAGTCTCCCGCACGTCGCGTTTCCGGGCCGCGATCTCTTACAAGCGCGACTGGATCGGCGAGTGCAGCGAGCCGCGTGGCTCGGGACCGTGGATCCGGCTGATCGAAGGGCCGGCATGGTGCAACCGACTTTTGCCGGGCACAGGATGGGGTCCATTGGATATCTGGGGACGGACGCGCGAACTGGAGACAAGCCACTATGACGCGGTCTTCGGTTTCGAATACCAGCCGAATGTTTCCTGGCCGGTATATCTCACGCAGCGAAGAAAGCAGTATGCGTTTTACTCCGACTGGTGTGACTGGTTCGGCGGCAGCTCGAACTGGTTTCGGGGATGGAAGATTGCGCACCGCGTCGATTCTTATCTCGAAGAAAAGATTCGCTACCGCGCGGCGCGGGTCAGCGTGACGTCCAAAGTGCTTCAGGAGCGTGCGCTTGCGATCGGCATTCCTCAGGAAAGAGTGGCCCACATCCCGAATGGCGCACCAACGGAGTACATCACGCCAAAGAACAGAAAAGTGGCGCGAGAGCGGTTTCGTCTGCCAGAGGATGCGCCGATAGTCGTCGCGGTAAGCAATGGAGATATGTGCCGCGAGATGCGCATTTTTGGCGAAGTACTTCGTCGAGCGCCTAAGTCCGTTTTCTTGCTCGTCGGAAACATTACACGCCCGGCATGGGAGCTGGCTGAGCAGTTGGCGATTGACGACCGCATCGGCCGGATGGGTTGGGTTAGCGATGAGGATTATCCGTGGGTTCTGGGATGCGCGGATGTTTGCATCTGCCCATTGGAAGACAGTTTGAACGACCGCGCGCGATGGCCTACAAAAATTCTGGACTTCTTGACCGCCGGCCGGGCCACTGTCACCAATCCCGTTGGAGAAGTGGGGATGCTGTTCCGCAAAAGCGATGTGGGTGTTCTGGCGGGATATTCGGATGAAGAGTTCGCTGCAGAGATCGTAGGGCTATTCCATGCGCCGGATAGGCGGCGTTTTTTGGGCGAGACTGCGCGCGAAGTCATGGTTCAGGAATGGGATTGGCGTGTCCGCGGACCTAAGATCGCCGGAATGATGGTGTCCTGAACTATGTTGCTGGCTATTCTCATTTTCATCATGGTTTTGGGTGTGGTGCTATTTTGGATTACTGCCAGCCCCTCGCGGCTCGTCTACGTTTTACCGGTGCTTTTGAGCTTCGAGTACCGCATCCGTTTTAGCAGCTTCAGTTTCGATCTTTCGGAACTGTCCTTTTTCGTAATTGCCCTTGTTTGCATGGCGCGCGCGTGGGAAAGGAAACGGGTCGGCTCCCTCAAGAAGATTCATCCGGAACGGGGGCTCTTGCTGTTGCTGGGCGCTTTCGCGTTTCCGGCAATATTTTTTGAACAAAACACGGCGCATGCCGCAAGTGTTTACCGCGATCTCATGGTGCCCTTTATCTTTCTTTTCATTTTCTCGCATGCAGGCCTCGAGAAGGAGCAAATTCACAATCTCATCAAATTGGGGTGTGTCTTTGCATTGGCAAACGCCGTTCTGGGAATTGTGCAATACACCACCGGAGATTACCTCTGGTTTGCAGGGCCGGATGAGGCCGAATGGCAGGCTTATAAGACCGGTTTGGCGAAACTTTCGGGCTTCGGCGATTTCCTCGGCGTTCAAGACGCTTTACCGACCGGACTCTACACGGGCGCAAACACGTTTGCGTGTTTTCTTTCTTTGCCGCTTTGCCTGGTAACTACGCTGGCTTTCTTCGGAGGGCTTGCAAAGCGCCAACGGATGATTTGCTTCGTCGCGAGTGCGGTGATGTTTGTTTGCCTGCTGTTCACCATGTTCCGCTCCGGCTTGCTGGTTTTTGCCGCTTCGATGATGACGGTGTATCTCTTTCAGAGCCGGCGCCGGGGCCTTTTGCGTGTGGCGATCATATCCGTGCTGGCCGGGGTGATCGCGCTTCTGTTTTTGACGCAAGGGTTAATGGATTGGGATCAATTCGGGTCTTTCGAAGGGCGCCAGGAAATGATTTCGGATGCGTTTGCACTAATGAAGGCGCATCCCGAGCTTCTATTAACCGGCGGCTACACGGATCTCTATCACCTGCAATCCAGAGAGACGCAAGAGATTCACAACCTCGCTTTATATTCGATTGTTCAATTCGGCCTTCCCGCCACAATGGTGTTCTTTGCTTTCTTCATCAGATTTTTTCTTCGCGCTTTCCGGGTCGCCAAGGAAGTCAAAGGGCTGGAGCGGAGTGTCCTGGTAGCTATCGCCGCCTCCATTGGCGCAAATGTTTTTCTTTACGGCTCGACGACCATGCTGATCGACTCGGTGCAGACCACAACCTGGCTGCTGTTCTGGGCCGGAATTGCCAGCTGTCTCATCTCTTACGCACCGACCAAAGCCAGTGCACCTGCTCGTGATTGTGTTCCCCGGCCCGTCATGCTTACACAACAAGGCAACCTCGCATGAACCTTCACCCCCAGTTTCATAAATATCTTCGCGTCTATCCTCAGTGGAGATTTGCGCCTCCGCAGGTGCAGCTGAAGTGTTGTCTGGAGAGATTCGGTTCGGAGTACGGCGGCTATTGGCTGGACAGTTCGATGATGGACCGCGGCGCGGTCGTCTATTCTCTAGGAATTGGCGAGGACATTTCCTTCGATTTGTCTCTCATCCAGCGGTTCGGGGTGGAAGTTGACGCCTTTGATCCCACCCCCAAAGTCAAGAAGTGGCTCGCTGCGCAATCGCTACCGCCGCAGTTTCATTTTCATGCGACGGGGATTGCCGGGCACGATGGAGAAGAATCCTTTTATGTTCCGCCACGCGGAGACTGGGTTTCGCATTCCGTCGTTGAGGCGCGGCAGTACGGCCGAGAGTTCGCGCGTTTTCCCGTCATGCGGCTGTCTTCAGCTATGAAGCCTCAAGGTCACAGCCGAATTGATGTTCTGAAGATGGACATTGAAGGTGCCGAATACGCAATCATTGAGGAAATCGTGCAAGAGAAAATTCTCGTAACGCAGCTGCTTGTGGAGTTTCATCACCGTCTGTCTTCCGTGGGAACGGCCCAGACCAGGACAGCTATCGCGCAACTTGAAAAATACGGAATGAAGATTTCCTACGTCTGCCCGCGAAAAGAAGTTTTCACATTTGTACAGGTGGTTTGAGCGCTGAAACATCCGGACAAAAAGAAGTCTCGCAAGGATGCAAACAGATCGATGAAGAGAGTTCTGATTATCGAAGCGCAGATCAAGCGATATCGCAAACCGTTCTACGAGCGATTGCACAGCGCGCTTAGGAAGGAAGGCGTTCAGCTCAAAGTCGTTTACAGCGCCCCGGCGCCATCGGAAGCGCAGAAGAACGACAATTGTGAATTGCCGTGCAAGTTCGGCGTAAAAATCAATGGGTATTGGATCGGGAAGGAGCGGCTGCTCTTTCAGCCGGCTTTCCGTGAAGTCGCCTCCGCCGACCTGGTCGTCGTCGACCAGGCCAACAGATTCCTTCTCAACCATTTCCTGTTGCCGCTTTCGTTTTTCAAGCTGAAAAGAACTGCTTTTTGGGGTTTGGGAGAAAACTTTCAGGCGGATCGCTCTCCTTTCTCTGAATGGTGCAAAGAACGAACGCTGAATTGGGTCGATTGGTGGTTTGCATATACGGAGGGCACGGCCCGCTATTTGAGGCAACATAGCGTGCCTCCGCAGAAGATTACAGCGGTACAAAACTCCGTCGATACTCGAAAAATTCAATTGTGCGTGAAGAAGCTGGGCCTGCACGCTAAAGCAGCGCTTCGCGCGAGCCTGGGCATCGGCCCATCAGCTTCAGTGGGAATTTTCGTGGGCATGTTGCACAAGGTGAAGTCCATCCCCTTTCTGATCCAAGCCGGAGAAAAGATTCGTCAGACTATTCCAGAGTTTCAACTCATTGTGGTTGGCGGAGGCCCGGACGAGGAAGAGATCAAAGGTAACGCCGCGCGACTTCCTTGGGTTCATTTTGTGGGGCCACAATTCGGCGACCGGAAATCGCAATTGCTGGCGATTTCCGACGTGTTTTTGCTTCCAGGAAGAGCGGGCCTTGCCGTCCTCGATGGATTTGCCGCCGGCCTGCCTCTTATCGCAACCAGGCTTTCCATCCATGGACCGGAGATGGAGTACTTCGAGGAGGGGCGGAATGGCGTTATGACCGAACCTGATCCGGAAGCTTACGCGCGAGCGGTAGCTCGGCTGTTATCGAATCCGAAGGAGTTGCAACTGCTTCGAGAAGGGGCGACGAACTCCGCGGCGGAATATTCCATTGAAAAGATGGTCGAGAATTTCAAGCGGGGAATTGTGCAGTGTTTGGCGCAACCGAGATGGCAATGGAGCCCGTTCAAGTTGCGCAGTGAGCAGAGCGCGCCATGAAGAGCGATGAGTCAAAGTGCCTTTTAGTCTGGCTGAAGAAGCCATGAACAAGCCGAATCGAGCATGCGTGATGACGACGAGTTGGGACGACGGCCATCCGCTTGATATGCGAGTGGCGGAGTTGCTCGCGAAAAGCGGCCTTACGGGAACTTTCTATGTCCCGCGCGCTAGCCAAAAGGCGGTGATGCATCGTTCGCAGATTCGCGAGCTGAGCAAATCGTTTGAGATCGGCGCTCACACCCTGGAGCACGTATTGATCGACCGGCTCTCCGACCGCGAGGCCACCATCCAGCTTTCCGGCTCTCGCGAGTGGATCGAGGAATTGACTGGGAAGGCTTGCCGCGTGTTTTGTTTTCCGGGGGGAAAGTTTCGGAATTGCCAGTTGCAGCTTGTGCGCCAGGCGGGATATGAAGCGGCCAGGACCGTCGAACTCCTTTCGACCGCAAGCCCTCGGCGCATCAATGGGCTTTGCGTAATTCCCACAACCATTCAGGTCTTTCCGCACGGCCCCTTCGGCTATGCCAGGAATGCGCTGAAGAGACTCTCCGCGCCGGTGATGCCTTGGCTGCCGAGATTGCTGTTCTCAAGAAATTGGCTCGCGCTGGCGAAAGATTTGTTCCTTCAAACCATGGAGCGTGGAGGCGTATTTCATTTGTGGGGCCATTCCTGGGAAATCGCGGAGCAGCGGCAATGGCAGGCATTGGAAAACTTCACGGCATTTGCAGGGGCGCACTTGAAAGCGGCGCGGTGCGTCACCAATGGCGGGTTGTGCGGAGGATACGCGCCATGAGTCAAAGCAAAGACATGCCGATGGGATCGACGACGTGGACGGACTACGACGAGGGTTATCGCCGCGCTCTCGGAGACGCGGCCTTTTTGGCGTGGCGCGCGGCAGGCGCCCGCCAAAAAGCTCTAAACATCGCGCGCGTTTGCCGCAGCGTCTCCGTTTCTGCTGTTCTGGAAATTGGGTGCGGCACTGGCGCTGTACTCGTCGAACTGGAGTCCATGAGCTTTGCCGGGAAGTACGTCGCATCCGACGTTTCTCTCGAAGCCGTCGAATTTGTTCGGCGGTCTTGCGGAAGATTCTTGAGTGGTGCACTTGTCGGTTCGGCTGGGTCACTGCCATTTCCGGACAAGCAGTTTTCCATCGCCGTATTGAGCCACGTTATCGAGCACTTGGAAGACCCGGTTTCCGCGGTGCGAGACGCTGCCCGAATAGCGGAATACGCCGTAATCGAGGTGCCAACCGAGAAGGTATTGAGCAACTTTCTGCGAAGAAAGATTTTGGGCCAGCCGTATGCTTCCGCGGCTGCCGCTGGTCACGTGCAATTTTGGAGCCCGAGGTCCATTGAGCGTTTCTTGGAAGACGCTTGCGGCTTAGAAATTGTCGCTCGGCATACGGATTTTCTCTGCCATCAGATCGAGTTCTACGGCAGAAAAGGTCCGCGCATGGCCAAACCGCTCATTAAAGAAGTGTTGAAGCGTGTGATTCCTGGCTGGATTTACACACAGTTGCTGACGACGCATGCTACGTTCCTTTTTCGTGAGCGCACCCGCGGTGAGAAAAAACTGGTCGCTGCCCCGAGCTCTTCGGTGAAAGAAGCACGGTGAAAATTCTCGTCTCGCACAACTTCTATCAACGCCCGGGTGGCGAAGACGCCGTTTGCGCTTCTGAAATAAGACTTCTGCGCGAGGCCGGCCATGAAGTCATCGAGTTTACGCGGCACAACGATGAGATTCAGGAATACTCCCTGATCGAGAAGGCGAGCCTTGGCTGGCGCACTTCCTGGTCTCGCCGCGCGCATCGCGAATTGGGAGACGTTCTCGCCAGGGAATCGCCAGACGTCGCGCACTTCCACAACACGTTTCCTCTTATTTCTCCTTCCGCATATTACGCATGCCAGTCAGCGGGTGTTCCCGTGGTGCAGACGCTTCACAATTACAGACTTCTGTGCCCCAGCGGCAACCTCTTTCGAGATGGCCAAGTTTGCGAGGAATGCGTTTCTCGTTCATTGCTTCGCTCGATTGTGCACGGCTGTTACCGCGACTCGCGCCTCGCCAGCTCGGTCGTGGCAGGCATGCTCGCAGTTCACCGCCTTTTGCGAACCTGGGCGGAGCAGGTCGACCTGTTTCTGGTATGCACGGAATTTGCACGTAGAAAATTCATCGACACAGGTTTCGACGAGGCGCGCATCCGCGTCAAACCCAATTTCCTTGCTCCTGATCCGGGAACCCGCCTTGGACTGGGAAAAACTGCACTCTACGTCGGCAGGCTGTCGCAGGAAAAAGGCCCGCAACTCCTTCTGGCGGCCTGGTCGAAGCTGGTCGAAGCAATTCCATTGGAAATCGTGGGAGATGGACCGTTGCTCACTTCGCTCAAAGCCGATTGCGCACGCTTCGGCCTGCGCAACGTTCACTTTTCCGGATGGCTCGGCGCACCGAAGGCTATCGAACGGCTACAAGTCGCGAGATTTCTGATCGTTCCCAGCGTCTGCTACGAAGGCTTTCCGTTGGTGGTGGCGGAAGCGTATGCGTGTGGAGTCCCCGTCATCGCAGCCGGCCACGGAGGCCTGGCCGAGATTGTCCGCGATGGTTGCACAGGATTGCTTTTCGCGCCAGGCAACGCAGATGCCCTCGCAGCGAAGGTCACTTGGGCCTGGAGACATCCGCTCGAAATGGAAACGATGGGACAGACTGCCCGCACGGAATTCGAGACAAGATACAACGCCAGCGCAGCGCTCAAGAGCCTGGAGTGTGCCTACGAATCAGTACTTCCGGGACGCGATAGATCGGCCGCAGTAGCCAGAGTTTCTGTTCGAACTGAAGCCCAGGCATTACAGGAAGGCCAGAAAGGGGCCGGCTGAATGGAAGCAATTCTCAAGTTGCTCGCTCCGATCCACCACAAATTTCGTTCGCAGAAGTGCGATCTCTTTTTCGATGCTCTCAAGCCTCGGCAGGGCGATTCGCTACTCGATGTAGGCGGAGGAACCGGAATCCTCGGGGAATTCGGCCGCATCTACCGCTACTTTACGGTGGTTCAGGTTGTCAATCTGGACCCCCAAGTGATCGAAGAGGAAGGATTGGAGCACGTGAAGTGTGAAGTAGCGGACGGCTGTTCGTTGCCGTTTACAGACCATTCCTTCGATTGGGTATTCTCCAATGCGGTTATCGAGCATGTAGGCGGCGCATACAGACAGCAACGGTTCGCGGAGGAAATCCGGCGGGTGGCTCGCAAAGGCTATTTTGTGGCTACACCGGACCGCTATTTCCCCATCGATCCCCACACACTTCTTCCTTTCTATCAATTTTTTTCGACGGAATGGCAGCGCAGGGTTTGCCGGTTTTCGCCAGGTTACCTGCGGCACTATGCGCCCATAGATTTGCTCTCCGTTGGCGATCTGCAGGCCTTATTTCCCGAGGCCACAGTGCGAAAGATTGGCCTACGACTTTTTCCGAATAACCTTGTTGTCTACCGATGTCTGGAATCACGGGGTTAAGGGAGCCTATGGCACCCGCATCGCAACGCGCCGCCGCATCTTTTAATATCTTGGGAGTCCGCGTGGATGCGGTACAAATTCCGGATGTAATGTCGCGGATGGAAGAATGGATTGGGCGACGCGACACCTGCCGCTACATCGCCGTCACGGACATGCACAGCCTGATGCAGGCGCAACACGTCGCGAGCTTCAAGAAGATCCTGCATGACGCGGACCTGGTGGTTCCCGATGGATTTCCACTCGTGTGGCTCGGACGCCGAAAGGGATTTCCTCTGCGGCGGCGCGTCTATGGACCGGAGTTGATGGAGCGCTTCTGCGAACAAACCGCTACAAAAGGATACCGCCATTTCTTTTACGGCGGTGCCCCCGGCGTCGCCGAGGACCTTTCCGCCCGGCTGGCGGCTCGATTCTCCGGTTTGCAAACAGCGGGCGTCTGCTGCCCGCCTTACCGGCCCTTGACGCAAGTGGAAGACGAAGAAGAAGTCTCTCGGATCAACAAAGCTCACGCCGACGTCGTTTGGGTAGGGCTGGGGGCGCCGAAACAAGAGTGCTGGATGGCAGAGCATCAAGGGAGACTCAATGCGCCCCTGCTGATCGGTGTGGGCGCCGCATTCGATTTCCATACGAAAAGAATCGCGCAAGCGCCTCCGTGGATGCGCGAGCACGGCCTGGAGTGGTTTTTCCGTTTGTCCCGCGAGCCGCGCCGGCTCTGGCGGCGCTACCTTATTCACGGCGCGCAATTTGTCGCGCTTGTCATCCTGGAATCCCTTGGCCTCAAGAAATTTTCCTAGTGCTCTTCTCTCGCCAAGTGGCCTTGGAAGTGGCGAAATTTGAATACAGTTGCTTGCTCCAGCCAGTAGACCATGCGAAAATAACAAGCTTAGTGCGGAAGTTTCGTATTCGCACGAACAGCTCTTCGGCGCTATCGTCTAGGGGTCTAGGACACCGCCCTCTCACGGCGGTAACACGGGTTCGAATCCCGTTAGCGCTACCAATCTCATCCTCCAACACTCGCTGCACGGTTTCGTCTGGACCTAAACTCCGCTCATGAAGATCGTGGCGGCTTGATTCGTCTCGCGCTGCAAGGCTCGCGATCACCGTCCCCGAGCACTCTATTGCCGATGCTTCAACACTCCAGCCGTTCGCGGCTCCGCCTTTTCACTCCAAATTGCAGGTATAAAAGGGTTTAGTGCCTCGTTTTACACGTTAGGTACTCCGTACCATACGGGTACTAGTACGGAACACTGTCCTTCCCAAAACGTGACATCCCTCGTTTCATTTCGGACACTAGAACCATGGCAATGCCTCTCTCAGAGCTTCCAGGGTCTGAGTATTTAACCTCTTCGTTAAATACGACACCGGTCCGCCTCACTCGGAACACGGCAATCGTTTCCCGCGAAGTCGCTGGCGAAACGATAGTTGTACCGATTTGCCGTGGTGTGGGGGATCTCGATTCCGTCTACACCTTCAATCCGGTCGGCAAAAGCTTGTGGCAGCTTCTCGAGCGTGGCTCCACAGCTGAGGAATTGGCGAATTGGGTTGCCAAGCATTACGAAGTGGATGCGGAGCAGGCTTTTGCAGACGTTCAGAGCTATTTGGCTGAACTCCAGGAAATAGGCCTGATTCGCGTAGTTTAAAGCGTCACCCTCCTTCTCGCACGCCTTTAAACGTGCACGAAACAAGAGGGTGGCGGTGTGCGTTTCTGAGTACAGTACTGAGAGTACTAGAATCTAGGCAAGAAAGAGACGTTAGACGTGCAAGCGGCAGGATACGGCGAATTAACGAGTTTGGTCCACGAGCATTTCCTCGGGAAACGTGCGCCGCTTGAGGTGTCTATCGAGGTCACGCGCCGGTGTCCTCTCGAATGCCTCCACTGCTACAACAACCTGCCGATGAGTGACCACGCGGCCCGCGCTGCGGAACTCACGTTTGACGAGCATGTCCACCTGCTCGACGAGCTTGTCGACGCAGGGTGCTTGTGGCTGCTCTACAGCGGCGGCGAAATTTTCGCGCGCAAGGATTTTCTCCAGATTTACACCGAAGCCAAGAAGCGCGGCTTCTTAATCACACTTTTCACCAACGGCACGATGATCAACGAACGCATCGCCGACTACCTCGCCGAATACCGGCCTTTCGCCATCGAGATTACGCTGTATGGCGCGACGCGTGAAACTTACGAAGCTCTGACCCAGATTCCTGGCTCCTATGATCGCTGCATGAGGGGCATTCGCCTGCTTCTGGAGCGAGGGCTGCCCCTCAAACTGAAGACGGTGCCAACCACTATCAACCAGCACGAAACTTTCGAGATGAAACGTTTGGCCGAGGAAGAATTCGGCGTCGAATTCAAATTCGATTCCCTGATCAATCCGCGAATTGATTGCTCGCAGAGCCCTCTCGCTGTGCGCATCTCGCCCGAGAAAGTGGTCGAGCTGGATTTCTCCGAACCGAAACGCAAGGAAGACTACCGGCGCATGGCCGAAGAGGAACTGTCCATGCCGCTGTCGGTGGAGCATACAGAACGACAGAAATATACCTGCGGTGGAGGGGTGGCAGGCTGCGCCATCGATCCCAACGGCACGATGAGCATCTGCGTGATCTCGCATCAGCAGGGCTACAACATCCGCGAAGGCAGTTTCCGGGAAGGCTGGGAAGGCCCGCTGCGTGAAATCCGCAATCAACCACGCACGCGTCCCACAATTTGCGACCGGTGCCAAATTCAGTCGCTTTGCAGCATGTGCCCGGCAAACGGTGAACTCGAGAATGGCGATCAAGAGTCTCCCGTCGATTTCTTGTGCCAGGTCGCCCATCTTCGTGCGTACGCGCTGGGCTATAGCGTACCGGAGCATGGGGATTGCAAATGCTGCGAAGCTGGTGAGCACCACGGAGACTTGCTGGCATCTGCTGAGCGCCTGAAGAATTTCAAACCCGACGCAGGAATTCGGTCGGGAGGCAGGACCGCTTCGCCTGTCTTGAATGTTTTGCAGCCCACATCCGGAAACAATGGCGCAGCATGTGGCTCGTGCCGGACGCACCGATGAAGAAAGACGTGTGATCGTGAACGACCAGGACGACAAGAAGCTACTGGGCAAGGGAACGGATGGGGCTTACGAACCCCCCAAAGTCATTCGTGTAAGTCTGCGTCCCGAAGAAGCCGTGCTCGGGCACTGCAAGGTTACGGGTGCCATGGGGCCGGTGGCGAGTTCCTCCTGCCGGTCCTTCGTTTCTTGCAGGACGCTGGGTTCGTGAGATGCGAGATACCTCAATGCTGCCATCTCAAAATGAGCTTTCGCCGGTGAAGAACTCCAACGAACTCGCGTTCCCGAGCGCCACCCAGCTTGCGTACCGAATCGGGGGAATCACGTTCGGTCTGCACGCCGAAGGCGAACTGCTGCTGACACCCGAAAGGGAGCTTCGTGCTTTCTCCGTCGAGCCGGGTACTTCTGATGTGAACCTGCAAGTCGCATGGGCTGATTCTCTCAGAGTGCCAACCTCCACTCTCCTGTTTCATTCCGGCGGCCTGTGGTCGCTCTTTGCGGAGCCGGCCGGATATCGCTTCAGCTTTCTTTCACCGCTCTTGGGGATGACGCCTTACAAAGAAGCCTGGGTTGATACCGAATTTCGTTCCGGGCGCGTGCTGCTCTCACGCCGCTACTTTGATACAGAACGCCCTGTCTATCCTCTCGAGTATCCCCTCGACGAATTGCTCATGATTCACCGCCTTTCGCGCGGCGAAGGCGTGGAAATGCACGCCGTCGGGATTTCCGACGAAAACGGCCGCGGCCATCTCTTCCTCGGCCATTCTGGCGCGGGGAAAAGCACCACCGCCCGTTTGTGGATCGATCGCCCTGGCGTACGAATCCTCAGCGACGACCGCATCATTTTGCGCGCTCACGAAGGCCAAATCTGGATGTATGGCACGCCCTGGCATGGAGACGCGGGCATCGCCTCGCCGGATTCCGCACCGCTCTCTGGAATTTATTTGTTGGCGCATGGGAAGAGCAATGAGAAATTTCCTCTCTCGGCAGGGCGGGCCGCCACTGAACTCTTTACCCGCAGCTTCGTGACGCACCACTCCGCGGAAGGCATTCAGTTCACGCTGGGTTTTCTCGATCGCGTGGCGCGCGAAGTTCCTTGTTTCTTATTCCAATTTGTCCCCGATGAATCTGCCGTGGAGGCCATCTGCCGTGCGTGAGCGTAAGTCCATCGAAAAGCGGAACTCCGCGCAGTTCGCAGCCGTCTGCGAGGCGCTTTTGCGGCGTGGCGCGAACGTGCGCTTCCGGGCCCATGGGCAGAGCATGCAGCCGAATGTTCTGGAGAACGACGCCGTGATTGTGGCTCCCGCAGAGCAAACGCTCGAGCGGGGCGACGTTGCTCTCACGTACGGGAAAGATGGGTTCCGTGTACACCGAGTTCGCTTCACCGACGGATCTGCGGGGGAAATCGTCACACGTGGCGATGCTGGCCAGGAGAACGATGCAGCCGTGAATGTTGTTCTTGGCAAGGTGGTAGCGATCGAGCGGAACGGGCAAAAAGTTTCGATGGAAAGGGCCGGCATCAGTTATTTGCATGCTGCGCGCGTCTGGATTCGCCGTTTGTGGCTGGCTTTGACGTTGCGCTTTGGCGGCCTTTCCGCCAGCTCTTTGTGCATCGGATTAATCGCCGCTTTCGGGCTGCTCCTCAATGCCACTCCGGTTGCTGCCCAGGCCGATCTGACGATGACACAAACCACCTCGGTTTCCGTCGTAGACACAGGCGTCAATTTAAGCTACACGGAGATCGCAACGAATAAAGGGCCCAATGCGGTTCCCGCAGCGACGCTAGTCGTCTATCAGCAGACGCCCCCCAATACTACACTTCAGAGCATAACCGTGGACGCGAACTGGAATTGTTCAAATCCAGGGGCGGCCGGTCCAATCATCTGTATTTACGCTCCGGCCTTGGCCAGCGGCGCCAACACCTCCGCGGACCCCATCCTATTCACGCTGAGCGTGAATGCCGGAACGACCTACGGCACAACCATTCTGAACTCCGCCACGGTCACCTCGCAGACGACGGACCCGGTGCCGAGCAATAACACGAGCATTACGACCGTGCTGGTCGAGGCTGCCGCCCAGGCCGACATGGCTCTCTCAATGACCGCAGCACCTACACCCGTGTTCTTATCTTCCCCTTTGACGTACACCATTCAAGTACAGAATCTCGGCCAGGCAAGCGCCTCTACGGTCCAGGTTGTGGACACCCTTCCCGCTACGGCAACTTTCGTTTCCGCGAACGCTCCGGCAGGATGGGCCTGCTCGGGAACGACCACGGTTACCTGCTCGCTTACAGGCACGATGGCGCAGGGAGCGTCCGCAACCATCACGATTACAGTGACGTCCCCGTCGACATCAGGCCCAATCAGCAACACAGCGACCGTCAGCTCCGCCACCGCAGATCCCGTTGCTGCCAATAACAGCGCGACAGTTATAACCGTGGTGCAGCCGCTAGTTTGCGCCACACCTGGCAAGGACGGCGCCGGCGGCACCCTCTCGGGAGTGGTGAATACCTATTACCGGGCTTCCGCAAACGGCACTCTGGCCGCTGGCAAGAACTCGGTGACTTTGGCTGCGGCTCTGCCGGCGGGTGGTACTCCTATAGCCGTCGGCGACTTGCTTCTTATCATCCAAATACAAGACGCCTTGATTAACAACACCAACAGTTCATCGTACGGACATGGCGTGCCCGGCGATCCGGCAGCAGGCTCGACGAATCTGCAGAGCTCCGGTCTGTTTGAGTATGTTACTGCCACGAGCGCAGTCCCGCTTGCGGGTGGCACTCTTACGTTTACCGGCACAGGGGCCGCTGGCGGAGCGCTGAATAGCTATGTGCGGGCTGCTTATAGTGGGGGCGGAAACCACGGACAACAGCGTTACGAGGTGATTCGAGTCCCTCAATATACATCCGCGACTCTGAGTTCGGCGCTCGCGCCGCTTCCTTGGGACGGCAACCTCGGAGGAGTGCTGGCCATTGACGTCGCTTCACAGCTCACTTTGGGCGGCACCGTTAGTGCGGACACATTAGGATTTCGCGGCGGCGGAGGAATTCTGCTCACCGGGGGCAATGGCGGGGTGAGCACCGATTATGTGGTCCAGTCGGCCAACACCACTGACGGGTCCAAGGGCGAAGGCATTGCGGGAACTCCGCTCTATGTCGCGCCCGCGACCATTACGACGACAACCACTCCGACCAACACCGGCTTCGAAGGGTACTCCAACGGAAGTTTTGCTCGCGGGGCTCCGGGGAATGCCGGAGGCGGCTGCACGGATGGTGATCCGCCAAATAATGATTACAACTGCGGCGGTGGCGGCGGAGGCAACGGCGGTAGCGGCGGCTTGGGAGGCTACGGTTGGAATAGCTTCACCGTTTCGAATTCCACCGACGGAGGTTTCGGCGGCGCAACGTTTCCGGCTTCGACGAGCGCAATTGTGATGGGTGGAGGCGGTGGCGCGGGTGGCTCGAACAATGGCTCTTGGTTTATTTCGGCCGCCAGCCATGATTCGAACTCTATTGACGCCGCCTGCTCCACGGGCACAACCCCCACATGCACTGGTATCTATAGCAGCGGAGGCATGGGCGGCGGAATTGTGATTGTGCACACCGGATCCGTGGCTGGCACCGGAACCATCACATCAAACGGTCAATCCACGCTCAGTACGGACAACGACGGCACCGGTGGAGGTGGCGCTGGAGGATCGATTATTTTCTTAGCCAACACTGGCGTATTGACGGGCCTGACTGTGAACGCGAACGGAGGTAACGGCGGCAATACCTGGCCTGAAGACGCCCCCGGGACATTCAATACGGCGGGGTCTGGCGCCCGTCATGGACCAGGTGGTGGCGGCAGCGGCGGCGTCATCCTGCTCTCCGGAGTGCCTACGGCCCTTGCGGTGAATGGCGGTGCGAATGGCTACACGAATACCGTTCAGGATTCGTTCGGTGCGACTCCTGGCCAAGCCGGTATCAGCGCCACCACCCACGTAATCACGGAGACGCCAGGATCGCAGTCGGGCGCCTATTGCGCAACTGCCGATCTGGCCGTTACGAATGCGGCTACGCCCAACCCGGTTCTTCCCGCCAACAACATTACTTACACTCAGGTAGTAACCAACAACGGTCCACTGGATGCCGTGAATGCTGTTTTCACGGAGCAGGTACCCACCAACAGCACGTTTCAGTCGCTCGCCTTTCCGGCGGGGTGGTTGTGCAGCACTCCTGCCGTCAATGGGACGGGAAATATCACCTGCACCAATCCTGACGTGGCCAAGCTGGCGGCGGGAACTTTCACGTTAGTTGTTAAAGTGTTGGCGTCCACCGGGTGGGGTACTCAGATCGTAGACGTCGCTGGAGTAACTTCCGGGACATCCGATCCCAATCTCACGAACAACTCGGCGACAGCTACGACTTCGGTGACCCTATCATCTCTGGCGGACGACGCGATCACGAACACTCCATCTTCGACTTCGGTTCCCGCCGGCAGCAACATCACTTACACCCAAGTCGTGACCAACAATGGACCGGCGGCTTCCCCGAATACGTCGGTCACCGAGAGCCTTCCAGCAAACACGTCCTTTGTCTCGGCCACTGGGCCAGCGGGCTGGGCTTGCTCCCTCATAACTACCACGACCCCAAACACAATCAATTGTTCTGAGACGACTGCGCCTCCGCTGCCATCGGGAAATACTGCGACGATTACCGTGGTGGTAACCGTAATCGCCGGTACCACGAACGGGACAATCATCACCGACACCGCCGGCGTCGTTTCAGGCGTCGAAGATCCGAATACCGGAAACAACAATGCGACCGCGAACGTTACCGTGGCAGCAGCGACCCAATCCGACCTGAGTGTGACAAGTACGGCTTCTCCCAATCCCGTAACCGATGGCAATAACATCAGCTATACGCAAATTGTGACGAACAATGGTCCTGCTGCAACCGCAACAGGAAACGCCACCTTCACCGACACCATTCCCACTAACACGACTTTCGTTTCTTTCGCAGTTCCAACCGGTTGGAACTGCGGAACTCTTCCCGCCGTTGGCGCAACCGGAACTATCAGTTGCACGAACACCGCTTCGTTTGCGTCAAACACCACGGCCAGTTTCCCCCTCGTCGTCAAAGTGAATCAGGGGGTTTCGCCCGGCACGCCCGCGTCGCCGACGATCATTTTGAACACAGCGAACATTAATATTCCCTGCTCGGCGGCGACGGACCCGATTTGCTCAAATAACTCGGCCCAAACGAAAGTGTATATCGCTGCAGCGACGGAGGCCGATGTCGCGATTATGAAGACGGCTTCTCCCGAGCCCGTCAACCAGGGCACAAACATGACCTACACTTTGCAGGTCACAAATAACGGTCCCGCAGTGGCGCAGGGCGTGACCGTCAGCGACAATCCGCTTCCGCCCGAAGTTTCCTATGTGTCCGTGTCCACGACGCAGGGCTCGTGCACCTACACTGCAGGCACGAAATCGGTCGGCTGTAATCTCGGCTCGATCAGCGTCGGTGGTCTGGTCATCGTTACCATCAACGTCACCGCCAATACCTTCAGTTCTTCGACGCAATCGACCAACACGGCGACCGTCTCCGCGACTACCATCGATCCGAACACCACAAATAATTCTTCCACGTCTCTTTCGACCATCCTGAGTCCGACTGCCGTCCAGCTGGCTTCCTTCAGTGCGATGCCGCGGCAGGGTGGCGGCGTCCTTCTTGAATGGAAAACCCGCGAAGAAATTCGCAACCTCGGCTTCAACGTATTTCGTTTGGACGGCACTGGCCGCCCGCGGCTGAATCCTTCGATCATCGCCGGCTCGGCGTTGCTAATTCGCGGTGGACGCCCGCAGCACGCCGCAAAGACCTACCAGTGGTTTGACCCGAACGGCACACCACAATCGACCTACGAACTGGAAGACGTTGATCTGAATGGCACGCGCATGGTGCACGGTCCTGTCTCGGTGGACGTGGCGGCAACTCCAAGGTCCGGCGCGGTCTCGCAGCCCACGCTATTGACGCAATTGAATCGCGCCACCAAGCAACCCGCTTTTATCCCCCGGCGAGGGCTACCCACGCCGCGGCCAGTTGTCTCGGCTCCCGCGCCAGGCCAAGCTCCCATATCGCTCGACGGGGACGCCGCCGTAAAAATTTCTGTCCAAAGCGAAGGCTGGTACCAAGTCTCGAAAGCTCAGCTCGTAGCTGCTGGACTTGATTCCAACGCTGATGCCCGCACTCTCCAGCTCTACGCCGAAGGCATCGAGCAGCCCATGTTGATCCTGGGCCAACAGACCGGTGCGCTCGGCCCTAACGACAGCATCGAGTTCTACGGAACGGGTATCGACACGCCATTTTCCGATACGCGCGTTTACTGGCTCATTCGCGGCTCGCGCCCCGGCCTTCGCGTCAATTCCATTGCCGCTGTGAACGCCGGACTTTCCGAGCAGCAAAGCTTCCCCTTCACCGTCGTGCTGCAGCAGCGCACGACCTATTTCGCGACTCTGCTCAATGGCGAAAACAACGACAACTTCTTCGGCGCAGCCGTTACTTCCGAGCCGGTGGACCAACAACTCACGGTCGCCCACGCCGATCCCAATTCCGGCATGCAGATTTCCGTCGACATAACGCTGCAAGGCGCCACCGATCAACAAGGACACAGCGTTTCGGTGTTCTTCAATGGCGCGTCCATCGGCGAAATGGATTTCTCGAATCTCGCCAATGTCACCAACACTTTTCCTATCGACCGCAGCTTGCTCCAGGATGGCGTCAATACAGTTACGCTGACCGCTCTGCAGGGCGACAACGACGTGAGCGTGGTGCAGTCCATCGCACTTCACTATCCCCACACCTACGAAGCTGACACGAATTGGCTCAAAGCCACGGCGCCAGCAGGCGGCACGTTGCACATCACCGGTTTCAGCAATCAGCAGATCCAGGTGTTTGACATCACCAATCCTCTCGCCGTCGAGCAACTTTCCGGCACAGTGCGCCAGGAGAGCACCAGCTACGGCATCACGCTTGGCGTGCCGCAAGCGGCCGGTCAAGAACGCACTCTTCTCGTCTTCTCAGACGATCAGATTTCGCCGCCTTCCGGACTCGCTTTCCACAAGCCGGCAGCGCTCGCCACCCAAGACAGCGGCAGCCAGATGATCATCATCACGCATCCCGACTTTCAGTCCGCGCTCACGCCGCTGGTTCAAATGCACGAATCCCACGGCCTATCCGTCGAAGTCGTCACCATCGACGAAGTCTTCGACGCCTTCAACTACGGCGAACGCAGTCCCTTCGCCATCCGCGCCTTCCTGCAAAACGCCACCTCTCAGCCTTTCCGTAAGCCGCAATATCTCTTGCTCGTCGGCGACGCGTCTCTGGACCCGCGCAATTATCTCGGCCTCGGTGATTTCGACTTCGTTCCCACGCGCATCATCGAAACCGCCGCGTTCAAGACCGCTAGCGACGATTGGTTCAGTGATTTCAAGCAAAATGGATTCGAGACCATCGCTACGGGCCGCATTCCTGCGCGCACTGCGTCCGACGCCGCGCTCGTGGTCTCCAAGATCGTGAATTACGAAAAGGGTCTCGCGGGCGGCGGTTCCGGGAACCAGCAGGCTCTCCTCGTTGCCGATCAAAACATCGGCGCGGATTTCACCACCGCCACGAAATTTGCCGCAACGGATCTTCCGTCATCGCTCCAGCCCACCGAGATTTTTGCGGATGGGATGGATCCTAGCGTTGTCACGCAGCAAATCCTTACCGCGCTCAATAGTGGTCCGCTCCTGGTGAACTACTCAGGCCACGGCTCTGTCGAGCAATGGTCGTTCGCTGATTTTCTCGATGATACCTCTGGCGCCGCTCTTACGAATGGCAACCAATTGTCTGTCTATTTGCTAATGGATTGTCTGAACGGCTTCTTCCAGGACGTTTACTCGACCAGCTTGGCGGAATCCCTCATCCTCGCACCCAACGGTGGCGCGGTTGCCGTCTGGGCTTCTTCCGGGTTCACGAATCAGCCACCCCAGGCTTCCATGAACCAGGCGCTTCTTCAGATTCTAAAGACCAATCCGTCGATGTCGATTGCCTCCGCCATCGTTCAAGCCAAAGCCGGCGCCACCGACACCGATGTCCGCCGCACCTGGATCTTCTTCGGCGATCCGGCAATGCTTCTGCAGCTTCCGGGATCGGGTTCCACGCGGCACAATCCGCCCGGGCGCGTGGGCCCGCCCATTGTGTTGCACCCTTAATCTAATTTCTGCCGCGGCCGGTCAAGCCGCTCCGGCGTAAAGACTCGCTCGATGAAATTAGTCCAAAAATGCGCTCCGGTCATTGCCCCGTAATAGGTAGTCCCGTGAAGCGAATCCCCGCGCTATGCACCTTATAGCGAATATTTATCCCCACCAGAAGCGCCGTGAGCGATTCCACAATTCGTGCATTTTCAAGTTTTCCGCCGTTGAGCGCGCGTGCTCCGGGAATTTTCCCCGCAAGCTCCGAGGCGATCTGTTTAGCGCGGTCGTCATCGCTGCACACCAATATGTCGCAGTCGACAGCCTCATCCTTCGAAAGCAGCTCAGCGCCAAGATTTTGAAACGCCGCCGCGAGGCTGACTCCCGCAGGCAGCAATTCCTTGGTCTGCTCCGCCGCCGAGCCTTGCCATACGCCTAGCATCCGCGTCGCCGCTCCTCCAACTGTCGCCGCTAGCGGCACCGTCGTGTCGATCACCACCGTCCCTGGCTTCCAAACGCTCTTCAACTGTTTCAATAGCCCCGCGCATCCAGCAAACGGGACCGTCAGCACCACGACATCGCATTGCGAGGCCGTCGCCACATTGTCAGCGCCCGAGATTTTCGCCGAGCCTCCGATGCGCGCCCGCAGCTGCGCCGCGGTCTCCTCCGCACGCTGCGCGTCCCGCGAACCAATCACGATTTCTTCGCCGGCTCGTGCCCAACGGTACGCCAAGCCCGATCCCTCTGGACCCGTCCCTCCCAGAATCCCAATTTTTCCGCTCATCGCAATTCCGCTCCGCCTCGCCGATTTGCCACGCTCACTCACTGGACTCGAAATGAGCGCCACTGCGGCTGTCACTCTGCCCAGCCTCTGGTACGATGGCCCTAGCTTTTCGTGCTCATACCAGACTGCCGGGAGCAAACGATACCACGCAACGCAACGAGCCATTCATGGAAACTGAAGGCCAACCAAAATCCGCGCAAAGTCCCACGGCACATCGTACAAATACGCCGTCCGCATTCCGCGCCATCCTCCTGCCCATCAAGGATTTGCAAAACGCGAAGCAGCGCCTCGCTGGCGTGCTAACTCCCGAAGAACGCTTCGCCCTCGCGCAAGCGATGTTGGCGGACACAACTCGTGTCCTGTGCGGCGTGCAGCGCGCGCAAAAAATATTTGTAGTCACAAATTACGAGCCCGCCATCGAAATTGCCGCCCAATATGGTTGGGAAGTCCTTCGCGAAGAGCACCAAATCTCGGAGAACGCCTCCGTCGACTTTGCCTCGCGCCTTTGCGCCAAACGCGGAGTCACGGCGCTCCTCCGCCTTCCGCTGGATCTCCCCCTTATCCAGCCGTCCGACATTGTCGAACTCCTGGCCATCGAATCCTCCGCTCCCGCAGTAGTCATGGTTCCTTCCCGAGACGGCACCGGCACCAACGCGATTCTTCGCACGCCCCCAACGCTTTTCCCCTCGCATTTCGGGCCGAACAGTTTTGCCAAACACCGCAGCGAGGCCGAGCGAGCCGGCGCAAAAATCATCGTTCGAAGAAACGAGCGCCTGGAAATGGACGTAGACGACGAGGCAGACCTGCGCGCACTGCTGCGCCACGATCTAGGGCATACAGCGACAGGGAAGTGGCTAGCGGAAAGCGGAGTTGCGGCGCGTTTTAGAACTCGTGCGATCGGTGTGTAAACGACAGGCGAACAATCCTAGTGGCCTGGTGGTCTCTGCGAGGGCCGGCAAATCCATCGCCAGCTTCTTTACTTTTTTACTTCATTACTTCTTTCCTTCGTCTTCGCATTCCCGTCGCGGCCCACGCCCAGCGAATCCGCCACTCGATTGATGTAGTTGAACCACGACGCGATTAACGTTATTTGCAGGATCCCGCGGTCGTCGAATCCCACGGCCCGCAGCTTTGCGTGATCTTCCGGCCAAACCTTCGTCGCATCCTTCGTCAATTTCACGACGTAGTCCAGCATGGTTCGGTCTTGTTCGCTAATCGGCGCAGTCCGATAGTCTTTCTTCAGCGCCTCCACCATCTCTTGATCCAACGTCACCCTACGCAGAAACTCTGCGTGAGACTCGATTCAATAGTGGCATCGGTTTGTAACGGACACCATTGTCGCGATCATTTCGTGCTGATGCCGCTTCAGCGGCAATTCCGGCGACATCAAAGCCCCGAACGTGCTGAACGCATGAAACAGCACATCGGGAAACAGTGAGTGCGAGCCCACAATGCTCTGCTCAACTCCGCCGAAGACCGCTGCCACTGGCGTGGCGTATTCCGCTGGATAAAACTTGCGCTCCTCTTCAATCGCCTTCTTGACATTGTCGTCCTCTTCCATTCGAATTGTTTTGATCCAGGTCATCTAGGTAGCTCCACAAAAATGTCGTGGCAGATCAATTTAAGGGAATTGTTCATTCTCGCAAACTCATCACCATAAAGAAAGGTGGCCGGATGCTGTGCGGGCATCCGGCCACGGGTGCTTTTGGGGTGCCTCCACGTCGCCTAAACTCGGTAAGGTGGGAAGCAATTGATTCGTTATGCGTGTTATAGCGAGCCCTCAGAAAACTGGCAATAATGCAAAACGATTAGTACGCAAACTATTTTGTAACTCCCTTATTTTCAATGATTTCGTAGGTATTCCCGCTTGCTAAATCCTTGTACTCTTCCGTCCGCCCGCTTGGCCAATCGATGGTCACCCGCTCTATTTTTTCGCTTTTACCAACGCCAAACGTCACCGGCAGCTCGGATTGCGACAAATAACTCGATCCGCCGTGCACCACTCGCGATTGACTTTGCCCGCCCTTGAGAATTTTCACGGTAGCTCCAATCGCATCGCGATTCGATTTTGTTCCAACAAGCTGAAACCGGATGCTGCGGTTTCCCGCGGTCTGATCATTCCGGTATAAATACGCTGGTCCGTTGTTCGTCGTCATCAACAGATCCATATCGCCATCGCGGTCGAAGTCGCCGTAAGCGAGTCCTCGCCCCACAATAGGTGTTTCAAAACCGCCGCCGATCTCTCGGGCGACGTCGCGAAATTTTCCAGTTCCCTGATTCAAAAAGAGCTGCGGCGCTTGCGCATAACCCACATTCCCTCGAATGTTTCGTACCGTCTCATCGATGTGCCCGTTCGCGACGGCCAGGTCCAGCCATCCATCCAGGTTTGCATCGAAAAAAGCGCACCCAAACCCAAGAGTGCTTCGCGAGGCCGCGCCCAGCCCGGAGGCAACTGCAATATCGTCGTAAGTTCCCGCGGCAGCGGACCCCGGAGTCGTGGAATGGTAAAGCCCGATCATCTCGTTATCAAAGTTCGTGATCGCTACGCCGGGCTTCCCGGAATTTTCAAAGTCACCTGTATCCACTCCCATACCCGCCCGGGCTTTTCCTTCGGTGCTGAAGGCCAGTCCCGCTTCAACTGCCACATCCTTGAACTTTCCATTTCGCAAATTCCTGTAGAGTTTGTTCGCTTGCGTGTCGTTGGCCACCAGCAGATCCGGCCAGCCGTCCTGGTCGTAATCAAACATGGCCACGCCCAGCGATTTCGAGCTGCTGTCGAAAATCCCGCTCGAGGCCGTCACGTCCTCAAACGTGCCATTTCCCCGATTGTGGAAAAGCCAGCAGGTGTCCCCGCGGTATGCTTCCGGCGTGCAGTACGATTTGTGCGTTCCATCCAGGCTGCAAAAAACATCATGCTCCGGCGACCAGCGCACGTAGTTGCATACAAACAGGTCGAGCAGTCCGTCGCGGTCGTAATCAAACCATAGCGCCGACGTGCTCAATGCTTGCCGGCCCAGCAGGCCGCTCGTTTTCGTTACATCGACAAACGTGCCTTTGCCCGTGTTGCGAAAAAGCCTGCTCTGTCCCACACAGCTAATGAAAATATCGGGAAATCCGTCGTTGTCGTAATCTCCCGCAGCCACTCCCATTCCGTACAGCTCAATATCGAGTCCCGACGCCTTCGTCACATCGCTAAACGTACCGTTGCGGTTGTTCCGGTAAAGCTTCAGTGTCGACCGTTGTTTCTGGTGGCCCGGCCAGTCTATTCCATTGACCAACAGAATGTCTTGCCAGCCATCGCGGTCGTAATCGAGAAATGCGCAACCGGAACCCAGCGTCTCCGGCAATAGCTTGCCGCCGTACGCCCCGCTATTATGCTGAAACTGAATCCCGGCCGAAGCGGTTACATTCGTGAAATGAAAGCCGGGATCGATTCCCGCTTGCGCAAATATCTGTGCCGGAGAAATCGCCGCTCCGATCCCCGCTGCACAACCGCTAAATAAAAAATCGCGCCGCCTCAAGGCAGATTCACCAGTCCATTTCGGATCGCGTAAACCACCAGCTCCGCCGTCTTGTGAATTCCCAGCGTGTCCATGATGTTTGCGCGGTGCACAGACACCGTATTCGCGCTGAGATTCAGCTCCGTGGCAATCTCCTTGTTGGATTTTCCCGCCACGATGCGTTGCAGCACTTCCAGTTCTCGCGGTGTCAGCCCGCCCTCGCGCTCGCCTTTCAGCGCAGCCGGACGCGCGACTTGCGGGTCCAAAACTTGTTCGCCTTTCGCCACTCGTTTCACTGCGTTCGCCAAATCGAGATCCATCGCGTTCTTCAGAATGTATCCGCGCGCACCCGCGTCCAGCGCCTGCCGCACCAGCGTATCTTCCGAATGCATGCTCAACATCAAAATCGCCGCTTCCGGCCTGGCCGCCAGAATTTTACGAGTTGCCTCCAGTCCATTCATCCCCGGCAATGCGCAGTCCATCACAATCACTGCCGGCCGTTCTTTAGCTGCCAGACGCACCGCTTCTTCTCCGGTGCTCGCTTCACCGACTACTTCGATTTCCGCGTCATCTTCCAGAATGCGTCGGAATCCGTGCCGCACCAACGCGTGATCGTCTACCAGCAAAACCGTCAGCTTATCCCCCATGAGTCTCGACTTTCTGGCGCTCGATTCGCAGACAAACTATCGTGCCCCCGCTTGCAGGCTGCAAAAGTTGCAACGTCCCTCCGATTATCTCTGCTCGTTCGCGCATCGCGACCAATCCAATCCCGCGCCCATTTTTCTCAGGCTCGATTCCTTTGCCGTGGTCTTCCACTTCCAACTCCAACGCACCAGCCAAAAACTTGAGCCGCACCCACGCTTCCTTCGCGCCAGAATGACGGCCTACATTATTCAGGGCTTCTTGCAACACGCGGTAGACGTGCACGCTGGCACCTCCATCGAGTGGAAACGTTGTTCCGGATTTCTCATAGTGCAGCGTAAGACCAGTCTGCCGCTCCACTGTCGGAATATACCAGTCCAGCGTGCTCACAAGTCCAGCTTCCTCGAGCAGTACCGGATGCAGCGCTTGCGATAGGCTGCGAATATTATCCAGCGTCGATTGTGCAATCTCGCGTACCTCTTGCACGTCTTCCCGCACCTTCGAGCCGGGCGGCAACTGGTTGCCCGCGCGGCCCAACAGCGACCCGATGGCCGTCAGCACCTGCCCGAATTCATCGTGCAGCTCGCGCGAAATGTGCCGTAGCGTGGACTCTTGCGTTGAAATCAGTTTTTGCGCCAATTCGCTGCGCTGTTCCGAAAGCGCCGCCAGCCGCGCGAAAATAATCCGGTTCGTGCGAATCAAATACAAACTGGTCAGCACGATCGTAATCAGCGTAGCACCCAAAAATAAATACAGTTGCCGCTGCACCCCGTCGTAAATCTGCGCAATGCGTCCCGCCGCCTGCTCTTCGCCTTCATTGTTTTGTACCAGCAATCGCGAGACTGCGGTACTCAGCGATTCTTGCCGAGCCTGCAGCGTCAATCGGATTTGTTCGCGCGCTTCTTGTTCTTTGCCGGCCGCTGCCAACGCAAACATCCGATGCACCGCATCCCAGAATTGCGCCACGGACTGCGTCAGATAATTTCGCTGCTCCTCTGTGGCATTCGAACCCGCCAGTTTCTCTTCGAGGTGCAACGCCACATCCAGATCTTCGCGCATCCGCTCGAACTGCGCCGACCACGCTGTCAGCGGATAAGGCTCGCTGGCGTCCAGCATGTCCCGCATGGCCAGTCCCACCGAATTCAAATCATTCTGCACGCGCAAAAGTTGCAGCGAATCTCGGCGATTCCGATCGACCATTTCGCTTTGCAATTTCCGCAATCCGGTTAGCTGCACCGTAATGTAAAACGAATACCCCACCACGGCGGCAAGCGTGATGATCAGTCCGAGGAGAAGCCCTGTCGTGGGCGAGCGCTGCGCAGGCGTTGGCACGAAAAGAGGATACCTCAGGCAGTCGCTTGGCGCCGCACGAGGAGTAGCAGGCACATCATCGCAACAGCGGATGCGAGCGGCACAAGCAAGCCGGTGCGCAAGCCGCCCGCATGCGCGGAAACGAAACCCACAAACCACGGAGCGACAGCAGACCCGATCGACGACATTGAAAACATCAGTCCGCCGAGACGTACTGCTCTTGCTCCGTACCAGCGCGAAAGCCATGAAACATAAATGGGAAAAATGGCCGCGCAGCCCAAACCAGCGATAGCTGCACTCGCGAAAGCGACTTGTTGCGTAGGGGCGAGCACAAACACAGTATTTGCGATGATCACCATAGTCAGCGCGACAATCACCAACTGATATTCGCGGACGCGCGCAAGAACAAAGGGCGCGAACGCCCGGCCGGACAAAAGCCCTCCATAAAAAAACATGGGCGCGAGCGTGGAAATGCCTTCTCCGCCACCCGGGAGACGCTTTGCGTACGAGGCGGCCCAGCTTCCGAGGCTGACTTCCACTCCCACGTACAAGAAAAACAGCGCAGCAAGCGTCAGCGTGGTCACCAGGCCTGGGCTAAGCGGCGGCGCAGTTCTCGGCGAATCAGACGCTTCATGCTTTGCTTCGGGAAATCTTGCAAAGAGAAATGAAAATGCTAACAAGCCGCCGACTCCAGCGAAGAAGTAGAGAAATGCCGGAAGAAACCCGTTTTTCAGCGCGAGTAAAACCAAAGGAGAGCAGGAAACGGCTCCTGCTCCCCACGCGAAATTCACCAGGCTCACCAGTGAAGCACTTCGCGCGCCACCGATTTCCGCCACTGCGAGATTGGTCGGAGGTACGACCAGGCCGTATCCAATTCCTAGAGCACCCAAGGCGAGTTGGAGAACAGTCATCGAGGAGGTGTTGACCGAGGCGAGTCCCGCGCCGATCATCAGATAACCGAGAACGAGAGAAGTCCGCGCGCCCAGGTAATGCGTAATCAGGCTGGACAGCCAGACTCCCGCAAGCGATCCGGAAAACTCGACAGCCAACAAAAAGCCAGCTTGCGAATCGCTCAATGCCCAGCGTGCTATAAACTGCGGCATCAGCGGCCCTGTGAGCGTGATCTCGAGGCCTGTTAGAACGAATCCGGCGAAAAGCAGCACCAGCAAATAGCGCTGGCGCGCCGCGGCGTTGATGGCGATGGCTTCCGTGCTCACTGGTTGTCAACCATTTTGCAGGACTACTGCGCCGCGAGCAACCTGACGTTTTTTTGAATTCATTTTTGCGACTGCGCAAAATGTAATCCGTCCCATTCAAAACTTGATATTTCCAACTCGGGGTCTTTTTCTTTCCATTTCAAAACTAGTCGCTCGCTTTGCTGATGCGATAGTATGAAGCGCCTTTTGCGCGCTTCCATAATCGCTCCATGGACGCTTTTGTGATCCTTTCTTGGATGCTTTCATGATTGATGTTGGACTCATAGGGTTTGGACTTGCCGGGCGCGCTTTTCACGCGCAGGTGATTCGCGCTGTGCCCGGACTGCGGCTGGCCGCAATTTGGCAGCGCAGCGGCAATGAAGCCGCCGAGCAATATCCCGATGTTCGCATCGTCCGTACGCTTGAAGAACTCCTCGCTATTAAAGAAATTCGTCTAGTCGTCATCGCCACGCCGAATGATTCGCACTTCCCGCTTGCCGAGCAATGCCTCGCTGCTGGTCGCGATGTGCTCGTCGATAAGCCTTTCACAACCACGCTCGAAGAGGCGATCGCGCTCGTCGAGTTCGCAAAAAGACAGGGCCGCCTGCTAACTGTGTACCAAAATCGCCGTTACGACGGCGATTTTCAGGCCATCGTGAAGCTCGTTGCGAGCGGAGTGCTTGGACGCATCGTTCGCTTTGAATCGAATTACGATCGCTTTCGCCCGCAGCTCAAACCGAATGCCTGGCGCGAACGCCCTGGTCCCGGCACGGGCATCTTTTTTGACATTTCGCCGCACCTCATTGATCATGCGCTTCTGCTTTTCGGTTTGCCCGAATCGCTGACGGCCGATATTCGCATGGAACGTGAGGGCGCCGCTGTAGATGATGCATTCGACCTCGCGTTTCACTATCCTCGCGGTCTGCGCGTGGATTTGCGGTCCTCCATTCTGGCCGCGGCAACTCGGCCGCGATTCACGCTGCACGGAACGCAAGGCGCATTCGTCAAACTGAGCGTCGATCCGCAAGAAAGCAATTTGCGGCGCGGCCGCATCCCCGCGGACTCTGCGTGGGGCGCGGAGCCCGAAGAAAATTGGGGCTTGCTGACTCTTTCCGAGAATGGCGTGCTCACCCAACGCCGCGTTCCCTCCGCCAATTGCGATTACCGCGACTTCTACGCCAATTTGGGAGACGCCATTCTTGGCAAAGCAGAGCTGGCCGTTAACACGGACTGGGCGCTCAACGTAATGCGGCTGCTTGAGTTGGCGCGACAGAGCAGCAACGAGCGCCGAACCGTTTTCGTTACTGCAACAAATTGAGCATTCTTCTTGAGCGCTACTTGGATGGCACGGGCTGCGACAACCGGATTCATGCAACTGACCATTTCCCAATGGTAACGGGCGGCTCTCGCGTATAATCAAATTTCGCGCGAAAGTCGTGCAAGCGGGAGGAACGCTGAAGTGGCTTCCGTCATTGATCTAGCACCCTCGATACTATCCGCCAACTTTGCGCAATTAGGCGCCGACGCGAAGGCTGCGCTCGCGGGCGGCGGCACGGTTCTGCATCTCGATGTGATGGACGGGCACTTTGTGCCGAACATCACTATTGGACCGCCAGTGGTTGCTTCGCTCCGCAAAACAATTCCGGATGCAACATTTGATTGCCACTTGATGATAGAAAATCCGGATGAGTTTATTCCGGCGTTTGCGGAAGCTGGCGCGAACTGGATTTCCGTCCATCAGGAAGCGTGTGTGCATCTGGACCGCACGCTCCACCTGATTGAGTCGCATGGGTGCAAGCCGGGTGTGGTGATAAACCCGGCGACTCCCGTGCATATGCTCGACGAAGTGCTGGATGTCGTGCACCACGTTTTGATCATGTCCGTGAACCCTGGATTTGGCGCGCAGCATTTCATTCCCAACTCGCTCAAAAAGATTGAGGAGCTTGCACGCATCCGCCAGTCACGGGCCTTGGAATTCCGCATCGAGATCGACGGCGGCGTGGCGCTCGATACCGTCGGCGACATTGTTCGTGCGGGGGCAGAGATTCTTGTGGCTGGCAGCGCCGTGTTTTCCCACGGCGACATTCGGGAAAACGCTTCCAAATTATTGCAGGCAGCGCGCGCGGCTTCGACCGTCAAAGCACGCAAGCGGCGAATCGTCAGCGTCTGACAGCCCAAACTTACCAGCGCGACTCGCCGCGGATGACGCGTGGATTCCACCACGATGTACGCTTTGAGTCCGCAGTCTTTTACTGTTCCTCATAATTCCACGTCAGGCCGCCATCTACCACGAACGTCGTTCCTGTCACGTAGCTGGATTCTTCTGACGCGAGGAAAGCGGCGATGGACGCTACGTCTTCCGGTTTTCCAAGGCGGCGCAGCGGGATATTTTCCAGAAGGCTCTTCAGTTTCACTGGATCGTTAAGCAAATTTTTGTTGATGGGCGTTTCGATCGCGCCGGGGGCAATGTTGTTGATGGTGATGTTGAGCGGAGCAAGTTCGATGGAGAGGTTGCGCGTGATCATTTTTAGGCCGCCCTTGCTCGCGCAGTACGAGGAAAAATGCGGAAAGGGAAGCTCTTCGTGGACGGAGCTGATATTGATGATTTTTCCCGGCCGCTTGGTTTGCATCAGATAGCGAACCATCGCCTGGGTGACGAAAAAAAGGCCCTTCAGATTTACGTTCAGAACGAAGTCGTAATCGGTTTCGGTCACATCCCAAAAATTGGCGCGCTTTTCGACGCCAGCGTTATTGACCAAAATGTCCAGCTCGCCGAGCTGCGAAGCAGTCTCGGAGATGAAGCGCTGGCCGTCGGCAAGCTTGGAGACGTCGGCCTGGATGGCCACGGCTTTTCCGCCGCCTGCGCGCAAGTTTTCTGCAACACGCTCAGAGGCCTCCTTGTCAGAGCGATAGCAGATCGAGACGGCCGCGCCTTCTTGGATAAACCGTTGGGCGATTCCGAGACCGATTCCCTGATTTCCGCCGGTGATGGCGGCCACTCTGCCTTCCAAGCGTTTTGACACGGGTCGCTCCTTTACTCTTGCGAGAGGAATTCCAAATCGGAACACCGACAAGAGTAACACTTGGATGTTGCTGGCCTATTTAGGGTATAGAGGAAAAAACAGAGACTGGCCCCTCCACCTGGATTTTTGATATGTGGGAATTAGTTGGGGCGGAAGTAGGCTTCAACTACCAGGTTTAGCGCGGATTCTAGGCTTAGGCCGGCAGTAATGAGCGGCTTAACCCAGAGGCTGTGGAAGCGCTCGGGGTGGTTTTCGGACTCGGTGAAGAGGTGGTCCAGAGCTTCGAGCTGCCAGCGGCGCTCGAGGTCTTCGCGAGTGAGGCGTTCGCGGAACTCTTCAACCCTGGTCATGGCCTTTTTGTTTTTCGTCTTGTCGCTAGTCTTGTTGCTCATCGTTCGAAACCTTCCATTATTTGATTCTTGAGACTCTTTTCTGGGTACGGGGTTATGGCCTGTTTGTTTCCTAGCAAGAACTAAGCCAAAGGGATGGTATGCAGTTGACTTTGGGTCACTTCCTGCGCTGGATCCCGCTTCCGGCCTCGGTGCTGACCATTTCTGGTCGGCACCGGGAGGCGGAAGGAAGGCAGTTGGTCCTGGGATCTGGAGTTAAGCAGCGATGAAAAGCGTTCTGCCTTCGCGATTTACGAGGAGCAGAGGATCGGTGGCGCTCTTGCGAATGGCGTTCTGGAACTCAGAGACGTTGCTGACGGGTTGATGGTTGACTTCCTGGATGACGTCGCCCTTTTGCAGGCCAGAGTCGGCCATCTTGCTGGCGGGGTCGATGCCGGTGACGACGACACCTTTGGTCGTCGTGGGAATGTTCAGCTCCTGCGCGATGTGTGCGTTCAGGTTGGTGACTTCCACGCCGTCCAGCGCTTTGTTGCCGCCTTCTTCGTCATTCGAATCGGCCTTGGTGGATTCCGTGGGCATTTCGGCTAGTTTTACCGTGGCGTCGCGCTCTGTGCCGTTTCGGAGCGTCTTGAGTTTGAGCTCGGTCCCTGGTTGCATCATCGAGATGCTCATGCGGAGCTGATTGCTGTCAGTAACGGGCTTACCGTTGACCTCGAGAACGATGTCGCCTGTCTTTATGCCTGCTTCGGAGGCGGGGCTGTTGGGGGTAACGTCGCCAACGACGATTCCTTCGGATTGTTTTTCGCCGAAGGCTTTGGCAATGGCAGGAGTTACGTCCTGCGGGTAAATTCCCAAATAGGCGCGAGTCACGTGGCCATTCTTCAGAACCTGGTCCATAACCTGGCGAGCAAGATTAGCCGGGACGGCGAAGCCGATACCCTGGCTGCCGCCGGAACCGTGCGAGATGATCGCGGTGTTGATGCCGACAAGTTCGCCGCGATCATTGATGAGCGCGCCGCCAGAATTGCCTGGATTGATCGGAGCGTCGGTTTGGAGGAAGTCTTCGTAGTCCTCGATCCCGAGGCCACCGCGGCCGGTGGCGCTGATGATGCCTTTGGTGACGGTTTGGCCGACGCCGAAGGGATTGCCGATGGCCAGTGCGACATCGCCAACTTGAACTTTTGAGGAATCGCCGATGGTGATCGGGGAGAGTTCTTTAGCGTCAATTTTCAGGATGGCAACGTCGGTCTTCGGATCGGCACCGACGATGTGAGCCTGGAACTCGCGCTTGTCAGAAAGCGTGACGCGAACGTCCGTGGCGCCATCGATCACGTGATTGTTGGTCAGGATATAGCCTTCGGGACTGACGATTACGCCCGAGCCGAGAGCTTTCTCGCGGGAATCTCGGGGAGCTTGGCCCCTGCCACTTCCATCCTGGCCGAAAAACTGGCGAAAGAACGGATCCATCGGCATTTCTTCCGCGGATTCGCGGCGATTGTGGACGACTTTCGATGAGGAAACATTAACGACTGATGGCAAAATTTGTTTAACGAGAGGAGCGTAACTGCTTTTGCTCGGCCCTTCGTTGGCGTCGGCCAGTTTTAAGGTGGCGGGGGGATTGGATGACATTGCCTTTTCCGTAGCGTGGCCGAGGCCCAAGCCTGCCACACCCAGTGCAAAGCCAAGGCCGAGAACTGCCGGTCTCGACTTGAGCAGAGATTTCGCTGAATTCATTTTTCTCTCCTGTTTCGAATGCGATTCGCTGCAACCGACCAGTCGGTGGTCGCCGCGGTCTTGAGTGCCACTTAATCAGACGCCTTCGAGTAGGTGGCTGATTCTCCCTGCCAGCCGGGATATTGGGGACTGCGAATGGGTAGGGAAAGAATCAGGTTTTAAGTGTGGCAGGGCTGAAGAGACCGTATCTGACACTTATGATTGGACTTAGGCGATGATGCCCCTGCGTACTGCGAAAAGAATCAGTTCGGGAATGCCGCGCAGATTGAGCTTTTCCATGATGTTGGACCGATGAGTCTCGACGGTGTAGACGCTGAGATTCAGAAGATTGGCGACGTCTTTATTGGATTTGCCTTCGGCGACGAGTTGCAGGATTTCGCGTTCGCGAGGGGTGAGAAGGTCGTAGGCGTCTTCGGCGCCGCTGCGTTTGAGTTTCCGGACGTAGTCGTCTAGCAGGACCTTGCTGACGGCGGGGCTGAAGAAGGATTTGCCGTCGGCGACGGCGTGAACGGCTTTGATGAGATCGGATTCGGCGGAGTCTTTTAGTAAGTAGCCCTTGGCGCCCGCTTTCAGTGCGCGCAGGACGTAGCTTTCATCCGAATGCATGCTGAGCATGACGGCCGAGATTTGCGGATTGGCTTGCGTGATTTGGAGGGCGGCTTCAATGCCGTTGAGATTGGGCATCCCGATGTCCATGACGACTACGTCGGGCTTCAGGGATTTTGCTAGGGAGACGGCTTCGCGGCCGTCATTGGCTTCGCCGACTACCGTGAGGTCGGGTTGCTGCTCGACGAGCAGACGCAGGCCGCCGCGCATGAGCTTGTGGTCGTCAGCGAGAAGGATGCGAATTTTTCTCATGGGTGGATCATGTTTGGTTTGGGGGAGAATCCGCGTGATGGAGCGGCAGTTCTGCTCTGACTGTGGCGCCCTTGCCGTGGGCTGATTCGATCGTAAGGGTGCCACCGAGGCGGCGGACACGCTCTTCCATGCCGAGGATTCCCATGCCGCGCTGGCGCTTGGGATCGAAGCCGTGGCCATCATCCATAATTTCGATCGCGATCTTGTCCGTGGCTTGCGCCACGTTGACCTTCGCGTTTTTAGCGGAGGCGTGTGTGGCGGCGTTGTTCAGAGCTTCTTGAACGAGGCGGTAGACGGTGACTTTCGTCTCGTCGCCTAAATCTTCCGAGACGTTTTCCGAGTGAACTTCTACTTCCATATCGCTGCGGCGCGAGATTTCGCGGGCTTGCCATTCGAGGGCGGGGATGAGGCCGAGATCGTCGAGCATAGGAGGGCGAAGGAGGAGGGCGATGTCGCGGATGGATTTGACGGCAGTTTCGGCGACGGATCTTATGTGCGTGATTTGGGCTTGCGTGACGCTGTCATCGGACGGGACCAGTTTAGAGAGCTGCCCGACTTCGACCAGGAGTGCGCCTAGGGATTGGCCGACTTCGTCGTGAAGTTCGCGGGAAATCGACCGGCGCTCTTCTTCCTGGGCCTCCACGAGGCGTGCGGACAACCCTTCGAGTTCGAGGCGGCTGTGGGCGAGAGCTTGATATCGCTGGCGAGCCTGGCGTTCGAGGCGGAGGATGTACCAGCCGCAGATGAGCGACATGAGGACCCCGGCGACTAGCGCGAGGGAGACAAGCCAGATGAGGTGGGATTCCAACATCTGAAAACGTGTAGCAACGTCGAGATTTTCGAGGGCGAGCTTGCGTTCGTTGAGCGCGGAAACTTGCGACGAGAGCTCAAAGATGCGCGTGCGCCAGGGAATGAGCTGCTGGCCGATGAATTGATATGCATGTTGGCGGCGAAGTTCGGCGCGCCAAGCCAGGACGATGGCGCAGGAGCTTTCTTCTTCCTGGAGCTGCTGTTGCATGGCTGTTAGGAGAAGTTGCTCATCGGGATCACGGTCCACGGGGAAACTGAGCAGGGCCACGCGGACTGCCGCCATTTTGTTTGCTACCTCGAATGGCTCAGGAGCGGACTCTTGAAGTTGATCCTGAAGCACGAAGCGCTCGATTTGGTCGTCATAGACGCGTACGGAAACGACGATGGTGCCGAGGGCGCGATTGTGAGCGGTGAAGCGACGGCTCACTTCTTGAGAAGCGCGATCGAGATGGCGAAGGGAAAGAAGAGCATCGAGGCCGGCGCCGATTAGGAGAGCGAGAAGCCAGGTGAAGGAGATCAGGAGGAGGCGGCGGACTTTACGCGTGTGTTCGGCGGATTGGGCGTCCTGGCCCGTTGCTTTCGAAGCGGAGGCGCTTTCTTTGGAAGGAGCTCGCACGTCGTTAAGGATAGAACAAATTTGGATGGGAGGCGATTTTGAGCCGATGAAACAAGCCGTAGGTCTCGGCGGGTTGGAAAAGGGAGGGGCCCTTACAGGGTAAACAAGCCCCTCCTCTACAGTTCTCGTTTAAGCCACGGTGACGTCGGGGCTTAGGTAGACGTCCTGGATGGTGTTGAGGAGCTGGACGCCTTCGGCCATGGGACGCTGGAAGGCTTTGCGGCCGGAGATTAGGCCGGTGCCGCCGGCGCGTTTGTTGATGACGGCGGTGGTGACGGCTTCCTCGAAGTCGTTCGCACCGGAGGCGCCGCCGCTGTTGATCATGCCGGCACGGCCCATAAAGCAGTTGGCAACCTGGTAGCGGCAGAGGTCGATGGGATGATCGCTGGCGAGGTCGGTGTAGATGCGCTTGTCGAATTTGCCGTAGCTGGAATCGCCCATATTGAGGGCCATGTAGCCGCCGTTATTTTCGGCCATTTTTTGTTTGATGATGTCGGCTTGGATGGTGACGCCTAGATGATTAGCCTGGCCCGTGAGATCGGCGGAGAGGTGATAGTCCTTGTCCTTCTTGAAGGCGTTGTTGCGGAGGTAGCACCAGAGCACGGTGGCCATGCCGAGTTCGTGGGCGTGGGCGAAGGCCTGGCTGATTTCGACAATTTGGCGCGAACTTTGTTCTGAGCCGAAATAAATTGTGGCGCCGACGGCGGCTGCGCCCATATTCCAGGCTTCCTGGACAGTGCCGAAGAGAACCTGATCAGCGCGATTCGGGTAGGTCAGGAGTTCGTTGTGATTCATCTTCACTATGAAGGGAATTTTGTGAGCGTATTTGCGCGAGACGGCGCCGAGTACGCCGAACGTCGATGCGACGGCGTTGCAGCCGCCTTCGATGGCGAGCTTGACGATATTTTCGGCGTCGAAATAATCGGGATTCTTCGCGAAGCTGGCGCCGGCAGAGTGCTCGATGCCCTGATCGACGGGAAGGATCGAGAGATAACCGGTGCCGTGGAGCCGGCCGTGATGGAACATGCGCTGAAGATTGGTGAGGACGCGGCTGCTGCGGTCGGAAAGCGTCCAGACGCGGTCGATGAAATCCGGGCCAGGAAGATGCAGGCGCTCCTTCGAGATTTTCGGTGTTTTGTATCCGAGAAAATATTCGGCCTTTGCGCCGAGGTACGTTTCAATGCTTCCTGTGCTAGTGGTGGTTGCCATGTGGTTCTCCTAGGTTATTCGCGAATTGCTCGCGTGAGCATGCTGCCGGCGGCGTCGTCTACCAGCCAAAGCAAAGTGCCGTTCAGCGGTTGAATCAACTGAGCCGGCAACTGATCCGGTTCGTAAAAGCGTTCGAGGACCGCGGTCAAGGCCGGGGCTTTATCGGCCCCAGTCACCATGAAGATGACGTTGGCGGCGTTGTTGACAGCCGGTGCGGTGAGCGTGATGCGGTCCATCAAGACTTTTCCTACCCAATTATGCACCGCAATGCGGCGATTTTCGCGCAGCGCTTTTGTCCCCGGAAAAATCGAGAGCGTGTGCCCCTCGCTGCCCATGCCGAGCAGCACCAGGTCAAATCGCGGGAATTGTCCTTCGCTCAATTTGAAATACGTTCGAAGGGCCTGGTCGTACTCCTTGGCGGCATCTTCTGCTTCCGGGAGCTCCCCTTTTATGCGCATGACTTGTGCAGGCTGCAGTGGCGACTTTGAGAACATCGTTTCCCTTGCCATGCAGAAGTTGCTTTGCGGATCGTCCGGCCCTACATGGCGCTCATCGCCGAAGTACACGTGCATTTTATCCCAGGGCACTTGCGAGCGGAGCGCGGGATCATCCACCAGCAGGCTGTAGAGAATTTTTGGTGTGGAACCGCCTGCCAAGGCCACGTGGAAAGAGCCCCTTTCTCTTACGGCGGCCATGGCGATTTCCACAAATCTTTGCGCGCAGCGTTTCGCGATGGCCTCGCCATCGGGCAAGACCCGAACTTCGGTGTTCGCTTGATAGTCGATCATAAACCGCTCGTTCCCGATCTACTTCGTCATCGTTCCAGGGCCTTTTAGATTTTCCGTGGCGGTTGCGGAAGTCTTCGCGTCTTCCTCTTCTTCGCCGATCCTACGCCAGGCGCGGCCGTCGCGGGCCATAAGGTCGTCGGCTTCTTTTGGTCCCCAAGATCCGGAAGCGTAATTGGGGAAACCACGAGCGGGGAGGGCCTTCCAGACATCGATCACCGGTTCGATCGCGGCCCAACCGGCTTCGACCATGTCCGCGCGCTGGAAAAGAGTGGCATCGCCCATCATGCAATCGTAAAGAAGTCGTTCGTAGCCGGTGCTGTGCGACTTGCCAAAGTCGCGCGCGTAATCGAAATCCATGTTGACGAGGCCCAGCTTCATGACCGAGCCGGGAACCTTGGCGGCAAAGCGCCAGGAGATACCTTCGTCGGGCTGGATGTGAATGACCATGCGGTTGGTACGCGGGTCCTTGATAGGAGTCTTTCGAAACAGCATGAAGGGCGTCCTGCGAAATTGGATGGCGATTTCCGTGACGCGCTTGGCGAGGCGTTTTCCCGTGCGGAGATAAAAAGGCACATCGGCCCACCGCCAATTATCGATTTTGAGTTTTAGTGCGACGAACGTTTCCGTATTCGAATCCGGCGCGACGTTTGGCTCGCTGCGATAGGCCGGAACTTTTTGGCCCTCCTCGGTGCCTTCGCCATACTGCCCGCGAACGGCGTTCTGAAGAACATCTTCCGGCGAGAGAGCTTGCAAGGCATGAAGGATTTCGGCTTGCTTGTCGCGGACGGCATCTGCTTCGAAGGAGATCGGCGGCTCCATGGCCGTGAGAGTGAGCAGCTGGAAAAGGTGGTTGGGGACCATGTCCTTGAGCGCGCCAGCAGTTTCGTAGAAAGCGCCGCGGTGTTCGACGCCGACGGACTCGGCGGCGGTGATTTGCACGTGATCGATGTAGGTGCGATTCCACAGCGGCTCAATCATGCTGTTCGCGAAGCGGAAGACCATTAGGTTCTGGACGGTTTCCTTGCCGAGATAGTGGTCGATGCGGAAAATCTGTTTTTCGGTGAGGATTTGCTTAAGTTCTTTGTTTAATTGCTGCGCGGATGAGAGGTCGTGGCCGAAGGGCTTTTCCACGATCACACGCGTCCACTTGCCGTTCTCTTCCTTGGTAAGGCCGATTTCACCCAGCTTTTGGACAATCAGCGAGAAAAAGCTGAATGACACAGCCAGGTAGTGGAAGAGATTGCCCTGTGTGCCATGGATTTTATCCGCTTCCTGGATCTGGTCTTTGAGGCGCAGATAGGCTGCAGCGTCTTTAAAATCGCCCTGTACGTAATAAATGCGATCGAGAAACCATTGCCATAATTTAGGATCCACGGAATGTTCTTCGAACTTTGAAATCTCTTCATCGAGCATTGCGCGAAAGGACTCCGTGTTCATTTGATCGAACGCGAACCCCACAATGGCGAACTGCTCGGAAAGGAGACCTTCCTGCTTGAGGTTGATGAGAGCAGGGATGAGTTTGCGCTTGGTGAGATCTCCGCTGGCGCCGAAAATCACCATCACGCAAGGGGAACCAATGGGAGCTGAGTCGGATTGAGTCGCGTTCATTTAGTTGGTCCTGTCTCAATCGGCCAGATGGCCGGAGAAAAAAATATTGTTTAGTGCCCGGATTTTTTCTCGATGTGGCCGCCGAACTGAAAACGCATTGCTGAGAGAACTTTGGCGGCAAAATCATCCTCGCCGCGCGATGTAAAGCGCTGGAAGAGAGATGCGGTTAGGACCGGCGCGGGAGCCGTGGATTCGATAGCCGCGAGAATAGTCCAGCGGCCTTCGCCAGAATCTGAGACTCGGCCTGAGAAACGCTCCAAGGTCGGCTGTTCCAAAAGAGAGATCGCAGTCAGATCCAGCAGCCAGGAGGCGACCACACTGCCGCGTCGCCAGACTTCGGTGACGTCCGCGAGATTGAAATCATATTGATAGTGTTCGGGATTACGGAGAGGGGTGGTCTCAGCGTCATTCTCACGCTGCGTTTTTCCTGCGTTGGCATGTTTCAAGATGTTCAGGCCTTCGGCGTAGGCGGCCATCAAGCCATATTCGATTCCATTGTGGACCATCTTGACGAAATGGCCAGCGCCCGACGGCCCGCAATGGAGATAGCCCTCCTCTGAGGTTCCACCGGCTTTTTCGCGTCCGGGAGTGCGATCGACGTTTCCGCGGCCCGGCGCGAGCGTTTTGAAAATAGGATCGAGATGTTTCACGATATCCAGTTCGCCGCCGATCATTTGGCAGTAGCCGCGCTCAAGGCCCCAGACGCCCCCGCTGGTGCCAACATCGCAATAATGAATGCCCTGGCCCGAGAGTTCTTTCGCGCGGCGGATATCATCGATGTAGTAGGAATTTCCACCGTCGATGACGATATCGCCGACATCCAGCTTGCTCGTAAGTTCGTGCAGCGTGGCGTCCACAACCGCTGCCGGAACCATAAGCCAGACAGCGCGGGGCTTTTGCAGTTTCTTGACGAAATCGTCGAGCGAGTCCGCTCCCGTTGCGCCTTCAGCAGCGAGCTGTTTCACGGACTCCGCGCTGCGGTCATATACCACGCAAGTGTGACCGTTTTTCTGCAAGCGCCTGACCATATTGGCGCCCATTCTTCCCAGCCCGATCATGCCAAGTTGCATCGCCATTGCTCCTGTCCGGCAGTTTTGTAAGCTTTCACTTAATTCTATCGAATTATTACGCGAGCGCCTGATTGACGGCATCCGTCAGCGTCGCCAGACCCGCAGCGACATCTTTGCCTAGATGCACCCGCAACGCGCGTCTCCCGCGCTCCGCCAGTACGGCAAAGTCGCCACGCGCCTGCGCCGATTTCACGACGCCAAAAGTATACTTCTGACCGGGCACGAGTACGTCCATCGCATCGTCGCAAGTAATCTGTAGAAAAACGCCGAAGTTCGGTCCGCCTTTGTACGCCTGTCCCGTGGAATGAAGGAAACGCGGGCCAAATCCGAGCACGGTGGCGACTCTCTTGTTGTCGCGTACGGCGAGGCGAATCGTCTGGAGTGCCTCTTCATGCGCTTCGTTCATGGTGATGTACCCGAGCACCGCGAAATAATCGCCCTCGCCGATGCGCGCGAGATGCTTTTTCAAAAAGCCCGCGAGCGTCGCCCCGCCTTTTAGAGCGGCAGCATTCTTTAAATCGGCGTAGAGCTTCGCGCCATCGCCGGTGAAGAATGGCGTTTCGAAGGGCAACTTGCCGCTGGATTCGTATTCGGTGGTCAGCTTGCGTGTCTCCGATTTGCTGGCCTCGACATCGGGTTGATTGAAAGCGTTGATGCCGATCAGAGAGCCGGCGACAGCGGTAGCAAATTCCCAGCGAAAGAATTCCTGGCCGAGCGTGTATATGTCCGGCAGCACGATGCGGACGACGGGGTGCCCCGCCTTCGCGAGGGCATCGAGAGCGGCGGCATGTTCCTTGCCCGAGTCCGATTCCAGGCGCAGATAAACGAAAACACGGTCGGCGCCGTAAGCATCCGGTTTGGACAGACATTCCCGGTCCACGGGAATAATGCCCTTGCCGGATTTTCCGGTAGATTCGGCAAGCAGCTGCTCAAGCCAGGCGCCGAGATCGTAAATTCCCGGCGAAGTAATGATCGTCAGTTTATCGCGGCCCTGCAATGCTGCGAGACCGAGAATCGTTCCCAGGATGACGCCGGGGTTTGCAACGGCATCCGAATCCACGCCGCACGCGTCCACCATTTTTTTCGTATTTTTCAGAAACTTGGCGATATCTATTCCCATCACTGCAGCGGGCACCATGCCGAAATTGGAAAGCGCGGAATAGCGTCCGCCGATGCTCGGCACGCCCATGAAGGTTTTGCGGAATTTATCCTTGTCGGCGACGCGTTGCAGCTTTGATCCGGGATCGGTGATAGCAATGAAGCGGTTGCCAACTTCTTTTTCGCCGACCTTGTTTTTCACGCGATCGAAAAAATATTGTTTGTAAATGTTCGGTTCCAGCGTGCTGCCGGATTTGCTGGAAACGATACAGATCGTGCTGCCGAGATCCACGCTCTCTTCGACGGCTTTGATTTGGGCGGGATCGGTGGAATCCAATACGCGGAGGTCCGGATAGCCGGCGGCTTTGCCAAAAGTCATGCGGAGGACTTCGGGACAGAGGCTGGAACCGCCCATTCCAAGCAACAAGGCGTTCTTGAAGCCCGCTTTTTTAATGTCCGCGGCGAGCTGCTTCAGCTTTTCAATGTCTTCGAGCTGCTCTTCGGTAATATCGAGCCAGCCGAGCCACTTGTCCTCGTCCGTGCCAGTCCAAAGCGCATTGTCTCTTTGCCAAAGCCACTTCACCTTGCCGTTTTTCTTCCAATCCTGAAGCGAGGCGTTTACATCACTTGCGAGTTTGTCCGGGAGGGTGTAGGCCAGACGGTTCAGGCTCACGCACCCACCCCTGCACTTTTTCCTGTGGCGTCTAGAAGTTGTTTGAACGCATCGGCGAAGAGTTTGACGCCATCCGTCAGCAGTTTGTCCGTGACTTCTTTCATGGAAATGCCGGCTTTGGCGAGGTTATCCATCGTGGTGCGTGCTTCATTGACGTCCTCGGTCAAACTGTCGCGGAGTTTGCCGTGATCGCGGAAAGCGTCGAAAGTCGCTGGCGGAATGGTGTCCACGGTGTCGGCGCCAATTAGTTCCTCGACGTAGAGGACATCGCGATACTTCGGGTTCTTCGTGCTGGTACTGGCCCAGAGCAATCGCTGCGTCTGCGCGCCTTTGGCAGCGAGTGCACTCCAACGCGCGCCGCCGAAAAGTTCCTGATACTTCTTGTAGGTGAGCTTAGCGTTGGCTATGGCGATTTTGCCGTGGATGCTTTCGAGCAGCGCTTTTTGCGCGGCGTCAGTGGCGGTCTTCAACTTTTCGTCAATTTTGCCGTCGATCAGAGAATCGATGCGGCTGACGAAGAAGCTGGCGACGCTGGCGATTTGTGAAACGTCCTGGCCCTTGGCGAAGCGAGCTTCGAGGGCGGCAAGAAAAGCTTCCGCAACTTGTTCGTATGCGGACTGCGCGAAGAGCAGCGTGATGTTGATGTTGAGGCCGTCTTCGAGAAGCTGGCGAATGGCGGGAATGCCTTCGGGTGTGGCGGGAACTTTAATCATCACGTTCGGGCGATCGACGGACTTCCAGAGGCGGCGAGCTTCGTCGATGGTGCCCTTGGTGTCGTTGGCAAGATAAGGAGAGACTTCGAGGCTGACATAGCCGTCGCGGCGTTTGGACTCGGTGTACACAGTTTTGAAAATGTCGCAAGCATCCTGGACGTCGCGGATGGCGATCTTCTCAAAAAGGCCCTTGGCGTCGAGTTTTTTTGCATCCGCCGATGTGAGGATGTCCGAATAGAGGTCGCTGCCAGTGATCGCCTTTTCGAAAATGGAAGGATTGGAGGTCATGCCGCGAAGACCGTCGTTATCGATATATTTTTTCAGGCTGCCGCTGGTGAGCAAGTCTCTGCGGATGTAGTCCATCCAGGGGGATTGCCGGTAAGACAGGAGAGCTTTGAGGGGATTGGCGCCTTGCGCGGTACCGAGGCTCGGAACTGTGGTTGTCGTCGTCATGATAGTTCTCCTCTAGCGTTGGTAACTCGTTGAACGTCTATTGTACTCCTTGGGAGTGTGGCTGCGACTGCTACTTGCTCATCGGCCAATATGGGCTGATGCCAACCGAGGCTTACAAGCCGGTGCAATACTTCGTTTCCAGGGCCTTCACTTTGCTGAGTCGCCGTACATGCCGCTCTTCATTGGTAAATCTTGCTCCCATGAACGCCCGCACCAAATCCTGGGCCAAGGCGACGCCAACAATGCGGGAACCGAGCACGAGCACGTTCATATTGTCATGCTCGACGCCCTGATGTGCCGAGTAAGTGTCGTGACAAATCCCCGCACGAATTCCGGGGAGCTTGTTGGCCGCGACGCTGGCACCTACACCGCTGCCGCAAATGAGGACACCACGTTCGGCTCTGCCATCGAGCACGGCGCGGCCAACGGCTTCGGCGAAATCGGGATAGTCGCTCGGGTTTTCATTAAAAGCGCCGATGTCCAGGACATCGTTGCCCATCGAGCGCAGCAGATCGCCCATCGCGTTCTTAAGTTGAAAGCCGGCGTGGTCGGAACCGATCACAACTTTCATGCGGCGCTCACTTTCCCAGGACCTCTTTGACTGCGGCGAGTACGTTTTCCAGTTCAAAGCCGAATTTCTTGAGCAAATCCTTCAACGGCGCGGACGCTCCGAAAGAGCGCATGCCGATGATTTTGCCTTTCGGCCCGGTGTAGCGGTCCCATCCGAAAACGGATTCCATTTCGACGGAAACGCGCGCGGTGACGCTCGCCGGCAAGACGCTTTCTTTGTAAGTTGCATCCTGCTGCTCGAAAAGTTCCCAGCAGGGCATGCTGACGACGCGAGCTTTAACGCCGTCGGCGGTTAGCTTTTCATACGCGGCAGCGCAGAGGCCGACCTCGCTTCCGCTGGAGAGCAAGATGACGTCGGGTTTTCCGCCGGCGGTGTCGGCGAGGACGTAAGCGCCCTTGGCGACACCGGATGCGGCAGCGTACTTTGTGCGATCGAAGGTGGGCATGGCTTGGCGCGTGAACACCATCGTTGAGGGTCCGTGCGTGTGCTGAATGGCAATTTTGTAGGCTTCGACGACTTCGTTGGCGTCGCCAGGACGAAAGACGAGCATGTTAGGCATGGCGCGATACGAGGCAAGCTGTTCGACTGGCTGGTGAGTGGGGCCATCTTCGCCGACGCCGATGGAGTCGTGCGTGAAAATATAGATAGTTGGAATTTCCATCAGTGCGCCGAGGCGCATGCTGGGGCGCATGTAATCGCTGAAATTGAAGAAGGTGGCGCTAAAGGCGCGAAGCTTGGAGAGCGTCATGCCGTTGACGATGGCGCCCATGGCGTGTTCGCGCACGCCGAAATGGATGTTGCGTCCGTGATACGCGTCGGGGAAGAAATCGCCGGCACCTTCAAAGGTGAGATTCGTTTTATTGGATTTGGCCAAGTCTGCTGAGCCGCCGATAAGCCACGGGATGTTCCTCGCGAGCGCATTCAGCGTTTTTCCAGAGCTCTCCCGTGTAGCTATTCCTTTGGGATCGGTAGGGAACGACGGCAGATTCTTGTCCCATCCATCCGGCAGCTTCCCGCTCTGCATCCGCTCGATCTGATCGGCAAGTTGCGGGAACTGTTTCTTGTAGTCAGCGAATTTCGTGTTCCAGTTGGAGTGGGCTTCGGCGCCGCGCTTGCCAATGCCGTTCTTGAATTGATCGTAGACGCCATCAGGAACCAGAAATTTCGCGTCTTCCGGCCAGCCGTAATTCTTCTTCACTAATTTCACTTCGGCTTCGCCGAGTGGTTCGCCGTGCGCTTCGTAAGTATCCTGCTTGTGCGGAGAGCCGTATCCGATGTGGCTATCGACGACAATCAGAGTAGGACGGCCTACGGTGTGCTGGAACACTTCGTACGCGCGTCCCAGAGCATCCAGATCGTTCGCATCGGCAATGTGCGTAACGCTCCAGCCGTAACCCAAAAACCGTGTCATTACATCTTCGTTGAAGGACCAATCCGCAGGCCCGTCGAGCGTGACGTGATTGTTGTCGTAAATCCAGCAGAGGTTCGAAAGCTTGAGATGGCCAGCAAGCGAAGCCGCTTCGCTCGCTACGCCTTCCATCAGGTCGCCATCTCCGCAGACGGCGTACACATTGAAGTCAAAAATCTCGAAACCAGGCTTGTTGAAATTTGCTCCAAGCCATTTGCCTGCGATGGCCATTCCCACGCTATTGCCTGCGCCTTGTCCGAGAGGGCCAGTGGTGGTCTCAACGCCTGTGGTGATGTGCGATTCAGGATGGCCGGGCGTTTTGCTGCCGATCTGGCGAAAGCGCTTGATTTCGTCTAGGGAAACGGCGAGCGAGTCCAGGATTTTGCCGTCTTTGGCTGCTTCTTTCACGCCCGCGAGGTGCAGCGTGGCGTAGAGCAGCATGGATGCGTGGCCGGCGGAAAGAACGAAGCGATCGCGATTGGACCAGTGGGGATCGGCGGGATCGTAGCGAAGATGCCTCTGCCACAATTCATAGACTACCGGCGCCAACCCCATGGGCGCGCCCGGGTGGCCGGAATTTGCCTGTTGCACGGCATCGATCGCCAATGTGCGGATAGTGTTGATGCTCAACAGGTCGAGATTCGGCTGACTCACATTGGCTCCTGTGGCGGGGACGGAAGGCTCCCGCGGACCACTCGTTAGCTTTTGATGCACCGCGTTACAGAACGGATGACGTGATTTTACGCCAGAACGAAAGCACGCGTTCGCACGCGCTGAATGCCCGTTTGGGAATTGCCGCGCGCTCGCGCTTGGTGCTCCTCGGAGGCGGGCTGCCATCCAAGGAGAGCACCAAAAACTACCGCGCCCCCTGGCGCTTGTCAATCAAGTTACAAAGCATTCACAAGGAGCGGCGCGTCCTGCTGCTTCGCAATGGCCGGCAGGGCGGCCGAAATTCCCAAACGTTGAGCGCGGGCCCCATACATGCTATTTTTTGTGTCTGTCCTGCCCGGGTGGCGGAATGGCAGACGCTGAGGACTTAAAATCCTCCGGGGTTTTACCTCATGGGGGTTCGACTCCCCCCCCGGGCACCATTTTTCTCTCTTTTTTTCAAGCAATGGATATTGTTGGCGCAATTGCTTGAGTCCCGAGAGTCTCGCGACCGATGGCGAACTCTTGCGGTGGCCCCTGGATTAGTTGGAGAACTCCGCATCGTCGTAGACTTTCTCGCCGCGCAGCACGTCTTCGTCGCTAGCGACCCACCCTTGGTTCGAAGAGAGTGTGAAGGAAACAGGCGCGTCTTTATTGGGATCGGACAGCGAGTGAAATCTCGCGCCGTTGAACGCCGTCTGGCCGGGAAGGAACCCGCTGATTAAATCAGTGCCATCAATAATGACTTGAAAATCCGCGATAAGCGCAGGACCGCCGACCGGAACGCTGAGGTCATAAGTGACTTTGACGCTGGCATGGTCCTTCTCAAACTTAATGTCGTAGCTGATAGAGACGTCATCGATCGATATGCGCATTTCCTCCCCCAGCCATTCAACGTGGCTGTCAACTGCAGCCATAGTATAGCCGTCCAGGGATTTTGGTCAGCAAGCGAGAAGGACTGTCGCGTCCTATTTTGGGAGCCGCCAGCCTCTCTTCGCAATGAGCTCGCGCCAGAGCCTACTGCCATTGTACTTTTCACCTTGACACAGCGCTTCCCCTCGCTAAACTTTCAGCAGGGGTTTTTGTGAGTCCTCATCGCGGCAGATGTTCTGCCGCGTTTTTTGTTTATGGCACAGTAGCCAAACACACTTGTTGGATGGGCTCTTCGCTTAAAAATAACTCATCCCAATTCAGAATTATGTTTACCTGTAAACCTTTTAGAATCAGTGTTTATAAGCCTCCTTGTAACTGTTGATTCTAAAAAGCTTATGGAAACGTTAAGTCATTTAGAATCATAGTTTACAAAAAAACGGGGCGTGCCGAAGTTAGGCCTTTACATCCAACTTGCTCTCGGGCTCAAATGCGGTGCCAGCCACGATTCAGCACAGCCTTCGCAGGAACTTGCTTCTCTTGCCGCGCTCTTCTTCTACACTTCCTGTGACTCAGCGGATTCGTCCTGGTTTTACAGATTGATGGCCGTGTCCTTGGAAGTGCGCTCCGGGACGCGCGGCGGGAGGCCTGTGTGGAGAGTACCGAGAATTTCGACCTCATCGTGATCGGGTGCGGCCCCTCTGGAGAAAAGGCCGGCGCGCAAGCCGCCTATTTTGGCAAGCATGTCGCTGTCATCGAACGCGCCGAGCACATGGGCGGAAGCTGCATCAACACCGGCACCGTCCCCAGCAAAACGCTGCGCGAATCGGCGCTCTATTTTTCTGGGCTAAAGCAGCGCGGCCTCTACGGCATCGACTATTCGCTCAAGGAAAATCTTACGGTTCACGATTTCATGCGTCACGAACGCGAAGTCGTTGAAATGGAGCGCCAGCGCATTCTGAAAAACCTCGAGCTGCACAAGATCGAGCTTGTTCGCGGCCAGGCGTCGTTCGAAGACGCGCACACCGTCGCGGTCGCTGCTGCGAAAGGCACGCGCCGTCTCCGCGGCGAAGTCATCCTCATCTCCACCGGCTCCAAGCCGCACCGCCCTTCGGAGATCGCCTTCGACGATGTACACACGTTTGATTCGGACACGTTTCTTCAAATGGATCGCATTCCGAAAAGCCTCGCCGTCATCGGCGGCGGCGTCATTGGCTGCGAATACGCATCGATCTTCATCGCGCTCGGCGTCGAGGTCACTCTTGTGGATGGTCGCGACCGCTTGTTGCCATTTCTTGACGGAGAAATCTCCGATCGCCTGCGCGATCGCCTGACGGCTCTCGGCATGCGCTTCCTGTTCAATGAGCGTCCTATAAAGGTTGAGAATTCGTCCACTGGTGTTCGTCTTTCGATGAAGAGTGGCAAGACTCTGGAGACCGACGCCGCGCTGTTTGCGGCAGGCCGCCGTGCAGCGGTCGATGGTCTCGCTCTGGAAAAAGCCGGTTTAAGCATAAACGATCGCGGATACATTCCCGTTGACGACAACTATCGCACCTCGATTCCAAATATTTATGCGGCTGGTGACGTTATCGGATTTCCCGCGCTTGCCTCTACTTCTATGGAACAGGGGCGCGTCGCCGTATGCCACGGGTTCGGCTTCAAGTACAAACAACGCGTAGCCTCCATGCTTCCCATGGGGATTTACACCATCCCGGAAATCTCCGCCGCCGGCGAAACGGAAGAGTCCTGCAAAGAAAAAAAGATCGACTATTGCGTGGGACGCGCCCTCTACGGGAACAACGCCCGTGGCCACATCATTGGCGACACCGCCGGAATGCTCAAGCTCATCTTCGCGCGCGCCGATCGCAAGCTGCTTGGCGTGAGCTTGATTGGCGAAAGCGCCACCGAGCTCATCCACATCGGCATGATGATTCTCGACAACGGCGAGTCCATCGACGAGTTTATCGAACAGGTCTTCAACTACCCAACGCTCAGCGAAACTTATAAATACGCGGCTTACGATGGCCTCGGCAACCTCGCCGGCCACAAACTCCGCGAAGGCTAGCCGAAGCGAACTTCTTCTGGCATGCTCAAGGCCGTGAACAAAATGAAGTCCGGCCTATCATTCCTGTCCATTTCTGCAATCGCTGCCGCGATGATTCTGCTTTCTTGCCGAGCTGACACTCAGCCCAGCGCGCAGGAGCAGCAAGCGCCGCGCGCCTATCTTGGCTTCGATCTCAACATTTTCCCTGGCAAGGACGCGCTTCCAGCTTTGCGAAAAACATTTTCCTTCAGCGGCTACTGGCTCAGTCCTCCTCCTGAAGCGAAAACAAACAACTGGCTCGGCCAGCGCGAACTTCTGCGCTCGCAGGGATTCGGTTTCTTGCTTCTATATCGTGGCCCTTTGAGTCGCGAACTTAAGAACGAAGCGGCGGCAGTGCAGAGGGGAACTCTCGACGCGCGCAACGCGGCTTCCGTTGCAAAGAGCGAAGGCTTTCCAACCCAAGCGATCATTTTTCTCGATGTTGAAGAAGGCGGCCGCCTGCCTGCAACGTATCATTCCTACGTGCGCGCTTGGACTGCAGAACTCTCACGAGCCGGATATCGTTCTGGCGCGTACTGCTCCGGCATGCCTGTGAAAGAAGAACCAGGCGCCACGATCACCACCGCAGACGATATCCGCGCGCATGCTCCCTCGGCGGATTTCGTTTATTTCATCTTCAACGATGCCTGTCCGCCTTCGCCTGGCTGTACCTATCCGCAGAATCCGCCGTCCCCAGCGGTTGGGGGCATTCCTTACGCGTCGGTCTGGCAATACGCGCAGACGCCGCGCCGCAAAGAATTCACTGCGCACTGTCCGCCGGGCTACCATGCGGACGGCAACTGTTATGCGCCCGGCGACACTGCGCACGCTTGGTTTCTTGACGTGGATACTGCAAGCTCTTCCGATCCTTCCAATGCTGCAGGGGCGAACAAATAGGTTTGCAGTTTCACGATCGAAAATTGCCACACGCAATTAGTCCGTGGGATTCCGTGGAAATTTGAAGTAGGGAAGCCGCACGCCGTTGATCAAAATCTGGTCCGCGCGGATATTTGTCGGCGCCTCGAATCCCATAGTCCCGCCGTTCGTGACGTAATCGTCCTGATCCACGCCGTCTCCGCTGACGCCCAGTCCACCTACGAGCACGCCGTTGCGGTACAACCCCGCGCTCCCGGGAAAGAAAACAATTCCGCTTTTGTTGACGTTGGCAGGCCCCGCCTGCATCCCCTGCGTGCAAGGATTCGCCACATCCTGCAAATAAAGACTGAAAAATGGCCCGGTGGGCGAACCGTCAATCCCCGGCGGGAAAAAAGGTTGCGAGCCAAAGCTGATCGTGCGGTTCGTGACTGCCGTGCCCATCGGCACCTGATTTAAATCCGTTGCTGTACGCTCAGAGCTGTTGAAGTACACCATGTTGCGTGCTTTGCTGGCCGCGACGTCAATGCTGAAGACTGTCGAATCCTGCATCCGCCGCAAGCCGATCATCGTGCCATCGAGGTCGGCAACTGCAATCACCATCCGCGCGCGCGAACCAATCGGCAATCGGATCGCGGCGCGCGTCGTGTTGGCGGTCGCTTCCGCGTTGCTCAAAATGGTTAGGACGTCCGTGGCGCTCAATCCTCCTAGCGGCCCCGCCGCGGGCGTGATCAGATCGCCGTCCGGTGGCTGCCCGGCGCTGTTCACCGGCGCAGCGAAATACGATCCCGCGCCCGCGACTGGACCTGCAGAGACACCTGACGGCGGCGACGTCTGCGATACGAACGGAAGCGCGATGCCTCCGATGAAAACAACTCCCGGAGCGGCCGGCGTCGGCCCAAAGGAATCTGTCGGCCCAGTGCGCTGCGTCGTCGATCCAACAAATGCAGCGTATTCTGCTACGTTGATGTCGCTCGCAGACGTGACTACGCCAATTCCGCCGACAACCACGTTCTGATAAAAAATCGGTACGCCGCCGGGATTCACTGCCAGCGGATTCGAGTCCATCACATCGGCTTTGCCGGTTAGCACTCCGGGGCCAAATCCTCCGCCAAGTGCGAGCGAAGGAGGAATCTGTTTCTGAAACGCAACGGTGTTCACCAGAGTGCATCCGCGATTCGTATTTTCAATCCCATACAAATCTGCGGGGGGCGCGTTCGCCACGCCCGGCGGAAAATGAATGCCGCTAATAAACCTCACTGTACGCGAGGAAAGCGGCGCTTGATCGTTACTGAAAAACGCTCCTGTCCGCGCCAATGCAACAGCCACATCATTCGCGTCCAACACCTGCCCAAAATTCCCAACCGCCGTGGCAGGCGCATTCTGCGTGCGAAACACTCCAAGCACAAATCCTGCCCGGTCCACCACGGCCACGACCATATCGACATTCACGGAATTCACAGCGGCTTGCACGATGTTCTGGACGTCGGCAATCTGCAGCGGTTGCACCGCTGCAACCGGTGGCGGAGGCGGCTGAGTACTGCTTCCCCCACCGCACCCAACCAATAGCAGCGCCAGAACGCCCGCGAGTCCTAGCGTCAGCAAAATGCCCAACAGCAGCGTCTTTCGACGTTGTTCCAGGGCGCGCCGCGACGCGACCGGCCTCCGAATCGAGTGTTCCTTGTACATGAAGGGTATCTTCCTTAGTAACACGCCTCCCTGTGCCCCTCAATCGTTCGCGACTGCCGCAGTTCCTATCGGTGAATGCTCGCGACGCGTAAGAATTGTTATCGCTTGTGTTCACTTTCCGTGGAAATCCATTGCCCACAGCTGCGCGATATTGTTAGCTAGAATGCGATCCTTTTTCCTTGCGCAAATTCTCTCAGGCCGCAGGTATGCTCGCTCTCTCTTCGCGAAGCTTTCGACGCGTCAGTGGCTCGGCTCGCGCCGCGCTCTGGGTGTCGCTCGCCATTTTGGCACCGGGAAATGTGCTAGGCGCACGTCAATCTGCCCCCGCGCAAGAATCCGCAGGTGCTGGGCAGGCTACGGTCCAGAAATCCACTGAGCCGGTTCCCGTGCAGCGCATTCCACGCCAGCAGGCTTTGACCACCACCGCTGTCGACGGCGTCCTGCGCGAAGTGACTCCGACGAACGAAACGCGGCCCGTGGCTTCGGCTCAGTTCACGCTTCGCCACTTGCAGACTGGTCAGGTCGCACGCGCCGCCTCTTCGGTCGAAGGCGTCTTCCGAGTCCTTCTTCTTTCCCCTGGTCACTATGAAGTTCGCGTCGAAGCTGAAGGATACGCCACCTTCGTGATTCCTGATCTTGCGCTCAACTCCAATGAAGTCACCACGCTGGAGATTTCTCTGGTCAGTATTACCAGCGCCGAATTCACTTCGCGTCTTCCACGGCTCCCCGAGCTTGGTCCCGCCGTCGCGTCTGGTTCATCGCCCGCGCTCGGCAGCTATCGCGAACTTCGCCATCGTCTCGATTCCGATCCCAACTACATCGCGGAACTCGCGCCAGAATATCTTCCACCTGTCGCCGATATATATAACGTCGTCCCCAATCGCTGGGCCTTGAATCAGCCGGACTATCGCCGTTATCCGCAGAAGGGCGACTATCCCTATACCAAGCCGCACTGGTACGACCCTTTCAATCGCAACCGTTTCAAGGGCGATGAGCCCATCTGGCCGGAAGTTCTTGGCCAGCAGATTTTCTTGAATTTCACCGCCTCTTCAGAGACATTTTTCGATGGCCGCCGTGTTCCTTCGCCTAGCGGTGTAAGCGCCGCCGAACCCGGCAGTTCTGGTTTCTTTGGCCGCGGCGAGCAAGCCTTCTTCGATCAGACTTTGCGCTTCAGCTTCGATCTTTTCCACGGCGACGCGAGCTTCAAACCGGTAGATTGGCGCATTCGCATCACGCCGGAGCTAAGTCTGAACAATCTTGACGTTCGCGAGCTTGGCATCGTCAGCCCTAACGTGCTCGCTGGCACGAACCGCTTCGACGACCACCTGGGCCTTCAGGAAGCCTTCGTCGAAGTGAAGCTCCACGATCTGAGCAACAACTACGATTTCGTTTCGGTGCGCGCTGGTATTCAGCAATTCAACGCTGATTTTCGCGGGTTCCTGTTCGTTGACGAACAGCCCGGCCTGCGCATCTTCGGTAATTGGAACAGCGATCGCATCGAGTACAACGCTACGTATTTTCAGATGCTCGAAAAAAACACCAACAGCGGGCTCAACACATTCAACCGCAGGCATCAGCAAGTTGTGCTGGGAAACGTCTATCTTCAGGATTTTTTCTTTCCGGGATACACCGCCGAATTTGTCGGCGCGTGGAACAAGGACGATCCGAGCATTCATTACGACGACAACGGCTTCCTTGTCCGTCCCGCTCCCATCGGCAACGTGATCAATCAAGGCCCTGGCGGCGGTCCCCTCGCGCACGGCATTCGTGTCGGCTATTTCGGCTGGCTTGGCAGCGGCCACATCCGGCGCATCAATCTAACGCACGCGTTTTATCAAGCTGTCGGCGAAGACACGTTCAATCCCATCGCAGGTCGTGCCGTAACCGTGAATGCGCAAATGGCTGCCGTCGAGCTTTCTTACGACCGCGATTGGATCCGCTATCGCGTTTCCACTTTCCACACTTCTGGCGACGCCAATCCGCGAGACGGTCGCGCTCGCGGTTTCGATTCCATCGACGATCTCCCGAATTTCGCCGGAGGCATCTTCAGCTTTTGGAATCGTGAAGATATTCGCCTTCTGGGTTCCGGCGTTCAACTAACCACGGATGGCAGCCTAATTCCGTCGATGCGTTCCAGCAAAGAAGAGGGCCAAGCCAATTTCGTGAATCCTGGAATTTTTCTGGTGAACGCCGGCGCGGATTTTGATATCACTCCCAAGCTCAAGGGTTTTGCGAATTTCAATTATCTTCGCCTCGTGCGTACCGAGCCGCTCGAATACGTTTTGTTCGAATCGCCCATCCGCCATAGCATCGGCGAAGACTTTGGCATCGGTGTAACGTACCGCCCGCCGCTGAGCGAAAACATCATTCTCACAGGTGGGGCATCCGCGCTGCAGCCCGGCGATGGATTCAAAGATATCTACACGAGCCGCACACTCTTCTCGCTTTTCGGCTCCGTGAAGTTTACTTTCTGAGGAAACGCAACTGATGACCACGTCGCGCAAATTCAAAACGCCGTCTCTGCGCAACCTCTGTGTCCTCTGCGCCTCTGCGTTATCTTTTCTCCTGGTTCTTTTTGCCGATTGGTCATCACCGCTGCACGCGAGACAAGACGCTCCTCCGGTTCGTGGCCAATCGCAACAAGAAGCTGACGGAAAGTCAAAAGGCTGCATCACCTGCCATACCTCGACCGATGAGCCGACGATGCATCCCACAAAAACCGTCTTTCTGGGCTGTACTGATTGCCATGGCGGCAACTCTTCCATTTCCGTCACCGCGAGCGCGGCGCCAAATTCCGGCGAGTACAATGCCGCCAAAGAAAAAGCTCACATCCAGCCGCGCGATCCAAGCTTTAAAGACCGCTCCGCTTTACCCGAACGCACCTACACGAAGTGGCTCAAAGAATCTGCCGAATTCATCAAGTTTGTGAACCCCGGCGATCTGCGAGTAGCGCCAGAAACGTGCGGCGCCGTCGGGTGCCACGCGAAAGAAGTCCGCGCCTCTTCAACCAGCATGATGACGCACACCGGCTTGCTGTGGGGCGCGGCCCTCTATAACAATGGCGGCTACCCTACAAAAAATACTCATTTCGGCGAAAGCTACGATCACAACGGCAAGCCTCAATCCATCAAAACTTTTCCGCCTCCCACGCCTGAGGAAACACGCACCAAAGGCGTGCTCCCCGAACTTGATCCTCTTTACCGTTGGGAAATTTCTCAACCGGGTAACGTCCTTCGCGTGTTCGAACGCGGGGGCGAAAAAAAATCCGAATTAGGCAATCCCAATCGCGAAGAAGCCCCGGGTAAGCCCGACGCCAAACTAAGTGATCGCGGCTTCGGCACGGAGCTTCGCACCGATCCCGTCTTCCTCGGTTTGCAGAAAACGCGCCTCGTCGATCCGGTGATGTCACTGCCCGGCACAAACGATCATCCCGGCGACTATCGCGCGAGCGGATGCACCGCATGCCATGTCGTCTATGCGAACGATCGCGATTCATCGCATTCCGGTTCCTACGCGCAATTCGGCCACTCCGGCTTCAGCGCGTCGTCCGATCCAACGATTGCTAAGAATGAACCCGGCCATCCCATCAGGCATGTCTTCACGCGTTCCATTCCTTCGAGCCAGTGCATGGTCTGCCACATTCATCCCGGGACCAACATGCTCACAACGTATTTCGGCCTCACCTGGTGGGACAACGAAATCGACGGCGACAAAATGTATCCGCCGCAGCAACACAATCCGACAGAAGAGCAACGCTATCAATCCTGTTTGCGCAATCCAGAAGCCGCAGCCGCTCGCGGCCTCTGGAGCGATGACAAATTTCTAGAAAATCTCGGCAGTCCCGAATTCAACGCAAAATTGAAAACGACGCAATTTGCCGATTTCCACGGCCACGGTTGGGTTTTCCGCTCTGTCTTCAATCACGATCGAAAAGGGAACTGGCTCGACAAAGACGGCAAGCAAATCGCGTTCGATGATCCCGATCGCTTTGGCAAAGCCGTCCATCTCGCGGACATTCATCTCGAAAAGGGAATGCAGTGCAGCGACTGCCACTTTGCGCAGGACAATCACGGCAATGGCAAAATCTATGGCGAACCGCGCGCCGCCGTTGAGATCGACTGCATCGATTGCCACGGCACGATTCGCAGCAAAGCCACGCTCATCACGTCCGGCCCAGCCGCTCCCGAAGGCGGCCGTCACCTCGATACGCTCCGCACTCCTTGGGGCCTTCGCCGCTTCGAATGGCGCGCTGACGGCGCTGTGATTCAACGCTCGATGTCCGAAGAAAACAAAGAGTGGGACATCGTTCAAACAGCCGATTCCGTCACGCCCGGCAACGTCCACTTCAGCATGAAATCTTTTCGCGCCAAGTTAATGACCACGGACGGCACCGTCGCGCAACAAATGCCGCAAGACGACGAACATCTCGCTCACGCCAACTCCTCGATGACCTGCTACTCCTGCCACACGTCCTGGACGCCCACTTGCTTCGGCTGCCATCTGCAAATGACCGCCAACGCGCGGAAGCCTATGTTGCACAACGAAGGCCTCACCACGCGCAACTACACTAGTTACAATTTTCAGGTTCTTCGCGACGACATCTACATGCTCGGCGTCGACGGCACCGTCACCGGCCACCGCATCGCTCCCGCGCGCTCGTCCTGCGCCATTCTCGTTAGTTCGCAAAACGCGAACCGCGACTGGCTCTACTACACGCAGCAAACCATTTCTTCTCCGGGCTTTTCCGGCCAAGCCTTCAGCACGTTTGTTCCACACACCGTGCGCGCCAAAGAAACCAAGCAGTGCAGCGATTGCCACGTCTCCGCCTCCAACGACAACAACGCCTGGATGGCGCAACTCCTTCTCCAAGGCACGAACTTCATGAATTTCATGGGTCGCTACGTCTACGTCGCCACAGGCAAAAAAGGTTTCGAAGCCGTGGCTGTCGCGGAGCACGACGAGCCCGAAGCCATCTATGGCAGCGACCTCCAGCGCATCGCCTATCCCGACAATTACAAAAAGTTCGTCGACCATCGCCGCGAACTCTCTACCGCCGCGAGCCACGAAGGCAACGTTTTCGATATCCAAGCTCGAGGCGAATACGCCTATGCGGCCACGGGCCCCGGCGGCCTCCGCGTCTACGACATCGCCAACGTCGACAACAAAGATTTCTCCCAGCGTATGATCACCGCTCCTGTCTCTCCCATTGGCCAGCGCTTCTTCGTGCCAACCAAAAATGCTGCAGCCATCGCATCGCCAACGACGCTCGGTGTCGATCCGCTCCGCCAGCAACTCCCCGAGAACGAAGAGCAACCCATCCATCTCCTTTACGGTTTTCTCTACGTCGCTGACAGAGAAGAAGGCCTCGTCGTCATTGGCAATCCCAATCTGAAATCCAGCAGTCCTGGCGTCGGTACCCTTCTCGACGGCAATCCCGCCAACAATTTTCTCAAACGCGCCCTCGCGTTCAATCCAAACGGCATCCTCACCGGCGCCCATCGCATCACCATCGCTGGCACTTATGCCTACGTCCTTACGGACAAAGCTCTAGTCGTCGTCGATCTCGATAATCCTCTCGCGCCTCGCGTCACAGCCACCATCGGCGCTCCGGATTTGGACAATCCACGCGCGATCGCCGTGCAGTTCCGCTATGCCTTCGTCGTGGATCGCTACGGATTGAAAACGCTGGACGTGACCGACCTTGCGCATCCAAAAATGACGGAAAAGGGCCGCGCCGCTCTCGACGACGCCCGAAACATTTACATAGCCCGGACCTATGCCTACGTTGCCGCAGGGAAGAACGGAGTAGGAATTTTTGACGTTGAAAACCCGGAAGCCCCGCGACTGGACCAGGTCTTCAATGCCAACCAGCAGATGCACGAAGTAAACGACATCAAGATTGGGATGGTCGCAGGGAGTGTCTTTGCATTTGTCGCTGACGGGTACAACGGCCTCCGCGTCCTGCAGATCATTTCACCTTGGGATGACCCCGCGCACTTCTCGGGCTTCAGCCCGCGCCCGACGCCAAAGCTCATCGCCACCGCCCGCACTCGCGGCCCAGCGCTAGCCATTTCCAAAGGCATCGATCGTGATCGTGCCGTCGATGAATCCGGCAACCAACTCGCCGTCTTCGGCCGACGCGGCGCCCGCCCTCTCAATCGCGCTGAAATGCAGCGCCTCTACCAACACTCCGCGAGCGGCGCGTTCTATTCCGTTACGGACGAGGCTCTCGAATCTCTCCAGCCCGCCGCGTCTTCGTCCCAAACATCTTTTTTCGCTCGCGCCCGCAATTGGCTCAATTCTTTCTTCTGAGGTGATAATCATGAATCGCCGCAAATTTCTCGATGCAACGCTCAAAACGATTTCCGCCGCTTCCTGTGCTCCATTCCTGACAAACGCCCTCCCTGTGTCCGTACCGCACCAAAGCCCATCCGCCGCTCCGTCGCGCAACTCCAACGCCCCGCGTCCCCAGCTCGCCATCACCATGGACGACCCAAATTTGAAGCTCGACGCCAATCTCCGCTGGCCCGAAGCCAACTCCCGCATCCTTAAAGCTCTCGACAGCCGCAGCATCAAGGCGGCTCTCTTCGTCTGCGGCATGCGCGTCGACGAATACGACGGCTCCAAGCTCATCTCCGCGTGGGACCAGGCCGGCCACCAGATCTGCAACCATTCCTATTCCCACCTCAACTATAACGGCCGCATCGCGTATGCCGACTTCGCAGTCGACTTCCTAAAAAACGAAAAAGTCATCGCTCCCTATCACAACAAAACGCTTCTCTTCCGCTACCCGTTCCTCAAAGAAGGCGACACGGCTGACAAGCGCGACCGCTTTCGCACTCTGCTCAAAGAAAGCGGCTACCGCGTCGGCCATGTCACCATCGACGCCTCCGATTGGTACGTCAATCAATGCATGGCCGACCGCCTCATCAAAGAACCCAAGTTCAACATCAAGCCGTATCGCGACTACCTGATCGCGCATCTCCTCGACCGCGCCTCTTTCTACCGACAACTCGCCATCGACGTCCTCGGCCGCGACATCCGCCACACGCTCCTCATTCACTACAACACGCTAAATGCTCTCGTCCTCCCCGACGTCATGGCAGCCTTCGAGACCGCCGGCTGGCAATGGATCGACGCCTCTCTCGCTTTTCAAGACGAAGTCTTCCACAGTGCCCCCAAAACCCTACCCGCGGGCGAGAGCCTGGTCTGGGCTTTGGCCTCTGAAACCGGCCGTTTTAAGGATCGTCTCCGCTACCCTGGCGAGGACGACATTTACGAGGAACCCAAGATGAAAGCCCTGGGCCTCTAGCTCGGCTGCCCTGATGTTACAGAGCACTTTTTTCACTTTTCCTTCGCTGTCGGTATCTCCTTCTAGACACGCCTTTTGCTCCTTTTCTGCCCTCGAAAAGGTGCCCATCTCCTTTCCTTTGTATCTTTTAACCTTAGGGCACATCTAATCAAGGTATAATGATTCGTTCACGTTTTTAACGCATAGCACCCATCAAAATAATTCGTGGGGCACCCTCGGTGAACAACGCTATCGTTGTACGTGTAGGGGGTACTGGCACTGCACTCGCGGCGGTGCCCACCTTGCCAAAAGCGAGTATTTAGCTCGCTTGGAGCGAGCACATGACAAGAGCAGCAAGAAGGAGTACTAGAACATGGTGAAGCACTACTTACTGGCGAGCGATTTTGACCAGACATTGAGTTTCAACGACTCGGGAGTCGCTCTCTCCGAGCTCATCGGCTTTCACGGGTTTCACGACAAGGTGAAGGGCCTTGCGGAGATGAACCTCGTCCAGCAGGGCGCCGAACTCAGCTATTTGATTTTGCACGACCCGGATTTCCGCCGCGTTCGCCGCGATCATCTGGTGGAGACCGGCAAGCGCATCCGCCTGAAGCACAACGTCGCTCTTTTTGCCCGCGCGCTGGCCAATCTTGCGGAAGGCTACAAATTTCATTTCAACGTCATCTCCGCGGCTCCGCAGGAAATTATCCAGTCCGCGCTCGAAGGAATCGTTCCGCCGCAAAATATTTTCGGCACGCGCTTCCGCTACAACGAGTCCACCGGAGAAGTTGATTCCATCATTCGCGCCTCCGCCGGCTGGGGCAAAATCACGGTTCTAGAAGAGCGCCGCGCTGAACTCAGCATCAGCCATGACCACATCATCTACATGGGCGACGGCAGTTCCGATATTCCCGTGATGATGCACGTTAACCAGCACGACGGGCTCACCATCGCCGTTTCCGAAGCCAGGTTCATCACACGCGTAGCGAAGCGCACTGTTCTTAGCGACAATGCGATGAGCGTGCTCGTCCCCGTGCTTGAGAAAGTTCTGGGCTGGGATTCCGCGCACATCCGCAAGCTATTTACTTCTTACGGGCTGAATTTGCTGGAGTGGGACAAAGTGCGCACCGACATGCTTATCATTCAAGACTCCGCGGAGCCTGTTGCGGCTTCTACCGCTCACGCGAATTAATTCCTTTCGGAAATCAAAAGGGCGGCCGTCTTTAGCAAAGACAGCCGCCCTCTTTTTTTCTAAAAAATACCGGAGTTTACTGCGGGCCGAATTTGAACTCGATCACCTCAGTCGTTTCCTTCGGACCGGGCTCGAATTCACTCTGCATTGCTGCTCTTTCTGCTTCTGGGGCAAGCACGGGATGCCCACCGACGATGTGCGTTCTCTTTACTTTGCCATCAGTGCCGATGGTCACCTCGACTTTGACGACGCCAGCAAGGTTTAGCTTTCTGGCGAGATCTGGGTATTGAGGTTTTCCCAGCGATTTGACCCTGCGCTTCGATCCTGCGATTTCTGCATCTTGAGCTCGAAGAGAAACTTTCCCCAAGCTTGCTGCGGCAACTATTGCGAGCAGACACAGCGCGAGTATCCCCTTAGCTCTTTTCACCATTATGTCCTTAAAGCCGGAATGTCCGGCGAAATTAACGCCCGGCTACTAATTGCATGTAATTAGCCAGACCTCCAGGTTCGCGAGGCTTCGGGAAGATTTTGTATAAAATCCTTATATTCAATAGGTTATGAGGATTCGCGAAATGAGACTGTCGCATCTTCAAGCGGCGACCCTTAGCGCCCCATCTCAAGCTCAATCGATTTAGCAGTTTTTGTATCGATTTGAGACGCCTTTCTCCTCACGTAGCACAGGCATTCTTGCATCTGCGCCTTTAGTATTAGCGTGACTTCTTGCACAAGAAACATCCTCATCGATGCTCTTAAACTCCTGCAAAAGGCTGCGCACCCAAAACAGACCATGCCACTCACAAAGAGAGCCCCAATTTCTCGTCCCGTTTTGACCATTCCGCATCCTCGGTTACAATTCCCCCGCGGAGGCCACATGTCCAAGAAATCCATTCTCATGCTCATTGGCGATTACGTGGAAGACTACGAAGTGATGGTCCCATACGAGGCGCTACTGATGGTCGGCCACACCGTTCACACCGTGTGCCCGGGCAAGAAATCTGGCGAGTTCGTTGCGACTTGCATCCACGACTTCGAAGGCGAACAAACGTACACCGAGAAGCGCGGCCACAATTTCGCTCTCAACGCCACTTTCGATCAGGTCAAGCCTGAGGACTACGACGCGCTCATGATCCCGGGCGGCCGCGCGGTCGAATACCTTCGCCTCAATCCGCGAGTCATCGAGATCGTCCATCACTTCTCGAAAACCAACAAACCTCTCGCGGCGATTTGCCATGCCCCGCAAGTTCTCGCTGCTGCCGATGTTCTCAGAGGGAAAAAGTGTAGCGCCTACCCGGCCACTGGACCCGACGTTACTCTCGCCGGCGGCACATACGTCAGTCTCCCTATGACTGAAGCTCTCGTCGACGGGAACCTGATCACCGGCCCAGCGTGGCCCGCGCTCCACTCCTGGCTCGCCAAATTTCTTGGCGTCCTCGGCACACAAATTCAGCCTTAATTAATTAAATGGGTAGCTGGCGTAGCTTGGCGGCGCCGACCATATTTCTAGCTTAATCCGCACTTTCTAAATTTCTTACGCGCGTGGATAATTATTGGTTCAGCATTCCCCGGAAAGGGCTCAGCATAATGGCAAACATCAACACCAAAAAAGGCGTCATCGGTATCCTCACAGGCGGCGGCGACGTTCCCGGTCTCAATCCTGCAATCCGCGGTGTAACTATTCGTGCGCTTCACGAAGGCTACCAAGTTATCGGCTTCCGCCATGGTTGGGCCGGCCTCGTCGATATGGTCCGCGAGAAGGACTACGACAATTCCGACAATTTTCTGGTCCTCACGCAAGAAGTCGTCGAGCGCGCCGCACGCACCGGCGGCACTTTTCTCCACTCCTCGCGCACGAATCCCGGCCGCGTTAGCAAATCCAATGTGCCGGCACATTTGAAAGAAAATTTCACCGCGGAGAAAAATGATCTCACTCCCGAAGTCCTCAAGAATCTTGCATGGCTGGGGATCGACACGCTCATCCCCATCGGCGGCGACGACACGCTCAGCTACGGTGTCCGCCTCCACAAAGAAGGCTTCAAAGTCATCGCCATTCCCAAGACCATGGACAACGACGTCCCTGGCACCGATTACTGCATCGGCTTTAGCACCTGTGTCACGCGAACGCTGCAGCTCGTCAACGACCTGCGCACTTCGGCGGGTTCTCACGAGCGCTTCATGGTTATCGAAGTTTTTGGTCGTTACGCCGGTTACACCGCAATGCTGCCCACCATGGCAGGCGCCGCCAACCGATGTGTCATTCCCGAGTACAAATTCAATATTGAGAGCCTCACCGAGCTTCTCGTCCATGACCGCAACAAGAATCCCAGCCGCTACTCAACGGTCCTGGTTTCCGAAGGCGCGATGTTTGAAGGCGGCGAAATGATTTTTGAAGGCGAAGCCGCCGATGCTTATGGCCACAAGAAACTTGGCGGCATCGGAGATATCGTCTCGGACAAAGTAAAAGAACTCTCAAAGAAATTTAATAAGGGCAAGACCATCGAAGTGGTCAACCAGAAGCTAGGTTATCTAGCCCGCTGCGGCGACCCGGACGTCGTCGACTCCATCGTCCCCATGGCCTACGGCAATATCGCCTTGGAATTGCTCCTAAAGGGAATCCACGGTCGGCTCGTCGTTCTCCACAACGGCAGCTACGGCAACATCCCCATCGAAACGATCACTTCCACCAAGAAGGTTGTAGACATCAAGGAGCACTACAATACCGAGCGCCTCCGCCCCCAATTCTCCAGCTTCGAAGCCAAGCCGCTCTTCCTAATGGGCAGCTAGCGGTGCGTCTCGCTAGCAATAAAGAATCCTCGCGAATCCCTTGTAGCGGCACAGCATGCTGTGCGCGAGCTTCCCGAGGGCACTTATCAGGTAGCCTTTTCCTAGGCGTCCCAACGTTCCTCTCTCAATCGTTCCTGACAACCCATCTGAATCGCGCTCTAACCCCGCTTTGCCATACGAACAATAGGAAGCGAAATCCCGCCCTTAAGTGGAACCTCAATCTGCTCCACAGCCACATAACCTTTCACCCCGAAGAGCTTCGCTCCCGTCAACGTCGCACCCATTTCGTAGCTCGTAAAACCCGCCGCACTGGCGGCAATTTCGCACGCTTCAAGAATTCTGCTTCCGATCCCCTGCCGCGCCCAGGCCGGATGAATAAAGAACGCCCTGATTTTCGCCGCGTCGTGCCGGGGATCCAGCAACGTATCTTCTCGACCCGTCCAGTGATCGCTGCCGTAAAGCGTTTTGCGTTTACTCCAGCCACCGCATCCAGCGATCGTCCAGCCTGCTCCCGTATTTTCCGCTCCGCCTGTCTCGCCAGCTCCGGATGACACATCGGCAGCCTTGGCTTCTGCTACAAAATAAGTCCCATCCGCGATGAGCTGGCTATCCACACCAAACACGGTTTCCAGCGCACCCTCCATCTGTGCCGCCGTATAATCTTGCGCCTGCAACCCCCGCACGGACGCCTCAATCAATTCCCGTAATACTGGAATCTCCGCCGCAACGGCCTTCCTGATTCGGATCTTCACCCTGTTCATCTCGTTCCATCTCGATCTATGTGGAAAAAACCAGCTTCGTTCGCGCCATGGCCGCTTCTTCCACTACTCACCACTCATCACCCACTATTCGCTAATTCCTGTCCCTTTGCCTCCCCCCTTCAATATCTTCGCAGCTTTTTCGATTTTCTCGGTCTTCTTGTACATCCGCACGGAGAAGACTTCCCTCGTTAACGTCTTGTCGACGTCTTGTCGACTTCTTCCTTTAGTGCGCCCGCTAGCTGACACAACCGATTGACACCAGCACGAAATTCCTTTTCATTCTGCTGCAGCGCCACCCTCTTCGCGTTTTGAGGATTCGAATCGACTACCGCATCTTTCGGTACTAAACTGCGGCGCTCGCGCGAGCGCGCAAGAAATAAATCCGCATCCCACTGTGCCGTATCGATCTCTCAGCGCCCGCCCGTGCGCAACGCAGGCAAAGTAAACACCGGGTTCACTTCTTTCCGGTGCGACCAATCGTGATATGTATGGCATTCGAAACACCGCGACTCCGCATGCTCCGGCCCCGGCGCGTGACACGTCTTGCAAGTCGCAATACCCGGCAAAAGCACGTCGCTCGTCTCCGTGCTGCTCACCGCCTTTTCGTGACAACTCGCGCATGCAAATCCCCGGTGCGCATCATGATCGAATTTCGCATGCGGCATCCATTTCACCGTCGTTCGCGCAGGTTCCAAAACTGGAAGATTATTTTGCCCCGCTCCCACCGTGAGCGCGTGGCACTGTTTGCAAGTCTTCCGCCACAAAAGTTCTTCCGCATCTCTGATCTTCGCGGCAACCCACTCATTCGGCGTATACACGCGAACAGCCGCCAGCACAGCCTTTCCCGTCAAATCTCGTCCAGGATCACGCACCTCGCGCAACTCTCCAGGATGCCCCGCAATGTACTCGCTGAACCTCTTCAACAAGAACGCGTGCACAACCTCCGGTTTATCGTGCGGCACGCCTTCACTGAATCGTTTGTCAAATGCCAGCGAATGGCACTCCGCACAAGCCGTCGCATATTTCACGGGTGCCATCCATTCGCGGCCACTCTCGCGCCTTAGACGCGCAAGCGTCCCGCTCTTCGGTGAGAGCAATTCATTCTGTGTGGGGTAGCTAACGTTGGCTGGTGCGTAGCTCGCGTCGGCGTACTTCCATTCCGCTGAAGCCGCCCCCGCCTGATGACAGTCCCCGCATTCCAGCTGCACATTCGGTCCGTTCGGTCCGCGCCGAATCGGCTTCATGTGGATGGCGTGATTCACTCGGATCGTTACAGGATCGCGCGCATTGTCGCGCAACGCCGCGAATTCCGGATGCCCATCCTCCAGACTCTCAATATGCGCTGCGTAATGCGGCGCGCCGCCATTCGTTTTCAAATCCCCGTGGCATTCCGCGCAAGTTTCATTCTTCGCCGCAACAATATTCACCCGGCCGCGATGCTCCGTATGGCACGTCGCGCAGCCAACCGATTTCGGCTGCGCCGCGTGGTGCACTGGCCCATCGTGGCAAGACAAACAAGCCGCATCGCTGGCCGTTGCAGAAAACATTCCCGCTGTCTGCACATGGCACGCGGCACAATCCGCCTCTAACACGGCGTGCGCCTCGCTCATTCTCCCGCTCGAATACACGCGCGAGTCCCGCGCAAATCCGTGCCAGCTAATCCAAACCAGCGCGATGGCCGGCACTCCCACGTTTAGCCAAAACCTCACGCGCTTCAGCCCAGTCGGCCTCTTGAAATAATTCAGGTCGATCCGTTGCGCTAGCTTTTTAGTTGTCCGTGTCCTCGCCACTAGTCACTCACCACTTCTTCAATAGCGCAGCGCCATTACCGCATGCACCGCTCCCAACAAAATCAAAGCCAGCGAAATCGGTATATGCATCAGCAACCATCCATGCAACAAACGATGAAGCCGCTCCTGCCGGACAAGCTGCCGCGCCTCATCACAAATATCTTCCAAATCCTGCACCGCCGCCTGCGCCGCCTGCGGCATCAGTGTCCGCAATCCCGAAAACGCTCTATGCGCCTTGTCCGCATCGCCAAGCCGCGATCCGCGCGACTTCGGCTGCTCGAGAAACGGCCGCATCTCGCCCAAATAAAATTTTCGCAAGGGCGCGGACTCCTCCTCGCTAAGCACAACAGTCTCTGCGGCGGCCGCCACCGCTGGGCCTCCGCTTGTTGTCTCCATCGTCCGCAACGCGCTGAATCCGCCCGCGCGCTGGCTATCCTCTTTCGCCGATTTCTCGATTCCCAGCGGCCCGCAAATCGTCTCCACACTCCGGTCCGCCTCTTCTTGCAATAGTTTCCGCACGTTTCCAATTTCGTCGTAAATCGTTTCCAGCTTCACGTCCGTCGTCATCACCCGCGGCACGTAATGTTGCAGCACCGCCCCAAACACCCCGCTCACTACGGTGATAATCAGCAGCCACATCAGCACGGTGGTCAGCGTGCCGCCAAAATGAAATCCGCCATGAAACAAAATCATCGGCAAGCTCAGCAATCCCAACCACAGGTGTCCGCGCATCCAGGCCTGCGCGCGTCCAATCCGCCACGTCGGCACCCTTTTTCGCGCGCCCAGCATCGCTGCGAAAATCATGAACGCGAGCCCGATCACACCAAAAGACAAACCAACCACGCTGCCGCCCCTCGGTCTGCTCGGCGCGTTCAACGCATACGCCACGTACACCGCCGTGAATGTAGCAAAAATCGCCAGCGATGCGATCGCCCATCCGCGCTGTGTCTTATCGATTCGCACGCAAAAATCCTCGCGTATTCATTTCTCCGCCCCGCCGCCCAGCATCTCCGAAAAAAATGTCCTCGGGTCCACGCGGTGCGCCGCATCGTGAGGACAAGCGTAAACGCAGCTAGGCTCCTTCAAATGCGTGCACAAATCGCACGATGTAGCCTTCTGCCTCACCACCGCTTTCTGCCGCCCCGGTCGCTCCAGGTCTTCCACCATCACATCGAATGGATGCAAATTAATATTTCCGTACGGGCAATTCCGCGCGCATAAGCCGCAGCCGATGCACCAATCCTCAATGATCACTTCCAGTGAATTTCGCCGCCGGATCGCTCCCACCGGACAACCCACCATGCACAGTGGATCGCGGCACTGCCGGCAAGAAGTCGCCACCAGATACTGTTCGAACCGCAAACCTTCGCGCACCAGCCGCGTAACGCCGTCATGCGCGTCCGCGCACGCGTTCACGCACGCATCGCAACGCGTGCAATTATTCAGGTCAAGAATCAGCAAACTCTGCGCTTCCATCAAACCCTGCGAGAGAAACTGATCGATGGGTACGCTTCGCACCGTCTGCATTCGCTGCTGATTCTGTGCGCCGCGCTCCGCTGCCACCGCTTCCAGACCTTGCCGCACGCTCGGAAACCGCTTTACCATGTCGCGAAAATCGTCGCCAGAGATGCGCACCACTTCCACGTGGTCCAGCGCTGTGCAAGTTGCTGTACGCACTCCTCCGCCGAGCAGTCCAATCTCCCCGAAATAGTCTCCGCGCGAAAGATAAGCCAGTACAAGCTCCCCACCCGGATACGTCTCCGAAATCTTCACGAACCCGATGCGCACCAGATAAAAACTCTCCGCGGCATCGCCCTGCCGCGCAATAATCTGCCCCGGCGCAAACCGCTGCAGCTCCACGCTGCTTTTCAAGTGCGCGATAAAATCAGTCGAAAGATCAGCAAACATCGGCACGCCGCGCAAATGATTTTCCAGCGCCCGCTTGCGATAGTTCTGGTCGATCTGCGCACGAAATGTTTTGTTCTTCATCATGATGTCGAGCACGTTCCGAAGCATCTCGAACGCCACGACATCCGTCTCCGCAATCACCGTCGCAGATCGCGGGTAAAAGTTCATGCACGTCATTTCGCCAAACAAATCGCCTGCCCCAAGCTCCGCCACGGGGTTTCCGTAAGCGAGATCCACGGACGCATCGATCGGAATCGTTCTGTCGCGAGTCTCCTCTGCGCGTACGTCCGTGTCCCTCGCCGCGAGCGTGCTCGTTAACTTCTTAAAGAGCCCCTTCGCTCCGCCCTGCGTTTTCACGTGCGCAATCGGCGACGAAAGTGAAACCCGCGCTTTGCCTTCGAGAATGTAAAACGCCGTCGAACCGAATTCGCCTTCGCGGCAAATAATCTCTCCCGGCCGGAATCGCCGTTTGACGATTGCCCCGCGGTTCAACTCCAGAAATGTCCCCGAAACTCCCTTGAAGACCGGCAATTGCAAGAGTTCTTCCGCTTCGAAACCCTGTGCATCCAAGCCAACCGCGATCGACGTGCCCACAACGGTCTTGTTCGTCAGCGCACCGGTAGGGCACGAAACCATGCACTCCCCGCACGAAATGCATGTCGAATCCCCCATCGGCGCATTCAAATCGAAAGCAATCCCCGCCGAGTAGCCCTTACCCATCCGCCCAAGCACAAAATTGTTTTTGATTTCGTCGCAACCGCGAATACACCGGTCGCATAAAATGCAGGCATCATGATCTACGGCAATCGCCAGCGAAGAATCATCAATCCCGCGTGAAACGGTCCGTTTTGCGAATCGCGGATGCGCGATTCCCGCCGCCTTAGCCAAAGTCTCCAGTTCGCAGTCGCCCGATTTTTCCTGCCTCGCGCAAGGAGACGGATGGTCCGCCATCAAAAGTTCGAGCAAAGTCTTCCGTGCACTCAGAACTTTTTCGGAATTCGTAACCACCTTCATGCCCGGTTCGACAGGCCGCACACACGAAGCCGTAAGCACGCGCGCCCCGGTATCCACCACGCAAAGCCGGCAAACTCCTACCGGCGTTTCATTCTGCAAATGACAAAGAGTCGGAATCGGCGTCCCGTTCATCCGCGCCGCATCAAACACACTAGTCCCCGAGGCCACCTGCACAGGTCGGCCGTCAATCGTGATTTCCATAAATCCCGCCGGTGTGGTCGCCGAACTCACAATCCTCTCCTCTTCTCTGGGTCCTCTGCGACCTCTGTATTAAAAATCACATTCCACTTTAGGTACCCACGTTGCCCCTTTGGGGATGCTACGGCCGAATTCCGACTCGCTGCGCCTCACGCGCTCGCGCCGCCGCCGTAAAACATATTCCGCTGGGACACTGTCCTTTCAAAACATGCGCATCAATCTCTTCTCGAAAATATTTCAAAACGGACAACACCGGCGCCGGAACAATCTGCCCAAGCCCGCAAATTGAAGTCAGACTCATGGCCTGGCAAAGCTCATCGACCAAAGCCAGATCCGCCCGGTACTGGTTTTCCGCCAATCCCCCATGCGTCCACCGCGCCAATAAATCCGTCATCTTCTGCGAACCCACGCGGCAGGGCACGCACTTTCCGCACGATTCATTCCGATAAAACCGCACCGCATTCAAAGCCATATCCAGCATGCAAGTCGTATCATCGAGGACCACAATCGCACCCGAGCCCAGCATCGATCCGGCATCCGCCAGTGCCTTGAAATCGAGCCGTACATCGACCATCGACGCCGGCAAATACCCGGAAGACGGCCCAGAAGGCGCAAACGCCTTCAACTGCCGTCCGCCACGAATTCCTCCCGCGTAGTTAAACAGTACTTCGCGCATCGGAGTTCCCATCGGCACTTCGAAAATCCCCGGCTTCGCCGAATGTCCGCTAACGCCCACAAATTTCAAGCCACGCGAACCGTTCACGCCTTGCGTCTTGTACCACTCCACCCCGCGCGCCAAAATCTGAGGCACATTGGCAAAGGTCTCCACGTTATTGAGCACCGTCGGTTTTTGCCACAGCCCCGCCTGCACAGGAAACGGAGGTTTATTCCGCGGCTCCGCACGCTTGCCTTCGATCGCCTCAAGTAACGCGGTTTCTTCACCGCAAATGTAGCCACCTGGGCTGACGAAAATCTCCAAATCAAACGTGAGATCGCTCTTCAAAATATTCTTTCCAAGCAATCCTTCGTGATAGCAGCGTCGCAGCTCCTCGCCAAGAATTTCTTCCTGCAAGTGATACTCATGCCGGATGTAAAGAATCCCGCGCTTCGCCCCGGTCACCAGCCCCGCGATGATCATCCCCTCGACAACCAAATGTGGAAGATGCGTCATGATGAAGCGGTCCTTGATTGTCCCCGGCTCGCTTTCGTCCGCATTGCAGACGACATACTTCTCCGCGCCCGGTTCCTTGCGTACCAGGCCCCATTTCATGCTCGTTGGAAATCCCGCTCCGCCCATCCCTCGCAATTCCGAAGATTTCAGTTCCGCCAGCACGCCGTCCCAATCTTTTGTCGCTGTCAGCTTTCGAACAACGACGTACTTCTCCCCATCGCCATAAGGATCGGACGCGCACTCCACCCTCGCACCCTCGGGATGTGGCTCGGGAATGTCCTCGCCCAGAATCGCACTTCGCGCCATCGCTTCCGCTGTCGCCGCCGTCACACTCGTGAAAATTTCATCATTGATCGAAACCGCTGGCGCGTGATCGCACCGCCCCAGGCAAGACACATCGCGTATCAGCACATCGGCAGGAGGGCTCTTCGCGAAACGCTGTTCTAATTCCGCCCGCAATTCGCAAGCCCCATTCAAGTGGCAACTCATATCCGCGCAAACACGCACATCCGCCTTGGGCGGCGGCACAAGTTGAAAATGCGGATAGAAACTCGCGACGCTATGAATCTGGTAAAGAGGAGTGTTCGAGCGCTGGGAAAAAGCTTCGAGTTCCGCCTTGGGCAAGAAGCCGTAGCGAAGCTGAATAGCTCGCAGGTCGTCGAAGATCACGGCGCGGCATCTCGCATCGAAAGGCGCCGGTCAGGTCGTGTCACCCGGCGTGGAGTGTAGTACGGATTCTCTTGCATACTACTGGCGCCCCACACCAGTGTAAATAGAAGCCCCGTTGCCTTTTCGCGCCACGCCGCGAAAAAGACAACGCGCCCGGCACAACTTCCAAACGATAATTGGGTGAACGAATCATCCGTCATCGCGAATGCAAATCGTCCCCCAATCCAATTGGCTACGCGCCACGCTGTGCGCTGCACTCCTCCTGCCGCTGGCCTTCGTTGTTCGAATGGCCACGGCGAAAGATCGCCTTGACCAGCCCGTAAAATACATCGGTCCCGGCTCCTGCGCAGCTACAAGCTGCCACGGCGGCGTCAAACCGGTCGCCGGAAGCCGCATTCTGCAAAACGAATACTCAACCTGGATCGTGAAAGACAAGCACAGCCACGCGTATCAAGCGCTGAACGGTGAAATCGGCGAACGCATCGCCCACATCCTAAAACTCAATTCGAGAGCCGAAGAATCGCCGAAGTGTCTTGCGTGTCACGCGTTGTACACCACGCCGGAGCAGCGCGGCCGTCCATTCGAATTGTCCGAGGGCGTCTCCTGCGAAAATTGCCACGGCCCCGCCTCCGCGTGGCTCGGTCCGCACACAACACGTGACTGGCCTCACGAAAAATCCGTCGCGCTGGGCATGCGCGACACACGCAACGTAATTCATCGCACGGAAAAGTGTCTCGAGTGCCACCTGGGCACAAAAGAGAAATTCGTCGACCACGAAATGATCGCCGCTGGTCACCCGGATTTGTTTTTCGAGCTGGATTCTTTTTCTGCGGTGATGCCGCGCCATTGGAAATCGCCGCGCGAATCCGTTCCGGGTAAACCAGTGGAAGATGCGGCGTGGGCTGGTGTGCGCGATTGGAGCGCAGGCCAAGCGGTGCAACTCCGCGCAGAAATGGAGCGCCTAGTGTGGAGAGCGAAGGGCGAGCGCTTTGACAAAAAAGATGTGTGGCCCGAGTATTCGGAGCTTTCTTGTTTTGGGTGTCACCATGCGCTCGTGCCGGCGAAAGATAGCTGGCGGCAGGAGCATGGATTCGCGGGCCGACGACCTGGGGATCCTGCATGGAACAGTTCACGTTACGTAGTGTTCCGTTTGCTGGCGAAACAGATTGATTCTGCCAGTGCAGAGCAACTCGACCTCCAACTCGCCGAAGTCGCGGACGAAATGTCCAAGCTCAATCCGGATCGCAATGTTGTCGCGGCGTCGGCCTCCGCTGCTGCGCCGCTAGCGCAGCGTTTTGCGGAACGGCTTGCGGCGATGCAATACGAACAAGCGCTTGTGCTGCGCATGCTGCAGCGCATTGCAGACGATGCAGAAATTACTTCGCTCGCTGACGAGCGTGCCGCCGAGCAGGCGGCAATGGCAATGGACTCGCTCTACATCGCCTACAGCAAAGACGCGAAGCCCAGCGACGCGGACGAAGTGCGCGCCGCCATCAACGAACTATTCCGCCAGCTTGAAAATCCTTCGGCCTACAATGCCGATCAATTTGCTTCTTCGCTGCGGCGAATCCGCCCAATGCTGCGATAATTAGACCAGGCAAGTTCCCGTTTCCAGCTGGAGCCAATGAATCGATTTGAGAACTGGTTTTGCGCTTCCTCGATTTGGCGGCGCATGACGCGGGATCGTGTGCTTCCCTGGATTGTGTCCGGTACGGAATTGGGCGAGCATGTTCTGGAAATCGGAGCAGGGCCGGGTGCAGCGACGGAAGAGTTGCGAAAACGCGCTGGGCGCGTGACGAGTCTTGAGTATAGCCACGCGTTTGCATTGGGAATTGCACGGCGAAGCCAAACGACGAACGAGCCGTGTTGCGGGGCGAGGCGTCCGGATTGCCATTTCCAGAAAAAACATTTTCAGCGGCGATCGCAGTTCTGGTTCTGCATCATTTGAAATCACAAGAAGCGCAAGATCTTGCGTTCTCAGAAATCTTTCGCGTGCTGCGGCCCGGCGGCGTGTTTCTGGCCGTTGAAATTCAAGATGGATGGCTGCAGCGCGTCGGACATATCCGAAGCACGTTTGTGCCGGTGGCGCCGTCGTCAGTACGTGGACGGCTTGCGGCCGTGGGTTTTTCGAGCGTGTCGCTCGATTTTCTCCGGGGCGCGTACCGTTTGCGATCGACGCGGGCATAAGCTTCCGCCAACACATTGCTCACGCTGCGCGCGCAAGATTTTGCCGATACCTCGCGGGCGACGCGTTGACGCGAACGAGCGTGGCCTTTAGCATGAAAGAATGAGCTCTCGGGCGAAGCTCAAGTTTCCTCCTGGTCCTTCCACCGGGCTCAAGCGATGGTCGCTGGGCCCTCTTAACAACGGCGATCCACTTGGTTATTTCACGGGCCTCATGCGCGAGTACGGAGATATTGTCAGCCTTCGCGTTTTGAATTTCCGCATCCTCTTACTCAATCATCCGGAACACATCGAAGACGTGCTGGTGAATCATCCGCGAAAATTTATAAAGGGCCGAGTGCTGCTTGCCAACAAACGCGTTTTTGGACGTGGATTGCTGACGAGCGAAGGGGATTTCTGGCTGCGGCAGCGGCGCTTGGCGCAGCCCGCGTTTCACCGCGCGCGGATCGCCGGCTACGCTTCCACGATGGTGGAGTACACCGAACGGTTGCTGCACGAATGGCAGGACGGGGAAGAGCGCGACATCCATGCAGAGATGATGCGGCTCACGCTGCAAATCGTCGGCAAAACGCTTTTCGATGCGGACGTCGAACGGGACGCTCAGGACATCGGCAAATCGATGGAGCTCCTGCTCGAACTTAGCGCGAATTTCCGAAGGACTATTTTCATTCCGCATTGGGTGCCCACGCCGACGAATCTCCGCATGGAACGGGCTATTCGGCAAATCGAAAAAGTTCTCTACAGAATGATTGCCGAGAAGCGCGCCTCGGGCCGCGATTCGGGTGACCTCCTCTCCATGCTACTGGCCGCCCAGGACGAAGATGGCTCGCGGATGACGGATCAGCAGCTTCGCGACGAAGCCATCACACTTTTCCTTGCTGGCCATGAAACCACGGCGAATATGTTGTCGTGGACTTGGTGGCTGCTTGCGCAGAATCCTGCTGTCGAAGCAAAGCTCCACGCCGAACTGAGAACCGTGCTAGCAGGTCGCGCGCCTTCGCTGGACGATCTGCCAAGGCTCGTTTATACGAATCACATCATCACCGAGTCGATGCGACTGTATCCGCCCGTTTGGGGAACGGCGCGGACGGTCATTGAGGATCACGAAATCGCCGGCTACGCGGTTCCCAAAGGGTCGGGCGTTTCTTTTGCGCAGTGGACAGTGCATCGCGACCCGAGATGGTATGAAACGCCGAAAGAATTTCGTCCCGAGCGGTGGGAGGGTGACCTGCTGAAACGAATTCCTCGGTTCGCGTATTTTCCATTCGGAGGCGGGCCGCGCCAGTGCATCGGCAATTCGTTCGCGCTGATGGAAACGGCTCTGACTCTCGCGACGATCGCGCAGCAGTACCGGTTCCGATTGGTCGAAGGGCATCCTGTGGTACCGCTGGCGTCGATAACGCTGCGGCCGAGGTACGGGATTCGCGTCGTGATGGAAACACGCCCTGCGAATAGCCGGATCGCCGTTGACCGGCCAGGTATCTCGTGATTCGTAATCCAAGCCCGCGTTCTTTGGCTGGCGGGCTTAGGAGAACAGCCAGGATTGGCTGTTCCACCCAAAGGAGCAGACCATTTGGCGTCAATACGGGTTCTTGTGGTTGATGATTACGCGCCGTTTCGAGAATTTGTACGTTTGACTCTGGCCGAACGGCCGGAATTGGAGGTAATCGGAGAAGCATCGGATGGACCAGAAGCGGTTCAGAAGGCTGCGGAATTAAAACCGGATTTGATTCTATTGGACCTCGGTCTGCCGACGATGAACGGCATCGAGGTCGCTCGCCGGTTTCGTGAACTTGTCCCAGAGGCCAAAATCATTTTTTTCAGTCAGGAATCTTCGGCCGACCTCGTGGAAGAAGCTCTTCGGATGGGTGTATGGGGCTACGTTGTGAAAGCAAGAGCCGGAAGCCAGCTGCTTTCTACGGTGGAGGCAGTCGTGTCCGGAAAGCAATCTTTCGGGAGTTAGATAGCCACGCGATTTAGTGCACATCTCGCATATTCAATGGCTGGCGGCGTTCATTCATTCATCTTTAATCTTTCTTCACTTTCGGTGAGCGGCACGGAAACGATAATTTTGGTCCCCTCTCCAACTCGCGACTGGACGGAGAAACGGCCACGCACGAAATTTATTCGCTCCTGCATACTCACCATCCCCAAGCCCTTGGACTTTAGATTCACAGCGTCAAATCCCACTCCAGCATCACTGATTTCGAGCGCGACTTCGCCGGGATTGCCTTGCAGATGTACCTCAAACCGTTTCGCACCACTGTATTTAACCGAGTTGTGGAGAGCTTCCTGGATGACTCGGAAGAGAGATAGGGAGACTTCGCGTGGAAGAGACGCGGGCATGTTGATGCTTGTAAACTCCACGGCTGCCCCACTATGTTCGGAGATTTCACGGCAGAAACCTTTAGCGGCTGTGACGAGACCAAGATTGTCCAAAATTGAGGGGTGGAGTTCGTGGGACAGGGCTTGCACATCCGTGGTTAGGGTGGAGCACTGTTGCCAGATTTGCCTCAACTGATCGCCAACTGGTGTCTGCGTGGACGGCCAGTCTTGGGTGACTTTCTCGATTCGAGTTGAGAGCAGGGCGAGTCTCTGACAAATATCGTCATGCAACTCCCTCGCGAGATGACTCCGTTCCTTTTCTTGGGCTGCAATTAGTTGACCGCTAACCTTTTCCAATGCTTCTCGTGCCATCTTCTGGTCAGTTACATCGACGGCCGAGCCTATGAACCCCGCGAACGACCCGTCGCCATTTAGTCTTGGGGAGGCAACATCGAATATCCACCGGTAGACGCCATCTTCGCGGCGCAGGCGGTATTCATCAGCAAACGATTGGTGGCTTTTCAAAGCCCTCGAACGGCCATCCGATACAATTTTTAGATCCTCCGGATGGACAGACGTGGTCCACAGGTCCCCATACCCTTCCTTTGGATCGGTGCCGGTAAACGCCAGCAGCCGTTCGTTCAGATAGATGACCTTGCCTTCCTGGTCGCACATCCAGATCAGCGAAGGCGTGGTATTCGCCATTACCCGGAAGCGTTTCTCACTTTCGCGAAGAACAGACAGGAGCCTGAGTTTCCGCACTCGTTGCCACAACAATCCGAAAATCAGCAGCAGCTGTATGGCGATGACCGCAATGGCCACGAATACATACTTCCGGTAGCGTTCCCAGAGAGTTGGTTCCCTGTTTAGCACCACACTGCCCAACGGCAGCAGCGACTCTGGAATTTGCCACCGGCGGAGCGCGCTCCAATTCACCTGCACCTGCAGATCGGTGGCGTACACGACGGGGATGTTATCCGCTCGTTCACCAGAGAGTACCCGCGCTGCGATTTCTGCCGTCCACAAATCCTCTTTTTCCGTGTCCTCGTATGCGCCGCCAATGCAACCGTTGATACAGAGCCTTGGGAATACGGAATAGGTCGGCAGGCGCTGTGAAATTGCTGTTACAAGATCCCAGGTTCCGAACTCTGGTTGGTTCGCAAATTGTGGATAGGCCTGGAATAGGACAATCGTATGAGGAGGAAGTGCCGCAACCCTGTCATACAATTGATGGTTTGGAGGTCCGACTACGTCGATCTCCGCTACTTTGTCCCGATGGTGAAGAAGTTCTTCGTGCGCGACGGCCACAAATTGCTTGTCCCAAAGCGTGTCGCCCGCGACGACTGCTATCGTATTCGTATCCGGCTCAAGGCGGAGCATTAAATCGATCGTCTCCCGAAAACCCCAAGGACTTGCGACGCCGGTCACCCCTGGCCAGATCTTCTGGTTTTTGAGATCCCCCGCTCCGACCCCTACAAAGACAATCGGCACACCGGGAAATATTTTGTCGCGGTATTCCACCGCGAAGTGCAGTGCCGCGGGGTTACTCACGATCACAACATCCAGCTTGACCTTGGCATACCTGCGGCGGAGGGCCTCCGACACGCTCTCCCTATAAGATTTCTCTTCCACTTGCGGGTCTTCCAGATAGGCGTCATAGAACGTAATTGGTTCCGGAACGCGAGCACGCATTGGGGGTTCAATCAGCGCCAAAGTCGACTGGCTATATTGAACGGCGCTAAACAGCACCAATACGTTCTTGTGCCCCGGCTGGCCTTCATCGGCGGAGCTAGAGAGAGCGCAAAACGGAAGGGCAAAAACTGTAAGTAACGCGAGCGCGCAGAACTGTATGATTCCGGCGGCAGGTTGCAGTTGCCAGGGTGCCCTACACACAAGAGAACCGAGAGTCCTCTCGCCGAATGTCCCGGAACTTAGCATTCTTACGCCTTGCACCTGATTCGTTACGGCACCCCACCGCTTTTCAGCGGGTTAAGAACGTGTTTGGGCGCGCCTTGCCCTTAGTGCTGCATCGAGGGAATCAGAGTCACCATCGATCGTCAAGGATACGACGCTTTACCACGGTGCGCCAGCAACCGAGCGGTCTTATCATTTTTCTGTACGTCTTAAGCTGTGCCATCTCGAATAGGGGGAGTCAAGTCGCGCACCCCTCGGACCGGGAGGGGCACCACGCTGGAAGTTATGCGTGGGCGTGGCGAGTGGAGACGATTCGAAGCGCGTCTTGAAAACAAGTCGTCGAGGGCCGATAAGGTCCTCACAGCTTCTGCCCGTTGAGGGCGCTGCATCGGCCTGATCGGGCCGAATTGGGGTGGATTAGTTCTTTGCATATAGTTCGCAGAGTTAAGAGAGGGCGTCGAGTAGAAAGAGATGGGCGCGTCCTGCGGTCGGCCGGACTAGCTATTCCTGGCGGAGCGCGGCCAGTGGATCGATTTTGGTGGCGCGACGGGCCGGGATGTAGCAGGCGGCTAGGGCTGCGGCCAGGAGGACCAGGGTTACGCCGATTAGGGCGCGGACGTCTAGGGCGCCTACGTTATAGAGAAGGCCCTTCAGGGTTTTGCCTACTAGATAGACGCCAGGGAAACCGATGGCCATGCCGATCACGGCGGCCCACATACCTTCGCCTACCACTAATTTGAGGACCTCGGAGCTGCCGGCGCCCAGGGCCATGCGGACGCCCAATTCGTGATTGCGTTGGGCGACGGAGAAGGTCATGACGCCGTAGATGCCGATGGCGGCGAGGAAGAGCGCGAGAACGGCGAAAGTGCCGAAGACGAGGACAGTGAAGCGGTCGGTGACGAGGGATTCGCTGATGACCTGGTCCATGGTGCGGACGTGAATCATGGGGAAATCGGGATTGACGGAACGGACGGCGGCGGCGATGCCGGAGGTCACGGAGCTGGGATTGCCGTTGGTGCGGACGCCGATGGTGGTGTAGGGCCAGGGGAGCTGGTCAAAGGGAAAGTCAATCTCGGTGGCGGCGGCGGTGGTTGGATGGCTTTCGTACTGGACGTCGTGGAAGACGCCGACGATTTGCCATTCGACGACTGCGCCAAAGGGGGGATTCTTGTCGGGGATAAGCTCGACCATTCTGACACGCTGGGTGAGCGGGTCGAGGCCGGGGAGGAATTGGCGGGCGAAGCTCTCGCTGACCATGGCGACGCGGGGGGCGCCGGCGAGATCACGGGCATCGAGATAGCGGCCGCGGGTGAGGCGTATGCCGTAGGTTTGGTAGTAGCCCGGAGTGACGGTGTTCACCAGCGCTTGCGGTTCTTTGTTGGGGTTGTTGTCGGTGTCGTCGGAGGGCTGACCGGCAATGGTGAAATGAAGGCGGCCTGCGCCGTTCGTGGGAAGGCCGGGGGCGATGGCGATTTTCGTGACGCCGGGGACAGCGGCAATGCGCTCTTCGAGTTGGCGGTAGATGGAGCGGATTTGCGCCTGAGTGGAGGTGCGTTCGTGCTGGATGGGGACGTTGAAGGTGAGGACGTGGTCGCGGCGAATGCCGAGGTCGACTTGGGTAACGTTCCAGAAGCTGCGAAGGATAAGGCCGGCGCCGGCGACGAGGATTAAGGCGAGGGCGAACTCGGCGACGACAAGGACGCGGCGGAGGCGGTTTTGGCCGGCGCCGACGGAAGAGGAGCGGCCGCCTTCTTTGAGCATGTCGCTGATATTTTGGCGAGCGGCATGCCACGCGGGGAAGCAGCCGAAAAGGACGCCGCTGATGAGTGTGGCGCCTAAGGTGAAGAGCAGGACGGGGATGTTGAGGTGTGGGTCGGCTTCATAGGGAATGCCCAATTGGTTTCTGGGCATGAGGCTCATGACGCCGCGGAGTAGGGCGACAGAGAGGAGGGTTCCGAGAAGGCCGCCCATCAGTGCCAGAGAAAGGCTTTCGATCAGGAATTGGCGGAAGATGCGCGCGCGGGTGGCACCCTGCGAGGCGCGTACGGCGATTTCCTTTTGGCGCGCGGTGCCCCAGGCGAGAAGCAGGTTCGCGATATTGACGCAGGCAATGAGGAGGACGAAGCCCACGGCGCCCATCATGAGCCAGAGGCCCATGCGGGTGTTCTTCGGGAGAAAGTCGTCTTTGAGGGGCTCGACGGTGACGGTGAGATCGGCGTTTGTTTTCGGATAGGATTGCGCGAGTTGTTTGGCGATGACGGCCATCTCGGAGTTGGCGGCTTCGAGCGTGACGCCGCTCTTGAGCTTGGCCATTACGAGAAGGAAGTGATTCTCGCGGTGGATCTCATCGGGTTTGAAGGCGAGGGGGACGTTCATGGAAGAATCGCCGACGTCCGAAGGGCTGGGAGCGGCGACGCCGATGACGGTGTAGAGTTCGCCGCTCATGCGGAGTTTGGTGCCGACAATGTTGGGATCGCTGCCGAAACGGTCGCGCCAGAATTTGTTGTTGAGGATGACGACGTGGTCGTTGCCGGGACGGGCGTCGTCGGCGACGAAATGCCTGCCGAGAGTGACCTTGGGGCTGAAAAGGAGGTCGAACCAACCGGCCTCTACGCGGCTGGCCTGGACTTGTTCGGTCCAATCGGGAGTGGAGATGGTGAAGCCTTCGCCGGTCCAGCCGTTGAGGGAGTCGAAAACGGTGGCTTGCTTCTGCCAGTCGAGGAGGTCGCTGGGGGAAGTGCCGTTGCGCTCGCCGGCTTTGTCGTGGGACCAGACCATGACGATGCGGTCGCTATCGATGTAGGGGAGCGGGGCGAGGAGGACGGAGTAGAGGAGGCTGAAGATGGCGGTGGTGGCGCCGATGCCGAGCGCAAGCGCGAGGAGGGAGACGGAAGTGAAGCCGGGGCTCTTCCAGAGCAGCCGCAAGCCGTAGCGAATATCTCGCCAAAGTTCGGTCATGAGCGCACCTCTCTCCCTATTTCTTCCTGTCTATACTCCCGAACTGCCGAAAAAGTTCCATGGTTTTGGGGTCTACGGAATTAGACGAGCAAGAGAGGAAGATGTTACGTGCGAACCCTTTGAAAGTCGCGGCGGGGAGGCCAGGGCAGAGAAAAACAAGAGCAAATTTATCTCGGCGGGCCAACGAGCGGCCGGGCTACTGGACCGCGAAGAGCATATGCCGGCCTGAAGGCCGGCGCTGCAAAGAATGAACGCTACTCCTTGAATTTTTTGCTGGGGGTGGCTTGTTTTTGGTTTTGGAGTTCGAGGATGTCGGCGCGGGTGTCGGAGGAGCCGAGGAGCCAGTGGGCGAAGAAATCGCCGCGAGCCATGTCGACGTAGCTGACGATGGGCATGTAGGGATGGCGGATGCCGGGATAGACCTGGAGTTCGAAGCGCTTGTCAGCTTTGATTAGAGCGTTGACCAAGTGCATGGTGTTGACCATGCTTACGTTTTCGTCCATGTCGCCGGTGGTGAGCATGAGGTGGCCTTTTAGATTTTTGGCGAGGTCGGAATTCTTGTCGATTTCGTAGATAAATTTCTCGGTGCCGTCTTTTTGGGCTTCTTCGCGGACACCGTGGTATTTCTCGCTCCAGTCGCGATTGTAGACGTTGTTGTCGTGATTGCCGGATTCTGACCAGCCGGCCTTGTAGAAGTCGGGATATTGGAGGAGAGCCGCGGCGGTCATGAAGCCGCCGCCGGAGTGGCCCCACATGCCGACCCTGGAGAGATCGATGTAGGGATGCATGGCGGCCAGGCGCTCGACGGCAACTTTTTTGTCGGCGAGACCGTAGTCGCGGAGATTGCCATAGCCGTAGCTGTCGTACCATTTGTCGCGCTGAGGACTTCCGCCGCGCCCGCCGACTTCGATGACGATAAAACCGAGCTGAGAGAGCGGGACGTTGGGACCCTTGGGAGAAAAGGTTTTGTTCACGCTTTCGGTTTGCGGGCCGGGATAGACGAATTCGATCAGGGCATATTTGCGCGCGGGATCGAAGTCGAAGGGCTTGTACAAAACACCGTAAAGATCCGTGATGCCATCTTCGGCTTTAACTTTGAAGACCTCGGGGAATTTGAAGCCGGCTTCGAAGAGTTGCGAGACGTCGGTGGTTTCGAGGTCGAGAAGCTGGGCGCCTTGCGCGTCAACGAGCGTGGACTTTGGAGCGGTGTCGACGCGGGAATAGGTGTCGGCAAAATATTTGCCGGAATCCGGGGCGCTGACGGCGTGAGAAAAATTGCCAGGGGTGAGCGATTGCAAGCCGGTACCATCCAGGCCGACGCGATAGAGATGCGTGTAGTAGGGATCTTCGCCGTGCTCGCGGCCGTTGGCGGTGAAATAGAGAGTGCGGGATTTTTCATCGAGAGAAATGATTAGGTCGGTGACGTACTCGCCGGAAGTGATTTGGTTTTTAAGTTTGCCGGCGGAATCGAAAAGATAGTAGTGGGCCCAGCCATCGCGTTCGGACCACCAGATGAGTTCCTGGCCGTTGCCGGTGAGACGGAGCGGTTTCACGCTGAGCCAGACGTTCGAGCGTTCTTCGATGAGCGTTTTTGAAGCGCCGGTTGTGGTGTCGGCGACGCATACATCCACTTTGCGAAAATCGCGATTCGTGCTGATGAAGTAGAGCTTGTCGGAAGTATCAGAGAGCCAGCGCGGGCTTACGCGCGTGACGGGCATTTGGCCGCCTTCTTGTGTGCCTTCCTGCTCCTGGCGCTGTTCTTCGCGATCGCGCTCGACGAGAGGCGCGTCGGCCATGCGCAGTTCCTGTTCTTGGAAATTCTTTGCTTGAACTACGACAAGTTGTTTGGAGGCGACGTCGAGAATTTCGAGTTGAGATCCCGGCATGATGTCTTCGCCGGGGAGTTGATAGGGATAAGCCTCGAGAGTGGGGCGGGGACTTGCGAGTGTGTGAATGACCCAGAAGTCGGGGACTTTGCGACTGTCTTCGCGCATGACGGCAAACTTTTTTGAGTCCTTCGACCAGTGGACGGTGATGGCGGGAGCGCGGATTCCTGCCTTGTTCGTGTCACCCTTGTCTTCTTTTTTGAGTTCGTCTTCCTGTTCCGGCAGGATGCGGCGGGCATAGCCGAATTTGTCGACGCCTTCGGTGGTGAGTTGGGTTTCGACGACCGCGGTGTCGCCGGCTTTCTTGAGGGCCTTCACGTAGTTATCCGCGTCCATCATGTAAAGATTCTGGCCGCGGGCAAAGACGACGATTTTTTCATCCGGGGATATCGCCGCCCACATTGGTTTTTTGCGCATGGGCTCGACATTATCGAGGCGGGTGATTTTCGCGGTGGCAAGATCGTATTCGAAGGAAAGGATACGCGGCTCTTCAGGAGGTTCCGGAGATTGGCCCGTGCGGTCAGCGCGCTGGCCTTGCTGCCCGCTTTGCTTGGCATCATTCTGCTTGCCTTCGTTCTGTTTCACTTCACTCTCGTTGCCTTGTTGGCTGCCGTCGTCTACGGATTTTTTCTCGGGCTCGTTGGGAATGACACCGTCTTTGCGGATTTCCACTTCGAAGCGCATGTGCGTGTCTTTGTCGACGAGTCTCAAACGGCGGATCGGCAGATGCTGCGCGTCGTAAGGAAAATTGGTGAGAGTGGAAAGAGCCGCAGCGACTTTGGCGTTGTCCCAGAGAAGTGATTTGGATTTTTTGACGGGGTCGACAATGTAGTATTTCGTACCGTCGGTGGTGCGGTAGCTGTACCAGAATTTATCGGAGAGCGTAAACCAGTGGGGCGTGATGGAGAGGTCAAAGACGAGTTGATTTATGCTGGCGGGCAAGAAGCGTGCTTCGAGAGCGTAGTTGGGAGTGGCGACCGGGGCTGGCGATGAGGGCGTCCCAGCATCGGAGGGTGCTGCGGCAGTCGCCGCATTTTCTGAACGGCCCGGCGTTTGCGCGGCGAGGCTCGCCACGAAGATTGCTGAAGAGATCAGCCCGGCCGATGTGCTCCAACGGATCCAACTCGGATAGGTTGACGACAAAGATTTCCTAGCAGTCGTCGATTTCATGGCTGCGCTTCCTCCAATTTTTTGGTGAGTCGTGCTCAGGCTACTTACCCCACGGGCGGCGCATTATAAACCAAATGCGGGAGACATTCTTAATACGGCTAATGGAGGGACGTGAGCGGAGTGCAAGGCGTTTCGGCGAATTCGGGTGAGCACGGACAGGCGTGTCCTGAAGCACTGAAAGTGCGGCTACGTTGGGTTGTTTGGAGATTGGGCTGGGGCTGTTTGAATCTAGCTCAGAGCGTGTTTGAGGCGCTTGCTGGTCTTGGCCAGTTGGCGCTTGAGGGCGTCGACCTGCTTTGTAATATCTTGAAGCTCTTTCTTGGCAAGCGTTCCAGCCCGGACGACTTGGTGAGCTTTGCGGTCTGCTTTGCCCAATGCGCCGCCGATTTTCGCTGCGACTTGATTCAACTTGCTCTTCTTAGCCATTCGCGACTCCTTCGATAGATGCAGAATCTGGGTTCACCACCATCCTATACCTAAGATGAATTTTGGAGCTAAGAAGATACGGGTCAGAATCAAAGAACGGGATTTGCGATGGCGTTCGCGCGGGACGACACGGAACAGGAATGATCTACTTGCTTGCAGCGCCAACGGCAAGCGTGCCGAGTTCGGAGCGGGTCTGCATGACGCGGAGAATGGAATCGCGTGAGACCATGCCGACGATTTGCGCAGCGCCATCGTCGGAACCAGAAACGATCGGCATTTGGTTGATGTCGGCGCTTAGGAGACGTTCGAGCAAGCCGAGGAGCGGTTCGTCGGGAGTGGCCCAGAGGATGCGCTCGCGGGGAATCATTACGGCTTGGACGGAATTGTGGGCCCATTCATCGCGGGGTACGGAATTGAGGGTGTGGACGTTCATCATGCCGACGAGGCGATCGTCGGTGATCACGAGGTGGCAGCGGCGGCCGGTGCGCAGGACTTCAGCGCCATAGTCTTCGAGGGAGATAGCGCGGCCGACGGTGGGAACTTCGTTGCTCATCACGTCGGCGGCGCGCAGGCCGGAAAGAGTTTCGCGAATGGCTAGCTGAGCGACGCTTTCCTGCGCGGCGTTCAAAAGGAAGAAGCCGACGAACACAGTCCATAAACCGAAGACGATGAACTCTTTCCCTTTGAAAACCGTGAAGCCACCCAGAAGAATCATGGCGTAGGCGATCAGGCGCCCTGTCGTGCCGGCAATGCGCGTTGCGCGTGCGAAGTTCTTCGTTGCGCCCCAAACCATGGCGCGGAAGATTCTGCCGCCATCCAGCGGAAAACCTGGCAGGAGGTTGAAGACGGCGAGCAGCCCATTCATGCTCCCGAGCCAAAGAGCGGAGGAGTAAACGACCGCGCTATTTGGAAAGACTTTTGTCAATCCTAAGAAGAACAAAGCGAGGGCACCGCTCGCCAGCGGTCCGGCGATGGCGATGTTGAATTCCTGAATGGCTTTGGTGGGATCGCGTTCGATGCTGGCGACTCCGCCGAATATAAATAGGGTGATGGAGAGGACGCGAATTTTATAGTGTTGCGCGACGACGCTGTGAGCAAGTTCGTGGAAGAGCAGGGAGGCAAAGAAGAGAACGCTGGTAAATACCGCTACGGTCCATTGTTGGGCGGGTGCCCAGACTGGATTCTGCTGCTCGAACTGCATCGCGAGAGAATAGGTGATAGCCGCAAAGATGATGACCCACGTGGAATGGAGAAAGATGGGTATTCCGAGGATTTTGCCAAGGCGCATTCCGGGGCGTTGAGGCATATGGAGTGGTCTCTGGAAGCGAGTCGGTTCGCCGGTAGAAGATGGCGAGGCGCGTTCGCGTCCTTATTCCTGTCGTGCTTTTGCACGGTCCCTTTTCTGACACTACTACAATAGCTCTGATTGGCCGCCCGGCCAAACAGGAGCTAGAGTGCGCGTCTGTGTGACCACGGCGTGTTCATCGCCACACAAGAGCGCGGTTCCCCTGCACCCGTAAGTTGTTTAGTTTCATCACATTTCTGGTGGCGTTCGGCGTGCCATTCCCATTGTCGCAGGACGTTGTAGGTCTGGGAGGCACACCATGATCGCCATGCTGCATTTCGCAACGCTCGTTGCTACTACCCTTTTTGCCGCGGCGGCCGCCGTGGCGTTCAACTTCATGCTCTTGCGGGCGATGTTTCTTTTGATGCGGCCAGCGACCGCACGGCGCGTGGGTGCGCCGACTCAGTTGGTGCGCGGGACTACGCAGTTGGCACGGGCTTACGCAGCGCATCGGTGAGTTTGGCTTGTAAGCGAGCCGGAGGGGCCCTTACTGGGTAAACAGGCCCTTCCCCTGCAGCGCTTGTTCGACGTCAGCCCGAGGGTGGAGCGGGCAGGATTCCTGGCCCAACGTTAGCGGCGGAGTGGCGGTCACCTCTCCGCCGCAGCGCCCGGGAGTGAGAGGGAAGGAGCAATACCATGCTGGCTTTGAAGTATTTGCTGATGATTCTGGGGGTTGGATTGTTTGGCAGCGCTAGTTCTTTGGTGGTTTACGACATATTTATTTCGGAGCAGCTTCGGCGACTGTTGGCGCGCAATAAAACGAGTGATGCGGGGGCGGGGACGGTTACTGGCGCGGGGATAACGGTGCAGCGCCCTTTTGGACCGGTCCGCTGGAGGCTGGCGCAGCGGCTGGCGATTGCGGGCGTTCCGCCCATCTTGCTGGCGCTGAGCATCGTGGTGATTCCGGACGGGTCCGCAGGCGTACGCGTCAGCCAGATTTGGGGCGCGCGGCCCGGCACGCTGTACCCGGGAGTGCACTTCGTCACGCCGCTCGTCGATAGCGTGGCGCTGTATGACACGCGAGAGCAGGTGTACTCGACGGTCGCGAGCGCTTCCTCAAAATCGGAGAACGAAGTTTTGGTTGTGCAGGCGCGGGAGGGATTGAATATCGGCTTGGCGGTTTCGGTGAGGTACCGGTTGGATCCGCGGCGGCTGGATGCGATTCATGCAAATTTGCCGCAGCCCGTGGGAGAAGAGGTGGTAGCGCCGGTGGTCTCGACGATATACCGGCAGCTTGCGCCGAACTACATCACGCAGGAAATATTTGCGACGAAGAGGGAAGAGTTGCGTTCGAAGGCTGCGGCGGCGATTACGGCGCGGCTGGAGAGTGACGGAATACTCGTGCGCGAAGTGCTTCTGCGCGATTTGCAACTTCCTGCGGAGTACGCGAAGGGGCTTGAAGGGCTGCTCTTGAAAGAGCAGGAGAACGAGCGGCTGGGAACCGAGCAGGACATCAAGTTGAAGGAGGTACGCATCGCGGAGCTCGAAGCGGAGGCGCAGAAGGCGCGAGACGTGAAGCAGGCGGAAGGGCAGGCGGCGGTGCGCGTGCTTCAAGCCAAGGCAGAAGCGGATGCGATGCAGTACACCTTGCCACTGAAGCAGAAGCAGATCGAACAGACAAAGCTGGAAGCTGAGGCACGCAAGGAATCGACTTTGCAAAACGCAGAAGCGGCGGCTCAAGCGAAGATCATCGACAGTAAGGCGGAAGTGGAGCGGCAAAAGAATTTGTCTGAGGCAGAGGCTAACCGGATTCGCGTTACTGCCGCGGCTGATGCCGAGCGGATGAAATTCGAGGCGAGCGTGTTGAAGCAGAATCCGATGCTGATTCAGAAGATTATTGCGGAGCGGTTGTCGGACAAGCTGCAGATCATGATGGTGCCGATGGACGGGAAGAATTTCTTTGCGAATGACGTGATGCACTCGGCGTTTTCGGGAGTGACGAACGGGAACAGCAATGCGGCGTCGGATGACGCTGCGGATTCGGATGGTTCGGCGCCAGCTCCGACCGTAAGCGCGCAGAAGCGATCACCCAAGAAGCCGTGAGAGTTTATTTGAAGATTGCACAGACTGAAGTCTGTGCTACCGGTTCCGCTAGCCAATACCCCTGTGGGTGGCTCGGGACGCGTTGCTGGAAAGGAGGAAAGATCATGAGCATGCAGGCAAGCACCGCCGCGCTTCGCCCCATCAGCCAGGAGATTATTCCTCCGCCGGTGATGCGGCACGGGCCACTCGGCTAGCGGTTGAATTATTTCGATCAACGAAAACGGCTGGCGATAAGCCAGCCGTTTTTCGTTTTTTCACCTGATGACAGACTATAAATTGAGTTCCTTCGGAGACGCGGCTTAGTTTGAGCCGGGGAATTTGGGTCTGGGAGGAAGACCTTTGTAGTCTTTCAGGGCTTCGTTCGCCAGGGAGATGGCCTTCTCTAGTTGCGGGTCGTGGCCTTCGACGACCAGATCGGGTCGCTGCGGAACGACGAAGTCCGGATCCACGCCGTGATTTTCGACGGCCCAGGAGCCGCCGTTTGCCCAGGAATAAAAACCCGCGCTTGGAGCGGTGATGAAGCCGCCGTCACGCAGAGGCGCGCCGCGATTGATGCCGACCAGACCTCCCCAGGTTCGCGTGCCGACGATGGGACCGATTTTTTCGAAGCGGAAGAGCCAGGGAAATAGATCGCCGCCGGAACCGGAGAGTTCGTTGACGATCATAACCTTTGGCCCGTAAATCGCTACAGGAGGATAGGGAAGGTCCTTGCCATCGCGGCTTGAGACAACTGCCAGCAGCGAGCGTTTGAGCTTTTCGGTGTAGAAATCGGGAATTTGGCCGCCGGCGTTGAAGCGTTCGTCGACGATCATGCCGTCTTTGTCGAGTTGACCGGTGAGCTCTTTGTCGAACGCAATGATTCCGGGGATGCTGGTGTCGGGAACGTGCATATAGCCGACGCGGCCACCCGTGGCTTCCGCAACTTTGCGGCGGTTGGCCTCAACCCAATCGACATAGCGGAGGACGGTCTCGGTGCCGATGGGTTTTACAGTGATGTCCCATGCGCCGTCTGCGCTGGGCTTGCTGTTGATTTTCAGTGTGACGAGTTTTTCGGCGAGATCCTGGAAGTAGGAATAGACGTCCTGCGTTGAGCGGGCTTCCTGGCCGTTTACGGAGATCAGATAATCGCCGGCTTTTACTTTGAGGCCGGGCTCGGTTAGAGGCGAGCGCGCGTCATCGTTCCAGTTTTCGCCGGGATATATTTTCGCGATGCGATAAAAGCGGCCGTCAGGAACGAAATCTGCGCCGAGCATGCCAACGGTGACATGGGGCTTCTTCGGTTGATCGCCGCCGCCAACATAGGTGTGAGAAGTGCTGAGCTCGGCGATAAGCTCGCCGATCAGGTAATTCAGATCGCTGCGATGGGCCACCCAGGGCAGGAGCGCTTCGTAGCGCGCGCCGATTTTAGACCAGTCGTGGCCGGTCATATTAGGATCCCAGTAGAAATCGCGCTCTGTGCGCCAGGCTTCGTGGTAAATCTGGCGCCACTCTTCGCGGGGATCGATCTTCACTTGCAGGCCGCTGAGATTCAGTTTGCCGGCGCCAACTTTGGCTTTGCCGGGAGCGGCATCGGTGATGCCGAGAAGAGGACCAACTTTGTAAAGAACCTTGGTGCCGTCCTTATTGAGATCGTAGGCCTCGATGCCTTCGAGCAATACCTTGTCTTCGCGAGCGGTGACGTCATATACGTGAAGGATGTTCTTTGGCCCTTGATCCGGAGTGCCGAACTGGCGCGCTTCCTGGGGCGTGGTGATGTAGAAGAATTTGTCTTTGCGAGCCACAAGGCTGCTCAGAATGCCAGCCTCTATGGGGACGGGCACCACGCGACTGGCAATTCCATCGAGGTCGATTTGAATGGGCTTGACGGCCTCGGATTTATTCACTTCTTTTTGTTCGTCAGTCTTTTGTTCGTCGGACTTTTGGTCGCCTGGTTTGGCGGCGGCTTTCTTATCGTCTTTCTTTTTGTCTTTATTTTCTTCGTCGGTTTTTTCTTCGTCGCTTTGAGGCTTGAAGGGAGAGGCCTCATCGGCTTTTAAAGTGACAACGAAGACGCCATCGGTAGCGTAGTAGTTGTAGCGTTGATCGAGCTGGCCGATGCTGGGATAAAAATAGCGGGTCGAGGTGAAATAGAGATACTTGCCGTTGTCGTCGAAAACAGGATTGTTGTCGTTGTAGAAGCCAGCGGAGATTTCCATGATTTTCTTGGTGGCGAGCGAGTAAAGAAAAACGTCATTGGCGCCGCGGCGATGGGTTCTTGAATACGCAAGCCAGAGGCTGTCGGGAGACCAGGAAGCGTCCGCGATGAGGCCGTAGTCAGAAGAGTCGACAAGCACAGGTTTTTTGTCGTCGAGGCTGACATACCAAAGTCGGTTGGACTTGTCCCAGTACACGAGTTTTTTGCTGTCGGGCGACCATGTCGGACCATAGCGATAGATTTTGCCGTCGGTGGTGATGCGCGTTTCCTCGCCGCCCATCTGCGGACGCGTGTAGATTTCGTACTCGCCGGATTTGTCGGAGAGATAAGCGATCCATTTGCCGTCGGGTGACCATGCGGGACTCAGTTCGTGAATGCTCGAGTGTTCTGTGGTGAGCGTGCGGACGCTGCCGTGTTCCGCGGGAACCGTGAAGATATTGCCGCGAGCTTCGACTACCGCACGTGCGCCGGAGGGTGAGATTGCGGCACTGCCGATGTCTTGAGCGACGCTCTTAAACTCCGGACGGGCTTCGATGTCTTCCGCACGGACCACGATGGGAAGATCGCGCGTTTTGCCGCTGTCGAGATTGTATTCGTAGAGCACGCCGCCGTTTTCGTAGACGATGGCGTCGGGGCCGAGGCTGGGCCACTTGATATCGAACTCCTGGTAGTCTGTGAGTTTCTTGGTTTGCTTGGAGGCGAGGTCGTAGCTGTAAAGATTCATGACGCCTTCGCGGTCGCTGATGAAATAGATGGAGTTGCCGTGCCACATGGGGAACAAGTCCATTCCGGCGGATTTCGGCAGTTCTTCGTAAGTGTTTTTCTTCAGATCGTAGATGCCGATCGCGAGGCTCCAGCCGCCGCGATAGCGCTTCCAGGTACGGAATTCCTGAGAAGTCTCGAGATAGGCGATTTTTGTTCCGTCCGGCGAGAAGGATGTAAGGTCGCCGCGAGGGACGGGCAGCGGCTGCGGCGGGCCACCTTGGGGCGAGATGAGATAGAGGCGAGTGGCGCGGCCCAGAGAAGTGCTGAAGCGGTCGGAGCGGAAGAGGATGTTTTTGCCGTCGGGCGTCCAGCCGAGAACGATGTCGTTCGAAGGATGAAAAGTTAGGCGCTTGGGCTCGCCACCTTCGGCAGAGATGACGTAGACGTCCGGATTGCCATCGTACTCGCCAGTGAAAGCGATCCACTTGCCATCGGGCGAAAATTTGGGATAGAGCTCGTCACCGGGATGTGACGTCAGGCGGCGGGCCGCGCCGCCTTCGCGGGAGGCGATCCACAGATCGCCGGCGTAGGCAAAGACAACTTTGTCCTTCGAGATGTCCGCGAATCGGAGGAGGCGAGTCGGTCCCGCGGGCACCTGATCCGCAGCGCTGGAAGACTGCGCGCGAGCGGGCAGCGCGGCCACGGCCGTTAAGAAGGCGGTCGCGGCAACCGCCAGCCGCAGAAATGCATTAAAACGAGTAACCATCCGATCCATTATTGTCATCCTTGAGGACAGAGATTTCCCAGTGTACCTGACTATTCAGATGGACGCGCGCCGCCGCAATTTGTTTCGTGGGGCTGGGAGCATTTTTACTGACTTTGGACAGATCCCGCGAGAGTTCTTCGAATGGATAGGTCACAGGCGGCCGGTGGTACGACGAAGCAGGGCTTGCAGGCGTGATATCATCCTCCGTCAAGCCAGTGTCCGCCAAGCAAAATATGTGTCTGCCGCGTTCGCGCGGCCGCAGCATTCTCAACCAGCTTCTCGGATTTGTTCTTCTCATCGTTTTTCTCTTTTTGCCGCGACCTGCCCGCGCCGATACTTTGGAGGAATCCGCTCGCTTGCTGGCCCGAAAAGTTTGGACCTCCATTCACGGAACTTCGGTGAGCCTGGAATTTCGGAATATGTCGTCGCTTGGGAGTGCGGAGTTCGCAAGCGTATCGACTGCGTTCCAGGAAGAATTGCAGAGGCGCAGTGTGAAGATATTGCCTTCGGATGCGGTGGCGAGGCTGGTGGTGACGGTCACGCAAAATCCCACGGAATATATCGGCGTTGTGCAAATTCAGCGCAAAGAAACTACGGAGACTGTCATTGAGGCAATCGGGCTCGTGAAAGGCCCCGCAGCGCCCGAGCCGTCATTCAGCCTCACGCTACACAGAGAACTTCTTTTTTCGCAAGACGGCCCGATTCTGGACGTAGTCTTAGACAGCGAGGCCAAGCACGCCTTCGTTCTTGGGACTCAAGAAATCAATTCTTACGAATGGCGAGGCCAGCAATGGGTACCGACGGGAGTCGAGCATTTGCCCCTTCATCGGCCTTCACAGCGCGCCGAGCAGGGTCTGTATTCCGGGGTAGTGGTTGACGCCGCGGCTGTGTACCTACCGGGGGAGCTTTGCCGGATTTCTTTCGTGGATGGAAAAGGGTGGAACTGCGAGAGAAGCACCGAGCGAATGCCAGTGAGGGCGGTGTCTCCCGCGGCGATGGCTGGAAAGAAGTTGGGAGCGTGGATCTCCGCAGCACAATTTGAGATCGAGGGAAAAACAAAGATCGTGGTAACAGGACGGGATGGGATGGCGCGCTTGTACGAGGAAGATGCCGAACCTGTTGCCGTTTTCTCGAATTGGGGAAGTGAAATTGCAAGCGTGTATAGCGGTTGTGGAAGCGGGTGGCAGTTGCTGGCGACGGGCAAGGGAGATTGGACCAAGGCTGACGAGATTCAGGCCGTCGATCTAAAGGACCACCGAGCACAATCCGTTTCCGCCGCCATCGAGTTTTCCGGGCCCATTGTTGCCTTGCGTACACCAGCGACGAGAACCGCCGACAACGCGGCAGCGAATGCGAGAGCGGTCGCCGTTGTTCGGAATCTTCAGACAGGTCGGTATGAGGCCTATCAACTTTCGATTACTTGTTCTAGGTAGCGTTTTATTTGTGAGCGCCGCAACGTCAAGGGCGGCGGAGAACCCGCGTTATGGCGGGACGTTGCGCGTCGAGCTGCCCGCTGCCAGTGTGTCGCTCGATCCGCGCGAATGGCGAGCGGGATCTCTTGAATCGGGCGCAAGTGAAAAGCTCGCTACCCTCGTGTACGAACGGGTTCTGGCGCTCGATAATTACGGACGGTTTCAGCCGGTGCTGGCAGTGGAGTGGTCGCACGACGGTTCCGGCAAACGCTGGCAGTTTACGATTCGGCCGGGCGTAAAGTTTTCCGATGGAACGCCGTTAAGTGCCGCGGACATTGTTGCCGCTCTCCAGCCCTTGCTACCGGGGACGCAGCAAATTTCGGCATCCGGCAACACGCTTGTGATCCAGTCGGCGGCGCCAGTGCCGGACCTGCTCGAACAGCTTGCTTCCGGCCGCAACTTTATTTATCGGCCGCTGGCGAACGGCGCCTTCGCGGGAACTGGACCTTTTGTTTTGGGAGAAGCTCCATCGGGTGCCGGCGCTTCGCATAGTGTGGGCTCTCATCTTTATTTCCGCGCAAATGAAGAGGCGTGGTCTGGGCGGCCGTTCGTCGACGCAATCGATGTCACCCTCGGAGTTCCTGCGTTGCGCGCCATGTTCGATTTGCAACTGGGGAAGGTGGACTTGATCGAACTCGCGCCCGATCTTGTGCCACGCGCAAAACAAGCCAATCTGCGCGTTTGGACGTCGGAGCCCGCGACGCTGTACGGTTTGCGATTTGACGACGCGCAGAGCGCGTCTTCGGATGTTCGCCTCCGCGAGGCTCTTTCGCTTTCGCTCGACCGCGGCACCATGGCCAGCGTGTTGCTGCAGAAGCAAGCCGAACCTGCAGCAGCCCTTTTGCCGCAGTGGCTCTCGGGATATGCTTTCCTCTTTAATGTGGACACCAACCTGGAACGCGCGAAGGAATTGCGCCGCGGGCTTCCCGCGAATGAAGCCGCTGGCGTGGAGCCGCTGCGTTTGCGCGTCGATCCCGCGGGCGATCTGCCGAAACTTCTCGGAGAGCGTGTGGCCGTCAATGCGCGGCAGGCTGCAATCCTTGTGCAAGTTCTCTCCAGGCCAGCCCCCAGGGCGAATGCCGCGTCGTCGGCCCCGTCGTCGGATCTCCCTGCGGGTGTTCACCTGTTCGCGTGGCACTATTCGTCACTTTCTCCGCGAACGGAACTCGATTCGCTGTTTGCGGCATATAATCTGATGGAGCCTTCCGAGGTGAATGCCACGAGCACGGATCACGAGCAGCTTTACACACGTGAGCGCAAAGTTCTGGAAGACCGGCGCGTCCTGCCGCTTGTCGTGCAGGCAGAATCGGCTGGGCTTGGTTCTACCGTGCGCGATTGGATGCCTGCACGCTGGGGCGAATGGCATCTCGCTGACGTTTGGCTGGAGCTTCCTGAGACCGCTGCGGCGGATTCATTGAATACAGGAAATAGTGCGGCACCCTCTTCCCAGCAACCGCGGGCGGCTGCCCCCGGAGCAAAGCCATGAGCTTTCGCACGAAATTATTTCTTATGTTTCTGGTCACGGTGCTTGCTTCGGTTTCGCTGGTGGCCTACGGCGTCACGCACTACACACAAGCCGCTTTCGAAGAATCGGACGTTCAGCGGAGCGAGGCGCTCGTCGCGCAATTCAACAAGGAATATGCGCAGCGCGGCGACGAGATTGCCCAGCAAGTAAAAGACATTACCGATGCCGAGATCACGCTACATGTGGCCATCGACATGGCGAGGTCCGCACCGGATTTCTCGCTCTACGTCCACGACGCTTCCGGAGCGGCTCAGGATCATGGTCTGGACTTTGTGGAGTTTGTAAATTGGGACGGCACGCTGGTCTCCTCCGCGCAATATCCGGCGCGCGTCGGCTATAAAAACGATTGGGTGACGGCCAATAAAAACTGGAACGGTTCGGCGCCTTTTTTGCGCAAAGAAGAGTTGCCCGACGGAGTAGCGCTGTCGCTAACCGTAGTCCGTATGCTTTCTGGAGGAAATGACAAAAATTTATACATCGTTGGCGGAAGGCGGCTCGACCAGAATTTTCTCGCATTACTGGTTCCCCCCGCCGGAACCCGCGCCTTGCTTTATCGCAATCTCGATCCGAACTTTGTGGCGACGTCGCTCACCGACGTGAACGGCTCGTTCGAGCAGGCAGACCGACTGCAGCCGCTGATCGAACAGATTCAGAAGCAGCCGAAGCCAACGGTGCGCACCATCGACTGGACTGAGAACGCCGCCGACGCCGAATCCTTTCACGCGATCCCACTGATGGGCCGCAACAACGAACTTCTCGCGGTGCTCCTGCTGGGGAGCTCACGCAGAGAGCTAGTATTGTTGACGCGCCACATTTTGCAGATTGCTGGGGCCGTAGCGGGTGCGGCGATTTTGATCGGGTTACTTATCAGTTTGTGGGTTTCGGCAAGGATCACGCGGCCGCTCGAAGAGTTAGCCGCGGGTGCGCGCGAAGTGGCCTCCGGCCGTTGGGATACCGTCATTGATTTGCGTGGGCGCGACGAGATTGGACAGCTTGCTTCCGCCTTCAATGAAATGACGCAGACGCTGGCGGCGCAGCGCGATCAGCTTGTCCAGACGGAGCGAGTGGCGGCGTGGCGCGAACTGGCGCGGCGCTTAGCGCATGAACTGCGCAACCCGCTTTTCCCGCTACAGATAACTGTCGAAAATTTGCAGAAAGCGCGGCAGTTGGACGCCAAACAATTTCTCGAGGTGTTTAACGAATCGACGGCTACGCTGAAAGCGGAACTCGCGAATCTCAACACGATTGTCAGCCGCTTCAGCGATTTTTCGAAGATGCCAGCGCCGCACTTTGCGCGTGTCAACGTGAACGAAGCTCTTCGCAATGCCGTGCGCCTGTTCGAACCGCAATTCAATGTCGTCGGCAAGCCTCCGGTCATTCCCGAATACTTTCTTACCGAGCCACTTCCGGAAATCGATGCGGACGCCGACTTGCTGCATCGAGCGTTTCAAAATCTAGTGCTGAACGCGTTAGATGCGATGCCCGCCGGCGGTACGCTGACAATGCGCACGACGGAGCACGAAGGCAACGTCCGAATCGAAGTCTCCGACACAGGAAAAGGTCTCACGCCGGAAGAGTGCTCGCGGTTGTTCACGCCCTATTACACGACGAAGGTGCAGGGAACGGGCCTAGGCCTCGCGATCATACAGTCGGTCGTTAGCGATCATCACGGAACCATTTCCGTTTCGAGCGACGAGGGCCACGGCACCACGTTTCGCATCGAGTTGCCACAGCGCCAGTCCGCGTATCCAACACGGCCGGCGGAAGAAGTAGATGCAGCTGAGAAGAAACCGCCGCAGAGCTTGACAGCGGCCGCCTCTGATTGACGCACTCCAATTGAAAAGGACGCTATTTGCCACGCAAAGCTCACCTGCTGCTCGTTGATGACGACCCCAACACACTAGCTTCGCTCTCTCGCGCTTTTCGGCTTGCCGGCCATGAAGCTACCGTCTGCGACAACGCGCCACGCGCTTTGGAACTTTTGCGCACGGAGTCCTTCGACCTGATTCTTTCCGATGTCGTCATGCCAGGAAAAAGCGGCCTCAAGCTGCTTGAAGACTTGAAACACGCGGGCATCAAGACCCCGATCGTCCTTATCTCAGGACAAGCGAACGTGGAGATGGCTGTCAGAGCGACCAAGCTGGGCGCGCTGGATTTCCTGGAGAAGCCGCTCTCGACGGACAAACTGCTCGTCACGGTGGAAAACGCGTTGCGGCTTTCGCGCCTCGAAGACGAAAACCGCGAGCTGCGCCATAAGCTGGGCAAGCACGAGCTAGTTGGATCGGGTCCGGCAATGAAGAAGTTGCTAGCGCAGATCGATCGCGTGGCCGCCAGCGAGACGCGTGTCTGTATTCTCGGTGAGACCGGTACTGGCAAGGAGTTGGTAGCGCGAGCCATTCATGAGAAGTCGCAGCGCCATGACAATGCCTTCATTACGCTGAATTGCGCCGCGGTCCCGGCGGAGCTAATCGAATCGGAACTCTTCGGCCATGAAAAGGGAGCGTTCACGGGCGCGGCGGCAAAGCACGTTGGCAAATTCGAACAAGCGGAAGGGGGCACGCTCTTTCTAGATGAAATTGGCGACATGCCCGTTTCGATGCAGGCGAAATTGCTGCGCGTTCTCGAAGAGGGGGAAGTGGAGCGTGTCGGGGGCGATAAACCTATTCGGGTCAATGTCCGCGTTCTTGTCGCCACGCACCGAAACCTCGAGGACTTGGTGAAGCAGAACGCCTTCCGCAGGGATCTTTTTCACCGCATTTATGTTTTTCCGCTTGTGCTGCCGCCGTTGCGCGATCGGCCGGAGGATTTCGCGGAACTTGTGGCCCACTTTGCCCGGCAAGTGGCGGCACAGAACGGCTGGAAAGAGAAGCTTTTTGCCGCGGATGCGATCGCGGAACTTCGCCGTTACTCTTGGCCGGGAAATGTGCGCGAACTGCGCAATGTCGTGGAACGGTTGGTGCTGCTCTCTACAGAAGATTCCGTCACCGCGGCCGATGTGCGACTTGTGCTTCCCGTAGATGATTCTGGTGCCGGTTCCGCGTCTTTCGCTATTGCTGGAGCGGGAGCAACGGGAACGCTTGCAGAACGCACGGAAGCTTTCGAGAAAGAAGTGCTGCTCGGAGAAATAAAGCGACACAATTTCCACATGACAAACGTGGCGCGCGCGCTTGGTTTGGAACGCAGCCACCTCTATAAGAAATGCCAGCAGCTAGGAATTGATTTGCAATCGCTCCGAAAACCCGACTGACACTTTATCCTCGCGTCACCTCGTACCCATTTCTCGCAAACAACCCGTTGGACGAGACTCAGCCGTTGTAGTGGCGCAGCATGCTGCGCCACTACATGCCCAGGTTTTCACTCGCAGCGATTCCCATAAATCACTGAAAACAGGGATAATATAGTCCTTGACATGAAATAGCGAAAAGTAATATCGTATTTGCATATTGCAATAAATGGGTTCTTCGGTGACTCTCGGTAACAAACTCCGTTCGCTCCGCTCCGTAGAAGGTTCCCTGCGTGGCTTGGGCCGTCCGATGACGCAACAGGAGTTGGCGAAGGCCATGAAGCGCGAAGTGGGCCGCGGACTAAGCCAGGCCTACCTCTCGCAAATCGAGAGCGGCACGCGTCCTCATCTCACGCACGGGACGCGCACGCTGCTGGCGCGTTTCTTCCGCGTCTATCCAGGATTTCTGGTGGACGATCCGGAAGGCTACACGCCGGAGCTGCAGTCCTCGCTACGCGCCGTTGACGCCAAGATCGATTCCTGGCTCTACGGCGGCGCGGAACAGTTCGCCGCCGATCCGGAGCTTCGCCGCGGTCTTCTGGTGATCGCGGAACACGAAGATTCGCGCCGGGCGCTTTTGCTCCTCGCGGAAATTCTTCGCACGCCAGGTTTGGCGGATCGTCTCGGAGAAGTTTTGCATTCGGGCAAGCAACAGGGCAGTGGACATCCACCGCCCACGAGTTCACTGAACAACTGACCAAACGGGCCGTGTCTCGAATTCCAGTCCACGCAGCGGGGTGCTGCGTCTCGGGGTGTCTTATGAACTGGTCTGACTTCTATCTTCTCTGTTTCCTGGTGGGCTTCTCGCTAAGCGTTCTTTCGTTTCTGGCGGGCGCTGTCCACATCCATCTGCCTTTTCGTATTCACCTGCCGTTTCATGCTGGGCATCACGCAGGCGGCTTGCCAGGTGGCGGTCACGGTCACGGGCATGGCGCGGGCTTGAAGAGCGGCGCCATGAAGTCCGGCGGGCACGTTTCCTGGTTCAACGCTTCGACTCTGCTGGCGTTCCTGGCCTGGTTTGGAGGCGTCGGCTACATCCTGACGAACCATTCTCACTTTGTGGCCGTGGCCATTCTCGGATTTTCCTTGCTGTCAGGGCTCTTCGCAGGGCTACTCGTTTTTCAGTTCATGGCACGGCTCGTGAAAGCGACCAGCGCGCCGATGCTGGACTGGGATTACCGCGTGGAAGGAACCGTGGGAACCGTCAGCATGTCCATCCGGGAACGCGGGACTGGTGAAGTGATCTTCGAACAGGACGGCGGTCGCAAAAGCATTGGCGCGCGGAGCGAAGACGGCACGAGTCTGTCCAAGGGGACGGAAGTGGTGATTGTGCGCTGCGACGATGGGATCGCCTATGTGAAGCGTTGGGAAGAGTTCACGAAGTAGGCGCGGCGACGGCGAGTAAACGAATTTCTCGGACTGACGCACGTACAAACAGTCCGGTCAGAGAAAAAGGGAGGTCCACAATGTTGGATTTTTCGAGTGTCTGGGTCATGGCCGGGTTGTTGGTGCTCGTGATCCTCGTAATTCTAGTGACGTTCGCAAAGATGTTGCGGAAGGCGGGCCCGCACGAAGCGCTGGTAATTTACGGCATTCGCGGGCCGCGAACGATAACCAATGGCGGCACGATCATCCTGCCGATGCTCGAACAGTGCCGCGAGCTCTCGCTGGAGTTGATGTCGTTTGACGTGGCTCCGCAGCAGAGCCTTTACACAAACCAGGGCGTCGCCGTCACTGTCGAGGCGGTCGCTCAACTTAAAGTGAAATCCGACCCAGTGTCCATTCGCACGGCTGCCGAGCAATTTCTTACAAAGCGGCCCGAGCAGCGCGAAGGGTTAATCCGGCTGGTGATGGAAGGCCATCTCCGCGGAATTATCGGTCAGCTCACGGTGGAACAAATCGTGAAGGAGCCGGAAATGGTCGGCGATCGCATGCGTTCCACGTGCGCGGCGGATATGAGCAAGATGGGGCTCGACGTCGTGAGCTTCACGATCAAGGAAGTCCGCGACAAGAATGAGTACATCACCAACATGGGCCGGCCAGACATCGCGCGCATCAAGCGCGACGCGGAAGTAGCCGCCGCCGAAGCCGACCGCGATATCGCGATCAAACGCGCCGAAGCGACACGCGCCGCGGCCGTTGCGAAAGCGCAAGCGGATCAGGAACGCGTCGCCGCCGAAACCGCTTCTCTTGCGAAGCAAGCAGAAGCGGAACGCGACCTCGACATCAAAAAAGCCAGCTACTTGGAAATGACCAAGAAAGCTCAAGCCACAGCCGACAAAGCCTACGAAATCGAGACCAACGTCATGCAGCAGCAGGTCGTTACCGAAGGCGTGCGTGTGCAGCAAGTGGAGCGCGAGTCTCAAGTGAAGGTACAAGAAGCGGAAATAGCGCGCCGCGAACGCGAACTGATTGCCACGGTGCTCAAACCGGCGGAAATCGAGCGCCAGCGTATCGAAGCGCTTGCCAACGCCGAACGCCAGCGGTTGATCAGCGAAGCGGAAGGCCGCGCCTCTGCCATTCGCGCGCAGGGCGAAGCCGAAGCCGAAATCATCTTCAAGAAAGGCGAAGCGGAAGCCAAGGCCATGAACGTGAAGGCAGAAGCCTTCCAGGAATACAATCAGGCCGCTGTGGTGGACAAGCTCATCAGCAGTTTGCCGGAAATTGTGCGGGCACTCTCCGAGCCGCTCGGCAAAGTGGACAAAGTCACGATCGTCTCCACCGGAAATGGCGACGCGGCCGGTGCTTACAAGCTGACCGGCGACATCACGAAGATTGCCGCGCAAGTGCCGGCGCTCTTCGAAGCGCTCTCCGGCATGCAAATGTCGGAGCTGCTCAGCAAGGTGCGCATGATCGGCGATAAAGCGCCGAAGCCAGAGAAACCAGCAGCGCCCGCGTCCAAGGCGTAACGTTCGCTTCCGTCCTCGGTGGGCTCGAAGGGGCCCACCGGGACGCTCCGTGGCAGTTGGGGGACGGCCATGACGTGGAAAGACGAGCTACTGATGTTCTGGATCTTCTGCAGCGTAGTGATTACGCTCGCCGCCCGGCATTTTTTTGGAGGCGCGGTTTATTTGGTCGAGCACGTGGCGGCGTTCAGCGCTGCATACCTGCCCGGCCTGCTGAACCTGATGATCGGGCACTTGCGTTAGACGGCTTAGGTGTTGCTTTCGAATTTCGAGTTTCGCATTTCGATTTCTTACGCAGTTTGAAAGGAGAAATGTCATGGGACTTTTAGAACGAGTAGGCACTTTGATCCGAGCCAATCTGAACGACATGATCGATCGCGCGGAAGACCCGGAGAAAATGATCAAGCAGGTGATGATGGACATGGAGAATCAGTATCTCCAGGTCAAGACGCAGGTTGCTGTTTCGATCGCCGATCAGCACATGCTTGAAAAGAAGCTTCGTGAAAACGAAGATTCGGGGAAGGACTGGATGCGCAAAGCGGAAATTGCCGTCGACAAAGCACAGGACGATCTGGCGCGCGCGGCGCTGGACCGCTTCCACACTGCGCAGCGGCTGGCGCTGAGCTACCGCGAACAAGTCGACGATCAGAAAGCACAGGTCGAATCGTTGAAGAGCGCACTGCAGAAACTCGAACAGAAGCTCGAAGAGGCGAAGTCCAAGCGCGATTTGCTTCTAGCTCGCCATCGCCGCAGCGTGGCTCTTGGTAAAGCAGCGCGCGCCGGTACTGCGATAGGTGACAACTCGAAGAGCGCGACGTTTGACCGCTTGAAGGACCGCGTGCACCACACAGAATCCGTGGCGACTGCGGAGGCCGAGCTGATCACGGACGACGTCGGCGAAAAGCTCATACGTCTTGACCGCGACAATGAGGTTGACCGCTTGCTCAACGAGCTAAAATCGCGCCGCGGCCTGCCGGGCTGAAAGGTTCTAGTGCGGAACCAGGAAGCTCAGCGCCAGGAAGGCCGCGTTGATTCCAGCTGAGATGAGGAACGCTTGCATGCGTCCAATGCCGTCGACTTCTTCAAACACAAGCATTAGAACTGCGGTCCAGGCGATTCCAGCGGCGTAGAGTCCGACGACTGGGATCAGAATCAGCACGTTTACAAACCAGCCGAGAAACAGAGGGCGCATCACGCCCACAAGAGTCCCGGTGGCGCCTAAGAATACTTTTGCGATGGCGTGGCAGAGGCCAATCTGGATGACGGCGATTATGCCCATATAAGCCCAAACGAATACGAGGCCCAGCAGCAAACTTAGGAAGATCGTCTCGGAGTTTCTTCCCTCGCGCGCCAAGATGCCATGCAGTGCGGTAACTAGAAAAATGATGGCCGCGCTCAATGCGCTGAGAGCGGCCCCGTAAACAAGTGCGTTTGGGTCTCGCGATGCGCGGCGGATGGCCATATCGTCCCAGCGCACAATGTTGAAAGCTATGCGGAGGTAGTAGAAGGGCGCGAATTCCGAGGGAGGTGGCGCCGCCTCTTCCAGTGTCATGAATGGCGACAGTCCCGAGCACTCGTGGGAGACGCCGTAGTCAATCCCGCAGACTTTGCAACGCATAGGCGTGCCTCCGGGGGAATCGCTAACAGACTTTATTATGTCAGCTGCGTCTACTCCCTTAGGAAACATCTGTTGTAACAGGTTCGTATAGGTGATGAGCGTCCTAAAGTGCGAGAATGTACGCAATGAACCATTGGATGATCGCCGCGCCCGCCTTTGTCACGACTGCGGCCGCAGGAGTCGCCGCCTACGGAGCCGTCTATCCCCGCTCGCAGCTCTTTGGCGCCACCATTTGCCGCACGAATTCGCCCCGCAAGCTTGCGCTCACGTTTGACGACGGACCGAATCCCGCGATCACGCCGAAGCTGCTCGATTTGCTGGATCGCTTTAAAGCGCGCGCAACTTTTTTCGTAATAGGGAAGCACGCGCGCGAGTGCCCTGATCTTCTCAAAGAAACCGCCGCGCGCGGCCACGTCATTGGCAATCATACCGACGCGCATCCTAATCTTTTTTGGCTGAAGCCAGATCAGATCACGGTCGAGCTGCGCTGCTGCAATTTTTCAATCGTCGCGGCCACGGGCGCTCCGCCGCGATGGTTCCGACCGCCGTTTGGGTTTCGCAACCCGTGGGTGGTTCCCATGGCGCGTGAATTGAACCAACGCGTCGTTATGTGGACGCTGATTCCCGGCGATTGGATGGCGACGTCCTCGGAATGGTTGATTCCGCGCATGCAGGCGATCGCAACGCGTGCGCAGCGTAATTTGAGCGCGTCGGGCGCCACAGGGGGCGTTGCCAGCACGGGAGACGTTCTCTGCCTGCACGATGGCGGGCATCGCCAGCTGAACGCCGACCGTTTGCCAACGCTCGCGGCGCTTGAACATTGGCTGCCACGTTGGCGTGACCTCGGCCTGGAATTTGTTACAATCGATGACGCGGTGAGTGCACCCGCCCCTTAGCCATGGACGAACGCGCCTTTTACACGGAAAAAGAAGAAACCAGGAAGATCAAGCTCGTCTGCCCGAGCTGCCGCGGCGAATTTGAATTTCCCGTGCGCTGGAAGGTTTCGCGGAAGAGAAGGGAACTGCCGCGTGGCGCCGGGGAAGAAGACCGCAGAAAGTTTGCGAAGGCCACTTCCTTCATGGTGCGGCTCGACGATCTCGTGGCCTGCTTCAAATGCCGCAAACGCTTTGAGCTTACCGGGCAATCCACGGTGCTCATCAACGATAATCTGGGCGATCCCAACGCCGATCCCGAAAATTTCGGCAACCGCTGATTTGTTCGCGAAGCTCTAACATCAATTCTCGATCTTTTGAGATCTAAATCTCCGGATACAATTCAAAAAATGCGGCGACGGATTCGTGAAACGTCGCTTCGATCTCTTCTTTGCTGCCTGAAATCAGATGCATGGAAATGCGCGCCGTCCTTCCATTTTTTAAGACAACCGTGGCTTCTTTTACCTCACCCAGCTCCTCTTCCGGGAGCAACCGCATTCCATAGATCAGCGCCAGCTTCGCCATTCGTAACTCCTCAACGTCCGCAGCGTTACACGAGCCTACTCACTCCGCCTTAACTCGTCAAATCCGTCGGCAATACCCGCCAGGCGGAGCTTGGTTCTTGCAGCAATTCTCTTAGCTACAGAGGCTGCGAGAGCTTTTCCGGGGCACGGGCACCGAAAAGAGCACTAAGCCCCTTTGAATCAGTGGCTTTCTGGCGACTAACATCTCCTCAGGTTTTCGCGAGAGTTGGCCACCAGTTTGCTTTTCTTGCTTGCGGCACGGTTAGAACGGCCTTCCCCGGAGGTTCCCTTGTATCGCAGCTTCGTTACCTTGGTGATGATTGCATCCATCGCAATTTTTTTGGCACCTGCACTTATGGCGAGGTCGATCCAACAATCTCCGGATTTGGCCCCACCGGTTGCCGGCGCACAAGTCAAAGATGATTTGCCCTCTCTGCCGGTTAGCCCGCATCGGGATCTCTTGCCCCTTCTGCCGGCGGCACTCCAGCAAGCGCCTGCCGTTCCCAATTCTTCTGAACAAAAACGCGCCCGGTCGACGTGCGATTGCCGAGAAACTCGCCAAGAAGAAATGCAAGCGAGGCACAGCCAGCAGCTGCGGGCATCACTCCTCAAACTTCAAACCGACAAGAAACACGGCGTTCGCATTTACTTGGCGAACCAAGTACAAAAACGGGGCCACATCGTCTCTATCGGACCTGATTCTTTTGTATTAAAGGTTGCAAATGACAAGCCCGAAATCACGATCCCCTACACGGATGTTGGCTGGGTGAAGAAAGAGCCAACTGGGGGAGAAAAATTCGGCCGCGGTTTAGGGCTCACCGTTGCTATCGTTGTGCTGGCACCACTTTGGCTTCCGCTCATGCTTCTTTGGGCGGCCTCCGGCGGGGATTGACTCCCGAACCAAAACCTACGCGATGAATACATATCGACGCTGGTAGCCGCAGATAAAGATATACTCAGACATCCAGTACCTGCCTTGGCGCATCGGACCAAGCGTAACGGAGGGATGTCATGAGCGAAGTTCCCCGCCGAAGTTTTTCTTCTTGCTGCGTTCTCGCCGCAGGACTGTTGCTGTTGCCACAACTGGGCCGCGCGCAAGAACCTCCTGGACCGCAGACTGCCCCGCCACCGCCTGTGGCTTCTGCGCAACCAGCTGCCCAGCAAGCGCCCACGCCCTCACAACTGATCAAAATTCCGGCGGGCACGCATGTGGCCGTCGTCCTTGAAAACGGTATCTCCACGGGCAGCGCGAAGGTCGGCGATTCTCTTTATTTCCACACCTCTTTCCCTGTCACGCAGAACAATCGCATCATTATTCCGGTTGGCTCGTATCTCCGGGGCGAGTTGATCGAATCCAAGCGGCCGGGCAAGGTCAAGGGACGCGGCGAATTTCGCATGCGATTGGACACGTTGATTTTTCCGAATGGCTACACCGTGGATTTGAATGCGACTCCGCGCAGCGCGGATACTGGCGGAAAAGAGACCATGGACTCGGAAGGGAAAGTCACCAGCGCGAGCGGCAAAGGGCAGGACGTAAAAACCGTCGCCGAAACGACGGCGACGGGCGCGGGGATCGGCGCCATCGCCGACGGGCCCAAAGGCCTCGGTATTGGCTCGGGCATCGGAGCTGCCGCAGGACTCGGCGCGATTCTCTTGACGCGAGGCCCGGAAGCGCAGCTTCCACGCGGCTCGGCGCTCGACGTTGTTCTGGAGCACGAACTGACTTTGGACAAGAGTCAGATTCAATACAGTGACAGCGGGCGAGCCATGCCCATCACGCCGCCTTCGACGCCCCACCTCTAAGCAGGCGCGCGTTGCGCGGAAGCAGCCTGAAAGCGCATCGGGCTAAAGCGGTCCCAATCCACGCTGATACGCTGTTGCGTCACCCACTCACTCACAAGCTTTGCGGTGATGGGCGTCAGCAGAATTCCGCCGCGAAAGTGTCCCGTCGCGATGAGCAAGCCGTCGATGTCGGTAGGTCCGAGTATGGGCAGATGATCCGGCGAATCAGGTCGAAGGCCCGCCCAGGTTTCTTCCACGCGCGCATTTGCGAGATCCGGCGATAGCTCGATCGCTCCGGCTAGGACCTTCTCGATGCCGCCTGCCGTCACATCTTTTTCGAAGCCAGTGTATTCCACTGTCGCTCCGGCAAGGATCCTACCGTCATTTCGCGGTACAAGATAAATTTTCTCTGACCAGAGAACTCTTTCGATTTTTAAATCGTCCGCTCGCAGGGCAATCATTTGGCCTTTGGCTGGCCGCACCGGCGCGTAAGGGGCCACTCCTTCAATGCTTGCCGAAAAACATCCTGCCGCGATAACCGTCCACTGCGCTGCGATCTTTTCGTGTTTCAAAGTAAGGCCAGCGCATTTGCCACCATCGCGCCAGATTGCGTCCACGCTGCTTCCAGAAAAAAACTGCACGCCGCTTCGCCGCGCCGCTTCCAGCACAGCTTGCGTTAGAGCACGATTATCGACGGATGCCTCGTCGGGGCGCAGCACGGCTGCTTCGAGGTCTTCGCTAAGCGAGGGTTCCAGTTCACGAGCGTCCTCTGCACGGAGCGGCTCTGCCTTCAGTCCCAGCCCGTGATGCAGCGCAATCACCGTGCTGAGCTCCTCCCGCGCATCCCGCGAAAATAGCGCTTGCAGCGTACCTTTGGGGCGGTAGCCGACGCTTTGGCCGGAGATTTCCTCGGCCATGCGCACAAATTCCGGATAGATCGCCATACTCGCTTTGCCCAACGGCACAAGCGAAATCATGGCCGCACTTTCCGGCGCGGGCGAAAGAATCCCCGCTCCAGCCCACGACGCTTCCTGACCAGGCTCCTGGCGATCAAACAACCCGACGCGCAGCCCCGCTCGCGCAAGTTCGAGCGCGATAGATCCGCCAATCAATCCACCGCCCGCAATGGCCACATCGAACTTCTTCATGCGGCCATCTTAGCGCATCTGTATGTTGGGTTCATGCTGAGCTGGGCAGAGGCTTCAGACGTATTCGATGGCGAACCCTCCACGCTTGGTATCAAGCCGCGAGAGGCAATTCGATTCGAAATGTCGTTCCTTTGCCAACTTCTGTCGTGAAGTCTATCGAGCCGTTAAGAAGCTGCACAATTCGGAACGTGCTGGCCAGCCCGATGCCGCTGCCTCCAGGGCGAGTGGTGAAAAAGAGCTGAAAAATTTTTTGCCGGTTCTCCGGCGGAATGCCTTTCCCGGTATCGCCGACACTAATCTCCGCCATTTCTCCGCGGCGGCTCAGGACCAGTCGCAATTGTCCGCCGCTGGGCATCGATTCCCCGGCGTTCAACACCAGATTCAGCACGGCCTGCTTTAAGAGATCGCGATCGACGTAAACTTCCGGCACGTCGATCGGCAAGAGCTGCGCCACCTGAATGTTGGCCTTTTGCATTTGGGGTTGCGCAATTTCTAAAACCTCTCCCAGCAATTGCGCAAGTTGAGTGGGCTCGAGCCGTACATCCATCGGCCGCGTGAAATCCAGAAATCGCTTTACGACCGCATCGAGCCGGTCGATCTCTTTGTCGAGCACCTGCACCGCTTGTTTCGCGCCAGCGTCTGAATCTGGCGACAGGGACTCTTTCAAATTCTCGAGCCACAGGCGCATGGAGTTGAGAGGATTCTTCACTTCGTGCGCGACGCCCGCCGTGATACGCCCCAGCGCGGCCAACCGTTCGCTCACCTGAAGCTGCGTGTTGATGCTCTCGATGGAATCGAGATCGCGCAGCGTCAGCAGCGCGCCCATGCGTTCGCCATCCTCTTGAATCCCCTGGACGGTCACGCTGACGCGCTTTTCTCCTTCTGTCGTCTTCAATTCTATTTCCGCGGCGACCTCTCTCAATTCATCCCCTTCGAGGTGCAGAGCATCGCGCAGCGGATGCCCTATCGGAAATATTTCAGTCACGCGCCTGCCGAGAAATTGGCCCGCGGGCGCTCCGAGAAATTTCTCCGCGGCCGGGCTGACCATGACCGCCCGCGCGTCCCGCGTGAAGAGCAGCAAACCATCTTCCAGACCGGCCATAACGGAGTTCATGTTTTCACGCATGGTGCTGAAGATTTCGTGCACACCGCGTAACTGCTGGCCGACCTGCGTAATCTTCCGGCTAACTTGGCCCAGTTCGTCGCTGCTCCCTGCAAAACCTTTCATCTCGGGCAAGGGTGAATCGTATTGGCCGGCGGATATGCGATCCAATTGCGCGGAAATTCTTGCCAAGGGCGCCAATGCCGCCCTGCTGACCACCGCCGCGAGAACAGTGGAAATTACCAAGGCAAAGAGGACAATCGTGCCGAGTCTCCTCACAATTGGCAAAATCTCGTGATCGAGCAGGAGTCCGGATGACACCGCAACATGCACTTCGCCGAAAGGCTCGCCACCATAGTTGAATTGAAATTGATGCTCGTAAATACTCGGAGGGCCCGCCAAAAGCTTCACTTGATGCAGAATACCTCGCTTCGTAAGCTGCGAAAGAGGAGCACGTCGGACTGCCAATTTGTTCACCAAGGTTTTGTCGGGAGCTGCCGCCAGCACTCTTCCGTCGTGATCTATGATTGAGACCTCATAAACACCGGGCAAGGCGGTCGCTGCCTGTAGCTGCGCCTGCAAGCCTTGGCTTGCACTCAGTGCGTAGGCTACATAGTCGCGAATATCTTCGAGGGCGCTGGACTCGGGCCGCCATCCTTGCGCTTTCGCTTCCTCTAACGCCACATTTACCTGGTCAAAAGTTCGCCTAGCGATTTCAACGGTTCTTGCTTCGCTTTGATCCAGAACTTGCTGAAGCAATAGCGCGAAGTAGACGCCGGAAACCGCTGCTACCACCAGCAGCACAAGTCCCGTCATTGCCAGCGTGAGTTTTGTTCGCAGCCGGAGCTGCATCGCGGGTTCCTACTCTGCCTCGGCGCGTTCGCCGCCGTATTCTTTCAGCTTATTGTGGAGCGTCTTCAAGCTGATGGCTAGCAGTTCGGCCGCGCGCGTCTTGTTGTTTCCCGTGGCGTTCAGCGTCTGCAGAATCAGCTCGCGCTCCATCGCGTCGACAGTCGTTCCCACAGGAAATTTTATGGACGACAGATCGCTGGGACTCTTCGCCGATGTTTTGCCAAACTCTCCGGGCAAGCACGCTCGCGTGATCAGCTCTTTCTCGCACATGATCGACGCTCGCTCGAGAATGTTTCGCAGTTCGCGAATATTCCCGGGCCAGGTGTGGCTCATGAAAATATCCAGCACTTCGGCGCCGATGCCGCGCACGTGCTTTCCGTGCTTGGCGTTCACGTCGCGCAAAATATGTTCCACAAGTAGTGGGATGTCATCCTTGTGTTCGCGCAGCGGCGGGAGATTGATGTGGAAGACGTTCAGCCGGAAATAAAGATCTTGCCGTAGCTCCCCGCTGGACACCGCCTTTTCCGGATCCTTATTTGTTGCCGCGAGGACGCGTACATCCACCGGCGTTTCACTCTTGCTTCCCAGCCGGCGCACTTTGCGGTCTTCCAGCACGCGCAGGAGTTTCGCCTGCGTCGGCGCAGGCATTTCGCCGATTTCGTCGAGCAGCAGTGTGCCGGCATCAGCAAGTTCAAAACAGCCGATGCGGCGCTCTGCCGCGCCGGTGAACGCGCCGCGTTCGTGGCCAAAAATCTCGCTTTCCATCAATGATTCGGGAATCGCGGAGCAGTTGATGGGCACAAACGGCCCGTTTGCTCGCGGCGATAGTTTGTGGATCGTCCGCGCGACGATCTCTTTTCCAGAACCGGTTTCTCCCGTGATTAGTACGGAAGCCGAACTCGGCGCAGCCATCTCTACGATGCGCATCACTTCTTGCATCGGCTTCGACGCGCCCACCAGTTCGCCCAGCCGCCCGGCCTCACGCAGTTGACGTTGCAGCACAACGAGTTGGCGCGCATCACGAGCCTTGCTCAAAGCACGGTCCAGCAATGCTCGTAATACAGGCCCCTTCAGCGGCTTTTCAATGTACCAGAACGCCCCGGACTCGATGGCCGCCACGGCGCGTTCTTCGCTTCCTTTTCCGGTGATGATTACGGCGGGAACATCCAGCAATTCAGGTCCGAGCTGTTTGAGCAAGTCCAGCCCGTTCATTCCGGGCAGCTCGACGTCTGCGATCAGCGTATCCGGCTGATAGCTGGCGAATTTCGCTAGCGCCTCTTCCGCGGTCGCGACGCCAAGTACATCAAAGCCCCATCTTTGCAGCAGTTGCTCGTAGCCTTTGCGCGCGTTGTCCTCATCTTCGACAATCAGCACGCGGTCCTTGCGTTCCAGCGGCTCCATCGCGCGCACCACGCTTCTTGCTTCATCCCCCATGCGGTCACGCCTCTCCCACGCTGCTGTTGTGATTTTCGCAGATTCTGGTGCAGGCTGGACACTTCGACTGTAACAAGCTCACGCCACGCTTGCCAAGCAGATGCTGGCGTATCGCTGGAGCTGAGGCGCCTGAAATCGTCAAACGAGGGCGCAAGACCAAAAACGCAGAGCCGGCGCAGCCTCCGCGCTGCACCGGCTCATCCCCGGCATCGACAAATCCATGAATCATCTCTGGGCCAAACCTCAGCCTTTTGTTTCCATCGCTAAGTTTTCAAGCATCGACCACGCGCGGTCGCGGTGGTCTACTCTTTCACTAGAAAGAGCGCCCGTTCCAGTTCTAATTCCAGCTTCACGCCCTTGGGCAATTCCAACTCGCGTCCGCGCCCTGACTCCACGAGATAGGCTGTGATCGCTCCCAATGCCGCGCCCTCGGCAGCTTCCTTTTTGTCTTTGTCTTTGACGCCCTTCACCGCGCCGAGCGCTGCTCCTGCAGCCGCCGCTTGCGCAGCGTCTTCCTGCGTGCTGCTTCTTCCCTCGATCAAACCTTCCTGGCCGGGCTTGTTCTTTACGCTGTGTTCGCCCGGAACGCTCACCACTTCCGCGACAATCGGCAAACGCCCAAACTTGGTGTGAATCTCATCGAAGGTCAGCCAAATTCTCGCGCGCCCCGTTGTGCCCGCCGATTCCACATGACTCACGTGTCCGTCGATTTCCGCTCCGGACGGCAAGTAAATCCCGCTGCCCGCTTCCAGCGGCTCCAGCGTTTTCACTTTGAATTTTGTTCTCTCCGCCGTTCCCTTGGTGCCCAGATTATCTTCCAGTGACACCAGAAACTTTGTTCCAGGTACAACGCCGTAGGTCTCTAGGGGCAGCCCGTGGCGCTTGCCATCGGCAGCCTTCCCTGCCTGATCCTCGGACGTCCCGATCTTGTCCGCAGAGACAATCGGCTTATCCTGCGACGGTTGTGGCACTTGATCTTGCGAAGATTCCTGCGCAGCGCAAGACATGCCAAAGCCTAGAGTCGCCGTTAGCATCACCATCCGCACTGAAAATCGCCCCCAATTTCTAGGCTGCATTGTTTCCTCCCGGTGCAACTTCTTGAGTCACCCAATATGCAGGTCGCTCGCCAACGTCATATTCCAGAGAGCCTGTAAATGGCTGAGAAAGCAGACAGTTGAAAATGAGGCAGGGCCAGCTTTTGGGGAAATCGGTCACCTGTCAGGAATTTGCGTCACCGCACTGCATGATAACGACGACAGTGCAGTGATAACCATCAGCTCGCTCTGCGCGTCCGTTTGAAGATTTATTTGGAGAGGAACCGGCGAATTCGCCGTAACACTTGCCCGTACATGGCGGGTGTCACTCGCCCGGTCTGGGTGTTTTGCTGGCTCGGGTGATACACCCCGAAGAGCCGCGCGCCTCCGCCGGGCAGTTGCGCCTCAGCGCCATGGGCAAAATGATACGCCGCTCTCGACACGATCAAACCATGCTGCTTCAAGATTTCCAGATATGCATCCCAGGCGATTTTTCCGAGCGCCAGCACCACGCGAGGCCGCAAAATCTCCAGCTCGCGCACCAAATAGCCTCGGCAATTTGCAATTTCCGATGGAAGCGGCTTGTTTGCCGGAGGCGCGCAGCGAATCGTCGCCGCGATATAAGCATTCTTCAATTGCAATCCATCGTCGCGACGCACGGATGTTGGCTGATTCGCAAAACCGGCTTTGTGAAGCGCCGCGTAAAGAAAATCGCCGGATCGATCTCCAGTGAAAACGCGCCCTGTCCGATTCGCTCCATGGGCCGCAGGCGCAAGCCCCAGAATCAGCAATTCGGCGCGTGCGTCGCCGAAACCTGGCACTGGCTTGCCCCAATATGTCCAATCGCGAAACGCCCGCCGCTTTTCTCGCGCTACTTTTTCGCGATACTCGACCAGGCGTGGGCATCTCCGGCAGTCCACAATTTCATCATTCAAGACAGCGAGCAGCGCATTTTTCTCAGCCATAGTTGGAAGAAAATCGTTAGGAGTGCGGCCGCGCCATCATACGATTCAGTTCGTTATAGGGAACAGTCACCTGCATCAGAGAATCGTACGACCCATGCGCCAGCCAATCTTTAGCAACTCGTTGAAACGCTCCCATCGCCGCGCGCATTGCCGACGATCCAGCGCTCACACGCGCTACTCCCATATTTTGAAGCTCGTCGAGCGACGGGCAGCCCTGCGAAGCCAGAATGTTCAGCGGCGCGCCCAGCGCTTTCACCAGTTTTCCAATGATTTCGCCATCGCATATGCCCGGCGCGAACAAGCAATCTGCCCCTGCTTCGCGGTACGCTCGCAAACGCTCCACCGTCCGTTCGAATCGCGTGGCCTCCGGACCAATGGGCATCAGATAAATGTCCGTTCGCGCGTTGATTACCACTGGCACGCCGAGAGCCGCCGAAGTTTCCCGAATCCCGCGAATATTCTTTACTTGGAGCCCCAGCTCCACATGCGTGCTTTCATCCTCTCCTGTCACGTCCTCGAAGTTTAGTCCAACGGCCCCGGCGGCCACCATTGCTCTCGTGAAATCGGCAATTTCCTCCGGTGTTTTTCCGTATCCAGATTCCAGATCGGCAGTGACGGGCACGCGCACCGCCCGCGTAATCCTCGCGACAGCCTCCAACATTTCGTCACGAGATATTCTCTGCCCGTCGGGAAATCCGTGCGCAAACGCGACTGCCGCGCTGCTTGTGGCAATCGCAGGGTGGCCGACTTCCTCCAAAATACGCGCGCTGACCACATCCCACGCATTTGGCAAAGCCAAAATCCGTGGTCCATGATGCAGCTTCCTGAGCTTCTCAGCCTTTTCAGCCTGCGCCTTGATTTCCATCGGAATTCCCCCGCGGAACCGCTCGCAAAACAGATGCCCGGTCACTTTTCCGCAGCTAAAGGTTAGGTCTTTGCCCCTCGGGACAAAACATCCAATTTGGTGAGCGGTTTCGGCGCGAGGAATACCTCGCGTTGCCGAGTTCATGCGAAGTCACTGCAAGAGTGCAAGCACCTCGTCGTGGATCTTCCCGTTCGTGCTAACCATATTCCCGCTGTAGATCGAACGTTTTCCGTTTACGTCGGTCGCTCGGCCACCCGCTTCTTCCACAATAATCCCCAGAGGCGCCAAATCCCACGCCTTCGAATTCAGGTCCAGCGCCGCTTCCGTCGATCCTTCCGCCACGAGCAGATGCTGCCAGAAGCCGCCGAGTGATCGGCCATGCCGCGCTGCATCCAGAAGCCGCCTCATCTTGTCAATCTTCTCTCGATTCTTGTTCGGGCCGGTCCCGCCGGTGAACGCCATTCCGCCGTTCAACTTCTCGACCTTCGAAACGCGGATTCGCTTTCCATTTCGCCACGCACCCTCACCACGATATGCCCACCAACGCACGCCCAGCGCCGGCGCGCTCGCCATTCCCGCGACAATCTCGCCATCGCGCTCGATTCCCAGCAGCGTCCCAAACGTCGCAATCCCGCGCGAAAACTCTTCAGTGCCATCTATGGGATCGATGATCAATCGTGCCCGGCCCGTCGTGGATGGAGCTTTCGCACTATCGCCGCCCATTTCTTCGCCCAGAACGTCCATCGCCAATCCGCTCGCGGCAACTTTGGCCCGTGCCATCTCTTCCACGCCGCGGTCGGCCTGCGTCACCGCCGAGCCGTCATCCTTCCTATCGATCCGAATCTCGTCCGCCCGAAAAAACCGCATCGCGATTGCATCCGCCTCGTTCGCAAGGTCTTCCAGCAACGCTCCGTACTCTTCTCGGTATCCCATTCCTTCTCCCGTCGAACAACGTATTCAGGCAGGCAGACTCAGATCGCTCACAGTTCCCAACTTTTAATCTTAAACTTTTAACCTTTAACCTTGAACCTTGAACTCTCGGCTTCCACCGCTCCCCGATTGACACTACTACCTTCCGCCTCTAGCATACAAAGCAATGGCCCCGAGCGCTCAAGCTGACAGTGGCACCGTCCTCGACCGCATCCTGCAAGCGCGCCGTCTTGAGGTGGACCACCGCAAACGCGTCCTTCCGGAAGCGGCTTTGCGGTATGGTGTGAACGCTGCAACGCCGCTTCGCGATTTTCCCGCCGCTCTCACCCGCGATTCCCTGAACATTATCGCAGAGCTGAAGCCCGCTTCACCCTCGAAAGGGATTCTCCGCGACCCATTCGATCCCGTCGAGTTGGCCCAGTCTTTGGAAGCAGCAGGGGCCGCTGTGCTCTCGGTACTTACCGAAGGAGAATTTTTTCGCGGCTCGCTGAAAAATCTGCGCGATGCGCGCAAAGCCGTAAAGCTTCCCGTCTTTCGCAAAGACTTCATCTTCGATACCTGGCAGGTCTGGGAAACGCGCGCGAACGACGCCGACAGCTTCTTGCTAATTGTTGCCGCTCTCGGCGACGAACTTCTACGTGACCTCATCGCTCTGGGCCGTCAGATTGGCATGGAACCCATCGTGGAAGTCCATACAGCCGCTGAGCTCGACCGCGCCCTCGCCGCCGAAGCCCGCATCATCGGAGTCAACAATCGCGACCTGAAGACTCTGAGCCTGCGCGTCGAGACCTCCTTCGAGCTAATCGAGCGTATCCCCGACACGTGCATTGCCGTCAGCGAATCCGGCCTTCGCACTCATGATGATCTCGCCAGACTCCGCGCCGCCGGCTTCGACGCCTTTCTCATCGGCGAAAGCCTGATGCTCTCGCCAGATCCCGCGGCCACTCTGGGAACTTTTCTGGGTCGCGCTGAGCTGCCGGTTTAGCCACGTCATGATCCTCGTCAAGATTTGCGGCATTACCAATTGGCCGGACGCCAAAGCCGCCTGCGATGCGGGCGCCGACATGCTCGGCTTCAACTTCTACGAAAAAAGCCTTCGCCGCGTTTCCACCGTCGAAGCCGCCACGATGCGCGCCAAGCTTCCTTCGGGTGTACAGGCTGTCGGACTCTTCGTGAACGCCAAGCCTGCGGAAATCAATTCGCTTCACGCTTTTGTGCGGTTTACTGCCGCCCAGCTTCACGGAGATGAAACTCCCTCCATTGTTTCCGAGGTGACGCGCACCGTTCCCGTCATTAAAGCCTTTCGCGTGGCTGCGGATTTTCCGCTATCAACTCTGGACAAATATCACGACGCTTTTGCTTTCCTGCTCGATGGCTCGCGTGCGGGCCAATTTGGCGGCACGGGGTCCGGCGCCGATTGGAATGTCGCCCGGCGCGCGGTCGCCGCTCACCGTATTATGTTGGCTGGTGGCCTCACGCCAGAAAATGTGGGCGCCGCGATTCGTTCCGTGCGACCGTATGCGGTGGATGTCGCCAGCGGTGTCGAATCCAAGCCCGGCAAGAAAGATCACGCGCGCATGAAAGAGTTCATCGACGAAGTCCGCCGCACCGAAGAACTGCTGAACGCGCCACAACCACAGCAATCCGGGACAGTGGGTCAGACAATCTTGTCTGACTCCCTTCCCCCGAAAAAGACACCATGAGCTCTACTTTACAATCAGCGACATTCGCTCCGGGACGTTTCGGCCCCTACGGCGGTCGCTACGTTCCCGAAACTTTGATGGTGCCGCTCTTCGAACTCGAGCGCGCCTACGAGGCCGCGAAAACTGACGCAAAGTTTCAGTCCGAATTCGCTGATCTACTAAAAAATTTCGCCGGCCGACCTACGCCGCTGCAGTTTGCTTCGCGCCTCACTTCGCATCTCGGCGGTGCGCGTATTTATCTCAAGCGCGAAGACTTGCTCCACACCGGCGCGCACAAAATCAATAACGCCATCGGGCAGGGCTTACTCGCCGTACGAATGGGCAAGCCGCGCATCATCGCGGAAACTGGTGCTGGGCAGCACGGCGTCGCCTCCGCCACAGTCGCCGCGCATCTCGGCCTCGAATGCGTCGTTTACATGGGCACGGAAGACATGGCGCGTCAGGCCCTCAACGTTTCGCGCATGCGCATGCTAGGCGCGCAAGTGATCGGCGTCGATTCCGGCAGCCGCACGTTGAAAGATGCCATCAACGAAGCCATGCGCGATTGGGTCACCAACGTGCGCAACACCCACTATCTTCTCGGTTCCGTTCTCGGCGCGCATCCGTACCCGACAATGGTCCGCGATTTTCAGTCCGTCATCGGCCGCGAAGCCCGCGAACAAATTCTCGCCGCCGAAAAGCGCCTCCCCACGCATCTTTTCGCGTGCGTCGGCGGCGGTTCCAACGCCATCGGCCTCTTCCACCAATTCTTGCGCGATCCCTCTGTCAAAATGGTTGGCATCGAAGCTGGCGGCCGCGGCGGCCAACTCGGCGAACACGCCGCGCGCTTGGCCGCTCATCAAGGCTTCACCGGCGCCCGCCCTGGCGTCCTGCAAGGCACCTTCACGTACATCTTGCAAACCGAAGACGGCCAGATCGCCACCACCCATTCCATCTCCGCTGGCCTCGACTATCCCGCCATCGGTCCCGAACATGCCTGGCTCGCCGACGAAGGCCGTGCCGAATACGCCGCCGTCTCCGATCAATCCGCGCTCGAAGCTGCGCGTCTCCTCTCGCGCACCGAAGGCATCATCCCCGCGCTAGAATCCGCCCACGCCATCGCCGGCCTAATCGAGCGCCTGCCGCGCTTCTCCGCCGACGACCTAGTTATCCTCAACCTCTCCGGCCGGGGCGACAAAGACATGGACACCTATTCCCGTCTTCTTGGTACGAAATGAGGAAGATTCCTTATCTTTGTAGGGGCACGGCACGCCGTGCCCGCTCTTATCGGCGCGTCTTCCACTGCCTGCATTCCCGACTTTCCCCTTATTTCTGCTAATCTTTCTGCGATTCCCAATGACCGCTGCGCCCGCCAACTCGACCCGCATCTCCAAACGCTTCGCCGCCCTCCGCGAATCCGGCGAACTGGGCATCATCGCTTACATCACCGCGGGCGATCCGTCTCTCGACGCCACGCACAAATTCGTCCTCGCACTCGCCGAGGCTGGCGCCGACGTCATCGAACTCGGCATTCCCTTTAGCGATCCCCTCGCCGACGGCCCCACGATTCAACGCGCCTCCGAACGCGCCCTCAAACACCACACGACGCTCTCCCAAGTCATCAATTTAGTCCGCGAAATCCGCAAATCCAGCGAAGTGCCCATCGTCCTCTTCGGCTATTTCAATCCCGTCCTGCAAATGGGTTTGGAAAAATTCGCAAGCGCTGCCGCAAGCGCCGGCGCCGACGGTGTTCTCATCACCGATCTCACTCCGGAAGAATCTGACAACTATCGCCAAATTTTAGCCGCGCATCAGCTCGACACGATTTTTCTCGGCGCTCCCACCTCGACCGACGAGCGCCTCGCCAAAATCGCCGCCGTATCCTCCGGCTTTCTCTATCTAATCTCTCGTACCGGTGTTACGGGTGCGAAGGACGCGCTTCCCGATGATCTCCCGGCTCTTTTGCGCCGAGCCCGCAAGGCCACGCAACTTCCCATCGCGGTAGGCTTCGGCATCTCGCTCCCCGGCCACGTCTCCGTTCTCGGCGGTCTAGCGGATGCCGCGGTAGTCGGCTCCGCGCTAGTCTCCGAAATCGAAAACGCCACCGCCGCAAATCCCACTGACGCCAACATCGACGCAGCGGCCGCGGCCCTCGCCACCCGCATCCGCTCGCTCAAAGAAGCCGCGCGCCACGGCCTCTCCCGCCGCGAGGTCGCCCCATGAACCTCTCCGACTGGCGGCGCCGCATCGACGAAATCGACAAGAAGCTCGTCGAACTCCTGAACGAGCGCTCGCACTGCGCCCTCGAAATCGGCAAACTAAAACAAGCGGCCAATATCCCGCTCTATCAACCGGACCGCGAAAACGAAGTCCTGGCCAACGCCGAACGCACCAATCCCGGCCCGCTAACGGACGCCGCGATCCGCCGCCTCTTCGAGCGCATCATTGACGAAGCCCGCGCCGCCGAACGCAACGCCATGCACCAAGACGGCGCGAAGGAGAAACGCCCGAAAGAAGGGAATTAACACCAGGCTCGCGAAGTTATATCCGTTGCCGGTATTTTTTGTAGGGGCCGGGCTTCAGCCCGGCATCTTGGCTGTATAGAATTCGCCGCAATCGAAAGGGAATCAGGACTAACCATGGTCATCGTAATGCAAGAAGGCGCCAGCGACGCCGAAATCCAGCACGTCATCGACCGCCTGGTCGCTTCAGGCTTCAACGTTCATCGCTCGACGGGCGAATCGCACACCGTCCTTGGCGCCGTCGGCGTCCATCGCGATTTCGATCATCGCGATTTCGAGCTGCTCGAAGGCGTGCGCGAAGTCATGCGCATCACGCAGCCCTTCAAGCTAGCCAGCCGCCAGTTCAAGCCCGAAGGCACCATCGTCGATCTGGGCAGAGGCGTAAAAATCGGTGGCAATGAAGTAGTCGTCGCGGCCGGTCCTTGCTCCGTCGAATCCCGCGAACAAATTCTTTCCATCGCGGAAAGCGTCGCCAAAGCCGGCGCAAAAATTCTACGCGCGGGCGCATTTAAGCCGCGCAGTTCGCCTTACGCTTTTCAGGGCATGGGCATACCTGGCCTCAAGCTCATGCGCGAAGCCGCCGACAAATTCGGACTCTTTACGGTCAGCGAAGTAATGGACGCTTCGCAAATCGAAATGATGTCTGAGTACGTTGACATTTTCCAGGTAGGCGCGCGCAACATGCAAAACTACTTTCTCCTCCGCGCCCTCGGCGAAATCCGCAAACCCGTCCTTCTCAAGCGCGGCCTCTCCGCCACGATGGAAGAGCTTCTCCTCAGCGCCGAGTACATTCTCGCGGGCGGCAACTACAACGTCATCCTCTGCGAACGCGGCATTCGCACGTTCGAAACGTACACGCGCAACACGCTCGACATTGCCGCCATCCCGGTCATTAAAAAACTTTCGCACCTCCCTATGCTCGCCGATCCCTCTCACGGCACCGGACGCCGCGACAAAGTCCCACCCATGGCTCGCGCCGCCGTCGCCGCAGGCGCCGATGGTTTGCTCATCGAAGTCCACAACGACCCCGATCACGCCCTCTCCGACGGCGCGCAATCGCTCCACCCCGATAGCTTCACCCAGCTCATGGCCGAGCTTCGCATAATCGCCCCAGCGATTGGCCGCCGCATGGCCTGATTCATGCCGATCCTCAACGCACAAACCGTACCCGCTGCCCTCGCAGCACAAGCCGCAGCCCAACCATTGTCATTCCGAGCGAAGCGAGAACTCTTCTCCATAGCGCGTTTTTTGCGCGATGAAATCTGCTTTTCGACCTCTGCGCCGCCTCTGCGCACTCAGCGTCTCTGCGTTATCTTTCCTCTTTCCTCTCTCTTAGTTTTAACTTTCAACTTTCAACTGTCGACTGTCGACTTCCTATGACTCCCCACCTCATCAACCGCGTCACCATCCTTGGCACCGGCCTGATCGGTGGCTCCTTCGCGCTAGCCCTACGCAAATCCACAACCGATATTCACATCACAGGCTGGGATCGCCCGGACGTCGTCGCCGATGCGCAATCTCGCGGCGCCATCGACGCATCTTTCTCCGGCGAACTGGCTCCCGCCCTAGAAAACGCCGACCTCCTTTACATCGCGCTACCCATCGGCACCACGCTCGATCTCCTCCCTGAAATCGCGCGCTTGGCCGCACCCAACGCTCTAGTCACCGATGCCTGCAGCACCAAAGTCCGCATCACCGAAGACGCCGCCGACCTTTTTCCTGAAGACTCAACAAGCCTCTTCCTGGGCGGCCATCCCATGGCGGGCAGGGAACTGTCTGGCATCGCTCACGCCGACGCCGACCTCTTCCGCAACAACACCTACGCCCTGATCCACTCCTCCGCTGTAGGGGCCGGGCTTGTTCATCCCGCAGGGACCCCGCCCTCCGATGCCTCTCCCGTCACGCCCACGCCAAATCTCGATCCTCGCATCTCCGCCTTCGTAAAAATCCTCGAAAAAATCGGCGCTCGCCCCCTCTGGCTAGGCGCCCAACAACACGACTACGCCGTAGGCCTAGCCTCTCATCTTCCGCAGCTAGCCGCGGTCGCCCTCGGCTCTTTCCTCTACGATCATCTCGACGAAAACGGTCTGCCCATCACGCTAGCCGGCCCCGGCCTCCGCGACTCTCTCCGACTGGCCGGCAGCCCCTACTCCACCTGGCGCGACATCGTCCTGACCAACAAAGAAGTCCTCTCCGCCGCCCTCGATCTCTTCGCCCGCCGCATCGACGATCTCCGCGAACGCCTCGCCTCCCGCGACTTAGAAGCCGACTTCGACGCCGCCAACGAACTCTACAAGCTCCTCCGCTCCTTGTAGGGGCCGCATTGCGAGGCGGTCCGCTTCATTCACAGAAAGTCTCCATTGACAACTATTTCGGAATCCGATATATCGGAAACAGAATGATGCGCGACAACGATAAGAAAACAACGCCCCTCTCGCCCGCGCTGTTCCATATCCTCATGGCCATTGCTGGACACGACCTCCATGGCTACGCCATCATGCAGGAAATTTCTCGACAGACCGAAGGCGAGTACACTCTCGGACCAGGCACGCTCTACGACAACCTGCAAAAGGCCATCCGCCGCCGCTGGGTTGTGGATCTCGGTCACCGCGCGGGTGATGACGATCCCCGCCGCCGCTACTACCGCCTCACATTGCTCGGAACATCCGTTCTCTCCGCGGAAGTCAGTCGCCTCGAAAACATGATACGTGACGCAAAGGTCCGCCTCCGAATTCCCAAACCGGGGAGGGCTTGATGCTCCGTACCCTGTTCCAATTGCTGGTCGGTCTTCACCCTCGTGCATTCCGAAGACGATTCGCGCCAGAAATGCTCTCAATCTTCGATCATGCAACTGGAAAGCGCATCGCTCTCTCGCTCGTGGCGGATGCGTTTATTTCTCTGTTGAGGCAGTGGGTGTTGCGTCCCGGCTACTGGAGTGAGCCGAACCCTGCCGAAGAGCCTCAAATGGCATCGGCTGGCGCGCGTTCTTTCTACATTTTCGCAAATTATAGACCGAGTGGCATGGCGCTCCTGCACGGGGCCACCCTTTCTCTTGCCGCCTTTATTACAATTACTCTCGCCTTCATCCATACGAGCGGTTCCAAAGTGCAGCCCTGGCTTCCGAGGATCGAAGCTGAAAAGAGCGAGATCCCTCCCGCCGAGCAAAAAGTTTTCAAGAGCTCGCCACCTCTTGAGTTTTGTGAAGGCACGTACGTCTCAGATACTCCCGACTCACCTAAGGTGGATGTGACGGTTGAAGAGAACCAGCTTTTTCTGAGCTTGCCTGGAAAGACTAGAACTGCCCTCGCTCCCTGTTCAGGTTCCGCCTTTAGATACGGTGGCTCTTCCAGTTGTCAAATTACGTTCTCAAACTTCGATCGAGGCAGGTTCCGGAAACTTGAAATTAATCAGGGGGTCCGTCATTTCACTGCCACTCGCTTGCAGAAGTGATGGGAGGTGGTTCAGCAACAGAGGATCGAGAGCTACCCTCTTTCACTGGACTCTGGTTCTACCTACCACGCCCCTTCCTTCCGCCCCACCCACCAAACAATTCCCACGCCGAGAGTTTGCTGTTCCTTGCTCAACACGCCCGTCTTATCCGTAAAAAACGAAGGCTGGTTCGAAAAGTCCCGTCGCCACTCATACCGCATCAAAAATCCACCGGAAAGTTTGTAATCGAAACTCACGGTAGTTTCCTTCAAAGCCTGCGTGATCCCGCTGAAAAGCCCGCCGCGATCCGACAGATACTCCACTCGTCCTGCCAAGGAAAACTTTGGCGAGAATTGATATTTCGCATAGCCCGCTCCTCCAATGACGTGCGAAGGCGAAGACGACTGCCCCAGGGCTGTATTCGTATTCTGCCATTCGCGCTCGATCACGTAATCGCCCTCCAGCGCAAACGTCAGCTTCGGCTTGGCTTGCCAATTCACGTAGCTGTCAAAAATGTGCAGCTTCCCATTAGGCGCAGGCGTAATCCCCTGAAACGTCAGCCCCGGCTGCACAGGTATCGGCCCGCTCGATGACACCACAACGCGGTCGGGATGTTCCTGCCCAATGTAGTAATTCACATTCCAGGTGATGTTTTTATTCGGCGTGGCTGTGAACCCGAACAACTCGTCCTTATACCCGTTGGTGGCTTCCGCCTGGTTCGTGCCATTCACCAGCCAATAGTTCAACGTCAGCTTATCGTTGACCTTGTACGCGGCCCGCAATCCCATGTGATAAAACGGCAGATAATCGAACCAGTAAGACCGCGAATAATTCATCTGGTCCTTGGTGTAGTTTCCTTCGATTCCGATCGAGCTTCCAAACTTGCCGACGTCCACCGTCAGACCGTTGCCGATCGGCAACACATACGTTCCATAAGCCTGAAAAATGTTTTGATAGATCGCCGGCCTCGGTTCGTTAGCTGGATTGCCTTGCAAAGTGTCGGTAGCTTGGCCGTATTGCAAATCCAGGCGGAGCCCAAACGGCCGCCCCGCGTCGACATCGGGCGCACGCTCGAAGACCAAGTCCGCCTGATTCAAACTGATGTTGTTGCTCAGAACGTCGTACGCCCTCAGCGCGTTCACGCGCCCAACAGGATCGTTGAAGTTGTACTCGTAATATTCATCTACGGCAAAATTCAGCGTAGCGCCGTGCAGGTAGTCAAGGATTCCTCGATCGGCGGCGTCTATCTGATCTTTGGGTGCTCCCAGAACAGCGCTCTGCGGAGGGGCTGCAGCTGTCGAAGGCGTTGCTGCCTCCGAGCTGGTGGAGGACGCGGCTGCCGATGTTGATGTCGCTGCAAATGTGCTAGCGCCTGGCACAGAGCCGGCAACGAACGCATTACTGGTGATTCCTGCGGTCGAGGAGGGCTGCCGCTGTTTCAGCTCGCTCTCTAATTCCGTCACGCGCGTCAACAAACTCTGCACGACTTCGCGGAGTTGTTTCACCTCCTCCGCCGATGCAGGTGCCGCACTGTTCGCCTGACCGCGAGTCGCTGGGCACCATGCCAGCAGCACGAGGCACGCCCCCGTCGCACACCGCAGCCATACGTTGCGAATCGAGATGTGCGAGACCGTAGCGTTACAAATAACCGGCTGGCCGCCGTGTGAGCGTTGGTTGATCATGAGGAGGCTTCTTTCCCGGCTGGCAAAGAACAACTCCAACCGCGTTGTTGCCTCCGGGTTTTAACACGAATCGCCTCAGTTTTTTGTTAAAGCCAGACTCGTCCTTGGACGCAGAAAAATCCTCGGTAACTTTTCAACATCGGCCCGCGTAACCATCTTCAAGCCAGCACTCTTCAATCCATGCTGCCGCCCAGATGGAGCGTAGCCATGTCCGAGCTGCACAGCACCTGCCAAGGCCCTTTAACAAATCTCCGCGCTGCACAACTTGCAACCAACACTTTCCCCTGGTGGCTGCAAACGATCGTGCTCGTCGGCGCTCTTCTCATGGCCGCAGGCGCGCTTATCGCGCTGCTAAATCCCGCAATGCTCGTCTCTCCCCACGACGAAATCAACGCAGCCGTTCACATCTATGCCGGCTACCTTTTCTCGCGCAACGCCGCTCTAGCCATTTTGCTGGTAACTTCCATGCTCTTCCGGTCCAAAGGCACTCTAAACACACTGATCTTGCTGACAGCTTTCATTCAATTGTTGGACGCTGCCGTGGATTGCATGGAAGGCCGATGGGTCATCGTGCCAGGAGTTGTTGTCTTTGGTCTGCTGTTTTTGATGGCGTCTGCACGGCTCAGTGGTCATCCGTTCTGGCGGAAGGAAGCCTGGAGCCAACCGCAATAGCTAGGCGTACAGCGCAGCGTCTGCGCACACTACGGCCGGCGCGCTCTATCCAGATCAATTTTTCTTTTCTATTTCAGGTCGACTTTCGCATTCAGCGGTAGTTCCTGCGACGATCCGCCCACCATAAACGTGTAGCCGCCAGGCACCAATTTCCATCCACCAGCAGCGTCATCGTAAATCGACAAGTATTTTGCATTCACGCTCACGGTCACGTCCTTGCTCTCACCCGCCTTCAACCACACTTTGCTCCAGCCCACCAACCGCTTCGGCGGTTCGTCCGCGCTGGCCGGCAACGCTGCATACACTTCCGCAATTTCCGCCCCGTCACGCTTTCCTGTGTTCTTCACAGTAAAACTCACGGTCGTCTCTTTTCCCGCCGTAACTTTCAACCCGGAATAAGCAAACGTTGTATACGAAAGCCCATGTCCGAACGGAAAGAGCACCGCCTTTTTCTCAGCGTCATACCACTTATAGCCAACCTTCAATCCCTCGTCGTACGTTACGCTGAACGTCGGCTTAGGCTCACCCGTCTTCATCACCGCCTCTTCACCGGTCTGCCCAGGTCCTGGCTGCGTCAATTTCGGGTGCGGCAAATCCGCTTCGCTCTTGGGAAACGTCATCGGTAGTTTCGCGCTCGGATTCACGTCGCCGCTCAAAATGTTTACGATGGCTTCCGCGCCCCTGCTGCCCGCATACCACGCTTCCAACACCGCTCCCACTTTATCGACCCATGGCATCGTCACCGCGGTCCCCGTCTCCAACACCACAATCGTTTTCGGATTCGCCGCGGCCACGGCCTCGATGATTTCGTCTTGCTTCACGGGCAGCGACAGATTCGGCAAGTCCATTCCTTCGCTTTCCCACTGATACGCGAACACGATCGCTACATCCGAATTCTTCGCCAGAGCCGCCGCACTCGTCGGATCAGCGCCTGAATCAAACTGCACTTTCGCCCCCGGGAATTTTGCTTGCAGCACCTTTATGGGTGACGGCGGGAACCAAACTTGCGCCTGCCATCCTGCTGGTGGCCTGCCCGGCGCATCGACCTGCGCGGAACCGCCGCCCGACATCATGCCCTCATTCGCGTGAGGCCCAATCACCACTATCGAGCGCACTCCCGCACTGAGCGGCAACAACCCTTTGTTCTTCAGCAGCACGGCGCTCTGCTCCTCAACCTTTTGCGCTGCCGCTAAATTCCCTTCGATATCCGGCACGCCCTTCTGCATCGGGAAATCCACAATCCCGGTCGCAAACTCGGACCGCAGCACGCGCCTTACGTGCTCGTCAAGCTCTGCCATCGAAACCTTGCCCGCCTCTACCGCCGCCTTCAGCTTCGCCCCAAAAAATTCATCGAGTGGCTCCTCGTTGTCCATTCCTGCTGCCGATGCCTTAATCGTGCTGTGCGTTCCGCCCCAATCCGAAACCACGAATCCCTTGAATCTCCACTCCTTCTTCAAAACATCCGTCAGCAAATACTTGTTCTCGCAACCAAAAACTCCGTTCACCGCGTTGTACGAGCACATCACCGCGCCCGGATCCGCAATCCCCACGCCAATCTCAAACGCCAGTAGATCGCTCTCTCGCATCGCACGCTTGCTGATGATCGAGTCCACTTCATTTCGCCCGGCTTCCTGATCGTTCACCGCGTAGTGCTTGATGTCGCCAATCACGTGCTGCGCCTGCTCGCACTTCATCAAATTTCCCACCAGCGTTCCCGCCAGGATAGGATCCTCGCCCAAATATTCAAACGTTCTGCCGTTTCTCGGCTCGCGCGTGATGTTCACTCCGCCGCCCAGCGTCATGTTGTATCCCTGAGCGCGCAGATCCTTGCCGATCACTGTCCCGAACGCGCACGCCGCCTCAGGGTCCCAACTTGCCGCCGCTCCGAGGTTGGAAGGCATTGCCGTCGAATACCGTCCATTATCTGCGCTGTTCCTCACTCCGTAAGCCGCATCGCTCATTTGAATAAACGGAATACCCAATCGCGGTACTCCCAGCACAAATCCCGCGCCGCCGTTTCCAAGCTCGGGCTCGGGGTGCTGGACTTCCCGCGGCCAGCCGGGCATCCCCATTCCGTGCAACAAATCGATCTTCTCGTCGAGAGTCAGTTCCTTCAAAACCATGGCCGCGCGCTCATCGGGCGAAAGGCTGGCGTTCATCCACGGATGGTTCCGATCTTCCTTTACGTGCTGCCCAGGCATTCGGTGCTGGGCAAATACAGTTGTAGCCAGCCCCAGAATCGCCAGCACGCAAGCGGCAAGCACACCAAATCCAATCGTCGCGGAAGCTCTGCTCCGCAAACGCCACAACTCATTCATTTTCATCAGGACCATCCCTCGACCATGAATTAAATCCCACTATAATATCGATATTTCTGATTAAAGCCACAACCAAAGCACTCTCCCCCTACAGGTTCGACACCAGCTCTTTGACATCACCCTGACCTTGCGACCAGTTGACCATGCCTTGCACCTTGCTATAATTCTCTCAAGCAATTTTCCGAGATTTGGAGTGCGGCAGCCTAGCTGCGGCTTTTTCATTTTACGGCCAGCGCTAAGGCCTTTCGGATGGGCATTTGCGCCGGTATCCGCTAATGTTGATTTTGATCGACTTACCAAGCCTAAGTTCTTTAGAATGCGCACTTCCAAAAATGTGCCCGTAACGTTTTTAGAATGAGCAGTTTCAAAAGAAAGAACTTAAAACCCTTCAAAATGCGCAGTTACGAAAAAACCGGGGTGGAGGGGGTCTTATTGTTAACTAGCGCCCCCACCCCGCAGCAACTCTTCCTGTTCTCAGCCCGCTACTTCCTTGCGTCTTAACTTCCATCTTGCAGTACACTGCCAACTTCGCCCAGGAGCACTCTTGGAAAGGCGCATCGCCGGTGGCACAGGCTTCAGCCCGTGCGATTTTCCAAGACGCCAATAGACCTTTGCCATGGATAAACGGATCTCCAGCGCCGACGCCGCTATCACCAATCTTACCGATGGCGCGACCATCCTGATGGGCGGCTTCGGCCTCTGCGGCATTCCGGAAAACCTGATCGCCGCCGTCCGCCGCAACGGCACAAAAAATCTCACCATTGTCAGCAACAACGCCGGCATCGACGATTTCGGCATCGGCGTCCTCCTGCAAAATCGCCAAGTCAAAAAAATGGTCTCCACGTACGTCGGCGAAAACAAACTCTTCGAGCAGTTGGTCCTAAGCGGTGAGCTTCAGGTCGAATTGAATCCGCAAGGCACTCTGGCTGAGCGCCTCCGTGCCGGCGGAGCAGGCATCCCTGCGTTCTACACACCCACGGGTGTCGGCACTATGGTCGCCGAAGGAAAGGAAACCCGCGATTTCGACGGCCGCCAATTCGTTCTCGAGCGCGCCATCCGCGGCAACTTCGCCTTCATCAAAGCCTGGAAAGGCGACCGCTGGGGCAATCTCATCTATCGCAAAACCGCGCGCAACTTCAATCCCATGATGGCCACCGCCGCCGATTACGTCATCGCCGAAGTTGAACAATTTGTCGAACTCGGTGAACTCGATCCGGACAATGTGCATACGCCGGGGATTTATGTGAACGCCATCCTCCAAGGCCCAGCCTACGAAAAACGCATCGAGCGCCGCACGACGAGAAAGCTGTGAAAACTTCTTATGACACTTGAAAACCATGACCGCCCGCGCAAACGGCGCGGCTCCGCCATCGGACACGCGCTTGCGGTGTTGAGTCTCCTCTGCTGCCTTTCTTTCTGGCTGGTCATGGCCTACTACCGATGGAAGGGTATTCTCATCAAAGACCTAGTGGGATCGCCTTGGTTTTTGATCATGTGTACTTCACTGGTCTCTGCTCTTCTTGCGGCTCGCTTACGCTCAAGACTGTGCTGGATCGCTATTCCGGTTTCCATATTCATGATGATCGTCACGATGTAGGGCAGGTGGGCTTGTGATAACCGAAGAACAAAAACGCGAACGCATAGCACGGCGGATTGCGCTCGAACTGCGCGACGGCTACTACGTCAATCTCGGCATCGGGATGCCGACGGCGATTGCTAACTACGTCCCACAGGGCATGGACGTCATCCTCCAATCAGAAAATGGAATGCTTGGCGTCGGCCCATATCCAACAGAATCCGAAGTCGACCCTGACCTCATAAATGCCGGCAAAGAAACTGTCACCGAATTACCGGGCACGTCGTATTTTTCTTCCGCTGATTCTTTCGCCATGATTCGCGGCGGCCACGTCGATCTAACGGTCCTCGGCGCGCTCCAAGTCGACGAAAAGGGAACTCTCGCCAATTGGGCCATTCCAGGCAAGATGCTCAAGGGCATGGGCGGCGCGATGGATTTAGTTGCCGGCGCCAAGCGCGTCTTTATCGCTATGGAGCATGCAACGCGCGACAACAAACCCAAAATCCTGAAGAAATGCACGCTTCCGCTCACGGGCGTCGAAGTCGTCGATCACATTGTCACCGAACTTGCCTTCATCGACGTCACGCCCGAAGGCCTGGTCCTCCGCGAGCTCGCCCCAGATGCCACACTCGAGCAAGTCCAATCCCTGACGGAACCGAAGTTGTGGATTCCTGCAGCCGGCCCCAAGCCAATGCCGGTCTGAGCAGAGGCACTCCATTCTCCGTGCCCTCAGTGTTCTCTGCGAACTCTGTGTAAATGTTTTTTCTTAAGTAGACGAAGGACCGCTGAGGTGCCGCGCCGTGCTGAACGAATAGTGAAGCGCGGAAAAAATACTGAAAAAAGTCACGCCATAAACGAGCAGGTGAATGATCTTCGTAAGATGGAAATCCGGATAAGCCGCCGAGAAAACGATGGTGAATACCAGGATGATCTGAAAGGCCGTAGTCAGCTTGCCAAAAATACTGGGCGGAAATGGACGATAACCCGAGATAAGCAGAATCACTACGGCCACCACAAGAATCAAAATGTCGCGGCTAAAAACGATAATAGTAAGCCACCAAGCGATCTGTTTCTTGAACGCCAAAATAATGAACGAAGACGAAAGCAGCAGCTTATCGGCGATAGGATCGAGATAAGCGCCAAGAGACGAGCGTTGATTCAGGCTGCGCGCGAGCAAGCCGTCGATTCCGTCCGAAAGCCCCGCCACAACAAGCACCAGCAAAGCCCATTTATATTTCTCATAGGAAATAAGAATAAGAAAGAACGGCAGGAAGCCGAGCCGCAGCAAAGTGATTTGATTGGGAACCGTCCAGATGCGGCCTTTCATTGCAATTCAGGATAGCGCAGTTCAGGCGGGCATGGTGGCAGGAAATGTGTCACGCGGAGTACGCCCTGCAAATTGTGTTACGCGAATTGCGAAAGATATTCCGTAAGCGAGCGCCCGATTTTGCGCGCGAAAAGCTCATTCATCGAAGGGATGGACCCGCTCGGCTCATCCAGAGACACGCGTTCGACGCGGTTCATCGGAAAGAAAATCGTCGGAAAACCGATGCGCTCGCCGTCAGGCTCGTTGATCTGGCGGATAAAGTGGTCGAACGAATTCAGATCGATCCCCCGAAGCGTCACGCCAGAAGGATTAATATCCAGGAGCTCGCCCCAAACCTTCTCTTTGGGCGTGTGCAAACTCACAACGACAATGGAATGCGGATCCATCAGTTGGGTGCAATCTCTGTTCTCTTACAGAGTACAGGAATTGCCTCCTGACGGGGGACGAGTTGCCGAAACAGCCGATACGCACCGGCCTACTTCCAGCGAAGAACCCTGCTGCGAAAACGGCGTAGGATCGCGATAGTGAACTATCATCAATACAAAACTCGCGACAACCACGAGCCCCGCTAGCCATCCTAAAACGTAGGCTCTTCGGCGTTCATTTGCATTGTTGGGCTGCCGATCTGCAAAAAATTTGCCCAATACAAATCCGGCCGCCAAACCGCCGCCATGCGCCCAATTGTCCATAGCCATGAAACCAGAAAACCCCAGGACAAACAGAATCACTACCGAGCTAATCAGCCGCGAACGTAAATCGCGCATGTACGAGCCACCCCGCTTCGAGGTGACCGCGAGCATCACCCCCACAAGCCCTAACAAAGCACCGCTCGCGCCCAACGAGAAGTGCCCAGTGAACGCGCTCACGAGGAATCCAAACGCCCCCGTGAACACATAGATAAACAAATACCGAGCCGAGCCATAGAGTTCCTCGATCGCCGGACCAAATTGCATCAGCGCCATCATATTGAACCCGATGTGAATCAGCCCGCCGTGGAGAAACATCGCAGTGACCAATCTCCACCATTCGTTCAAAAAGAAAATCGGTGGACCGTAGCTTGCACCGAGGCGATATTGGGGCTCTCCGGATAGGCCATACAAAATGGTGAGGCCTCCTCCCTTGCCGACGGCTGCGAACGCAAGCCAACTGACACCCAGCATCAGGAAGTTCATAATCAAAAGAATGGAGGTTACCGGTGCGTCATGCTCGCCGAAGACGCCGGAGAATTTCTTGCTCAACGCCGCGAGAGAAAAACGCAAGTTAGTGCCGCAGACATGGCACTTCGTGGCGCTGATGCCGACGAGCGAGCCGCATGCCGGGCAAATCTGCGGCCGGGGCTGCTGCTCCCCTCCACCGCCAAAAAGCCCCCGCAGCATGCTCTTCCATCGCTCCAAACGCTGCTGCCACACATAAGAAAGCGCCAATTCTCCTCCTTGCGAGCCGCGCACCGCATTCCTATAATACAGAATTCACAGCTTTTTACCGTGAACCAGGAGCCGAGGGCATAACAATGGACAAATTTGAAGAATTCGGCCGTCGCATCGACGAAGAACTTACCCGCCTCCGCACCTACATCGACAAGGAAGTAGCGCCCGAAACGGAAAAGCGCACCGCCACGTTTCTGCGCGAAGTGTCAGAAAAATTCACGCAATTCGCCACCAAGCTCGAATCACGCACCGCGGCCCGCGCCGAACGCGATGCACAGAAGCCGCCATCGCAAACATGATGCGAGCCAACTTGTGAACTGCTCGCGTGCCACGCGCTGCCGTCCCACCTTTTTCTTTTCGCTGAACTTTCTGCAGAACCTCGCTTGGGCCTTCTTGTTTCTCTCTCTTGCCGGATGCGGTTCGCGCCGCGTGAGTGCTCCGTCGCAGCCGTCGACCGCATCGCCGGACACCATCGAATCCACCAAACGCGCGACCGATGCCGGACCAACGCCGACACCTGCGACGCCTCCAGCTACGCCTTCACCTAAACGCAGTAAAGCACCGCAGACCCCTGCACCAGCGGGTTACGTCGAAGAAGGCAACGCCTCCTGGTACGGAGTGCCTTTCAACGGGCGGCGCGCCTCGAATGGCGAAATCTACGACATGTACAAATTGACGGCGGCGCATCGCACGCTGCCGTTTGAAACGATGGTGCGCGTGACGAATCTCAACAATGGAAAATCCACGACCGTGCGCATCACCGATCGCGGACCATTTGTTGATAATCGCATCATTGATCTTTCGCTCGCCGCGGCCCGTGAAATTGATTCCGTCGGCCCCGGAGTCGTCCACGTGCGCGTGGAAGTTCTCACGCAAGGGATCGATCCCACCGGCGGATTTTTTACGGTGCAGATCGGTGCGTTCAAAGACCAAGGCAACGCGCAACGGTTGCGCGACCGCTTGAATCTCTCGTATTCTCCGATTTTCATTCAACAGTATGATTCGCCTGACGGTACTTTCTACCGCGTGCGCGTCGGCAAAGTCTCCGGCGAAGATGCCGCGCGACAATTTGGCGAACAGCTACGCAGCCGCGAGGGAGTTACGCCGATTGTGGTCCGTCTCGATGAAGCCTCGCCCGCAGGAGGGAATTGATGATCGCTGATTGCCTGTTCTGTAAAATCGTCGCGAAACAAATTCCGTCAAAAATTGTCTTCGAAGATCCGGACATCTTTGCGTTCGAGGACATCAGCCCGCAAGCCCCCACGCACATCTTGCTCGTCCCACGAAAACATTTTGTTTCGCTCGACGACGCGACACCAGAAGATCAAGCCGTAATCGGCAAGCTGCATCTGGTCGCTGCGAAACTTGCCCGCGAGCGCAATCTGCTCGACGGCTATCGCACGGTCTTCAACAACGGCACCGGCGCCGGCCAGTCCGTTTTTCATCTTCATCTGCACTTGCTAGGCGGCCGTCAGTTCCGCTGGCCGCCGGGGTAATCGCGAACTGGAAGAGCCAGGGCGTACAGCGTCGAATCTCGAATCCACGCCTGAATCTGTTCAACGGTAGGAGCACAGGCTGAAGCCTGTTCTACCAAAGGCTCATTCGTAACGAAGGGCAACGAGCGGGTCCACTTTCGTCGCGCGACGAGCGGGGACCCAGCACGCGAATAGCGCGACGGCGGAGATCACAGCTACAGCCGTGGTGTAAGTAACTGGGTCTGATCCACTCACGCCGATCAACAGCTTGGCCATTGCGAGAGTGAGGGCCCATGCGGAGGCTACGCCAAGAATAACTCCCGCGCTTATCAGCGAGAGGCCCGAGCCAAGTGCGAGTTTCAGAATGTCGTTGCGGTCGGCACCGAGAGCCACGACATTCTGAAACT
>Ga0210394_10000147_pt1 | contig 167801 bp, 136 predicted proteins | sample IncBWC12MmetaG_FD_160121 | JGI IMG/M metagenome (GOLD analysis project Ga0210394, IMG submission 160121) | Forest soil microbial communities from Barre Woods Harvard Forest LTER site, Petersham, Massachusetts, United States - Inc-BW-C-12-M | ecosystem: Environmental > Terrestrial > Soil >... | reverse complement strand
TCGACCCCGCACATCTGGACTACCAACTGGAATTCAACACTCGCCAGCGCTCCGATCATTTACCCCCATCGTTGCGCTACCAATACGCCCCCATCCACTGAAAGTCATCCAACACGCAGGGTGCCCCCACCCTCGATTTTTAGGGTGAGTCTTTCTGTTGACCTTCGTCTTTGAAGTTGAAGTGAAAATCGAGGCACAGACAACTCGCCCCTAAGGGCAGGGAATTAGCAACAAGCCTTCCGTCAATCTGTGTCCAGAAGTTGCCTCCTCTTCCTGGTTCACGGATGCCCTCAAAATTCGCCTTCGGAGTAAGAAAATAATCGGCTGCTAACCATTAAACAAAAAAACCGTGATACAAAAAAACCGGTCATTCCGAGCGGAGCAGACCGGCTTTTTCCTTCTGCTTCGCTCCTGCGAAGCAGCCGGTCTGCGGAGTCGAGGAATCTCTCTTCGGTTGTTTCTCGCGCCCCAACAAAAACCAATTTAAACGCGAATCACTCCAGCGAAACATCCACCCACGCACGCTTCTTCGCGCTCTTAGCAATCGCTTCGCAAAGCGTCAATTCCTGATGCCCCGTCAAAAAATTCGGAAACTTCTGCGGGGCTTCAAAATCCCCCGCATCCACATACTCATAAAACTCCCGAAACAATTGCACAAACGTATCGGGATACCCTTCCGCATGCCCCCCCGGATACACCGCATACCCCCGCGCTTCAGGACTCAGCAGCGCAGGATCTTTGCACAACAATCCATTCGCTTCATCCCGTCGTCCGATCCACAATTCATTTGGCGATTCCGAATTCCACGCGAGCGAGCCTTCGGTCCCGTCAATTTCAAACCACAGCCTCGCCTTGCGCCCCGCGCTGACTTGCGAAACGGTCATCACCCCTCGCATGTCATTCGCGAAGTGCAGCAACACCGACGCATAGTCATCCGTGGTAATCGGCACTTCATCAAATTCATCGCTAGACCGCGCTTTGAAAGTCTCCACTCGCCCGCGCGGCCGCTGCCGAATTGGCACAATCGTTCCCAGGTCTGCGCAAACTTCATCCACTTTTGCTCCCGCGATCCACATAACTAAATCCAGCCAGTGCGTGCCAATGTCCGACACCGCGCGCAATTCGCCGCCTAGCTTCGGTTCCAGCCGCCAGTTCCAATCACTCGCATGCAGCAGCCAGTCCTGCAAAAAACTCCCATGCACCAGGCGCGGAGTCCCAATCGTGCCACTCGCAACCAACGCTTTGGCCTCCTGGCATAGCGGGTAGTAGCGTAAATTGTAAGCCACTCCTCCCGCGCGTTTGCACTCTCTGGCAAGCTTGACCAGTATTTCGGATTCCGCCGTATCCGTAGCCAACGGCTTTTCGCACAGCACGTGCTTGCCCGCGCGCATCAACACGTTGGACTGTTCGAAATGCAAATAATTTGGCGTGCACACGTGCGCCACGCTCGCCGTTTTGTCCGCCGCCGCCTCCTCGACCGAAGCGTAAGCCCGCGGCAGCCCTAGATCCGCCCGTGCTTCCTCACCACGCTCCGCCGAACTTCCTACCACCCCGCGCACCTCAATGCCCAGCCGACGCAGCGCATCAACATGCGCCTTACCCACAAAACCAGCCCCGATCAATATCGCCGCAGCTTTCATACCGCTCCCGTCTCCAAAATTCAGGCGCCCATTCTAATGCCTCAAGCAAAACAAAAACTGCTCATTGCGCAACGCAGTTCATTCGAACACCTGCACCATTCAAACAAAAATTAATTCAACCAGGCGTCATTCGAACGATGCACCGTTCGAATAAAATTCAACCGTTACGAACCCGTCATTCGAACCGCTGCACCATTCGAATTAAATTCCCCACGCTCATTCGAACGCGCCACTAAATACTTCAAGTCTTCCTTTAAATGTCGGCGCGCCGACATTCTTGTCGACTCTAATTAATTGTTTGAATTATTAGATGGTTAACCATAACGTTTGGGTCAGCGCTCAACGCTTGGGCTGAAATGTTTCGGGTGGGTCCAAATAGCACTGCTTCCAGAATGCTTCCTCCGAAATTTCTCCCTTCGCTAATTGCTGGATGCCCGCAAGCGTCGCGCCCGCGATCCCCCCATCAGCGGAATCAAAAATCACCACTACCCCATCCCCCGCTGTAGCGCCCGCCGTTTCATCCGCATACTTCTGCATCAACGAGCCGGCAAACTTTAATTTCGCGTGCGCGTCAGTCTCCTTGGGATCCTGACTCACCGGTTGCACGGTATAAATCTTCACCGTTTTTCCTTTCAAAGCTTCCCATTCGCCAGGGAAAACACTATTTTCTTCGCGCTCCACTCGGAAAGCCGCCTGCTTTGCCGCAGCTTCCAACTTCGCCGTTTCCTCCAGATGCTCGGCAATCACTTCCGGCAACTCCAGCGCGCTCCGCCGTATGTATCCGCGTGATACACCTGAAATTTGCACGTGAATCCATTCGCCCGCGGCGTCCAGAAATTCAAACTCATCGTTCACCGCTGCCTTGAATAAAACCCGGCTCTCCTCGCCCGCCCGCGCCAGCACCGGCGTTCCCGCTCTCTTCACCGTCACCAGATTCAGCGGATGCGCCTGATTCTTCTTAACCTCCTCAAGTCCTTGCAGCTCTACGTTCAAACTGCGCATGTGCTTTTCTTCCGTTTCACGCTCGATGCGCAGCCGGTTCAGCTCTTCCGTGCCCTCTGGCGCTGCGATTGGATTCCCGCCGCCAGGCGACATATTTATGCCCCCACCCAGATTCAATTTTGGCGTCGGCACCGAAATTCCGGAGGTTGCTAGGGAGCGCGCCGTGCCTGGCGCAGGTTTGTTTCCGAATTTCTCGTCCAACCGGTCAAGCAAATCCAGTTCAAGTCGGCCATTGGAAGACAAAATCTGGTAGCCCGATTTTGCCGGATCTTTGTCGGCATACCACGCGGTTATCTTCGCGCTCACCTGTACAATCGTCCCCGCTGGAACCCCTGGCAAAACTTCAATAGAGAACTGGTAGAACGCTCGCTCGTAGCGCTCCAGCGGCTGTTGCGTGGTACCCACGAACCCATCCACGATCGGCAGCTTTTGCCCCGTGTATGCCTGCAAGTCCTTCAATGCCTGCTCGACTTCTGTTTTTGGTTTTGAAAACGTCCGCGCGTACGGCATCGCCTGTCCGTTCGCGGAGAAAACTGCAAACGCACTGAAAACCAGCGCCACTGCAGAGTTTCGAATTTTAAGTTTTAGAAAATCTTTCGTCACATTCACGGCAAAGGTTCCAGCTGCTCAATCGCAATCCAGCCGCGCTGCCCGTCCGGAGTTTCCACTCCCAACCAGTGCGGGGTGACAATCACGATCACCACTTCCGTATACGCCGGCAAGCTCACCACTTTCGCCGAAGACTGAAACGGTGCTGCCTTCAAATCCGTTCCCGGCGCTTTAACTCGGCGTTCCACCTCGTGTCGCAAATCTTTCAGGCGTTGTTCTATGTCCTTCACCGAGCTTTGCGTCGAAGCCAATAAACTTCTTTCATCCTCGCGTCTGCGAATAATTGTTTGTTTCACTAAATCCGCGCTGTCTCGCCGCCGTTTCATATCTGCCGCCGCTTGCGCGTCAAGCTGGATGGCTTGCAAATGCTCTTGTATGGCCTTGTACTCGCTGGATTCCACCGTGCCATCCGAATCATGCACGGTCCGGTGCGTGTTCTCTACGTAGACCGCGTCGATTCGCACGCGAGTGCGCCCCTCTTGTTCCGGAATGACGATGTATCGCACTGCGATAGTTCCTTGATCCGCGCTTTCCAAAAAATGGCGCGGCGCGATAGCATCTTTGCGAATCTTGTAAAATACCTGCCCAGGGCCTTTCCAGCGCGCGAACAAGGGAGTCGAGGTGACCTCCGTTGCGCCCATGAGCGTACGGTCTTTGTCGAAGATCCACGTACCGTGAATAATCTGATCCTCCAGGACTTCGTTTACCGCTTGCAGCACATCCGCCTTGGCGCCTAGAAACTCACCAGCAAAACCAGGACTCCGAAGTTGTTGAGCTCTCGCGTCAACCGGTCCCGTTAAAACGGCAATCACGATATATAACGCGGTAGGCAAAACAATCGTGGAACTCGAGCCCAAGGGGTTCCTCATTTTTGCTCGTCGAAAATTCCCGTTGATGAAATTATTCAGCGTGTTGCTTAAGGTCATCGCAATTATTGCCATTCTTAAATCTATTTCACTCTCCCGCTGATTATCGACCAATCATCGCCGGCAGATTGGCACCAGCCCGACGAGAATAACACTTTCCCGGAATCGTCAGCGGCCGGGGCGGAGCCGCTACAAGCGCCGCTTCGATTAGAGGTCATAAAGCGATGCTGGGTTTCCGCACGGAATGCTGGACGTCATCATTATTCAAGTTGATCACAATAATTTCGGCCAACGCAGCCTCGAAGATACAAAAATCGATAACTCCACACCAAAAATATCCCAATTCCTGTAAGCAGCCACCACCGCGAGTGTTAGCCGAATTTTTTTCAACCACAAATTTAAAGAAATCACTTGCATTCATTTTTTCGTGGATGTAGGATTCGCGACGGTTCAGGGACTCGGAGTCATGGCGCCTTTTTTTCTACGCAAAAAGGTGCCGGGAATTCCATGGGGCATGCTTCAGGACACTTCTTTGCGGTCGATAATGGCTCTCGGTCTCTCCCGGAGACCAAGTGGACGAGTCTGCGGTCACCTTTTCCCTTCCTTACACTGCGGTTTGAACTTTCCTTTTGCACATCGTTTTGAGTGTTGAAAGAGGAGGCGGTATGTCCTTGCTTTCGAAGGCAGCGGTGAAGGAAAAGTTTTTCGGATTCACTTCCTCGCTCTTGCTCGCTTTTCTAGCGTTTGTTTTTTTCTTCGCGAATGTTCACCCCGCTTCTGCCTTACCGGCCTTCGCAAGAAAATATGGAATGCCATGCTCCTCGTGCCACGAGGCGTGGCCTAAACTCAGCCCGTTTGGGCAGGCCTTCAAAGACAATGGCTACCAAATGGGCAACGATCGTGACGCCCCCATCTTCCAGAACCCCGCCTACTGGCCGGTAACCTTCCGCATCACCCCGGTCTGGCACCGCGAGAGTCAGAACCTGACAAACGTCGATGGTCCTGGTGGACCTTTAACCGCCGAGGGTCAGGTCACTACTCACGGATTCGATTGGAGTGGATTGGATTTTCACACCGCCGGGACGCTCGCAAAGAATTTTTCGTTCTATGTCCTCCCTTCTTCAGATAACACCGCCTCTTTCCATTTCGAGTCCGTCTGGGCGCGTGTTGACAATATTCTGGGGAGCACTTGGTTCAACATCAAAATGGGCAAGTTTGAACTCGATAACTTGCTTTCGGAAAAACGCATTTTGACCATCACCAATGTGGCGGGCGTTTACGCCAATTATCACTTCCAACCACTGGTTTCCCCCGGAAGTCTCGCTGCTCCGGGTGCCGTTACAGAATCATATGGTTTCGGCATTGGCGACAACCAGGTCGGCGTGGAATACATGGGCCACTCCAAGGACGACCGCACCCGCGTTTCGGCCTCGCTTCTCAGTTCGCAGGATGGTCAGCCCGGCTTGCCTAACGGCAGAGGCTATAGCGGTTTCTTTACAGCCAGCCAGGCTTTCCAGCTGGGCAGCTTGGGTGTGCAGCGAGTCGGTGCCTTCGCCTTCATTGGAAATATGCCGACATTCTTTCAGTTCACCCAAGGCGGAGTCGGTGTCCCTGGAACTGGCATTGGCAACAAGAGTTTTTACCGCGACGGCTTAATCGGCATGTGGTATTTCAAGAAGCTTGATGTCACCACCATGTACTTCCACGGTTGGGATAACGCTTTCCTGGGCTCAAACACTCCTTCAAACACTGCACTCCCGACCGACGCCAATGGCGTTACAGCCCGCGCACCAACGTGGAATGGCGCGCTTATCGAGACTCATTACAATCTCAATCCGCAGCTGATTCTGATCAATCGCTATGAAGCGATCCGCATGTCCCGTCAGGTTTTCGCAACGAACCCTGGCAACTTCGGCAACGAGGACGTTTTGACCTTTGGCTGGCGTTACTACCCGTTCATCTCTAGCCGCGCCGGTTTTGCTTTCCACAACGAGTACGCCATCATGCGCCAGCGAGGCGCCTCGCCGATTACTGCCCAAGATCTGACTACCAGCAGCTTGCTCGCCGGATTTGACTTCGACTTCTAAGGGTAAAACGATGAGCCTAATGAAAATCACGAAGTTGGCTGTCGCACTTCTCGCCGTTTGCCCACTCGCAGTTTCCGCGCAGCAGCCGCAATCTGAGCAAGGCTCCGCGCAGCCCGCCACTCAACCGGCTCCGGCACAACAGGCTCCGCCGGCCGAAAAAGCCGCTGTTACGCCGAACCGCAACGCGCCAATGGAATCTCACATTGGAAAATATACCGGGCACTCGGCTGCCGGTAAGCAACTCTATTACCGCTACTGTTGGGGCTGCCACGGATTCCGCGGCGATGGCAACGGAGAGAATGGTCCCTACCTCAACATCTTGCCCCGCAATTTCGTGGCGGCGACCTTCAAATGCCGCTCGACTCCCACCGGCACCCTTCCCTTGGATCAGGATCTTTACAACTCCTTGGTCCGCGGACTCAATAACAGCAACATGCCCTCGTGGATCACTTTAACTTCGCAAAACCGTGCCGACCTAATTGCTTTTATTAAGACTTTTTCACCGCGCTGGCAAACTGAAAAGGCCGGCGACCCTATCAATGTTCCGGCAGAACCTGCGTTGACGTTGCAAAGCATCAAGCATGGCCAGGAACTTTTCCAGAAACTGGAATGCTGGAAATGTCATGGACAGGAAGGTCGTGGCGACGGTCCATCGGCTTCAACCCTCACCGACAGCAACGATCAACCCATTCGCCCGTACAACTTTGCCGCTGGCTCCCGCTTCAAGTGCGGTGTGACCAACAGCGATTTGTACAAAATTTTCCTCACTGGCGTGGATGGCACCCCGATGCCCTCTTTTGGCGACGTGGTCAAACCGGAAGAAGCATGGGACCTCGTTCACTACTTAAGGACACTTCAAGTGAACAAGAAGAGTCCCGAGCTGACCTTATGGATGAGCACCTCGGAAGGCGCTGCGATTGTAAGCGCACAAAAAATTACCGGCACCCCTACCGGTTCAGGTATCAAGCAGTAGCTTTGTAGTTGCAAGTGGTTTCAAGGAGAACAGAAATGCGTTACAAACAGATTATCTCTGCAGCATTTTTATTAACTGGCGTAGCGGCCATGTCCTTCGCTGGTCCGCCCAAGCCCGCCGGTGGTTCCGTCAGCGGAAAAGTCACCTACGAGGGCACTCCCGCGAAGCAAAAGCCCATCGATATGTCCAAGGAGCCTAGCTGCGCCAAGCAATACACCACTCCGCCCACCACCGAAACGGTGGTTACTGGACCGGGTAATTCTCTAGCGGACGTGGTCGTATACATTTCTGCGGGCGCGCCTGACGAACCTCCTCCTTCCCAAGCGGTGACATTTGACCAGAAGGGCTGCCGCTACACTCCCCACGTTCTCGCTTTCCAGACCAATCAGGAATTGAAAGTCGTGAATGACGATCAGACCTCTCACAACATCCATCCACTGGCAAAAATAAATCACGAATGGAACAAGTCTCAGCCCCCCGGAACGCCGCCACTCTCCGAAAAGTTCGCGCAGGCGGAATTTATTCCCGTAAAGTGCAACGTTCACCCCTGGATGCACGGCAACTTCGCGGTGCTGAAGAATTCGCACTATGCCGTTTCCTCTAGAGAAGATGGTTCGTTCACGCTGCCCAATCTGCCGGCTGGAAAATACACCGTCACCGCATGGCATGAATCCTACGGAACGCAAACTCAGGATGTCACCATCTCGGGCAGCGAAACGAAAAGCGTCAATTTCGTTTTCAAAGCCAAGCCTTACTAGTCGGTATCGCATGTGCTCTCGGCTCCTCCAATGCACATAGTTGGTCAACGCTTGAGTTGAACGATCGAAACTGCTGGCGTCGTTTTTTGTTTGCAAGTTCGGGAAAACGCAAGAACAGCGCCAGCGTGGGCAATTATTTTACGGCTCGATATCCGAATTGAAGCGTCCGTGTACGCCGCGGGCAAAGGCGGGAAGCGATGGCTAGACTCCTGGCAGTGACCATCATAGTGATCGCCATAGTTTCGGCGATCCCCGTAATCATGCACACCTGGGAAGCGCCCGCCGACATCTCCACCCACGGCCAGATGATTGACGATCAGATGGCTGACACCATGATCGAAGCCGGCGTGTCCTTTCTGGCCGCGCAAATCCTTCTTGCCCTGTTTATCTGGAAATCTCCCACGAACAAGCCTGGCCCTGAAGGAAAATTTAAAGTCTTCCCCGGTGGGGCCAAAGGTTTGATCATTGCCTCAATTGTTTTGGTAGGTGTTGAAGTTCTGGCTCTGGGCGCGTTCGGATCCAAAGCATGGGCCAGGGTTTATTTTACTCCGCCGGCGGCCGATGCCATGCCCATCCAGGTTCAAGCCGGGCAATTTGCATTTTATTTTCGTTATCCAGGTAAGGACGGGAAATTTGGCCCAATTCATCCCGAGATGATCAGCGAGGCCACCCAGAATTTGTTCGGACTCGATCCGGAACACGACGTGGAATCCAGAGATGACGTCGTCGCTGCAGAGTTGGCCATTCCTGTAAACAAGGAGATTCATCTCCTCATGCACGCTAAGGACGTCAGCCATTCCTTTTACGTGCCTGCATTGCGCATTCATCAGGATTTCGTGCCGGGCCTCGATGTTTCCGTGCATTTCACCGCCACGAAAGTCGGTAAGTACGAAATTGTATGCTCGCAGTTATGTGGCCTCGGTCACTACAACATGCGCGCCTACCTGGAAGTTATGTCTCCCGAGGATTTTGACGACTGGCAAAAGAAACAAGCAGCGGCTCAGTAGTTCATCAAGGTCAGAGATCTGGCAGCAAATGTTTTTCCGTGAGTTGCGCGAGGTGAAGGATGCATGACAAGCCAGCAGTTTCAACAGCACCAGCAGTAGTGCATGGTCCTCCGACCACCTTCATTTCCAAGCATGTTTTTAGTCTGGATCACAAGGTCATCGGCAAACAGTATTACGCGTTGGCGCTGGTCGCGGTTTTGACCGGCATGGGGCTTTCCTGGCTGATGCGTATCCACCTTGGCTGGAATGACCTGGCCATTCCGGGACTGCAGGCCTTCTCGCCAAATGGCGCGCCCGGCGGCGTCATGACCCCGGAACTGTACCTCCGAATCATGACCATGCACGCAACCTTCATGGTCTTTTTCGTTCTAACTACCGCACCGTTCGCCGCCTTTGGCAATTTCTTTCTACCCATCCAGGTCGGCGCCGAAGACATGCCTTTCCCGCATTTCAATATGATGTCCTTCTGGACGACCTTCGTCGCTTTTTGCGTTCTCGTCTCCGCGTTCTTCACTTCTGAGGGGCCGCCTCTCTCTGGTTGGACAGCATACGCGCCGCTTAGCGCCATCGGAAAAGATGCTGGACCGGGACAAGGCACCGGCCAGGTTATTTGGGCCGCAGCCATTGGTATCTTTTGTATCGGGCAATTACTCGGCGCTCTGAACTTCATCTCCACCGTGCTCGACATGCGCTGCAAGGGCATGACCTTGAAACGTCTTCCGGTGACGGCGTGGGCGTGGTTCATCACCTCCTGCATGGGTCTGACCGCCTTCGCGGTTTTAATGCCTGCGACGATCTTGCTGATTCTTGATCACGTCGCTGGCACGAGTTTCTTCATCTCTTCCGGTTTGGTAATCAACGACCAGTTGGTGCCGCACTCCGGCGGTTCCACTCTACTTTGGCAACACCTCTTTTGGTTCTTTGGTCACCCTGAGGTGTACATCGCGATCGTGCCCGGCATGGGCATCATTACCCACGTACTCATCACCAACATGCGCCGGCCCATGGTCAGCATGAAGGCCATCCTCTACTCGATGTGGGCCCTGGCTTTCTTGAGCTATATGGTGTACGGACACCACATGTTCGTCAGCGGCATGAACCCCTTCTCGTCGCTGGTATTCTCTTTCCCCACCCTAATGATCACCATTCCTTCCACCGTGCTGGTGCTCATCTGGATCGGCAGTCTCTACGGATCAAGAATCCGCATCAATGCCGCGTCCCTTTTTGCGCTCGGTTTTATTTCCATGTTCGTCACTGGCGGAGTTAGCGGCTTCTTCCTAGCCCAGCCATCCATCGACATCATGCTGCATGCCACGTACTTTGTGGTCGGCCACTTCCACATGGTCATGGGCGTGGCCGCAATTTTCGGAATCTTCTCTGGAACCTATTTCTGGTTCCCCAAGATGACCGGAAGAATGATGAACGACACTTTGGGCAAGGTCCATTTCTGGCTAACCTTCGTCGGTACTTACTGCACCTTCATGCCTTTCCACTATCTCGGTTGGGCTGCCAATGTGCGCCGTTACTCGGCGTTCACCGATGACTACTTGAAGCCGCTCATTCCTCTGCACCAGTTCATTACCATCGCCGCTCTTTTCACGGGCGCGGTGCAGCTTATATTCCTATACAACCTGGCTCACAGCTTGTTCCGTGGGGCGCCGGCGCCCGCCAATCCCTGGGAAGGCACTTCGCTAGAGTGGGCTATGCCTTCGCCACCGCCATGGAATAACTTCGGGGGTAAGGACCCGGTTGTTTATCACGATGCGGATCAGTACGGCGTGAAGACCGCATCCGGGACTGACTATATTATGCAAGACTCACCCGAGCCGTCTCCGACTGGGTGTTGACAGAGGATTGAGTTCCTCTGAAACGGAAAATATGGCTACCACTATTCCACCGCCAGAACCTGAAGCTCTACCGCTACCGAAGCGTCCTCAGTTAAGCGGCGCCGGCAATTCCGGTGGGTACGATTTCATTCCAGCGGATGGAAGTCTGAAAGTAGCTGAACAATTCTCTCCCGCGCCGTCGTCCAGCGCGATTTGGGTGGGCATAGCGGCGATCTGCATGTCCTTCGCCGCCTTAACCAGCGCATTGATCGTTCGTCAAGGCGCTTCTTCAGACTGGCGGCACATAACCCTGCCTCCCATTCTGTTCTTCAGCACGTTCGTGATTTTGGTCAGCAGTGGAACTCTCGAAGTCGCCCGGCGCCATGTCGCCGCTTACATGACTGGACGCGCAACTCACGTTGAGAGCCCTCGACTTTGGCTGTATCTCACTTTAGGCCTCGGTCTCTTGTTTGTGACTAGCCAATATATGGCTTGGTTGCAACTGCGCGCACAGGGCTTATATTTGGCTACTAATCCGAACAGTTCCTTCTTTTATGTGTTTACCGCCATCCATGCGCTGCACGTTCTGGGCGGGCTTGCTGGTTTACTTCGAGTAATCGGTAAACTGAATCACTCCACCTTACGCCGCAGCACCTTGGATGCGACTGCTTATTACTGGCATTTCATGGGCGTGCTTTGGGTCTATCTCTTCGCCCTACTGTGGATGAGAATTTAACGCGCTCGATCATGAGGAGGCGTCGTGAGCCATAGTGAAGTAGTCCTGGAAGGTTCTGGACACGGGCACCATGCCCCGGTATTCGAGCCGTCGCCCTTTGCTGTTCCGGCAAAGAAATTGGCGATGTGGCTATTCATTATTTCCGACATCATGACTTTTGCCGGATGTCTGATCGCTTACGGTTTTCTCCGGAATGCTCAACCCGATTGGCCGAGGCCCTACCAGTCAGGCACCATCATCAGCGTCATGATCATGACCTTCATTATGATCACCAGCAGTTTGACCATGGTGCTGGCAGTGCGCGCTGCGCGTGCTGAGCGACGCGATGAAGCCTTCCGCTTTACCATGATCACCTTGCTCATGGGGCTCGTTTTCGTTGCACTGCACGTGCGCGAATGGTTCAGCATGATCGGCCAGGGCGTCACCTTGTACAAAAACCCGTGGGGCACCGGCCTCTTTGGCGGCGCCTACTACAGCATAACCGGCATTGAGTTGTTGCACGTAATCGCCGCGCTCATTGCCATTGTAATTGTGGGGATGGGTTACAAGCGTGGCCGCTACACCTCCGTGGACCTTGAGAACTGCGGCTTGTTTTGGCAATTTATCAACATTGTGTGGATGTTCGTCGTGCCCTTGGTCTATCTCATGAACGCGGCTGGCTGAATAAAGGTCGCGAAAGGAACCGTAATGACAAACGCACCGGAAGAACAAGGCGGGACCGGCAAATATTACGTTGTCTATGTTTGCATGCTGGTTATCTCCGCGATAGAACTTTTTGTCGCCTATCACCGTCCCGGCGGCGGTCAATTACTGGGCACGCTATTGATCTTGGCTTTTATCGGAGCGATCCTGGGCCTTCTCTACTTTATGGGCTTGGCGTCTGAAAATCGTAATGCGGTTATCGGATTTGCTGTCTTTACACTCTTTGTGCTTGCGACCATCAATTATGGGTGGACAGACAGCTTCCGACTTCTCCTCGGTGTCCCTTACGCAAAGTAACGGCCATCGCGGTATGGTAGTGGTTGCGAGGAAAAATCAGTGAAGAGTAAGCGCCTTTTCCAGGTCCTGACAATTGCCATTGCGGTCTGCGCGACGCTGGCTTTCTCTCCCGCGGCGTTTTCGCAAAGCTGTGCCCTTTGCTACACCCAGGCTGCTTCTGCCGGACATCGGATGATTGAAGCTTTGCGCAGCGGGATATTAGTGTTGGTCGTCCCACCCACCTTGATGTGGCTGGTAATTGCCGCCATTGCACATGCAAAACGCAATCAGTTCAAACACGAGGGTCAAGCTTCCGGATCTGGTTCCGATTGGTAGTTGGTAGCAGCCCGAAGTGATCGATGTTTCTCGCTCATGGTTTAAATCTGCAAAACAAAAATTCCGCCCGCCATATCTGCAGCTATTAGTTACCGCTCTTTTATTCGCCGCTTCGGCGGCCTTCGCCCCAAGCCAGGTCTTGAATCCCAAAACCTCTCAAACACCCCGCAGGTTGCCGCTGTCAAAGTTCTACGACACGCCTGACCCATTACCCTCCGGCCAGCCTGGTGAGTTGATTCGCGCTGAACCGTTCTACGAGTATCTTTTGCCATACACCGTCTCGGCCGTTCGCATTCTGTATCATTCGCGCTCTCCTCACGACAAGGATGGCGCCGCCTCAGGGGTAGTTTTGCTGCCGCGCGGAACACCGCCGCCTGGTGGCTGGCCCATCATCGCCTGGGCCCATGATTTAACCGGCTCAGCACGACAATGTGCTCCCTCTCTATTAAAAACCCTCAATGAGGGTCCGTTACTCTCGATGTATGTGGGCTTAGGCTATGCGGTAGTGGCTTCCGACTACGCGGGATTGGGTACTAACTTTCCATACGCGGTCCTTGATGTACCGTCCAACGCGCAGGACGTCATCAACTCCGTTGCGGCGGCCCGCGCTGCTTTGCCGCAACTGGGATCGAAGTGGCTGGTCGCCGGCTACGCCCACGGTTCGAGGGTTGCCGTTGGCGTAGCTGAAGCTCTACCAAAAAACTCTAACAAAGAGTTTTTGGGAGCTATCGGAATTTTGGGCGCCGCGAACCCGCCGGAATTTTTCGAGCAGCTTGCACAGGGGCCGTCATACCCCATGCTAATTTTCTTGGCACAAGCAATTAAAAATCAGCATCCGGAATTCCCAGTCGACGAGATGCTGACCGCCAAGGGCATGACCCTGTACAAAATTCTCGGCGATAGCTGTGAAGCGCCTTCAGAGCAGGTATCCGACTCCAACGAATTGGCAAAGCCCGGCTGGCGGAACAATCCCTACATAAATGATTTCTTTTCGAGGAACGCGCTAGGCCGCAGCCCCGCCTTTAGTCCTGTATTGCTCATCGGCGGCGAAACCGCTGGCGACGTACCGGCATCACTCACTGACGCCCTCGTGGGTCAGCTCTGCCAGCAGAAAGATCATGTTCTTTTCGTCAACTACCCGGGCCTCAACCCCAGCGCAGTTCTGGGAAATTCGGTCGGCGAGCAAGTAAGTTGGATCCGCGCGCGATTTTCTGGCCAGCCTGCTCCCAGCAATTGCCACTAAAAGTCCGCCCTAATCGTCTTCGTGTTCCAGCGACTCCCGCACCTTTTCCAGTTCTATTCGTTTGGATTTCTCCACATCCGGAAATGCCAGATTCAACGAGTTCAGTTCCGTCACGATCGCCAAGGCCGCCGCGACTCTTGTAAACCATTTATTATCCGCCGGGATCACGTACCAGGGCGCATGCTTGGTCGCGGTGTTTTGAATGGTCTCCTGGTAAACGTCCTGGTATTGCTTCCAGTAGCCGCGCTCTTTCACGTCGGCCATGGAGAACTTCCAGTTTTTCTCCGAATCGTCCAGTCGCGCCAGAAATCGTTTTTTCTGCTCCTTTTTTGAAAGATGCAGGAAAAATTTCAACACCACGATGCCGTTGCGCGTCAGGTAGCGTTCAAACGCATTGATGTCTTCATATCGTTCTTCCCAGATTTTTTTCGTAATGAGCTTTTCCGGTAATTTCTCATTTTGTAAGACGTTTGGATGAACGCGCACCACCAGTACTTCTTCGTAATAAGAGCGGTTGAAAATGCCGATTTTGCCGCGCTGCGGAACTACCTTGTGACATCTCCACATAAAATCGTGATCCAGCTCTTCCTTGCTGGGCTCCTTGAACGACCACACGTCACAGCCTTGCGGGTTCACTCCGGACATCACATGGCTGATCAACCCGTCTTTTCCGGCCGCGTCCATGCCCTGAATGATCACCAGCATTCCCCAGCGGTCCTGTGCGTAAAGTTTTTCCTGCAAATGTCGCAACATTTCGACACTGTGCTGCAGCAGGCCATGAGCTTCCCGTTTGTCCTTCATGCCGCCGGTATCTTCTGGATCGTGGTCTTTCAAACGAAACTTCTCGCCTTGCGCGATACGGTACGGCGCCGCAAGTTGTGCTGCTTCTTTAACGAATTTTTTGGTTTTCATGGCGTAACAAGTGTAGCTGGAGATTGCGTGCCCGCGAAAGTATAGTGCGGATGCGCCGATTCGGTGTCGCGAATCAAAATTGTCAATGTCTCCGCAACCACGCTCATTCCAGTTGCTGATGTACACCACGATTGCGAGTCACCTGACGTGAACGGGGCTCTCGCACGCAAACTGCGCTTCACCGATTATTGTGCTCTCGCCTTTGGAACCATGGTGGGCGTTGGCTGGCTGGTCGTCATGGACGATTGGCTGGGCCGCGGCGGGCCGCTCGGCGCAATTTTAGGTTTCGCGATCGGCGGAGTTCTTTTGTTGCCAGTCGGCTACGTTTACGGCCAGTGGGTGCAGCGTCTGCCGGACGCTGCCGGCGAAGCCGCCTACGCGGCGCAGGTTTTTCCCCCATCCGTCAGCTACTTCACCGGATGGATCATGCTCCTCGCATACTTTATTGTTTGCCCTTGGGAAGCCGTAGCTGTCGGCAAACTTGCTGCTTATCTTTTTCCATCGCTCAATTCCTTCGAGCTGTATCACATTGCTGGTCATCCGGTGTTTCTTCCGCGCTTGCTCTTAGGTCTAGGACTAACATTTTTCATCGCGATCCTTAATTATCGCGGGGTTCGCGCTAGCGCCACGTTTCAAAATTGGTCAGCTGGAACCGTCCTGGTGCTGTTCCTGGTAATTGTCGGAGCCAGCGCCGTGCATGGTTCGCGTGCGAATTTTCATCCAGTGTTCAGCGCTACGCCATTCATTTCTATCTTGCTTACGCTTCAGATCGTGCCGTACTTCATGACCGGCTTTGAAGCGGTGCCCAAAGTTGCCGAAGAAGCTCACCCCGACTTCCGGTCCCGCGGATTTTCCAGCGCAATCTTCCTGGCGGTGATTGTCGGCGCAGGGTTTTACGTGATGGTCACTGCCGCGGTAGCTTACGTTGCACCGTGGCAAGGATTACTCGGCAAGCCATTCGCCACCGCGGTCGCTTTCGAGCAGGGTACCGGCGCGCCTTGGCTGGTGCGCATCGTGATGGCTTCCGCAATGGTCGCACTGTTCGAAGTGTTCAACGGAAATTTTGTCGCCGCCAGCAGATTGTTATTTGCATTTGGTCGCCGCGGCACAATCCCTGTACGCTTTGGCGAAGTTCACGAAAGATTTCTGACGCCTTCCGTGGCGATCGTCGGCATCGCGTCAGCCACAATTATTGGCCTGTTCCTCGGCGACGCGATTCTCGTTCCCGTGACGGAAGTCGGTTCCATGGCCGCCGCGACTGGCTGGTTCATGGCGTGCTTGTCGTTTTGGCTGGTGGAAAAGAATTCCAGCAGACGGCTCATTACTAGCCTGGGAATAGCTGTTGCCCTCTTACTCGTGTTGATGAAACTGCTCCCGTTCTTCCCGGGACATTTTTCCATGGCCGAGTGGTTGGCTCTCGCGATATGGCTGGCGCTGGGATTGATGCTGCGTCGCGGCTAACGGCAAGCGTCGATACGCTCGTGTATACTTTTTCATTGCGAAACCTCACCTATAATTCATGATTCCATTTCTACATCTGGGGCCGCTGACCATTCCCACTTTTGGGCTGATGGTCGCAACGGGATTACTAGTAGCTGCCTATGTCCTTCAAGCGGATTTCGATCGCCGCTGTGCGTACCTCCCTCCCGCGAAGAAATCCAAAGGCGAGCAAGTCGAGCGTAGAGACGAAGGTTTTCTAATCATTGGCATTGCTGGTTTCGCGGGCCTGGTAGGGGCGCGTCTTTATCACGTGCTGGAGAGTCCCGGCGAGTTCTTTGCCGATCCTTGGCCCCTGCTATTCAGCCGCTTTGGATTTGCATGGTTCGGCGGTTTTCTGGGTGGGCTGATCGCGCTGATCATTTTGGCGCGCTATTTAAAAATTCCTCTGCTCGAATTTTTGGACATTTGCTCTCCGGCTGCCGCCCTAGGTTACGCCATCGGTCGGATCGGGTGCCTGCTATCCGGCGACGGCGATTACGGTCGCCCGACGTCGCTCCCTTGGGGAATGAGCTTTCCGAACGGAGTAGTGCCCACCACCGATCGCGTGCATCCCACTCCGCTGTACGAATTTTTTATCTGGCTGGCCATTGCCGCATTTTTGTGGCACATGGGGAAAAAATCACTGCAGAAGCCCAAGGCCAGGGGGGAAATTTTCTGCAATTACCTGATCCTCACCGGTGTCGCTCGTTTTCTACTTGAATTTATTCGCATCAATCCGCGTTCGTTTTTTGGCCTCTCGAACGCGCAGGCCGCAAGTCTTGTTTCCATCCTGGCCGGCGCGGTGTTGCTTTGGCGTATTAAAAGCCAATTCTACGCGCTGAAGAAGGAGCATCGCATTGTTGAACACATTGCTGCGCACGGCGACATCCTGCAACCGGAATATTCCCGGCCAACGCCCGAGTGTCCTCATCCCGAACGCTGGCACATGTACGATTCCATGACCGCCGAAGTGGAAGTTCTCGATTTTCTATGCCAGTTGGTAAAAACCGTGAAGCCCGAGTTGATCGTGGAGACGGGCACTTTTTCCGGCTTGAGCACGCTGCGACTCGCAGAAGGCCTGAAAGCCAATGGTGTGGGCCGGGTAATTACCTGCGAGTTTGATCCCAAAGTTTTCGCCGCCGCAAAACAGAGATTCGATTCGTGCGGCCTGGCACAATGGATCGACGCGCGAAACGTTTCCAGCCTGGACATGAATGTGGAAGGCACCATCGACATGCTTTTCTGCGACAGCGATGCTCCGCTGCGCGAGCAGGAAGTTCGGCGATTTCTGCCGCAAATGAATCCATGGGGTTTGATTCTGATGCACGACGCCAATTCGGCGATGAAAATCGTGCGCGAATCGGCGCTGCGACTTGAAGCGGAAGGCTTGATTACCGCGCTGTTGTTGCCGACCCCGCGTGGCTTGATCCTGGCGCAAAAGAAAAGATAGATTTTCTACTGAAGCAGAGTTTTGATGAAGCCATCGCAGCGGTGGCTCTCAATTTTTAAAGCATCTGGCGTAAAACGTATTGCAGGATGCCCCCGTGTCGGTAATACGCCACTTCTTCCGGAGTATCGGCGCGGGCGATCGCGGAAAAAGTTTTTTCCTTCCCGCCTGCGAGTTTCGCGCGCACCGAAATAAGTTTTTTCGGTGACAGCGAAGAGATCCCTTCAATTTCAAATACTTCGTTGCCGGTCAGCCCCAATGACTCCCGAGTTTGACCAGCCTGATATTCCAGCGGCAACACGCCCATCCCAATTAAATTGCTGCGATGAATCCGTTCGTAGCTCTCCGCAATTACCGCGCGCACTCCGAGCAAGCGCGTCCCTTTCGCGGCCCAATCGCGCGAGGACCCTGAGCCATACTCTTTGCCCGCCAGCACCACCAACGGCACGCCCGCTTCGCGATATCGCACCGCAGCATCGTAAATAGACATTTTTTCTGAATTGTTTTTTGCGTCGTTACTCGCGCCGTCCAGATAAAGCGTCCAGCCACCCTCCGTCCCGGGCGCGAGTTGATTGCGCAGCCGAATATTCGCAAACGTGCCGCGCATCATCACTTCATGATTGCCGCGCCGCGCACCGTAGGAATTAAATTCGTGGGGCTTGACACCGTGAGCAATCAGATATTTTCCAGCGGGACTATCCACTGGAATAGAGCCCGCCGGGGAAATGTGATCAGTGGTCACGCTGTCGCCAAGAATCGCGAGTACGCGCGCGCCATGCACATCAGCCAGCTCTGGCGCCTCCTTGGGCATGTTGTCAAAATACGGCGGCATCTTGATGTACGTCGATTTGGGGTCCCATTGATAAATGTCGCCGGCGGGCACCGGCATGGACTTCCAGTGTGCGTCACCTTCAAAAACCTGCGCATATTGTTTGCTGTACATTTCTGAAGTGACTGCTTCGCGAACCGTTTTTTCGATTTCCTGTGGTGTCGGCCAGATGTCCCGCAAATAAACCGGTTTGCCCTTCGCGTCGGAACCCAGCGATTCGGTCGTCAGATCCACATCCATTCGTCCCGCCAGCGCATACGCGACCACCAGAGGCGGTGATGCCAAATAATTCGCGCGCACCAGCGGGTGAATTCGTCCTTCGAAATTGCGATTTCCGCTGAGCACCGCGACAGCCACCATATTGTTGTCTTTGATGGCCGCGCCGATGGCATCCGGCAGCGGTCCACTATTGCCGATACAGGTCGTGCAACCGTAGCCCACCAGATGAAATTTCAGTTTTTCAAGATAAGGCGTGAGTCCCGCAGCTTGAAGATAATCCGTAACCACTTTTGATCCTGGCGCCAGGCTGGTTTTTACCCACGGCTTTACGCTCAGTCCGTGCTCCACCGCTTTTTTAGCAAGCAGCGCCGCGCCCAGCATTAATGATGGGTTGGAAGTGTTGGTGCAACTGGTGATCGCGGCAATCACTACCGCGCCACTCGAAAGATCAAAGCTGTCGCCATTATTTTTGACCGCCGCATGAATGGCCGGCGCGCCTTCCACAACTTTGGCGAACGAATTCTTTGCATTCCGCAGTGCCACGCGATCTTGCGGACGCTTCGGACCAGCCACAGTGGACTCGACGGTTCCGAGATCCAACTCCAGCTTGCCGTTGAACTCCGGAGCCGGAGTCGCATCCGTTCGGAAAAGCATCTGCTCTTTGCAGTAAGCTTCGACCAGTGCGATCTGCTCGGCAGGCCGTGCCGTGAACCGCAGATAATCGAGCGTCTCCGCATCGACGGGAAAGAATCCCATCGTCGCGCCATATTCAGGCGCCATGTTGGCGATGGTTGCGCGATCCGGGATGCTCAAGGTGGAAAGTCCCGAACCGTAAAATTCCACAAATTTTCCCACCACCCCATGCTTGCGCAACATTTCCGTTACCGTAAGCACCAGATCGGTAGCGGTCGCACCTTCATTTAATTTGCCGTGCAACCGAAATCCCACTACTTCAGGAACGAGCATAGAAGATGGCTGCCCTAACATTGCGGCTTCGGCTTCAATACCGCCGACGCCCCATCCAAACACGCCCAGCGCGTTAATCATGGTGGTATGTGAATCAGTGCCCACCACCGAATCCGGATACGCCTCAACTTTGTTGCCGGACGGCATGGCGCAAACCACGCGCGCAAGATACTCAAGATTTACCTGGTGGCAAATCCCCGTATCCGGCGGCACTACTTTAAAATTATGAAATGCGGTTTGGCCCCAGCGTAGAAACGCGTATCGCTCGACGTTGCGCTGAAATTCCAACTCCGCGTTTAGCCCGAAAGCATTCACGTTGCCGAAACTATCTACCTGCACGGAATGGTCGATGACTAATTCCGCGGGGAACAGCGGATTGATGCGCTTGGGATTTCCGCCCATGCGCTGAACCGCTTCGCGCATGGTGGCCAGATCGACGATGGCCGGCACGCCGGTAAAATCCTGCAACAATACGCGCGCAGGCATAAAGGCAATTTCTTTTTCAGCGGTTCCGGGGCGCCAATTGGCCAGCGATTTGATGTCCGCGGCGTGAACGAATCGGTTGTCCTCGCAGCGCAGAAGATTTTCAAGCAGAATACGTAGAGAAAAGGGAAGCTTGCCTAGATCAGCGACACGATTTTTTTCGAGCGCTTCCAGCCGATGTATTTCAAAGCTTTGCGCTCCAACGCGCAGTGTGTCACGCGTGCCAAACGAATTTCCTGCGGAGATGGCCATCCTCGCGGTCCTTTCACCGTTGCCAGCCCTCCATGATAACCGAAATCGAATTACGGCGCGGGCGGCTATACTGGTAATGCCGTGAGCGCCACTTTGAAAATCGTTTTAATTTCCACCTATGAATTGGGGCGCCAGCCGTTCGGTTTGGCATCTCCTGCGGCGTGGCTGCGCAAACGCGGCCACAGCGTTGTATGCATGGACCTGGCGCGGCAAGCGTTGAATGATGCCGCCATAAAAGAAGCCAATTTAATCGCTATTTATTTGCCTATGCACACCGCGACGCGCTTGGCTGCGCAAATTCTGCCCGGCTTGCGTGCGCAAAACCCCAGTGCACATTTTTGCTGTTACGGCCTCTATGCGCCCATGAATGAGGCCTACTTGCGAAGCTTGGGTGTATCCACAATTTTAGGTGGAGAGTTCGAAAATGGTTTGGTTCATTTGTCGAAGCGCTTGGCGCGCTCAAATGGGTCGAACGGCAATGGCGTCGATCAACCAGCACCGCAAGAGGAATCTACAATCTCGCTGGAACGCCTGAAATTCGAAGTCCCGGATCGCTCCGGAATGCCTGCGTTGCAAAAATACGCGCATCTTATTATTCCCGGCGACGGTTACCGGATTGTCGGCTCGACGGAAGCCAGCCGCGGATGCAAGCATCTATGCCGCCATTGCCCGATCGTTCCGGTATACAACGGCGTTTTCCGGATCGTACCGCGGGAAATTGTGCTTGAGGACGTTCGCCGCCAAGTATCCGCGGGTGCGCAACATATTTCATTCGGCGACCCGGACTTTTTTAATGGCATAGGTCACGCCATTCCGCTAGTAGAACAATTTCATCGCGAATTTCCCAGTGTGACCTATGACGTCACCATAAAAATCGAGCACCTGAGAGAGTACGAAGAGCACTTGCCTAAATTGAAAGAAACCGGTTGCCTGTTTGTGATTTCGGCCGTGGAGTCCGTTAACGATATATTCCTCGCCGCGCTGGAGAAGGGCCATACGCGCGCGGATTTCTTGCAGGCTGCCGCCACATTTCGCAATTTGGGCCTGACTTTGCATCCCACTTTCGTTCCGTTTTCACCGTGGACTACCGTCGAGAATTATCTGGATCTGTTACGCGTCTTGTATGAAGAGCACCTGACGGAAAATGTAGCTCCCATTCAGCTGGGCATTCGCCTGTTGATCCCAGCGGGTTCACGCATGCTGCAACTCGAAGAAATCAGCCGAGCGATTGGGCCTTTTGATCCGCAATCGCTGGTGTATCCATGGCGGCACTCCGATTCGCGTGTGGACGCATTGAGTGAGGCAGTCCAGGAAATTGCCGCCGGGGCCGACCGGGACAAGTTATCGCGCACGATGACTTTTGAACGCATTTGGATCGCTGCGCATCGCGCCGCCGGAATGCTGGCACCGGCGCTTCCACGCACTCAAACGGCCCAGACCGTTCCATTCCTCAGCGAGCCCTGGTATTGCTGCGCGGAACCTACAACCGATCAGCTGATTTCCATTGGACGCCCGAAACCAGTGGTCAGCAATCCGACCGTGACCGCAGACAGTTTTGTTTGAAGCTGAAAAGATGTCATTAACAATGGACGCTCCATCCAAACAAAATCTCTTGAGGCGATTGCTGCTGTTCACCAATAAACTGGGCTACCAGACGCGCAGCTTCGAAGCAGCCGCTCAAAAACACGCCACCGAAATCATCTACGTTACCGACCGCTGTCATCGGTTGGAAGATCCCTGGGGCGATCGAGCCATCCCGGTGCACTTTGAATCCGCGCAGTCCGCGGCAGCCAGCGTGGTTGCAGCGCTGAACGGCAAAAGCGTCGATGGACTCCTGGCCCTGGGAGATGCACCATCGGTGGCGGCCGCGTACACCGCTCGCGAGCTGGGAATTTCTTACAATCACCCGGCTTCCGTGGAGGCTTGCCGCTCAAAATTACGCATGCGCGAAGTGTTTCAGCAAAGTGGTTTGAACACGCCGTGGTTTCGCGTCATGAATCTTGATCCGTTGCCCGAGCCCGCGCTTTTAGGAATTTCTTATCCATGCGTTTTGAAGCCGCTCTCTCTTTCCGCTAGCCGCGGCGTAATCCGCGCGAACAATCGCGACGAATTCGTTTCCGCCGCACAGCGCATTCGCAATCTGCTCGAGTCGCCAGAAGTCCGCGCCACTCGTGAAGCGCATCTCGATCAGATTTTCGTGGAGGGCTACATTCCAGGCAAGGAAGTCGCCGTCGAAGGCCTGTTGACTGCTGGCGTTGTTAGAGTTCTCGCGATTTTCGACAAGCCCGACCCGCTCGAAGGCCCGTACTTTGAAGAAACAATTTATGTGACGCCATCCAGCCTCACGGAATCGCAGCAACTCGCAATTCAAAAATGCGCCCAGGACTCCGCGCGCGCCATCGGCCTGACGCGCGGACCCGTACATGTTGAATTTCGTATCCATGGCGACGGCGAGGCGGGCACAGGAGTCTGGCCGCTGGAAATTGCCGCCAGACCTATTGGGGGATTGTGCGCTCGAGCGTTGCGCTTCGTTGAAAATGAAAGTCAAACCCTCGAGAATAAAAACGCGACGACACAAGCGAGCATAGGACTGGAAGAACTGTTACTGCTCCACAGTTTAGACTTGCCGGTAAGCACCTGGATGCGCGAACGAAGGGCCTCCGGCGTAATGATGATTCCGGTACCCAGCAGCGGAATACTGGAAAGTGTTCAGGGGGAAGCAGCCGCGCGCGAAACTCCTGGAATCACCGAATTGCTGATTACCGCCCGCCTGCATGATTACATCGAGGCATGGCCGGAGGGCGCCAGCTATCTGGGATTTTTATTCGCGGCCGCGGAGACGCCGCGCGAAGTTGAGCAAACGCTCCGAGATGCGCACGCGAAATTACGTTTTACGATGATTCCAAGGCTACCCGTACAGCACCCGGCACAACATGCCAGCGGCAAATCGGCTCGCTAATCGCCTGCCAAACCAAGAATTATCCTTTAGCTTTTGGCGGCACGTACCCTTCAGGCAACTTAGAACCTTCTCCGAAGAAAAATTGCTCCATCTGCTCTTCCATGATTTTCTGGGAGTTGGGATCCAGCGGATTTAGTCGGTATTCGTTCATTACCATCTTGGAATGTTCCAGCCACAACTTCCACGCGTCTTTCGATACACTTTCATACACGCGTTTTCCAAGCTCGCCTTTCCACGGCACTCGATCGAGGCCGGGCAAATCTTTATTGAACTTCACGCAATGTACGATGCGCGTTCCGGGCTGAGATGTCTGGTTGGCGGGAGGCGTCGAGCCGCCATTTTCACTGGCCATAAACTGATTCTCCTGAAAGAGCTGCTTTTTGACCTTACTGCAAGTTGCAGGAAATTCCTAGTCGCCAAGCGGTCATTACTGCGGACGGCGCACGCTAGAAATGGCCAACGCTGGCCCCGTCATTTTCGACGAGATTCGCCAATTTTGGGGAAAATAGTTTGAAGCAACTCGCGGATGTTGCTATACAAGCAGTGGCGCAAATTCGAAGATTCACAAGAAATGCAAGCTTGATCGTTTCCGTTCCTAATCTCCAAACTGTGGGGGATCGCGTTCTTGGCCGACATTACCACTATGTTCTGGGACATTGGCGGGGTCATCCTCACCAATGGCTGGGGCCGGTCTTCCCGGCTGGAAGCGGCAAAAGTGTTCAACCTGGACTGGGAAGAATTTGTCGACCGCCACGATCTGTGCTTCCCGGCCTTGGACGCAGGCCTCATCACCCTCGACGCTTATCTAGACCGCACCCTCTTTTACCGGCCGCGGCCGTTCACCCGCGAAGAATTTACCGCTTTTATGTTTGCGCAATCGAAAGAATTTCCAGAAACGCGCGCCATTCTCGATGAAGTCACGCAGTCAAAGAGATATTTTATTGGCTCAATAAACAACGAGCCCCTGGAGCTTAATCAATACCGCATCGAGGTCTTCGATCTGCGAAGGAACTTCGACGTTTTTTTCAGCTCCTGCTACGTGCGCTCGCGAAAGCCCGAAGAAACCATCTTCCGTATCGCTCTGGAAGTTTCGCAACGTCCCCCAGAAAAATGCATCTTTATTGATGACCGGGCTCTGAACCTGGAGGTTCCCCGGCGGCTGGGCATGCAAGTCATTCACTACCACGATGCCCGCGATCTGCGTTCGGAACTGCGAAAGCACCGTGTTGAGGTATAGTCTCCTGAAGCTTAAATCGGTTAAATGTGGCCTTTTTAGCTGGAAAGGGAACCCTGATGGTGGACAACTCTAATCCTTCCGGCGGCTACAACGGCGCCACCGAACCCGTTACCGTGGTTCTTTTCGGAGCCTCAGGTGATCTCGCAAAACGCAAAGTGATTCCCGCAATGTATGACCTCGCTATACACAATTCCCTGGGACCTCGCTACACCATCGTAGGCTTCGCCCGCACGCCCATGAGCGACGACAGTTTTCGGTCCGCCTTGGGCGAAGCGGCAAAAAGCATTTCGGAAGTCGGCCCCATCGACCCGAAACAATGGGATGAATTCGCCAGCAATCTGCATTACAGCCAGGGCGAATATGACGATCCGGAATCCTACGCGCGCCTCGCGAAAAGCTTGGAAGACTTGGAGGCGGCAAAAAAACTTGGCGGAAACCGCTTATTTTATCTGTCCACTCCGCCGGAAGTTTACCCTCACATAGTCGACCAATTGGGTAAAGCTGGATTGGCGAAGCCCAAATCACCCGATGTATGGGTAAGAATTATCATCGAAAAACCTTTCGGACGAGACTTGGCGTCCGCCAAGGAGTTGAACAAAACCGTTCTAAATGTTTTTGAAGAAAAGCAGGTCTACCGCATCGATCACTACCTCGGAAAAGATACCGTGCAGAATTTACTGGTGCTGCGTTTTGGCAACGGCATTTTTGAGCCGCTATGGAATCGCAATTATGTGGATCACGTGCAGATTACCGCTGGCGAAACGCTAGGCGTAGAGCGTCGTGGCGGTTTCTATGAAACCACCGGGGCCTTGCGCGACATGATTCAAAGTCACGTCCTGCAACTTACCTCGCTCGTGGCTGTCGAGCCACCCGCCTCGTTCGATGCCACATCGGTGCGCAACGAAAAACTGAAAGTGTTGCAGTCGATTCGCCCCTTCAATCTGGAAATGGTTGCGCAGGCCGTCGCGCGCGGCCAGTACGCGCCCGGTCAGGTTGGCGGCAAGCCCGTCCCAGGTTATCGTCAGGAGCCCGGCGTAAGCCCCACCTCGCGCACCGAAACTTTTGTGGCTGCCAAGTTATTGGTCGACAATTGGCGCTGGGCCGGCGTGCCATTTTATCTGCGTACCGGAAAGCGTCTCGCAAAACGCAGCACCGAAATCGTCATTGAGTTTCGACGTGCGCCGCATATGGTCTTCCGCGAACGCGATCTGGAGCCCAATCGCCTGGTCCTCAATATCCAACCCGATGAAGGTGTCTCCATTTCCTTCGTGGCCAAACGTCCTGGAACGGAAATGAGCATCGGCAACGTAAATATGAATTTCAAATACAAAGAGGGCTTCGGCGATGCTCCCCGCAGCGCCTACGCCACGCTGGTGAATGATTGCGTGCGCGGAGATGCCACACTCTTCGATCGCGGCGATAACGTCGAGGCTGCGTGGGCGCTAATCGATCCGATCCTGGACGTCTGGACCGCCGCAAAAAGCGCGGCCGTCCCGCAATACTCTGCGGGAAGCTGGGGCCCGCACGAATCCGACGTTCTTCTCGAGCGCGACGGCAGGCATTGGCACAACCCGTCGTAAAAATGTCCGGTAGCACTCTCGAAGATTTAGGGGGAGCTGGTGATCCTTGCTGGGGATGTCGGCGGTACGAAGTGTAATCTCGCGTTGTTCTCGGAAAAAGACGGCAAGCTCACTTTTGTTTTCAAACAAAGGTTTGCAAGCAAGGAATTTGCGCAATTCAGCCGCATCGTGAAGGAATTCTCGCGCCAGGCCGCACCCTATCTCTCCGGCGAGCGCATCGAAGCCGCCGGTTTTGGCGTGGCCGGACCGGTAATTAAAAATCGCGTTCGCGCCACAAATCTTCCCTGGGTCGTGGATACCGAAAATCTTGTCGACGAGCTGAAGGTAAAACAGGTTGTCGTGCTGAACGATCTGGGCGCCACGGGCCACAGCATCGAACATCTCCCTGCGGAAGATTTCTGCGTTCTCAATACCGGCAAGCTCGAACCTGGCGGCACCAAAGCTCTGCTCGCGGCCGGTACCGGGCTCGGCCAGGCGATTTTGGTGTGGAATGAACTTGAAAACCGTTACAAGGTGGTGCCTTCTGAGGGCGGCCACTCGGATTTCGCGCCGCACACCGAACTGCAGATCGAACTTCTGCGCTTCATGCGCCGCCGTTACCCACAGGTGAGTTGGGAATTGATTCTTTCCGGGCGCGGTTTTCGTACTTTGCATGAATTTCTTGCCCCCACTGTAAGACATCCCACCTTTGAAGATCCTGATGCCGATCCTGCGCCGGTTATCACTCGCCAGGGTCTGGATAAATCGTGCCCCGTCTGCGTGGAGACCCTGGATTTATGGTGTGCCATCTACGGCGCGGAAGCAGGAAATTTGGCGTTGAAAGTTTTGGCGCTAGGCGGCGTGTTCGTGGCGGGCGGAATTGCCGTAAAAATCTTGGAGAAAATCAGAGACGGCTCGTTTTTCCAGGCTTTTCAGGACAAATGGAAATTTGAACAACTCATGAATAATATTCCTGTGTCGGTAATTCTAAACGAATCGGCGCCCTTGATTGGCGCGGCCTACGAAGCCCTTGCAGCCATCCAGAAGTAATCCAGAAATCAACCTTCAGAAATAAGGGTTGCGTGACACTTCTAGAAGAGCAACTCGGCCCCTGGAAACCGGTCACTGGCGCGGCGGCCATTGGCTGGCTGGTGTTCTATATAATTTTCTTTTTGTATGCGGCGTTTAATAGCTCGGGATTTCTATTCCTCGATTACGTCAATCTCATTATTCACGAAGGCGGCCATCTTTTCTTCAGCTGGTTCGGCTACACCATCACCATTCTTGGAGGAACGCTGGGCGAATTGATCGTGCCGTTATTGTGCGCCCTTTATTTTTTCTGGCAGCGTGAGGTCACCGCTGTAGCTTTCTGCAGCTTCTGGTTCTTCGAAAATTTTCTGTACATTGGCACGTACATGGCGGATGCGCGAGCTTTGGCGCTGCCGCTGGTCGGCTCCGGCGATCACGACTGGGAAATTCTGTTCGGCCAGTGGGGTGTGCTGCAGTACGACCAGCGCATCGGCGGACTTACGAGAGATCTGGGTTGGCTCGGAATGCTGGCGGTTATCGCGTGGTTCGCCTGGCGAGCAAAACTAGCTTCTTCTCAATCAGTCACGTAGCGATTTCTGCTCGGCCCGTTCGGTCCTCTGTGTCTTACAGATTTTTGGTAGACTACCATCATCCGTTCGACCGCGGTCCGCTCCGCGATTAACGTAAATAATAAGGAATCCCAACATGAGCACCACTGCCGCAACACAAACTCCTGATTTGCAAAATTATATTCAAGGTGGATGGTGCCGGTCCGCCGCGAAAGAATACGTCGACGTGACTAATCCTGCGACCGCTGAGGTGTTGGCGCGTACTCCTCTATCCACTACCGCAGACGTTGACGCCGCTGTCCAGTCCGCCGCCGACGCTTTTCCGGCATGGCGGCGCACGCCACCCGGCGAACGCGTTCAATATCTCTTCAAGTTAAAAAATCTGCTCGAAGAGCACATAGGTGAAATCGCACGCCTGATCACCGAAGAAAACGGCAAAACTCTGGCGGAAGCCAAGGCCGAAATGCGCCGGGGCATTGAAAATGTCGAAGTAGCCTGCGGAATTCCCATGATGATGCAGGGCTACAACCTCGAAGATGTTACGCCCGGTGTGGACGAAATGCTGATACGCCAACCCTTAGGGGTCGTTGCTGCTATCGTGCCATTTAATTTTCCCGCCATGATTTCTTTCTGGTTTCTGCCCTACGCCATCGCTTGCGGCAACACCTTCGTTCTGAAGCCGTCCGAACGTGTGCCGCTGACGATGCGCCGTATTTTCGAACTTGTTGAGGCCACCGGCTTGCCGCGCGGTGTAGTGAATCTGGTGAATGGCGGTCGTGAGGTAGTTGATGCGCTGTGCGATCATCCGCAGGTGCGAGCCATCAGTTTCGTGGGCTCCACGCCCGTAGCGAGACATGTTTATGCTCGCGCGGCAGCCAGCGGCAAGCGCATGCAGTGTCAGGGTGGAGCAAAAAATCACGTCATCGTGTTGCCCGATGCGGATATGGAATTGGCTACGCAAATTATCGGCGACAGCGCATTCGGCTGCGCGGGTCAACGCTGCTTGGCGGTTTCCGTGGCCGTCACCATCGGTGACGCGCAGAAAACATTTCGCGATTCAATCAGCCACGCCGCATCTTCGCTGCGAGTCGGCAATGGATTGGGCGCTGATGTCCAGATGGGTCCGGTAATCAGCAAGGAAAGTAAGCAGCGTGTGGAATCCTTAATCGCGGCTGGTGTCGCCGAGGGCGCCAAGCCCATCGTCGATGGACGCAACGCAAAAATTCCCAATGCTGAAGGCGGCAACTTTATCAAGCCCACCATACTCGATGGTGTGCCACCGACCAGCAAATTAACGCATACGGAAATTTTTGGCCCGGTGTTGAGCCTGGTGCACGTGGATTCCATAGACGAAGCCATGAAATTTCTGCACAACAGCCCTTATGGAAACCAGGCTTCGCTGTTCACCACCAGTGGCGCGGCGGCAAGAAAATTCCGCTACGAAGCGCCGGCGGGAAATGTCGGCATCAACATTGGCGTCGCCGCGCCCATGGCGTATTTCCCTTTCAGCGGATGGAAAGATAGTTTCTTCGGCATTTTGCATGGACAGGGCCGCGACGCGGTGGAGTTCTATACTGAATCAAAAATCGTCATCGAGCGTTGGTCCAGGCAGGAAACCAGAAAATTCTAATGCGGCAGAGGTCATGAACACCAAGCCCCTGCAACTCGACGTAAACGAGCAGATCGAGTGCGCTCAAACCCTCGCTTCCAGGTTTTATACCGACCCCGCGATCCTCGACATTGAAAAGACGCGCATCTTTTTGTGCACCTGGCAACTGGTCGGCACTCTCAGCCACGCCTGTGGCGAATTTGGCGGCGTAAAACGCACCATAGCCGGTCCTGAAAGTTTCTTTACCGCCGACGTTGCGGGCGAGCCCATTATCGTCGTGCGCGACAAGCAGGGCCTCTTGAGGGCCTTCAGCAATGTCTGTCGCCACCGCGCCGGGCCCATCGCATTAGGCAGCGGATGCAAAAATGTGTTGCGCTGCCAATATCACGGCTGGACGTACACGCTCGACGGCCGCCTGATTGGCACGCCGGATGTGGAAGGCGTGGAATTTTTCGATCGCAGCACCATGGGCATGGTGCCGCTGCGCGTGGAAGTCTGGGAGCAATTCATCTTCGTGAATTTCGATTTGCAAGCGGAGCCACTGTCTTCGTATTTGGAAAAAATTCCTGAGCAGGTTCACGGATTCCAGTTTGAAGGGCTGCAATTCGCGGAGCGCCGCGACTACATCATCAACTGCAATTGGAAGGTGTACGTCGATAATTACCTTGAGGGCTACCACATTCCCATCGCGCACCCGGGATTAATGCGCGAGATCGACTACGCAGACTATCGCACCGACACATATCGTTATTACTCGCAACAATTCGCGCCCATTCGCGCGATGAAAGCGGAAGAGAATGCCGAGCGATTTTATAAGCCGGGCAGCGGATTGCAGCAAGCCGCGTATTTCTGGATCTTCCCGAATTTAATGCTGAACATTTACCCGGACAATGTTTCAACCAACCTCATCGTGCCCATTTCACACGATAAGACCCTGACCATCTTCGAATGGTTTTTTCACGACGCGGCCAATAGCGCAGTGCAGCAACGCATCCAGCGCGCTGTTGCGTTCAGTGACCAGGTACAGCAGGAAGACATCGGCCTTTGCGAAAATGTGCAGCGCGGTCTGCGCTCCGCGACCTACGATCGCGGGCGTTATTCTGTAAAGCGTGAAAATGGCGTGCACCATTTCCACATGTTGCTCGGCGAATTCCTCGGGAACACGTAATCGCCGTCTACCGTTGGTCTAAGAGACAAAAAATAATAAGCTCGACGCGAGCTGCTGCGCAGCGCCTATGGGTGCGCTGGAGCCGGTGTCGGCGCCGGCTTAGCGGGCGCCGGAGTTTCAGCGCCGGGATTTTTCGGGTAATCGAAATTAACCTTGGGAGCCTGACGCGCGCCTGCATCGGTTTTGAAGTACGCGTCGTTACGCGTAAATCCCGCCATGCTGGCAACCAGGCTGTTGGGGAACAACGAGATGTACGTATTGTAGTCCTGCACCGCTTGATTGTAGTTGCGGCGCTCGATGGCGATGCGATTTTCCGTGCCCGCCAGTTCATCCTGCAAGCGCATGAAATTCTCATTTGATTTGAGCTGCGGATAATTCTCGACAATCACCAGCAAACGCCCGAGCGCGGAGTCCAATTGCCCGTTGGCCGCGATTTTGTCCGCCGGAGTGCTGGCGCCAAGCAAGGCTGATCGTGCTCGCGCGATCTCGCCGTAAACAACTTGCTCCTGGACGGCATAACCTTTAACCGTCTCGACCAAATTAGGAATCAAATCAGCGCGCCGTTGCAGCACCACGTCCACCTGCGACCAAGCTGCATTCACGGCTTCACGCTTGATAGCCATCTGGTTGCGCCGGCCGACATAGGCGCTGCCCAGCACCAAAGCAAGAATCAAAAGAATCACCAAAATCACGATGCCTGTTTTCATAAGCTCCTCAATTACGCGAAATTCAAGAATGCGCCTGCTTGGTGCGTTGCCACTGCTCTTTGGGCAAATGCCGGTCTAATGCGCGTATCACTGCTTCCACCGCAGCCAGATATGCTCCGTAAGCCTGCGCGAGTTCCAAATGCGCATCGGTATGCTCTCGCAAATGCAGAATAGTTTCAAATGCGGCAGCGTTCGATTGCGTGAGCTCCGTGGCGCGCCGAATGATATCGCGTGGTTCCCTAGGCGGCACTTCCCCAAACGCGATGATTACGTGGCGCAGCAAGGTGAGCACAGAAGAAAACGATTTGCGCAAAGTGGGCGTCAATTCTCGCGCATCACCCGGGGACCGAAGATACGCGTTGCGCAACTTTAATAGCACCGTTCGCAACTCGTGTTCGACCTGCACGCGATGTAGATTGACTGGCAGCTTAAGCCTCGCGATGGGATCGCTGCCGAACAATACCTTACGGCTGTCCTGCATATCGCGCAGCTCGATGGAAAAAACATCCGCCGATTGCTGCAACTCTTCCGCGGTAAAAAATAATGGCGCCGGCTCTTTTTGATCCACCACCCACCAGCGCACCACGGGCGCCACGCGGCTTAACTCTTCAACGCTCAAAGAACCGAGCACGCACAGCACATTCAAATCAGAATGATCGGGATGGTAGCCACCGCGCGCCGCAGAACCGTATAAGATCACCGATTGGAGATTCGCTGAGGACACTTCTTTCAAGCGGTTCACCAGCTCGTTTAATTTCGCGTCCGTCGAGAGCATGCTCGTGTCACTCCTTTGCTACACCAACTTCAACTCCGTGCTCACCAACCGCCGGAGGCCCCACCGCCGCCGCTGCTACCGCCACCGAATCCGCCGAATCCACCGCCGCCAGAACCGCCACCACCCCAGCCGCCCCCACCAAATCCGCCGCCGCCCCAGCCCCCGCCTCGCCCTCCGCCGCCGCCCATTCCGCCCAACAGCGGCCAGATCCACCAACCACTACCGCCGCGTCCGCCACCTCGGCCTCCGCCGAATGAGCTACTCGCGAACCATATGAGCAGGAAAATTACGATGATCAGCCAGAACGGACTTCCGCCCCGCGAACGCTCCTCACGATGCACGACCTGGCGCGCCGGTGGCTGGCCGCTCAAGATCACGCCGCGATCATCAGCAATATATTTAGCGAGTTGCCACGCGGCAACTTCTATAGCGCTACTGAAGTCACCGCTTCGCAGCAATGGAACCATCGCGCGCCCAGTGTCCCCGGCACGCGCATCATTAATTACTGGCTCCAATCCGTAACCGACTTCAATCCGGTATTTGCGCTCATCGGGCGAAACCAGCAACAGTACGCCGCGGTTGTCCTTCTTACTTCCCACGCCCAGCTGCTTATAAAGGTCCACCGCATAATTCTCGACGCTTTGCCCCTCGAGCGAGTGCACGGTGACAATCGCCATCTCCGCGCCAGTTTTTTGCTCCAGCTCGGTGCACAGCGCTTCCAGTCGCGCCTTGGTGTCCGGTTGAATAGCGCCGGCAAGGTCCGTGACATAGCCCGTCGGATGAATTTTCTTGATGTCTTCGCCGGCCGCAGCATAAACAAATGCGAACACCACACAAAACACTGCGAGGAGTCTTAGAGCGTGGGTGCGTTTCATGGCGGGATTAGCAAGCAATGGAACTATATGTTGGCGGGTTACAGGTGTAAAGCTGTGCCGCGCTATGAATAACGCCGAAACACAGCAAAAAAATTCCTTAAAACTCGGATCAGAATCCGAAACCCCATGTACAATGACTCTGCCGCGTGGATCCCTTTCTCGAATCGTCCGCGTTGTCAGATAGGTTTCAAATCTCGCACCAACCTGAAAAGTGTCTCTTTTTGCACAGTTTTGCGCGTTGCCTGAATGCTAATTTTTATTTGTAGGCGCCTCAGCCCTTCCATCGGGTCATAAGCACGTCGAGACAAAGAAAAGACTATGAGAATCCTGCTTTATAACCCCGACAATGGGGTTACGCGCAATTTCATGCCGCACCTCTGGATGTTTTTGTTGCAAGCACTCACTCCTGCGGGCCACGAGGTGGTGCTGATTGACGGCAATGCTCAGCCCATGGATGAAGAGGCCATCGCCAAATTCGTGATTGCCGAAAAGATCGGCCTGGTGGGCATCGGCGCCATGACCCGCATGATCGCCAAGGCCTACCGCATGGCTGACGCGATTCGTGCCGTCGGCGTGCCGGTGGTTATGGGCGGGCCGCACGTTACGGAAATGGCCGACGAAGCCCTCGGCAGAGCTGGCGGACCGCGCCATGCCGACGCCGTAGCTCTCGGCGAAGCCGACGAAACCTGGCCCAGAATTGTTAACGATGCCGCCAAAGGCGCGCTGAAGGACGTCTACGCTCCGGTCGACGCGTTTGGCCAGGAACATAAGCCTTCCTTGCAAACCTACCCGGCAATCCCCTGGGACACCATAGACCTGAAACAATTCAATATCGTTCCAAAGTTTTTCAAATCCATGCTGCAAAAGACTGGTGAGGGCTGGGGAACATTTCGCATTATCCCTGTGGAGTCAGGGCGCGGCTGTCCATACGGGTGCGAGTTCTGCACGGTGACAGGATTTTTTGGAGACTCTATTCGTTTTCGCACCAACGAAAGCGTGGTGAATGAGCTGTTGCTGCTGAAAGCGCGGGCCAAAAAAGAGCGCGGCCAGATCGCCGTGTTTTTCATCGACGATAACTTTGCCATCAACATCAAGCGCACCAAGTCGCTGCTGCGTGACATTATTGCCGCCGAAGCGCAAGTGCATTGGGTGGCGCAAATCAGCGCCAATCTGCTGCGTGATGAAGAGCTGGTCGACCTCATTGCCGCCGCGGGTGGCAAGTGGATCTTTATCGGCATGGAGTCCATTGATCCTGCCAACCTGAAAGACGTTAACAAGGGCTTCAACAAGCCCGGCGAATATGCGGCCGTGCTTCAGCGCCTTGCAGACCGCAACGTGTTCGCGATTACCTCGTTTATTTTTGGGATGGACAACGATACCACCGGGGTGGCGGAGCGCACCTTGCAGCAAATCCGCACGTGGCCGCCGGGACTGCCTATCTTTGGGTTGCTGACGCCGCTACCGGCGACGCCGCTGTACAAAAGGCTGGAGGCCGCAGGAAGGTTGACGCGGCCGAAGCATTGGCAAGAATTCATACCGTTTGCCATGGCCCACACGCCGCTGAAGATGACCATTGAGGAAGCCCACGCTGAAGTGAAGTACGGCTGGTCGAAATCGTATAGCCCGGAGGCCATCGCGAAAGCTCTGGCGACAGTGGCTCACAAGCCCCTGGGATACCGTGTGAATATCCTTATCTCGCGCCTTTGTTTCCGCGGGATTTATTTCCCGCAACTGGGCCGTTTCGCCTGGGTCAAAACCATCGCCGAAAACCGGGGCGCTATCTTTAGCCTGATAAGAGAAGGTTTCGGCGCCAGGCGCGCCGCCCGTTCAGGCTCATTGAGCCTCTCTTCGACCGCGCCGCGGTAATCACAAACCCGTTTGAAACAAACCAACGTCCTCCCCTACCCAGCGGTTACTCGCTTACTGCTATGAGGCACCGAGAATGTTTAATTTTTAATAAGTCGCGGGCCACCTACAGGATGGACCTGATTTGAAGTTTGGAATGGAACGGGGGATACTTCCTCCCATGCCAAACAAAAAAACTGTCCCCGCCAAAGAAACGAAAGCGACAAAAGCTGCCAAAACCAACGGTGGCGAAACGCATCAACAAGCCATCACCGACGTACTGCTCACCACCAATCAGGGCTTGCCTATTTCCGACAACCAGAATTCATTGAAAGGCGGCGGCCGCGGGCCCACCCTACTTGAAGATTTTATTTTGCGTGAGAAAATCACGCATTTTGACCACGAACGCATTCCGGAACGCATTGTGCACGCGCGCGGCTCGGGCGCGCACGGATATTTTCAGCCGTATAAATCTATGAAGCACGTGACCAGCGCAAATTTTCTTTCCGATCCCAAGATAAAGACGCCCGTATTTGTGCGCTTTTCAACGGTTGCGGGTGGCGCCGGCTCGGTGGACCTGCCTCGCGATGTCCGCGGCTTCGCGGTGAAGTTTTACACCCAGGAAGGCAACTTCGATCTGGTCGGGAATAACATTCCGGTGTTTTTTATTCAGGATGCCATTAAATTTCCGGACCTGGTTCATTCCGTCAAGATGGAAGCGGACCGCGGTTACCCGCAAGCAGGTTCGGCGCATGACACTTTCTGGGATTTCGTGTCGCTGATGCCCGAGGCGCTGCACATGGTGATGTGGGCCATGTCGGATCGCGCCATTCCGCGATCGTTCCGCATGATGGAAGGATTCGGCGTGAATACTTTCCGCCTGGTGAATTCCGAAGGCATGTCCAAGTTTGTAAAATTCCATTGGCGGCCCGTTCTGGGCACTGCGGCGGTGCTGTGGGATGAGGCCGTCAAGATCAGCGGCGCCGATCCTGATTATCATCGACGGGATTTATTCGAGGCCATCGCCAGCGGAAATTTTCCGGAGTTTGAGTTCGGACTTCAAATTCTCGATGATAAAACCGCTGACAAGTTGCCGTTCGACGTTCTCGATGCCACAAAATTAATACCTGAAGAACTCGTGCCCGTCGAGATCGTCGGCAAAATGGTGCTGGATAGAAATCCCGACAATTTTTTTGCGGAAACCGAACAAGTGGCTTTCTGCCCCAGCCACGTAGTGCCGGGAATCGACTTCAGCGAAGACCCGCTCTTGCAAGGCCGTTTATTTTCGTACCTGGATACGCAGCTCAGCCGCTTAGGCTCGCCAAATTTTCATCAGCTTCCCATCAACGCGCCGAAGTGCCCGTTCGCGAATATGCAGCGTGACGGCCACATGCAAATGATGGTTCACAAAGGTCGCGGGAATTACGAGCCAAATTCCATCGAGCCCAAAGGCGAGCGCGAAACGCCAAAGGGTTTTCGCACGGCGCCCATTCTGCTGGAGGGAACAAAAGTCCGCTTGCGAGCAGAGTCGTTTGCAGATCACTATTCGCAAGCGCGTTTGTTCTACCGCTCAGTGACGCCGCAAGAGCAGAAGCACATGGCCATGGCGCTGACGTTCGAGTTAAGCAAAGTGGAAATTTCGGAGATCCGCAAAAAAATGTTGGGCCATCTCAATGTCATCGACGAAAAGCTTGGCGCCAAGGTTGCCGACGGCTTGGGGATGACTGGCGAGGCTATCGCGGCGACGCCGGCGGCAAAGCCGATCGATCTGGATCCGAGTCCGGCGCTGCGCCTGTACGGAAAATACAAACCCACACTCAAAGGCAGGAAGGTCGGGATTCTTCTGGCGGATGGTTTCGACGCGAAACTAAAAGATGCGCTTGTCGCGGCGGTGAAGAAAGAAGGAGCGACACCAGTCATCGTCGCGCCCAAAGTAGGCGGCGTGATGGATTCTGCCGGCAAGAAAATTATGGCCGAGATGGCGCTATCAGGTTCGCCGTCCATTATGTTCGATGCAGTCACAGTGCTTGCCGGGCCTGCCGGTGACAAATCGTTGAGCGCAGAACCAGATGCCATCAGTTTTTTGATGGACGCCGACCGGCATTTAAAAGCGATTGCGCTGGCTGGCGTGTCGAATCTCGCCAAGAAAACTCGCGTCGACGGAGTTGTCGGCGTAACGGATCTTCGCGGTAACGGCGACGTTTCGAAGTTCATCGATTTCGCCCGCAATGGCAAAGTGTGGGAGCGCGATACCGCCTAACGCGAATCGCTGACTGTCGTTTTTATCTCCTGCTAGTGAAAAGCTGCGGCCAACAAATCAACCATTAACCGGATCGCGGTTTGTGCGGTGCGCCCGCTTGGATCGCGATAAGGATTTACCTCGACAATGTCGAGCCCTACCAATTTTCCTTTGGAGGGAATCTGCTTCATGAGTTCGTCAATCTCTTGGAAATTCAAGCCGCCCGGTTCGAGGGTGCCGGTGCCCGGCGCCAGAGTGGGGTCCATGGAGTCCACATCGAAGGTGACGTAGATATTTTCGCTTTGCGGAATCTGTTCGATGGCGGCACTAATTCCGCGGCGGTGAATTTCTTCGGAAGTGACCACCTTAGTCGGAATCGCCTTAGCATTGCCGGCCGCTTCCTGATCGTTGGCGATCCCGCGCATGCCGATCTGCGTGATGTGTTTCACGGCGGGCAGCTTCGCCACGCGGAGCACCCACGAGGCGTGGTCGAGATTGCCTTTTGCGCCTGTCCAGGTATCGAGGTGCGCGTCGATGTGTACGACAGTAAGCGGAATGTCATACGCGCGAATGACCGGGAAGGTAATGCTGTGATCCCCGCCTAAAATAATTGGGAAGGCTTTCTTAGCGAGAATTTTCTTAACCGCCTCGGTAATTTTCGCGTCAGTCTCAATCGGAACCGTGGGATAAATCAGCACGTCGCCCACATCGACCCATTGCTTGCCCTTCAAGACCGTGCGGTCGCCGTCGATGTAGTAGAAGCCCTCCGTCAAATCGTGCGCGTATTCCTGAGAATTTTCGCGCATGTCGCGTGGTCCGTATCGCTCACCGGGCTGGCCCCAGGTGCCTTCATCAAAAGGCACACCCAGCACCGCGAAGTCGGCTTTCAGGTGGTCCAGGTCCGGATCGTATCGCGCGCTAAGAAATGTGCGTACGCCGACGAAGGTCGGCGCGGTCTGTGCGAATGAGATGAGCGGAATGCCAAGCGTCAGAGCCAGAAAACATCCCGCAACGATCATCTTCTTCATCATTCTTCCTTTAAGCAATTTTAATTGTCGGATGATACCAACAAACATTGGCGTTTTATTTAACTTACTGTAGCGCGCCATGCTCGCAATACTTCCGCCACTGTCCAGGCTTGTGCAATACATCCGCGGGGAGTGAAGGGCGCGTCGCCATCGAAAATTTCGCTCAGCGTGCCCAAGCCATGCGAATGAATTTGTTTTCCTAGCGGCTCCAGAAAACTCATCGCCGCAGCGCGATCCGCGTACACACGTAGATGCGCCAGTACAAATGGGCCGAGCAGCCAACCCCACACGGTGCCCTGGTGATACGCGCCGTCACGCTCTCGACTACTCCCGCCATAATGTCCCTGGTAACTCGGTTCGCTTTGCGCCAGGCTGCGCAGACCGTAAGAGGTCACTAGTCTCCGGGCACAAATATCGACAACCGCTTTTTGTTGCTCCGCGGAGAGCGGGCTCTGTGACAACGAAACGGCAAAAATCTGATTTGGTCGAAGAGTGGCGTCATTCCCAATTCCCGGCGCGTCGATAACGTCGTAGCAGTATCCGGCGGATCCATTCCAGAATTTGCCGAAGCTTTGCTTCGCGCGCGCCGCTAATTTTGCGAACGGCTCAGCTGACTGTTTCACCGCCGGAGCGAGACCAGCCATAGTTTCCAGCGCATTAAACCACAGCGCATTAATCTCCACGGGCTTTCCGATTCGTGGGGTGACCACCCAATCGCCGACCTTGGCGTCCATCCAGGTGAGTTGCACGCCGGGTTCACCCGCGTAAAGAAGGCCATCAGTCTGGTCTAGATGAATTTGATAGCGCGTGCCGGCTACGTGAGCATCGATCATTTGCGCCATGATTGGGAAAAGCCTGTCCAGCGTTTCGGTATCTTCCGTAGCCGCAAAATATTGGCGAACCGCCTCGAAGAACCACAGCGCGGCGTCCACGGTGTTGTACCCGGGGTGCCCACCTACGTCGGGAAAATTATTTGGTAGCATGCCGCCGTCGATGTATCGCGCGAAAGACAGGAGAATTTTTGTTGCGATGTCGGCGCGGCCGGTTGCCAAAGTCAATCCAGGAAGCCCGATCATGGTGTCGCGCCCCCAATCGCCAAACCAGTGATACCCAGCGATGATCGTCTTCCCCTCGGTAACTTCCGTGCTATCCGCCAAGTCACGCCTCACCACAAATTGATCCGCGGCGAGAATGAGTTGCCGAATCCAACCTGGTGCCGCAGTTGCCGCCGGCCCATCCGTTGAAGACCACTGCGCCAGCAGGTCCGCTTCGCGCTTGACGTTCTCCGTGCGTGTCGCATTGCCATCAAGCGCTGCGTTTGCATCGGTAGAAAAAACAATGCTCACGCTTTGATTCGTTTGCAGCGTGGCGCGAAAAATCGCCGCCAAAAGATTATCGTCGCGATCGTCGAGGCCCCGATATTTCTCAAGCGGCAAAAAATAATCGCGGCACCACTCGTGACGTGCCTCAATTGTGGCGTCCGCGCTCAACAAATAAAATGGAATCGCGCCTTCAAATGCGGTGACCTGCAAGCCGCTCTTCACCGCGTCAATTTTTATGCGCCAATCGCCGGCGTGAGTATTGGAATGAAAATCGCGATAGTTGACAAGAGTTCTGAGTTCCAGCTCCATCGATTGGCTGCCGCGTAACAGCGTGTACTGCACATAAGTCGTGTTCTCGCCATGACGCATCCAAACGCGTTTTTCGAGAATTGCATCGCCAATGGCAAACCACCAAACCGGCCTAGTTCCGTCCAGTCGAAAGCTTTCGATATGCACATACCCGTGAGGCTCGATTGCTCCGCTGCTCCAGCAATTCGTTCCCAGCGCATAATCCGCACCGTCATAACGAGCGATTTCGTCGAACTTGGCTACGAGTTGCATGCGGCCTAGCGGCGGTTGAAGCGCCGCTACCAGCAAGCCATGATAGCGACGCGTAAGATTGCCACTCACGGTACCCGAAGCGAATCCCCCAATACCGTTGGTGACCAGCCACTCGCGCTGTTCCGCAACATCGAGCACGCCGCAGATTTCGCGGCCGAATTCCACCTCCGCATTTTGCGGAGTGTCCTTTTTTGCGGACCGACGCCGAGGACTGACTCCCGGCTTTCTCGTTGCCATCCCTGATTGCCTCCTATGGGTTCGCCGTTGCCGAGCGCATGGTTAATTCAAGAATGACATTTCATCCGATTGCGATGCAAAACGTTTCGATGGCAGAGAAAGTTTGTTGTTGTGATTCTAAGAAAGGAGCACGAGCCAATTTCTTCTACTTTAGAATTATTGGTTCCGGAGGTGTCCGAAAACGGCGAAGTATTCTGCTGCATATCGCGATAGGTACCATGAAGCCAGCACCACGCAGCAGTCGAAATGCTAATTTACGCTGGCCGTTACGCCAGCTGTCCCGGTAAGCATAGGCCAAAACCCTCCCCCCCAGGCAGGCGTACCTGTTCCAGCTGGGCTTGCCAAATTCCCCTCGCTTATCTAAACGAATCATTCGCAGCAAGCCGTTGGCTATAGCTTCGATATTCTTGCTCGAATTTTCTGCGTGGAGACGGTAGGCCAGGGTCCAGGGATGTTTGATGACTACAAACGGACTGTAATCCCCGACTTTAAGCTGAATATAAGTATCGTCGACATGGAATGTTTGTGGCGTAGTATCGCGTCGCCCGCCACCCACCGCATCGAAAACAGATTTTCGTATGACGGTGTTGTTAGAACTAAGAGATATGGTCTTGGAGGCGTAGTTCCGGAACTTAAAAATTTCTATGGTATCTGTGGGTGGAGGTTGTGGAGGGGCTTCGCCGTCCCGGAAAAAGGCAATGCTGCCCTGGACAAGCGGCGGCGAATTCGTGGCCCGGATGACTTTGTCGAAAGTTTCCAGCGCGAAAGGCAGAAAATAGTCGTCGCTATCCAGGTACACAAGATATTCACCTTGACCTATTGCGGCTGCGGCGTTGCGAGCGATCTCTGGTCCCTGATTTCTTTGGTGAATAAGGGTGAGCTTATTTCCGTAGGATTTCAGTATTTCGGGCGTCCTGTCAGTGGACCCATCATCAATAACAAGCAACTCGAAATCGCGGAAACTCTGGTTTAAAACGGAATCAACGGCCTGCCTGATGTAATTCTCCCGGTTATAGACCGGTAGCAATATGCTGAAACGGACGGTCATTAAGCCCAGTATAGCGTGAGGCGTCAATCTGCTCGCAATATTTGGCGATCGCGCTGCCGTTGGCTGTCGCGGAGGCCGTTGCGCTCGGCCCAGACCGCGCGCGTTACATGAAAATCCGTGCAATGTGAATTGCTATTAGGGACGGCTCTCGAACTTGCGGGACTACCGCACTCACTCACTAATTTCTCCGTCTTCGTTGACTTGTACCTGCCCCCAAATTAACATGCGGCCCTGCCCGCCAATTTATGCCCCTGCTGACCATCGTCTTCACAGATGTCGTTGAGTCCAGTGCGACCAAGCGCGATGTTTCGCTCGGTCGCGACAGCCGGGAACGCGACCGCGCGTACTTGGAAAAAGTTCAGACTCGCCACTTCGAACTGGTCCGTGCCGCTTGTCGGGCTCATGGTGGCAACGAAGTTAGCACCATGGGCGACGCATTTTATCTGACCTTCGAAGATCCAGTGGAAGCAGTTCGCTGCGCAGTCGATATCCAGCAGCGCCTGGCCGCGGCTCCAATCGAAACTCCCAGAGGGCCGTTGCGGCTGCGCATCGGGATTCATTCTGGCTTCCCTGAATACTTTGAGGGGAGTTGGCACGGTACGGATGTGGACACCGCCGCGCGCGTTGAAGCGATGGCAACGGAACATCAGATTCTTCTGTCGTCGCGAACCTATGAGCTCGTTCGCCAAATGACCGACGTCCCATTCCATTCCCGTGGTGAGTTCGCCCTAAAAGGCGTGGATCACATGGCGTTATGGGAAGCCGACTGGGATGGAAAGGGCCCGCGCTCCACAGCGGTGCGCCCACTTGGGGAGATCCAACGCAGGCGCACCATGGGCCGGATGGCGATAGCAATTGCCGCTGCTATGGTTCTGATAATCGCCGGCGCCAGCTACCTGGCGCGACGTGAGGCCAAGCCACGAGAAGGCAGTGACTTCACGTTTCATGGCGAGCCTCGCAAATCGGTGGCGGTACTTGGATTCAGGAACCTTGGAAAAACCGATGAAGAGTGGTTAGGGAACGCCCTTCCAGAAATGCTGAACACGGACTTGGCCGCTGGCGCCGGACTTCGAATGATTGCGGGAGAAGAAGTTGCCAATACCACTGCTGACTTGGCGGTAGCGAAAATGCCCAGCTATGGAAAAAGCACCCTGGCGAAATTACGGAGCATTTTGAAGTCCGATTATGTGATCGCCGGCTCGTACGTCGCTTCTGGCAGCCAGAAATCGGACGATGTCCGTTTCGACTTGCGCCTGCAAGATACCGGCTCCGGCGAAATGCTCGCATCGCTGGCGGACTCGGCAACCATCGGCAACATGCCGGAGGTGCTGCAGAAAATTTGCGCAACGCTGCGAGCCAAAATGAAAGTTAATCAGCCGTCCGAAACTGAATCGGCAGAAGCCCAGGCGGCTTTGGCCCCAGATCCTGAGGCTACGCGTCTTTACACCGAGGGTTTAGCGAAACTGCGGACTCTCGATGCGCTGGGCGCCAGGGACCCGCTCGAGAGGGCCTCTGCATTGGAGCCGAAATGGCCCGCCCCGCACGCCGCTCTTGCAAATGCATGGCAGATTCTAGGCTATGACTCGAAGGCTCTTGAGGAAGCGAAAATTGCCAATGAGCTCTCGGTAAATCTTTCGCAGGTGGATCGTCGTTCAATCGAAGCCCGTTATCGTGAGTTGAACGGCGAATGGAACCAGGCCATTGAAATCTATCGGAGCCTCTGGGGCGTCTTCCAGGATGAGCCTAACTATGCTTTGGAACTCGCCAAGGTGCAAACCGCAGCGGGAAAAGGTCAAGATGCTTTGAACACTCTCAATCAACTTGCCGGCCTGCCGCGGATGAAAGACGATCCCCGTATCAATCTAGCCCGCGCGTTTGCCGCCGAATCTCTCTCCGACGTCAAACTCCAGCAAACTGCGGGCGCCGCAGCAGCCGAGAGCGCTTCCAGGCTTGGCTCCAGGTACCTCGCAGCTCAAGCTTATTGGCAGAATTGCAGCGCGCTATTTGCATTGGGCGATCTTCAAAAAGCTATGGAGGCGTGCCAACAATCGACCGCTGCGGCCCCGTTTGCCTTAGAGATTGAAGCGCGCACAAAAACGGTCGAAGCGAGCATCCTGGTGGCTCAGGGCCGCACCGCGGATGCGCTGGAAATGCGCCGGCAGGCTCTGGACACTGCGCGCAAAATCGGCTCCCAAAAAGATGTGATCGGAGCGCTGATGAATCTGGCAAATTTGCAGGCGACGGAGGGGCAAATCGCGCAGTCGCAGGCCAACGAACGCGAGGCCATGGAGATCGCGCGACAGATCGGAGACAAGCGTCAGCTTCTGGGGCTGCAGAATAATTCGGCCTCGGATTTACAGTCGGAAGGTCAGTATCGAGAAGCGACGAAACTCTACGAGGAATCTCTCAAGACTGCTCAAGAAATTGGAGACCAGGATGGCATCGCAACGGCTTTGCAAAATCTTGGCGCCCTATCTTTACAAACGGGCGATCTGAAGGTTGCGGAGAATGAAGTTCGGCGGGCGTTAGGGATTTCTCAAGCGGCGCAACTGCAGAACACCACGGCTTCCGGGTTTAACAATCTGGGCGACATTGAAATGGTCAGAGGAAATCTAGCAGGGGCGCGCGAAAACTATTTACATGGGTTGAAGCTGTTCACGGACGCCGGCGACCAACCGAATATCGCGGTGACCAATCTCTCGCTCGCCAAGCTTACCCTGGAAGAAGGGAAAATGGCGGACGCCGAAAAAATGGCTCGCCAACTTATACAAGACTTTCAGGCAGCAAAGCTGACGGATGACCAGGCCGATGCGCGGAATACTCTGGTGAGGGCGTTACTTGGAGAAGGGAATGTGACTGCGGCTAAGAAGGAGATGGGTGACGTGGCGAAAATTTCTGTTCAGGATTATGCGATTAAAGCCTCACTGGCAATCACGGAAGCGCGGCTGAAGGCTCGACGCGGAAGTGTCGAAGAAGCCCGGCAAAATCTCGAATCGCAGCTGGCGAAGCTCAAGGAGAACAATCTCACTGGCCTGCAGTTCGAGATCAAACTCGCATTGGCAGAGATACAGCTGGAGCAGAATTCCAAGGCGAACAGAGCGCCATTAATTGCGCTGCAGCGCGAGGCTAAACAGTCAGGTTATCTGCTGATCGCAAGCAAGGCCGAACGATTGAACGCGTCGCTACCGCGCTGAAATAGAAAAGAGCCCGGACGGCGAAGCATCCGGGCCCCGGGGCCATCTCACAAGCTAGGATTGCAACAGCCGCCTGGACAGAAGCGCAAGAGAAAACAAACCTGCACACAATAGGGCCAAGGAACTTGGTTCAGGTGTCGTTGTTGGCGTCACGGCGGAGATGTCAGCGAAGACCCCGGAAAAATCATCCGTGGTCGCTGGTTCGTCGAAATAAAATGTCTCATTCGCCACGTCGCACGATCCGGGGAGCGTGAGCGATCCCCCTTGGTATGTCACACCACTAAGATTACAGGGGGGATTTGACGCTGGCGTACACACGCCTCCGAGGTTGAATCCGGGACAATTGACAACTCCAAAGGTTCCAGTCCCTGCAACAAATTCCGTAGGTGACAGCGTTATCTTTACTTGGATGGGATCGCCCAGGTCGGGACTGGTGGGGCTGATTTGCAGCAACAGGTCACCCTCAGTCGGGCCTAGAGGAGTCAACGGCACCAGAGTTTGGGTCCCGATGCTCGAGGTTTGAGAATTGATCGGCACTCCATAGCTCGACCCTGTACGTATGCGATCGGCCCGGGCAGGCGCAACCAAAAGCACAGTTGCTCCTAGCAGGATTGTTGCCGTGAGTCTCATGTTCATGCGATAGCTCCCTATGGCGCGAGTTGATCCGGCGCGCAGTATTTTGCACTATTTCCTGTGCACGGCATAGCCCATTTTGAATCTGCATAAGCAGTCTGAGGATACTCTTGTAACTACTTTATTTTGTCCGCAGTACTTCTCCAGTTACTCAATTGATTTATGTATGGAATATTAACATGGGCAGTTTCTTGCGCACTTTGGACCAAGATATTGCAAAGTATCCGCCCTCGGCAACGGCCATCAAAATAGAGGATGCTTTTACCGCCTTGGATAATCCGAAAGTAAAAACAGCGAATTCCTCTTTCCAGTCGACGTCGAACTTTTTTGGACATTCCGATTTATAGCGCCATAACGGGGGCGCGCCTTAATTTGTCGACAGAAAGAACAAGAGGCGTAGAATACGGCACGAGGTGGGTGCCCATGGTAGAGGGCGAGAGCGAAGACCTGGAGCGTACATGTCAGGGTGTCTCGCCGGGCGATGCGGTCTGCAACTACCCTGCGACCGTACACTGCCCGACCTGCGACGGGTGGTTCTGTGACGCCCACGCTGAGGATGAGCAGTGGCATTCGTGTATGCTGCCGCCGCCTGGAGACGTCGGCGGCGAGGGATAAGAGCCGTTCGCGTTCGCTGGTTTTGCGGCACCCGCGGCGGCGCGCCCGTCGCGTGAGCTGCGTAAAGCCTGATGAGTTGATTTATCGGCGAAAAATTGACTGGGAGAGGATTTATACCGTTTCCGGTTTTGGCGCTGCAGCCCAAGGATGGGGGCGACGGGCTTCGATGAACGCGAAAATGGTCATTAGCAAGGCTAGTGCCGACAGTCCCGCGTCTTCCAGAACTTTCTTGAAGTTGATCGGCTCGGGAGTGGCGAAGCAGCCGCAATTGATGTCCATGTGCAAAAGGTAAGCACGCAAGACCACCGCGAAAAATCCCACCATGATGGCAGTGAGCAGCACTCCCCAGATCCGCAGCTTCCATCCCGTTAATACCAGCAGACCCAGCGCGATTTCAGCGAATGGCAGGACGTGCGCGACAAACTGTACTCCCCCTGCCGGCAGCAACTTGAACGCTTCTACCTGCAGCGCAAAATTCGCGAGGTTGGTGGAGATCGAAAATTTCAGGAAGAACATGGGCCAGAAAGTGTGATTGGGTTGAAAGGCTTTGGAGTAGCCCGCGTAGATGAAGATCACGCCTAGAACAAGGCGTCCAAGCCACATGACAACGCGCCGGAAGTTGAGTGGGCTGGATTGCAGCAAGTCGTTTCACCTACCCGCTTCGTAAATGCGGTTTATCGTAACAGAAGAATCAAAAATTGAAATGCGCGATCAAGATGATGCTTAGATCTACCTGTCAAAATCCGAGGCAGAGCACTTTCGCAAGCCGGACGCGCTTATTTCTGGCTAAGCAGTTGGTCGAGGAACTGGTGCAATACGGCGTAACTTTGCACTCCAACCACCGGGTAGGTCTGGCCATTGGAATGAATAATGGTGGTGGGCGTCTGGTTTACGTTGTACATGCGGCCTAGCGCCAGGTCTTTCTCGATCAGTGGATCGAGCGTGCCGCCTTTCACGAGGGCGCGCACTTTGTTCATCTCTGCTGGCGACAGGACGGCCGCGACGGTACCGTCTACGTCTCCTGAGTTCTCCCACTTTTCCTGATTCTCAAACAATGCTTGCTCGACGGGTTCGACTTTGCCGATGTGCGCCGCGGCGCGAGCATACAGCGCGGCGACTCTTGAGTGGGCATGCATAGGTAAGGGGAAGTCGCGATGGATGAGGTACACCTTGCCGTTGCTTACGTAATTGTCCATCAGCTGCCGGTTGGTCGTCATATACAGGGTCTTGCAGGCCGGGCACTGAAAATCGCTGAAGACTTCCAGTACGAGCGGAGCGCTTTTTGAGCCGAATGCCTTATGGGGATCCACGTCGCTTACTGCGCCGGGCGTCTGCGGAGGAGCAGCCATGGCCATTAGAACGACACCAATACCCAATGCGGCCAATACGCTGAGGAAGGCGACGGCGACTCTAGGGATTCCTCTTCGCTTGCGAATCAATTGTTCCTCCGTAGTAGTTGGACGCTTGAAATTGGCCTTTGAAGATTCTACCCCGAATCACCCTAAAGGCCAGCGCACGCGTGCTGGAATGTGCAATTGGATTTCCTGTGCTGCGCCGAACGCGAGAGCTAAGATAGTAGGATGCGCGACAAGGTGATGATGTTCGTATCAGGATGCGATATTTGTAGGCGGGAATCACGAATCCCTATGTGACACAAACATAAGGATATAGTTTGATAATAACAAGACTTGACAACAAGTCACTCAATATTTATAATGTCCTTCGAGCTGATTCGAAACGGGTCCCTGGCGACCCGCGCAAACTTCTGGGCGGAAGTTGGGCTCAACAGGTTTGAACAGATCGGGCTTAAATGGAGGCCAGAATTACATGAGTAAAATTATTGGAATTGACCTGGGCACAACTAACTCGGTTGTGTCCGTGATGCAAGGCGGAGAGCCAGTGGTAATCCCGAACCAGGAGGGCGCGCGCACAACCCCTTCGGTGGTAGCGATCACCAAGGGTGGCGAACGCCTTGTGGGACAAGTGGCGAAGCGCCAAGCGGTGACGAATCCCGAGAATACGGTGTATTCGATCAAACGCTTTATGGGCCGCCGCTATGACGAAGTAACCGACGAAATGAAGCGTATCCCTTATAAGGTTGTTAAGGGCGACCACGACGACGCGCGTGTGGAGATTTTCGGCAAGATCTATAGCCCACCTCAAATTTCGGCCATGATTCTTGGAAAACTGAAGTCCGCCGCGGAAGACTTCCTGGGTGAAAAAGTCACTAAGGCGGTTATTACCGTGCCGGCGTACTTCAACGACGCGCAACGGCAGGCCACCAAGCAAGCCGGTGAAATTGCGGGCCTGGACGTGGTGCGAATCATCAACGAGCCGACAGCGGCTGCGCTGGCATACGGTTTGGACAAAAAGACCGACGAAACCATCGCGGTGTATGACTTGGGCGGCGGCACGTTTGATATTTCCGTGCTGGAAGTTGGCGCTGGCGTAGTGGAAGTTAAATCCACCAACGGCGACACTCACCTGGGCGGCGACGACGTTGACCAGCGCATCGTGGACTGGTTGATCGACGAATTCAAGAAAGAAAACAACATCGACCTGAGCAAAGACCGCATGGCCCTGCAACGCCTGAAGGACGCGGCGGAAAAGGCCAAAATCGAGCTGTCGCAGATGATGGAGACGGAAATCAATCTGCCGTTCATCACCGCGGGCGCGAGCGGGCCGATTCACATGCAACTGAAGCTGACCCGGACGCGCCTCGAGCAATTGATGAACGATTTGCTCGAACGCTCCATGAAGCCGGTGAAGCAGGCGCTGGAAGACGCCAAGATGTCGCCCAACGACATACAAGAAGTGGTGCTGGTCGGCGGTTCAACGCGCATTCCGAAGGTGCAGCAACTGGTGCGCACGTTCTTCGGCGGCAAGGAACCGCACAAGGGCGTGAACCCCGACGAAGTTGTTGCCGTAGGAGCCGCGATTCAAGGCGCAGTGCTGGCTGGAGACGTGAAAGACATCCTGCTGTTGGACGTCACCCCGCTCTCGCTGGGCGTGGAAACTCTGGGCGGCGTAATGACCGTGCAGATTCCTCGCAACACTACGATCCCGACGCGCAAAGTGGAAACTTATTCCACGGCTGCGGACAACCAGCCTGGCGTGGAAATTCACGTCATGCAGGGCGAACGCAAATTCGCGAACGACAACCGCTCGCTTGGCAAATTCAAGCTGGATGGAATTCCACCAGCTCCGCGCGGGACGCCGCAAATCGAAGTCACTTTTGACATCGATGCGAACGGCATTCTGAACGTCAGCGCTAAGGACAAAGCGACCAACAAGGAGCAGAAAATCACCATAACCGCGTCCAGCGGCTTGACCAAGGAAGAAGCCGAGAAGATGCGCGTGGAGGCAGAATCGCACTCCGAGGACGATCGTCGGCGTATGGAAGAAGTCGAGGCGCGCAATCGCCTGGACGGCATTCTGTACCAGTCGGAAAAGATGATTCGCGAGAATCGCGAGAAGCTCAACGAAGCGGACGTGAAGGCTGCGGAGACCGCAATCGATGACGCGAAGAAAGCCATCAACGAGGGCGGTGTTGCGAAACTGCGCTCCGCTACTGAGAACCTGGAACGCTCGCTGCACAAGATCGCTGAAGAACTCTACAAGAGCACGCAAGCGGCTGGCGGCGCGGAACAGGCAGGCGCGGCGGGCGCCGGCGCTCAAGGCGGACCGGCGGGTGCTGGGTCTAGTTCAGCCGGCGGCCCGCAAGGCGGCAAGCCTGGCGATGTGATCGATGCCGAATACGTGGACGTGGACGAAACCAAGCGTCCTAATTAATTGAGCAGCTGAGCGAAGAAGGAAAGTGCGGAGAGTAACTCCGCGCGGGCCGGACCTTCGCGGAAGCGAAGAGTAAAAGAGCCGGCCCGCTTCGTTCGCAAGACGGAGTGGGCCGGACATTTTTTGGAAGCACGTTTCGACAGATTTCCAGAAGTACGATTCGAGATCACAAATATATAGATCATGGCGACGACAGCTAAAACCGATTATTACGAATTGCTCGGGGTGCCGAAGAAGGCCAGCAGCAAGGACATTCGCACTGCCTTTCGCAAGCTGGCGCGCAAATACCATCCTGATCTGAATCCCGGCGATAAATCGTCGGAAGAGAAATTCAAGCAGCTGCAGGAAGCGTATGACGTACTTTCCGACGCCAAGAAGCGCCAGATGTACGACCAGTACGGATTTTATAGCGACAACCTGCCGCAGGGTGGCGGACCTTCTTCGCATGGCGGGGAAGACGATGATGCGCGCGTCAATTTTGATTTTGGCGGATTTGATTTTGGCGGTGGCGGCGGTTCCGGCGCAGGGCCGGCAGGCAGCGGCGGAAGTTTTCGCGATTTGTTCAGCCAGTTTTTCAAAGGCGGCCGCGGCGGCGAAATGGAGCCGGAGCAGGAACCGGGCAGCGACCTGGAATACCAAGTGGAGATTGATTTCTGGGACTCCGTGCGCGGCGCGGTGAAAAAACTTTCCATCACACGCATGGATACGTGCGAGGCCTGTCACGGAACTGGCGCGGTGGGTTCGCCGCAGACCTGCACCGCTTGCGGCGGAACCGGAACCATCCAGCAAGCTGCCGGGAAAATGCGCTTCAACGTGCCGTGCACCCGCTGCGGTGGCACCGGTAAATTGCGTACCATGTGCCGCACTTGCAATGGCGAAGGCCGAGTGCGTCGCACCGAGACGGTGGACGTACGCATCCCCGCCGGCGTCGCTAGTGGCGCGCGGTTGCGCGTACCGGGCAAAGGAAATGCCGGAACGATGGGAGCGCCTCCGGGAGACTTGTATTTGCGCATCCTGGTAAAGCCGCATGAATTTTTCGAACGGCGCGGCAATGATCTGTACACCAAAATTCCCGTGACCGTTCCAGAGGCCACCCTTGGCGCGAAGATTGAAGTGCCGACGATCGACGGGCGCTCGTTGGTGCGCATTCCTCCTGGAACCGACAGTGGGAAAACGCTGCGCCTGAAAGAAAAGGGTGTGCCCGGCGCTCGCAACGGCGCGCGCGGCGATCAATACGCCGAGATTCAAGTAGTAGTGCCGAAACCGACGGACGAGCGGGTGCGTAATCTGATGAAAGACCTGGAAACTTTGGATCCCGAAGATCCACGGCAAAATCTTTTCAGCAAGGCGGGTGTGTAAGGCCATGCCGCAAAGAACAAAAAAACGAGCCAAAGCCGGTTACATGATCAGCGCAGTGGCGGAGCTTTATAAACTGCACCCGCAGACGCTGCGTTTGTATGAGCGCGTGGGTTTGCTGAAGCCTTCGCGGTCGCAGGGGAACACGCGACTGTATACCGATACTGATCTCGAGCGCTTGGACGTGATTTTAACGCTGGCGCGCGACATGGGCGTGAACCTGGCGGGCATCGAAATTATTCTGAACATGCGCGAAAAAATGATTGAGATGGAACGCCAGATGGGCGAGTTCGCGAAGGTCGTGCAGCAGGAACTGTCGCGCGTGGCTTCGCGCCCGGCGGAGCAGGATTCGCGCCACGCGATCGTCCGCGCCGCCCCGCGAATTGTGCGAAGCTGACGTCTTTATATTTTCCCCGGGAAATTCCGGAAATAAAAATCCACCCTTCAAATCAAGGGTGGGTTTTCAATTTATGGCGCCTTCAGGTTACCGCTTAGCTGACGCGAAGAGCGGTCATGGGGTCGATGTGTGAGGCGCGGCGCGCTGGAATATATCCCGCCAGAAGGGCGATGAGACTTAGCATCAAGATGGTGGTTGCGAAGGTCGGCGGATCTGACGGGTCCGTCGCAAATAAAAGCGACGCGATGGCTTTCGCCACCATGAAAGATGCAACCGTACCGATGGCGATTCCTACCAGCGCGAGGTGCAAAGTTCTGTAGATCACGCTGAATTGAACGCGATTGGCTGTGGCGCCGAGAGCCATGCGAATGCCAATTTCTTGAGTCTGCCTCGAAACCGAGTACGAAATAACTCCATAGATGCCTAGCGAAGCCAGCACCAGCCCCAGCGCCGCAAATAAACTTACCAGCCAAACAAAAAAGCGCCGGGGAGAAACCGCGTGATCCACGATCTGCTGTATGGTGCGAAACTCGGTAGCCGGTTGGCCGGGGTTTAGTTCGCGAAGCGTGCTCATTACGCTGGAGGCGAGCACATCCGGCGGAAGCTTGGTGCGCACCACTAGCTCGGCGCCGTCCGGGCTATTCTGACTGGAAGACAAATACATCTGCCAGCCGGGACGCGACTCCAGACTGCTTTCGCGAACATCGCTGACCACGCCGACGACGCGAGCTTCTTTGTCGTTCACGAGCGCGATCTGGCCAATAGGATCCTCATTGGGCCACAAATAATTCGCGGCCGTTCTATTCAGCAGCACCACTGGCGCACCGTCCGGAGCGTCCGACCAATTTAAATCGCGGCCCGCGAGAAGCTGCATGCCCATGGCTTGCAGGTAGCCGGGCGTGACAATGTACACGAACGCTCCAGGGAGTTCTCCTTTGCGATAATCCTTCCCCTTTGCCGATAAGCCCCATGCGCGATTGCGATCCAGCGGCAGATTGTCCGTGATGCCCGCGGCTTCAATGCCCGGAATAGCTTTCACGCGACCCAGCATTTGCTGCAGTATCGCGCTGCGCTTCGCGGGTTTGTCTTCGTCATTGTAATCGACCGTGATGGCCGCTGCCCGGCTGGGTTGAAATCCCAAGTCCACGTCGAGAACGTGGAGGAAACTGCGCAACAGCAAGCCCGCTCCGACCAGAAGGACGCACGCCAACGCAATTTCGGAAATTACGAGAACGGAACGCAAGCGATCGTGTTTTTTGCCGTGAGTCATGCCTGCGCCGGAGTCTTTGAGGGCTTCCTGAAGATTGCCTGCGGAGATTTTGAGATTCGGAAGGAGCCCGAAGAAAATCGCGGCCACTAAAGAAATGATCAGCGTCCAGGCTAGAGCGCGGCCATCAATTTTCAAGCTGCCAAGGAGTGGCAGAGCAAGGGAGCCTTGGTGCGCAAGATAAATGGTGATGCCATATGCCAATCCCAGACCGAGCAAGGCTCCCGCGCTGGTCAGCAGCAGGCTTTCGGTAAGCAACTGACGAATAAGCCGGGCGCGGCTCGCGCCAAGAGCGCGGCGCATGGCGAATTCCTTGCTGCGCGCACTGGCGCGAGCGAGCAAAAGATTTGCAAGATTCACGCAGACGATAAGCAAGATGAGCCCCACCGCACACCACAGCACGATCAAGGAGCGGCGCAGCTTGCCAGTGACGTATTCCTTGAGTTCGGACAGGCGAGCCGTGTAGTCGCCGCCCCATTCTGGATGCTTCAAGTTGAAATGAAGACGGGGAAAGATAATGTTGGCCTCGGCTTGCGCTTGCGGCAGCGTAACGCCGGGTTTGAGACGGCCAACCAGTGCGAGGGTGTTTCCCCAATCTTCCATGTCGTCCAGAATAGCGGGGATGAAAAGGTCGGTCTTTGAACCTGGAGAAAAAACAGAACCGAAATCGAAAGTGTCCGGCAAAACGCCGATGACCGTTACCGGATGATTGTCGAGAGTGATGGCCTGGCCGACAATCGAGGGATTAGCGGCAAACTGACGCCGCCACAAGCCGTTGGTAAGAATCGCAACCGGACGAGAATTTTTCAGACACTCATCGGGAGCGAACGAGCGGCCCAGTAATGGTTGAACGCCGAGCGTAGGGAAGAAATTCCCGATGACCGTCATGGTCGTGACCGGTAGCGCGTCGCCGTTGCGAGCGAGTCTGGCATTATTGCTGGAAGAAAACGCGAAGTAGCCGGTGACATCCTGGAAGGAATTATTCTGATGTTTCAGTTCTCCGTAGGCGTCCACGGAGTACGTCATGCTGGACATGCCCGCCTTGCCTTCGGCGGTGGTTATAAAAGTGAGTTGCTGCGGATCGTGAAAGGGAAGCGGCCGCAATAGAATGGTGTTCACGACGCTGAATACGGCGATGTTCGCGCCGATACCCAAGGTAAGAATCAATATCGCAATCGCCACGAAGCCGCGATCGCGACGGAAAGTTCGCAGGGCATAGCGCAAATCCTGGCTCAGTTCATCGAGGGTTGGCAGAGAGCGCGCGTCGCGATGCCGTTCTTTGGCTTGATCCATTCCCCCAAAGCGAATCAGCGCCTGGCGTCGCGCTTCCTCCGGCAGCATGCCGCGTTGAAGATTTTCTTCGATGGCCAAATCGAGGTGTGCGGCCATTTCCGCGTCCAACTCGGTGTCGAGTTGCCTGGCGCGAAATAATGAGCGCAGACGGTGCAAGAATTCGCGCAGTCGAGTTACCGGATCATTTGTCATCGATTCGACCCTTTACAGCTCTGGCGTTCGCGCATCGGCCCTTCCTGTGTTACGACCACAGAAGAATATAAGATTTCATGTGGTAATGCCACATGAACGATTGACGCGGCGCGAGGCAAAAAGTCTTCGTAGGTGTCGCGGCGGCTCTAAAAGGCGTGGAACAAGCGCTTCCAGCGCATGGTGGCTGGATGAATCAGCACGTTGGCATAGGCAACAAAACGGTCGACGATGTGGCCCGGCTGCCATGCGCTTGGATTCGCATCTATAGACATGTAGATCATCACCGGGGTGCCGATGAGATATTCGCGGGGCACGCAACCCCAGAAGCGGCTGTCGTATGAATTAGCTCGGTTGTCGCCCATCGCGAAATAACAATTGTCAGGCACGCGATAAGGGAAGGTGACATCGATTCGACCGCGCTGAGAATATCCCGGCGGCGCTGGTTTGGTCGGACCCGTCGTGTAATTCTCTTCAAGGTGCTTTCCATTGATCCAAACATTTCCGTCACGCAGATCCACGACGTCGCCCGGCATGCCGATGGCACGCTTTACCAGGTCGGTCTGATCGGGTGCGTACGGCGGCCTGAAAATTATGATTTGCTGCCGCTTGGGATTGCGCCATAGCGGAACATGCCAGTTCGTGAAGGGCAAGCCGGCATCGTAACCGACGCGGCTGATGATCAAGTGGTCGCCGATCAGCAGAGTGTTTTCCATGGAAGCGGAAGGAATGACACGCGCCTGGCCGATCGTTCCGTTGACCAATAGAAAAACGAGACCAACCCAGAACCACGCGAGGATCTCGCGGCGCACGCGCACGCTCATAGGTAAAGCGGGTTGGAGAGTTGCGTTTTTTGTTTTGGCTTTCACTGTGCACCGTCGGTGAGATTGGGAATCTTAACATGTCACTGGCGTGAGCAGTTGGGACCGGCGACAGTAGATCGCTTGCCGTGACGTGGGTGTGCCCGTATGCTTGTGGCGATATGGCGATAGAAAATTGTCCGTTGTGTAGAGGGACGGGGTGGCGGCTGGAGCAGCGGCTGAATGGCGCTTCGGGCACGGTTGCTACAGCGTGCGATTGCGGTATGGAAGAACGCGCGGCCCGGGTGATGGAGCGTGCGCGCATACCCAAGCGGTATGAGCATTGTGATTTTGAAAGCTATGTTGCGGATTTGACGGATGGGAAGACTTGGATGCCACAGCACGCGCAGTCCATGAAGCAGGCCAAGATGTTGACGCAGGGATTTGTGCGGGATTATCCGGGCGCGGCGGAAAAAGGGCTGCTGCTGATGGGGCCGTCGGGTGTAGGCAAAACGCATTTGGCGGTGGCGGCCTTGAAAGAATTGATTCGCCGCGGACACGGCGGACTTTTTTGCGATTACCGGGAATTGCTGAAAGAAATTCAGGCGAGTTATAACCCGGCCAGTGAATCGACCGAAATGCGCATTCTGGAACCGATTCGCAACGTGGAAATTCTGGTGCTGGACGATTTGGGGGCGAGCAAGCCTTCGGATTGGGTGCGCGACATTGTGGGGATTGTGTTGAACGCACGCTATAACGAGAACCGCACCACGGTGATCACCACAAACTATGTGGATAATCCCGTGTCAGAAGGCGAACCTTCGCGGCTACCGGGTGGACGGATGATTCCGGCGTCGCGAGAAGATACGCTGGAGCAACGGATTGGAAGCAGGATGCGTTCGCGGTTGTATGAAATGTGTAGAACTGTGGAAGTGATCGCTCCGGATTTTCGGCGAGAAAAAACCCAGGCGGGGCGCGCACACAGCTGAATATGTTGGAGTTCGTGAGCTGCGATGTTCAGGTCTGGGCGATTCCACATTAAAAGACCCACCCTCCAAAAATCTGAGGGCGGGGCACCCTCCTCGTTGGTTTAGCTGGTCGGGGGATTTCAAAGGACGGGCAGCTTGGAGCGAATTTGCGGCCAAGAAAATCGCTCTATCGCGGGTGCGATTCATTGACAGGGAGTTGAGTCGGCGAGTATGCTTTTGGCTAGGTTGCGGCGTTCCTCGTGACAATTCCAGGAGTTCTGGTCCAGGAGTTCTGGCAGTGCTTGCAGTGACGCCCGCGGCACTTTTTCCTTAGCGACCAACTGAACGGTCCACCTCCTTGCACGGCTATCCAAGTAGGGATCTCGCAAGGAATTTTTTCGACTAAACAGGGATATTTATCCCGGAGGCCTACAACCATGTTTCCCGACCACGACAACCCGGCGTCCACAACGGCAAGCGGTGCTGCTGCTGCCGCCGCACCGGAAGCTCAAGAACAGAAAAACGAAGCAACACACGAGACTGTCTCGTCGAACGCTGGTCCCAGTAATTCTCAGCAACACGGTTCTAGCTCCGAGGGTACGAGCCAATCCGGCGGCCGCGCGGAGAATCGTGCCGCGGTGCCGCAGGCCGATGGTGATTCACAGAGTCCCGCGATTACATCCGGCGGTTCGGCTTCACAGGGTGGCTCGGGTTCGCATGGCGATGACGGCGCGCCGGAGCACGGCGGCACTGAGTCGCACGGCGCAACTGCTCAACAAGGTAGCGATGACCAGGGCGCGAGTCAGCACACAGACAATAGCGGTGGGACTGCGGTTGCGGATAGGGAAGCGGCGACTGCGGCCGACGAAGCGGCTGGCTCAGAAGAGATGAGCAAGTTGATGGAGCAGTACGACGAGAAGCAGGAAGCCGCGTCGCACAGCGAAATTATCGAAGTGACGGTGGTGGCCTACACCGAACATGGCGTGGTTGTAGATACGGGACAGAAGACTGAAGGACTGATTCCCGCGGCGGAATTTTCGGAGACGGAGATACCGCGTCCGGAGCCGAACGCCAAAATCGAAGTACAAAGAACCGGCGAGCGCAAAGACGGCTTCGAGATTTTGTCCTACCAGAAAGTTCTGCGCCGCCGGATGTGGGAAAAGCTGGAAGCGGCGTTCAAAGCGAAAGAAACGGTCAAGGGCAAGGTTGTAGACCGCATCAAGGGCGGTCTGGTGGTGGATATCGGAGTGCGCGCATTTCTTCCTGGCTCGCAATACGATTTGCGGCCGACGGCCAACCTGGACGACTTGCTGAGCCAGGAAATGGACGTGCGCATCACCAAGCTGAACCGGCGACGCGGCAATGTCGTGGTGAGCCGGCGCGCGCTGCTGGAAGAAGGTCAACTTGCGAAGCGCGCGGAGTTGATGGAATCGCTGAAGGAAGGCCAGACCGTTCACGGGCACGTGAAAAACGTGACGGAATATGGCGCGTTTGTGGACCTGGGCGGAATCGACGGGCTACTGCACCTGACGGATTTGAGCTGGGGACGCGTGAAGCATCCGTCCGACATGCTGAAGCCGGATCAGGAGCTGGACGTTGTCATCCTGAAATTTGATAAGGATAAGCAGCGCATCTCGCTGGGCCTGAAACAACTGATTCCCGATCCGTGGGTGAATGCGTCGGAGAAATATCCCGCGGGCGGCAAAGTGAAAGGCAAAGTGGTTGGCGTGGTGGATTACGGCGTGTTCGTGGAGCTGGAGCAGGGCATTGAGGGGCTCGTACACGTTTCGGAAATGAGTTGGAATAAGAAGCCGACGCATCCATCGAAGCTCGTGAAGGTTGGCGATGAAGTGGATGTGGTGGTGCTGGACATCAAGCCGAGCGACCGCCGCGTTTCGCTGGGGATTAAACAGGCGCAACCGGATCCCTGGATGGTCATCGCGGAAAAGTATCCAGTGGGAACGGTGGTGACCGGCAAGATCCGCAACATTGCGGAATTTGGCGCATTTGTGGAAATCGAGGACGGCTTCGACGGATTGGTCCACGTCGGTGACGTGAGCTGGACCGGGCGAGTAAAAAATCCGCATGAGGTTTTCAAGAAGGGCGAAGACGTTACCGCTAAAGTCTTGAAGATCGATCCGGAAAACCGGCGGGTATCGCTGGGCATCAAGCAGGTCAACGATATCTGGGGCGACTGGTTCAAGCAGCACAAAGTGGGCCAGATCGTGAAGGGCAAAGTTTCGCGCATCGCGACGTTCGGAGCCTTTGTGGAACTGGGCGAGAACATCGAAGCGCTGTGCCACAACACCGAAATTGAGGAGCACAAGCGGCGGCGCGATGAAGGACCCGCGCCGATGCATCGCACCTCGACGGGGCCGCTGAAGAGCGCGGGGCCGCTAGAGCCGGGGAAAGAGTACGACTTCAAGATCGTGAAGATCAGCCCAGAAACGCGGCGCATTGGACTTAGCTACCGCGCGGCGGTGAAGCAAATTGAGCGGCGGGAGATCGATCAGTACCGGTCGACTTCGACGGGGAAGTCTTCATCAACGGCGACGATTGGCGATGCCCTTAAGTCAAAGCTGGGCCGGTAGCGGTCCAGGCGCAAATATTTGACTCCAACCCAGCTGGACAATTGTATTTACGTGGGGCCTATTTTAATGATAGGAAGGGTGCACCCAGAGGGCGGCTCTCCGCTCTAACCCTTTTTGTAACACCGATTTGAGAGGCCGCAAAGCGGTCAGAAGCCCGGTGGCAGGAGCTGCGCGGGGCGACGAGGTATAGGGACTATGACCAAGCATCCGACATTGACGAAGGCTGACCTGATCGAAGAGGTGCTGCGTATCTCGGAACTTCCGCGCAAGGAGTCCGAGACGATTGTGGAGACGATTTTCGAGAGCATCATTGAGGCCCTGCAAAAGGGCGACAAGATCGAGATTCGCGGATTTGGAAGCTTTCGGACGCGGCAACGGCGCGGGCGCATCGGGCGGAACCCTAAGACGGGCGCCAAAGTGGATGTGCCGCCCAAGAAGATTCCGTTCTTCAAGCCTAGTAAAGAATTGAAGGATTTTGTGAACAACTCGGAAGGCGACGGAACAGAAGCCGGTGCTTCTACTGCTGCTGCGGCAACCCCTTCCAGTTCGGTGCCTGGCGACGCGACACGTTCCTGAGAACGCCTCTGAATTCATTTCCTGAATAAGACAATGAGTAGCGCTGCGCGCGGCGTGAATGGATTGTGCGTTATGCTGTGCGAGCGTCTTTTTTCTTTGAGGATGCCTGATGGACTATGTGTGGTCGCCGTGGCGCTACAAATACATCGCACAGGTGAATGATGAGAGACAGCCTGAGTGCATTTTCTGTGATGCGTTGGCGCGGAACGATGACGCTGCGGCGCTGATCGTTTACCGCGGCAAAAAAGTGTTCGTGATCCTGAATCGCTATCCCTATACATCCGGGCACGTGATGATCGTGCCATACGCGCATGTCGCGCAATTGGCATTGTGTGATGCGGAGACGTTGGCGGAAATGATGCTAGTGGCGCAGCGAGTAGAGAAGGCTTTTGTTGCGGACTACAAACCCGATGGGATGAATATTGGCATGAACCTGGGGAAAGCTGCCGGGGCGGGTGTTGCCGGGCACCTGCATTTGCATGCATTGCCGCGGTGGTTTGGAGACACAAATTTCATGACCGTGACGGGCGAAACGCGTGTGCATCCGGAAGATTTGCATAAAACTTTTGAGCGCCTGCGAAAAGCTTTGAATGCGAGTGCAGCGGCGTAAACGCGGAGAAAAGAGCGAGTGGATCTTCAACTGAGTGAGGAGCAGTTGCTTCTACAAAAAAGCGTGCGGGAATTCGCGGAGACGGAAGTGCGGCCGTTCGCGAAAGAATTGGACGAGACCGGGCATTTCCCGCGGGAAATATTCAAGAAAGCGGCGGAATTGGGGCTGACTGGGATCGCCCTGCCGGAAAGCGAAGGCGGCGCAGGATTCGATCACGTCGCGTATACCATCGTGATTGAGGAGATTTCGCGGTGCTGCGCGTCGACGGGCGTGATTTTGTCGGTGCAAAATTCTCTGTACTGCGATCCGATCCACCGATTTGGCACCGCTGAACAGAAAGAGAAATTTCTTTTGCCGTTCGCCCGCGGAGAAAAAATCGGGTGCTATGCGTTGACGGAGCCGCAGGCAGGCTCGAATGCGGCGGCGTTGCAAACAAAAGCGGTGCGCCAGGACGACAGCTACGTTGTGAACGGCACCAAGGCGTGGATCACCAATGGGGGCGCGGCGGATGCCGCCATCGTATACGTGAATACGGATCCGGCCAAGGGTGAGAAAGGCATCACCGCGCTGGTGATTGAGAAGGGAACGCCGGGATTTCACGTGGGCAAGGAAGAGAAGAAATTAGGGATCAGCGCTACCGCTTGCAGTGAGTTGGTGTTTTCCGATTGCAACGTGCCGGCCGCAAATCGCATCGGCGATGAAGGTGAAGGATACAAAGTGGCGCTGTCGACGTTGGATGGCGGAAGAATCGGTATCGCCGCGCAGGCGACCGGGATTGCGCAGGGTGCGTTTGAAGCAGCGTTGAAATATTCGCAGGAGCGCATGGCGTTCGGACATCCGATTTCACAATTCCAAGCCATACAATTCATGCTGGCGGATATGGCCACGGAGATTGACGCCGCGCGGTTATTGATTCGCAAAGCGGCGTGGAAGCAGGACGGTGGGGCGAGATTCAGCATGGAAGCCGCGGTAGCTAAATTATTTGCCAGCGAAATGGCTACTCGGGTGACGCACAAGGCGATTCAAATTCATGGCGGGAACGGTTATAGCCGGGAGTATCCGGTGGAGCGAAATTATCGTGACGCGCGTATCACGGAGATTTATGAGGGCACGAGCGAGATTCAACGGTTGGTGATTGCGTCGTGGGTGTTGAGATCCGGAAGCTAGAGGCTGGAAGCTCGAGGCTGGAAGATAGAAAGCCGCGAAATGTCGGCACGCCGACATTTCAAGTGATACTTTAAGTATTCAGTCACTATAACATTATAGTAATATTGCTGGCGTTCGAACAGTGCGCGTTCGAATGATTTTAGAAATTGTCGGCGTGGCGTTCGAATGACGAAGGTCCATCCGAGATTTCCACGCGAGATTAATGTACAAGGAAAAACGCTTTGGCCCGGGGAGCTGGCCTTGGAGCGTCCGTTCTTTGGGATTGAGTCGTAGTATTCTGAACACGTGTTGGAACTGGATTTTTCCCTCGTTTTTGACGCCGCTGCAGATGAAGAATTCTTTTCCGCATTGCCGTCGAAACCTGCTGTTTGTTTGGTGGAATTAAATGATGCAAATGCTGAACCGCTGCTGATTCGTACCCAGGATTTGCGCCGCAGACTGCAACGGCTGCTTGGTCCGCCTGATCCCGCAAGTAAACGGCTGAATCTGCGGTCGCTCGCTAGCGGAGCGAAATATCGGCCGGTGGGTTCCACTTTCGAGCAGTGCCTCACGTATTACCAGCACGCTAAAAAACTTTTTCCGCAACGCTATCGCGATTTGTTGCGCATGCGTCCGCCCGCAGTCTTAAAGGTGAGCCTCCGGAATGCGTATCCGCGGTGTTACGTGACTCGGCACATTTCTGTGGACAGTTTGGGGACGCCGACCGCCGGAAGTTATTACGGGCCATTTCCTTCGCGTGGCGCCGCGCTGGCGTTTGCGAATCGCGCGCTAGATTTTTTCAAGATGCGGCGCTGCCAGATAAAAATCCGGCGGGATCCCACGTTTCCAGGATGCCTATATTCGGAGATGAAAATGTGCCTGGCGCCTTGTTTTGCGGGGTGCTCGAAAGAGGAGTACGACGCGGAGGTACAGCGGTTCGTAAAGTTTCTGGAATCGAGCGGCGAGTCGCTGCGCGCGGCATTTGAAAGTGAACGCGAGCGCGCCAGTGATGATTTGGATTTCGAGCGCGCCGCAACTCTTCACAAAAAAGTCGAGAAGCTGGACGAGGTCTTGCGCGGGCGGCCGGATCTGGCGCGGCGCATTCAGGCTTTGGACGCGGTGATTTTGCAACGTGGGACGGGCGATCAGGTTGTCGCCGCGTATCGTGTTCAGGGCGGACGGCTTTGCGAGCCGTTTTTTCTGCCATTCGGAGAAATTGCCAGCCAGCCACGTTCGGCCGAACAGATCTTTCGGAATTATCTCGATCCGGCGCTCGATTCGGCCGTTGCCACACAGTCGGCGGTAGCTCTGCCGAATGTGGTTGAACAAGCGGGCGCAGTGAAGATGGTTGGACAATTGCCGCTGTCCAAAGGCGAGTTGAGCGAACATTTGTGGCTGGTGGCGCGTTGGTTTTACAGCAACCCGCGAACCGGCGAGATTTTCTTTCGCGAGAAGAATGATTGGCCCTATCGCAGAATTCTGCGAGCTTGTTCGCGGTTGCTGGCTCCCCCGGAAGTGCCAAAGGAGCCGAGTGCTAATTCATGAAGCAGCTGGCCTGTTATACTTCGCGTTCATGACAAAAAAATTGGGAGCGACCAAAAAATTGCGAGCACAACGATGACAACATTTGCTACGCCTGAAGGAACACGCCGTTTTGCGGCACGATTTCCCAAGGCCGTTGAGGGCCACTTTCGTGAAGCGCAGAGACTGGCGGTTTCATCGCTAGGAATTGGGACATATCTAGGGAACCCCGACGAAAAGACGGACCGGGGTTATACGGCAGCGATCGTGGAGGCGGTGCAAGGTGGCATCAACGTAATTGATGCAGCCATCAATTACAGGTTTCAGCGCAGTGAACGCAGCATCGGAGCAGCGCTGGCGGAGTTAGAAACCAACGGCATCGCGCGCGACGAACTGATTTTATGCACCAAGGCCGGTTACCTGACGCCCGACGGCGATATGCCCAGCGACCCGAATGAATATTTCTTTCGGGAGTACATTCAGCCGGGAGTGCTGGGTGCGAAAGACATTGTCGGCGGCGGCCATTGCATGACGCCGCGATTTCTGAAAAATCAATTGGGGCGCAGCCTGCGCAACCTGCGGGTGGACTGCGTGGACGTTTTTTATTTGCACAATCCTGAATCGCAACTGGGGGAAATCCCGAAGGCGGATTTTCTTGAACGCATCAGGGAAGCGTTCACGTTTCTGGAGTCCGCGGTGGTGGCTGGAGAAATCCAATATTACGGCGTGGCTACCTGGAATGCTTTTCGGCAGGAAGCTAGTGCCCGCGACTCCATGCAACTTGCGGAACTGGTGCAGATCGCGCAGGAAATTGCCGGCGGGCGGCATCGATTCCGGTTTGTGCAGTTGCCTTTTAATCTGGGAATGACGGAAGCGCTGACGCTGGGGAATCAAACGGTCGCGGGACGCAAGCGTACGATAACAGAGGCGGCGGACGAGCTGGATATCACGCTGCTTGCCAGCGCTTCTCTGCTGCAAGGGCAAGTGGCGCGCAACCTGCCGGAAGTTGTGGCTGACGCGTTTGGACTAGAGAATGACGCGGAGAGAGCGCTGCAATTTGTGCGCTCGGCGCCGGGGATTACCACTGCGCTGGTGGGCATGTCACGGCCGGAACATGCGCGTGCGAACACGCGGCTGCTGGGTGTGCCGACAGCCACCGTGGATCAGTTCAGCAAACTTTTTGCTCGTGGCGAAAGCGCTTGAAGTTTTGATCGTGGCGCTACTTTTTGAGTGCGGGGACTTGTTTGGTGAGCCAGGTGGTAATGGCCTGATCCACTTTGCTTAATTTGCCGGTGAAGAAATGGTCGACACCTCCGACGATCACCAGGCGATTTTCGCCCGGCAATGCGGGCACTAATTCTTTTATCTTGCGGATGTCGCCGTGTTCGTCATTGCCGCCATGAACGAACAGTTTAGGCTTGGGGCATTCGAATAAGAACGATATGTCGGAATTGTTTACTGGCAGACCCAGCGCGATTAATTGCGTTACTTCTGGAGTCTGGCATCCCACGCGCAGGCCTACGATGGAGCCGAAACTAAATCCCGCGACCAGCAAAGGCACGCCGGGAAATTCGGCGATGAGAAATTGCAATGCGGTGCGAAGGTCATCGCACTCACCGACGCCGCGGTCGTGAACTCCCTCACTGAGCCCAGCGCCCCGAAAATTGAAACGCAGAACCGGAGCGCCGAGCGCGTCTATGGATTTGGCGACCTGAAAAACCACCTTGTTGTGCATGGTGCCGCCGAAAAGCGGATGAGGATGACAGACGACCGCGGCAATGGCGGGTGGAGTGAGACTGCGAGGCGTCCAGAGGATGGCTTCGAGGCGCCCTACCGGGCCGGAAAGAAAAAGATTTCGTGAATCGTGATGGTGGGTCATTTATCAGGCTGCGAAATCGTTGCTGTAAATTAAAACGTATTCAGGAAATATTGTCACTGTTGAGGGTAGGAGCGCTGAACAACCGCGTCCCTAAGTACTAAGCGACCCGGTGTCTATCAGTACTTCTGGTAAGTAAAATTTCGACGTTCGCGCACGCAGACAGAGAACGCTGTACCCGGTACTAAAGTGCTACATAGATCGTCGGAACGAAATACCGCGTTTTTCGCGTTGCAGTTTGCGGGTGGCGGTGTTAGCGTTCCTGCATTCCAGCCCAAGCTGAGGAGCTTTATGAATAGTGCTGCGGACCGCCGCGAAGCTCGCCGATTTAACATGCACCTGCCACTCAGCATTCTCCCGTGGGAGACGAAGGGCCAGGAATTGCCTGTGGACATGCGGGATGTTAGTTACCGGGGCCTGTACTTTTTTGCTGGAGAAAAATTTGAAGCGGGCCGCGAGATTGCTTTTATCATTACCTTGCCGAAAGACATGCTGAAATCATCGGACGTAAAGATACGGTGCCGGGGCATGGTGGTGCGCGTCGATGAGGGCGAAAATGGGAAGACGGGCATCGCCGCAAAGATTGACCGTTACGAGTTTATTGCTTGTAGCGCAGTAGCTTAAATTTCCTTCGGTCAGAAACCTCTCCCGATTCAGAAATTCATCCCCTCTACGAGTACAATCGTTTTGATCTACGCTGGAGGGGATTTATGTACCACTACGACGCCAAGCTGGCACTGGAAGAATTGCAAGAAGACGCGCTGCTGCCGCACCCGGTGAAACTGCGCGACATGATTTTACGCACGAAATTGGGACCGACCGAAGCGCAAGCGTTGAACCAGGAATTTCAAACCTACCTGACGCGTTTTGGCGAGCTGCAAAAGACGGCGCGCAGTGTGCTGGAAAAACTTGCCGCAGGCCAGCGCAAAGCCTCCTGATGCTCTATTGTAGAATTTAAATATGCGACGGAATACGCTGCTGATCGATGCGGATGACACGCTGTGGGAAAATAATGTCTTTTTTGAAAAGCTGATTGAGGATTTCATCAGCCTGGTGGAGTCCTGCGGCTACACACGCGCTTATATTCGTCACATTTTGAATGAGACGGAACGAAAAAATATACGCCAATACGGTTATGGGGTGCGGTGCTTTGGCCGCTCCCTGGAAGAAACGTATATCAAGCTGGCCGAGCAGATGGCTTCCCGCGACACACTAAAGACTATTAAGGAACGGGTGCTGGAATTGGAGCGCACGCCGCCAAAAATTATGGATGGCGTGCCGGAAACGCTGGCGTATCTTGCGGAGCGGCACCGCTTGATTTTGTTCAGCAAAGGCGAGGCCGCGGAGCAAGCGGCAAAGGTGGAGCGCTCCGGGCTACAGGGATTTTTTGAATTTATCGAGATTGTGCCGGAAAAGGATCACGAAACTTACGGCAAGCTGGTACACAAACACAAAATTGTGAAGTCGCAGGGCTGGATGATCGGGAACAGCCCGCGCAGCGATATTAATCCGGCCATGAAGATTGGATTGAATGCGGTGTATATCCCGCACCAGGATACCTGGCAGCTGGAGCATGAGCCGGTGGTGGCGGGGGCGGGGAAATTGGTGATCCTGCCGGCGTTTCGCGAATTGCGGACACATTTCTAAAGTGTCCAGCAGCTGACATTTCGATTCAGATACATTCAGGCGTTCTGGCGCCCGGAGCGCTGCTGCCCAAATTGGACGTTGATGTCTGTCATGAGCGCTTGCAATCTCTTTGATTGAGAATTTCTGGGAGGTATGAATGGCCACCGCAACGTCGAGTCCTACGCACACCAACTGGCGTGATGAATGGTTTGAATTCGAAGACGCAACTTACCTGAATGTGGCGGGCAACGCGCCGATGCCGAAGGCCTCATTGAAAGCCGCGCAAGGGGCAATTGAATGGAAGAAATTTCCGCAACGGGTACCCGACGAGTCTTATTTCGACGTGCCGAATCGCATTCGCGCTTCGATTGCGCAATTGGTTGGGGCGCGCGCGGAGGAGATCGCGCTGACCACGGGTGCTAGCACAGGAATGGCCTCGGTGGCTTACGGGCTGACGTGGAAACCGGGCGACGAAGTCATCACTGCGCAAGGCGAGTTTCCTTTGCAATACACCACGTGGAGGCCGATGGAGAAGCGCGAGGGCATTACCCTGAAAATCGTCGCGCCGAGCGACCGGTTTATCAGCGCTGACGATTTGATCGGCGCTTTGTCGCCGAAGACTCGATTGGTGTCGGTCAGCATGGTGAGATTTGATGATGGGTCGATGATCGACGCGGCGCGACTGGCGGCGGCATGTCACGCTCAAGGCGCGCTATTGTTGCTGGACGCGAGCCAGTGTTGCGGCGCTACTCCGATGAACGTGACGGAACTGGGCGTCGATTTTATCGTGTGCGCGGGCTACAAATGGCTGCTGAGCCCGTACGGCACGGGATTTTTCTGGGCGAAGAGCGAGCACATAGCCAACATGAGGCCGGGTCCGTTTTATTGGACAGCGGCGGAAGGCGCGAGTCACTTTGCCTCCATGGTAATGCCAAATCCCAAGATGGCGGCGGGCGCGCGGCGGTGGGACTCGGCGGAGACTGCGAGCTACTTTAATTTGTCGGCGATGGTGGTGTCGTTGGAATTGGTGCTGCGAATCAAACCCGAAACAGTCGCGACACATAACCGCGCATTGATGGAGCTGATGTTTGAGCGCTTGCCGAAAGATCGTTGCGTGCCGGCGAGTCCGCTTGATCCGGCGCGGCGAGGGCCGTATGCGTGTTTTGCTGCGCGGACGGCGGAAAAAACGGCGGCGTTATACGAGAAGCTCCGGGCGAATAATGTGTTTGTGAGCTTGCGCGAGGGGAATTTGCGGATATCGCCGCACTTGTTTAACACCGAACGCGATATCGATAAGTTGATTGCGGTGGTGACTGCGTGAGGCTAGGCGCTCCCGCTAAAAAATGAAGGCGCGACGCTAGTTGTCGCTACTTGGGGCGCGAAATGGGATGTGCACGATGGCTTCGACGTCTACGGGCGTGCCTTGCCGCGTTGCAGGCCTGAACTTCCATTGAGTTAATGCTTCCATGGCATTGGCGTCGAGCTGCTGATCGATACCGCGAACCAGTTCAACGCTGTCGACAGAACCGTCAGCGCGAATTACAGCGTAGAGCACAACCTCTCCCTCGACATGTTCGTTGATTAACGTGGGTGGATATCTGGGATCGCTCTTTCTTATGGGCGACGGACCGGAGAGATCGGCCGACGTTACGTGTGGTGCGGAACTCGACGAGCGGAGCTCTGAGAAATTCAGAATCCAGCTTCCCGTTGCACTATTGAGGTTGGGCATGTTGACCAGCATGGTGTATATCTTTTTCGAAGCAAAAACTTGTTCGGGTTTTGCGCCAGGAGGCAGCGCGGCAAAGTTTGGCGGGCTGGTGCGTTCGGGTGCGTCGTCGATTCGCGCACGGGGATCTATTTTAGTGACCAGCCGGTGAGGGGTGGGCGAGTCGATCTTGGGCTGCGGGTTGACGGATAAGCCGGACATGCTCTTGGGCGTGGGGTTACCGCCGCTGATGCTTACGGTGGTCGAGTTTGTTCCGGCGTTATTTCCAGAAGCCGAACCGCCGAGGCTTTCACTCGTGCCGCCAACGCCGCCGTTATTATTTTCGTTGGGCAAAGTTTTGCCGCCCAGAACGCCGGGTTGTTTGCCTTCCGGAGAGATGGCTACGCGCGCGGCGAGATTTCCTTGCGGCAGCGCCGCGGGTGCAACGGGTCCGGGCGTTGCGGAAAGCGCGATGAGGGTGGAGGCGCTCGGGTTCATCGAGTTTTGATGAGCGAGTTCAGGCGCAGGTCCGGCATCGTTTGATGGTGACCGCTGTTGTGCAATGCGCGGTGCGGCGCCGGCGTTCAACTCCAACTTGGGACGGGCAGGCGCGTTCGAATTTACGGCTAGTGTGATTTCCGCGGGAGGGCCGTCAGTCACCGGAACATCGGGCAAGGGCGCAGCTTTCACGGCGGCTTTGCGGTGTTCGCGTGGATGAAGCTGAGCCAGCATTTGCTCGGTGATTTCCATGCGTGGCTTCGCGGGGACGGCATTCTGTTGCAACAAAACAATATTGGGCAAGCTGGGAAGAATTTTTGGCGGGACGATTCGAGCGGCGGTGTTGATCAGGGTTTGCCGAGGGTGGGTTGGTGCAATGGGGTCGGTGAAAATACGCTGGCGCGGATGGAAAGCGTCGGCGCCTTCGCGCGCGATCGGTTTGGCGACGTCGCCACGCGGGCTGGGAATTGTGCGCGCTGGTGCTGGTGCGGAGGAAAGCTTTAGCGGCGGGAAGTCATTGATGGGGCCGGACCAGGTAAGTTGAAAATTTTCCAGGGCAGGATTTTTTCTTGGAGTTGCGAGTAGGTCCGGCCAGGGTGCCAGCAGAAAAACGATGTGCCACAGGGCGGCTGCGATTACAGCGGCGCGTGGGATTCGGCCTTCGACCGAGCAATCTCTGAAAATATTTTTGCTTACGAATTTTTTTCTTGGAGTGGGGCCTGTGAGGAGCGCATGGATGCTGCTTCCGAGACTTTGGTGAAAGCTGTTCCAGCGGATTTCGAACTGCGGACCTGCGGCAGATGTGTACGCGTCGCGCGTGAGAAGCGCGCCTTGCTGCCCTAGAAGACTTAATGAACTGCTGGCTTGGCCAAATGACATGCGGTCTCGATTATAGCTTGGTGTTCCTTAATAAATTTCGTTTTGCAACTTTAGTTTGAAAGCGCGAATAGAGTCCAAAGCCCCACCCGCCACGGCGGGTAAACCCTAAAAATCGAGGGTGGGGCACCCTCCGCATTCTTAAATGCTTGCTGTGCGCATTAGAATAGACGTCTCCGAAGCTCTTACGGCTTGCGAAGATAGATGTGTGGGCGGCGCTAGGGGTTATCCGCGTGCGCGATTGATTGGATGGCTTGCTCGCGGCGATAGAAACTCAGGGCGGCATCGCCTTGGCGGAGGAGGCGAACCCGCTTTAGAGTGTCGAAAGATTCGGGCAGATCGAAAGTCTTGCGATGCTCGACGATGACGATTCCGCCCTGTGCGAGAAGATTGGAGACGCCGATTTTTTGCAGTACCCGCGAATAATCCGCGGTGGCGGCGTATGGCGGATCGATGAAGATGTAATCATAGGCGAGATCGCCGACTTTTACTTTTGCTTCCAAAGTTTCTAGCCCGCGGATGGCGTCCGCGCAGATGACCGTCACTCCGGAGTGCGCTTTTAGAGCGGCTAGATTTTTGCGAATGAGCGCGGCGCTGGGTGCGTGATTTTCGATGAAGGAAACGTAATCAGCGCCACGGCTGAGGGCTTCAATGCCAACCGCGCCGGTTCCGGCGAAGACATCAAGGAAGCGCGAGTCCTGAATTCCTGAGCCCAGCACGTTGAAAAGCGTTTCGCGCAAGCGATCACTGGTGGGGCGCAGCGCGAGGCCTTTCAGGCTTTTGAGAATGCGGCTGCGATAGGTTCCGGCAATGACGCGCATATTTCTCCGGTAAAAAGTCTCAGCCGATGCGTGCCAGATGGTAGCGGCGCTGCCAGTGTTCAGGCAGCGATCGCAACACCGCGCGCAACTCCGCGGCTCGCTCGGGATCGTCCGCAAGCGCGAAGGCTTCGCGCCGGGCTAGTTCCAGCAGTTCCCGGTCGCGTAGCGGGTTCGCGATGTGAAAGCCCATGTCGCCGGATTGGCGAGTACCAAAAAATTCGCCGGGACCGCGCAAGTGCAAATCGGTTTCCGCGATTTCGAATCCGTTGGCGGTTCGGACCATGGTTTCGAGGCGTGCCCGCGCTTCCTCGGTCATGTACGGCGGCGCCATCAAAATACAATGAGACTTGGCGGCGCCACGTCCGATGCGTCCGCGCAATTGATGCAGCTGTGACAGTCCAAAGCGCTCGGCATGCTCGATGACCATGACGGTAGCATTGGGAACGTCGACGCCAACTTCCACAACCGTGGTGGCCACCAGAATTTGTACTTCATTCTTGCGGAACTGCTGCATCACGGTTTCTTTTTCTTCGCTGGAAAGGCGGCCGTGCAGAAGGCCGAGTTTCAGCTTAGGAAATACTTCGCGGGAGAGGCGTTCGAATTCCTCGATGGCGGCTTTTAATTCGAGCTTCGATTCTTCGATCACCGGATAGACGATGTAGGCCTGATGACCGGCGTTAACTTCTCTGCGCACAAATTCCCATACTCCTGGCAGATGCTGTTGCGTGGTCATGCGCGTTTCGATGGGGGTGCGGCCGGGTGGCAACTCGTCGATGATGGAGACATCGAGATCGCCGTACAGCGTGAGAGAGAGCGTGCGCGGAATCGGGGTGGCGGTCAGCACCAAGACGTGTGGCGCGTGTCCGTGCGCGAGCGATTTATCCATAAGACGTTTGCGTTGCAACACGCCGAAGCGGTGCTGCTCATCGACGGCCACGAAACCGAGGCGTGCGAATTCGACTTTGTCTTCGATTAGCGCGTGCGTGCCGATGACTAATTTGGCTTCGCCCGTGCGAATGCTTTCGAGGACGGCGGTTTTGTGGCGAAACTTGAGGCCGCTGATTAATAATTCAACGCGATAACCGGCGGGAGCAAGAATTCTTTTCGCGGCGAGGTAATGCTGCACGGCAAGAATTTCGGTGGGAGCCATCAGGGCGGCTTGCAGACCATTTTCAATGGCGATCACCGCGGCTTGCAGAGCAATGATGGTTTTGCCGCTGCCCACGTCGCCTTGCAAAAGGCGATTCATGGGCGTGGGCTTTTCCAGATCGGCGGCAATTTCCGCCAGCACGCGCTTTTGCGCCGCGGTCGGCTTGAACGGCAAAATACGTTTGAGGGCTTCACGAATGTTGTCTTCGCGCAGCCGAAAGGCAATGGCGTTTTCTTTGCGAGTGGATTGTCGATCGAGGCCCAGACTCAATTGGTAAAGAAAAAATTCTTCAAAGATCAAGCGCTGCTGCGCGGGCGAACGAAATGTATTCAGCGCATCAATCGACTCGTCGGGTGGCGGGAAATGGGTATGAATCAGCGCCTCGCGGCGCGAGGGGTAAGAGAGACGCGCGCGCGATTCGGCAGGCAGCAAGTCCGGCATGTTGGGGTCCAGCAGATCGAGCGCGGCATAAATGGCGCGACGAATGGCACGGGATCCAAACGTGCCGATCGCTTCATAAATGGGGACAATGCGGCCGACTTCGGTGGAATCCATCTGGTCGCTGGTCATCTCCATTTGCGGATTGACCATTTCGATGCGCGCAGGACGGAGCTTGTCTATCTCGGCTTTGCCGTGAAGAATCAGCGTTTGCCCGGGTTTGAGGCGGCCCTCGAGATAGCCACCGTGAAAAAATTTGCAGGGAAGTTGGCCGGTGGCGTCGCGCACCAGCAGGTGAAAAACTGCGTCGCGTCCGCGCACGGTGCGCACCGCTTGGCCGCTCATGACCTGCACGCGAATGGTGTAAATGCCGTTGGGCTGAATGTCTTTTACATTGGAAAAATGGATGCGGTCTTCGTAGCGGAAGGGCAGGTAGGTGAGCAGGTCCTCGAGCGTGTGAATGCCGCGCTTAGACAGTAATTCCGCTCGCTGCGGGCCAACGCCCTTAATCATGCGGACATCAGTGGTTAGGGTTTGCGTGGGCACGATGGAAAAGCGTTCGAACTGTGAACGCCGGATACGAATCTGCTCCTGCGATTTGCACAATAACGGCAAAATAACTCCATCTTTTATACCATCATGAGTAGACGGCGCTGCGATAAGCCGCTGTAGTGGCGAAACTTGCGCTGATTTCGTGCGTATTCTAAAGTGATGGCGCTGCCTATTTGCTGAAGGAACCGTCTCAGTTTGTAGCTGTCCAAAATCCCACCTGCAATTTACGGCGCGTGGGGTACCCTCGTTATCCAGAAAGCTTGAATTGCTGCTGCGAAATCCAATGGATGCAGAGATTAGGTACTGGAGTGAGCTCGTGGAGGTTTCGTGTCCACTGACCGTTTGACGTCTGCGAACAAACTTGCGTTAGTGATGTGGGTGGTCGCGGGAATTGCCGGGGCGTTGTTCGCGTATAAATATTATTTTCGCGCGTTCCCGGAAGCGTCGGTGAATTTCAAGGTGTCGCGCGGGGAAGCTCTGACGCGCGCAAAAGAGTTTTTGGCTAGTGAAGGGCAGGACGCCGCACTCTATCAGTCCGCCATCGTTTTCAATGTAGACGACAACGCGAAAACATATCTGGAACGGGAAACCGGGCTGGAGCAAGCCAACCGGCTGATGTCTTCGGAACTGAATATCTGGTATTGGGATGTGCGTTTTTTCAAGCCGCTACAGGAAGAGGAATTTCACGTACGGGTGAATCCTGCAGGCCAGGTGGTGGGCTACGAGCATCATGTGGAAGAAGCGAGAGCGGGCGCTACGCTGTCACGAGCCGCTGCGCAATTCGACGCTGAGAATTTTATCGAAAGCAAATTGGGTATCAAGTCCGGATGGGATCTTTTGCCGGAAGAAATAAATTCGGTGAAAAGACCGAACCGGCTGGATTGGTCATTCACCTGGGAAAAACATGGATTTCGCGCCAAGGACGCGCCGTACCGGCTGAATGTAGTGTTGCAAGGCGATCAGATCGGAAGCAGCGAAGAATATCTGAAGGTGCCGGAAGCGTGGGAGCGCAGCTACACGCAATTGCGCTCGACGAACTTGCTGTACAACCAGATCGCGATAATCCCGTATGTCTTACTGATGGGCAGCGCGCTGTGGCTGGGAATTTCGCTGTGGCGCAAAGGGCAAGCCGACTGGATGGGGGCGATAAAACTGGGCGCCCTGGTGGCCGCGCTGTATTTTTTCATGCAGCTCAATCAGTGGCAATCGACGCGGGCAAATTACGATACGCACGCTTCGTACGGAAGTTTTGTCGCGCTGCAAATCCTTTTGAATATATTGGAGGCTATTGCCACCGCGCTGACGGTCACGATGGTGCTGCCTGGCGCGGAGCCGCTGTATCGCGCGACGCAGCCAGACCGCTTGCGGCTTAGCAAGGCGTTTACTTTGCGCGGGCTGCAATCGAAGGAATTTTTTTCGGCCGCGGTGGTGGGCTTGTCGCTGGCGGCAGCGCACATTGGTTTTATCGTGGCGTTTTATATGTTCGGCAGCAAAGTTGGGGTCTGGGCACCGCAGGATGTGAATTATTCGGACGCGGTGAATACTTCATTCCCGTGGATCGCGGGAATCGCGATTGGGTTGCTGGCGTCGACCAGCGAAGAATTTCTCTTCCGTTTGTTCGCTGTACCCTTCATCGGGCGTTTGACCAAATCGCGGGTGCTGGCAATTATTCTGCCGGCGTTTTCGTGGAGCTTCCTGCATAGCGCGTATCCACAGGAGCCCGGTTACACGCGCGGAATTGAAGTGGGAATTATCGGGATTGTGGCGGGCATCGTGATGCTGAATTGGGGCATTCTGGCCACGCTTATCTGGCATTACACGGTGGATGCTTCGCTGGTGGGGCTGTTGCTGGTGCGCTCCAACAGCATGTATTTCAAAATTTCGGGCGTGATTGTGGGCGCCGCGGCGCTGGCCCCGTTGATCTTTTCGGGCGTGGCGTATTTGAGGCGAGGCCAATTTGCGCCGGTGGATGATTTGTTGAATCGCGCGGCACCCGTGCCGGACATCAGTGCGGTGGATGAAGTTGCTGAAGAGTTTGCGCCTTCAGGAAAAGTGCGTGTGTACGACGCGCTTACGCCGGGCTTGATTGGGGTTCTTGCGGCATGCCTGGTGATTGGGGGTTTGTTGGCCTGGCGCCTCAAACAACCTGCTATCGGGGATTACTTGAAGCTTTCGGTTAATGCGCGGACGGCGCTCACCGGTGCCGATGAAGTTCTTCGCCACCGCGGGATCGACCCGAGGACGTATCATCACGCGGTGTTGCTCGCCAATACCACCGATCCGGTGACGAATGAATTTCTACGTGAGCGGGTCGGTGTGGCCAAAGCGAACGAAATTTACGATAAGGAAGCGCCCGGGGCGCTTTGGAGAGTCCGCTATTTTCGCGACAGCCAGCCGGAAGAATTCGCGGTGGTGCTGCGGCCGAGCGGCGCGCTGCATTCCGTGCATCACATTTTGAGCGAAGATGCGCCTGGCGCTACGCTCAGCAAAGATGAAGCCGTAAAGCGCGCGGAAGATTATCTGCCCAACACGCAGCACGTTGATCTGGCGCAATGGTCGCTGATCGAAGCCAAGTCCGACAAGCGCCCTCATCGCGTGGATCACCAGTTGACGTGGGAACAAAATCGCGCGCTGGATGACCCGGACACGCAAGCAGATTCCAAGTCGCATGCGCACGCGCGCATCGAAGTGGCGGTGCTTGGCGACGAAGTGTCCGACTATCGCACGTACATAAAAATTCCCGATGAGTGGAGGCGCCGGCAGTCGGAGGTGACGCTCCCGCGCGTACTCATTTCGATGGTGTTGCCGATTCTGATTTTGGGCGGCTTCATGGTGATGGCACTGATCGTATTCCTGAAAAATTTACGCTCTGAGGATGCTCATTCGATTCCGTGGCGGCGCCTGGGGATGTGGGGCCTATGGGGGCTGGCGGCGTATGTGATTATTTTTGCTTTCGGCGACCGCATCGCCAGTTTTATGAATGGCTATCAGACTGCCATTCCGCTGAAGACCATGCTTGTGGGAATCGGCATCGGCGGGGTGCTGGGAGCAGCGGTGTACTTCTCCGGGATCGTGCTGCTTTTTGGCATGGGTTGGTATTTTGGCAGGCGTGCCTTCGGCGAGGAGCGCCTGCCGGGCTGGACGGGTATGCCGCCGCTGTATTATCGCGATGCGGTGTTGATTGGAGTGGGCGGCACGGCGGCGCTGATCGGGTTCAGCCGGCTGGTTGCGGCCCTGTCGGCCCACTGGCCCACCGCCCGTCGTGCAATTGACGCTGCCTTTGGCGGCGACTTTGACGCGACGCTGCCGGCTGCGGGAATTTTTGGCACAGTTTTGCTGAGGACGCTGATGTACACCGGGCTGGTGGCGCTATGCGCTTCCTTCGTAGCCACCAATGTGAAGCAGTCGTGGCTGAGATTATTACTTTTTCTTAGCGCCGCGTTGGCGACCGTTGGAACGGCTTGGGGGACACCTGTGGATTTCGCCAAACAATTTCTCGCAGGAGCGCTCCTGCTGGGCTTGCTGGTATTCGGCATAACGCGGATCGTACGCTTTAACCTCCTCGGTTATTTCCTGGTGGTGGCAGGAACTTCGCTGCTAGCAGCGGCGGCAAAACTGGTCTCGCAGCCGGACGGGTTCTACCGCGGCAACGGCTATGCGGTTCTATTGATCTTAGCTGCTTTGCTGGCTTGGCCGCTGGCGGCATGGAACACACGAATTGCTCCCGAAAAACCCTAAGGGCGTTGAATTCACATTGGTTTCCTCAACAAAAAAGTGTCTTAATTTTGTAAATTCAACAAATTAGAACGAAACAAAATATGTGATCTGAGCGTTGTCTATTCAGGGAAGCGATGCTCACCCATGGGGTAGTGGCACGTCCAAACAGGGTGGTCGCACGAGTGTTGCGTGTTGGCCTAAGGCAGAAACTTGGATTATCGTGTAGTGGCGAGCGCCACGACACGTTTTCCCGGGCGGCACGCGAACAGAAGGCGAAGAATGTCGCTTCCACGATGGGTTTTGGCTGTGGCCGGTGAAGCTGGAGGCGCGGGCGGCGGAGACGCAGCCCTGGGCGCGGTGACTTCTCTGCCGAACCTCGATGACCGGGCCCTGGTGGTGGAAGCCCAGGTGGGCAACCGGGCGGCGTTCGAGGAACTTGTCCACCGGTATGACCGGGACGTTTTGCGGCTGGCGCTGAATTTGATGAAGCGCCCGGAAGATGCGCGAGACGTTTACCAAGAAGCTTTCCTGAAGGTTTACCGCAACCTGCACCGATTCCGTTTTGAATGCAGTTTTTATACCTGGCTGTACCGCATCGTCACCAACGTGTGCCTCGACCATTTGCGCCGGAGGCAAGCGCGGCCTGAGGATCAATCTCCGGAAGTGAATCACGGGCGCAACGATGAAGGCATCACCGACTTTTTCGAGCGGCAGCGGGAACACCGGCCCACGCTTGATCCGGAACGCACCATGTTTGGACTAGAAATCAAGGCGCGAATCGCGCTGGCCATGGAACGCCTTTCACCCCGCGAGCGCATCGTATTTGAGATGAAGCACTATCAGGGATTGAAGCTGCGTGCTATTGGCGATGCGCTGGGAACCACCGAAGAAACGGTGAAGAACTCTCTGTTCCGCGCGACGCGCAAGCTGCGGCATGAATTGGGAGAACTACGATGAGGGCGGCGGATAAAAAGTGGCGTTGCGCCAACATTGCTCCCATTCTGGTTTTCTATGCGTGCGACGAAGTCAGCGAGAACGAACGCAAGCTGATCGACGAGCATCTTGCGGTGTGCGCCGCGTGCGCGGAACAACTGGCGGGCGAACGATCGTTGTGGGAAGCGATGAACGCCGCGAATCCGCCGGCGGGGGAAATCACTTCCGCGGACACGCTGCTGGCGCAGTGCCGCAGCCAGCTGGCGGAAACGCTTGACGATCTTTCGGTGACGCCGGTGCGTGAGCATTGGCAGCCGTTCGGCTGGGTGCGCCGTTGGATGGCTTTGCGGCCGGCGTGGAGCGGCGCAATGTTGATTTTCTTTGGCGTTTTGTTGGGCGCGGAAGTGATGCCCTGGTTGCAGAGTGGGCTTCCCGGCAACAGCAACGGCCGCGCTGTAAATGTCATGGCTTCGCAAAAACTTACCGACGATCAGCTTTCGAAAATGGCGGTGGCAGGAATTAATCTTGCGCCGTGGCCCAATGCTGCGCCCGGCACGGTGCAACTGCAATTGCGCGCCGAGCAGCCCATGGTGCTTTCGGGCAATGCGGACGACATCAACATGCGCCGGGTGCTTACCTATGTGGTGGAAAACGGTGAGCGCTTCGATGCCGGTGTACGGCTGGATTGTCTGGATGCGCTCAAAGCGCAGGCGCGAGATGCGCAAGTGCGTAAGGCGCTGCTGCTGGCGGCGCGCAGGGATCAGAATCCCGCGGTGCGCATGAAGGCGCTGGAAGCACTGAAGGAATCGGCTGCGGATGACGCTGTTCGAGAAGCGATGCTGGATGCGCTGGCGCATGATGCGAATCCGGGGGTGCGCGTGGAAGTGGTGAATATGCTGGTGCACTCGCTGGAGCATGAGTCGCGTGACTCGGTGGTTGCATATCCGAAAATTGCGGGCGCGCCAGAAAATTTGGACGACCAGTCTGATGACGTGGAGATGAATTCGTCCGGCGAATCCATCGCGATGACTTCGAACGCTTCGGTGGAAAAAGTGATTCGCACGTTGGAAGAACTACAAAAGCGGGATCCCAGCCGTTATGTGCGGCTGCGTAGTGCGGCCGCGCTGCGGCAGATCGGGCCACGAGAACCGCAGTAGTGATCAGCGGGATTTAGTTCATCGATGAAAGTCTCTTCCCATTACCAACGTGAGTTTAGAAAAAAGAATTTTCGCAGTGCGCCATGGCTCTGCGGACTGGCGATTATTTTTTGTGTCTCTACTTTTTCTATTAGAGGCCGGGCCGCCGTGGAGCTGGACCCTCTCGAGCCTACGAAACCTGGAGAGCCAGTCCCGCCGCACGCCTTTGACCAGCGCACCGGTGTGCTTGAGACGCAAGATCGATTGACATTGCGGCTCAGCGCCGATTTAGGGTCCGTACGTATTGTCACGCTGGAAGCGGGCGCGGCCCCAGTGGTGCGTTACACCGTGCATATTGAAACGGATGCGCGGGCGCCACAGGCTCAGGCGCTGCTGGATAAATACGTTCTGCACGCCAAAGCGACCGGCGCGGGCGTGGAAATTGAAGGGGCGTTGCCTCCGCAGGCGGCGCGTGCAGCGGCGTCCGGCGCGCAATTCTGGGTGCAATTTGAAATTGCGGTGCCCGAGGGATATAGCCTCGATCTGAACACCGAGGCGGGCGACATTGAAACTCAGGATATTGGCGGTACGGCGACGCTGATCACGCAGGGAGGAAATATCCGCACCGGGCGCATCGGCGTCGGCGGCTTGCAGAGCGCTGCGCACCACATGCACATGCAGGAGGGCAACGCCGGCAACTCTCCCAGGGGTTCATCGAAATTGCGAACTGAAGGCGGGCATATTCAGGTGCTCGATGTGGCGGGCAACCTGAACGTGTTTACCGGAGGCGGGCACATCAATGTGGGCAATGTTACCGGCGACGCTACGCTGCGCAGTGGGGGCGGGCACATTCGCGCGGGCACGATTGGCGGTCGCGCTGATCTGGATACCGACGGCGGAAACATTACCGTTGGGCATGCGGGCAGTTTCGTAAATGTGCGCACCGGCGGCGGACAGATTGATTTTGGCGAGGTGCGCGGCTCGGTGCATGCCCAGACGGGCGGCGGCGGTATTCGCATTATGTATGTCGCCGGGCCCATGGAAGTGGAGTCCAGCGGCGGCAGCATTTGCCTGACGCGCGTTGCAGGGGCGGTGCAAGCGGCTACTGCGGACGGGACGATAACCGCATGGATCAATCCTTCGAGCGGGCCTGATGGCGGCCCCCTTAATGGTTTGCCCGGCGCTGCATCTGCGCAGCCCGTCACGGTACAGCTTGCAGGAGCCTCGCAGCTGGCTTCCGGAAATGGCGACATTGTAGTTTTTTTGCCACGGAACCTGGCGGTGAATATCGACGCGCTGGTCACTAAAGGCGGCGAACACCGCATCGAAGCCGATCCGGCGCTGCATTTGAGTTTTCAAACTTCGGAGTCTAACAGCGCGGGTCCTGTACATGCCACCGGGGTGTTGAACGGCGGGGGCATCCCGTTGAAGCTGCGCACTTCCTCGGGAAAGATTCGACTGCAATTCCTGGATGCCGATCCGTCACTGCGAGAATCGCAAATTCGCGAACAGCAGGAACGCTTGCGTGTCCTGGACGTGGCTCAGCCAGCGGCACCCGTTGCTCCGGCACCGCCGCAGACACCACAGCAGGCGGATTCACAAAGAGATTGGCTGGAAAGCTGGATGGGCAGGCTGGAAGTCGCGGTCACCGGAGGGTTGCGCGAGGATGCTGATGATTTTCGCAATCGTCTTACCTTTTCACCTCATCCGGTCTACCCGGAGTTGGCCCAGCGTGTGGGAATTCAGGGGGTGGTGAAGTTGCAGGTGCGGGTGCAGAAAGACGGGCGCGTGGAAGTATTGAAATTGCTGCAGGGCGAGCCGGTATTAGCGGAAGCCGCAATTAAGGCGGTGAAACAGTGGCGAGGCAAACCCGCGTGGATCAATGGAAAACAGGTGGAGGTGGTTTCGACGGTGACATTTAATTTTCAGCTGAATTGAATTGATGAGCGAAGCGCGTAATCGCGCGGCTTACACGAGATTGAGAGTCGTTCGGGTGCAAGTGGTAGCTTCGGGTTGCGGTCCGGGTCTGTCGTAAAAATCGAAGGGGGTAAAGACGATGCTTCGACATGCGTTGCGCGCAGCTTTAATCCTATCTGTGGCGGGTGCGGCCTGGGCCGCTTCCGGTTTGGCGATGAGCAAGGATTTCGATCAGAGCTACCCGTTGCAACCGGGCGGCACATTTGAATTGCAAAATGTGAACGGCACGGTGGAAGTGGAAGGCTGGGACCGCGACGCTATTGAAGTTCACGCGGTGAAGACCGCCAAGAGTAAAGAGTCGGATCTGGATCGCGTGTCGATTGAAGTGGACGCGAAACCCCGCGCGGTGTCTGTCGTGACACGCTATCCACAGAACGCCGGCGTGGAAGTCGCGGTGGAATATGTGATTCACGTGCCGCACAGCGCGCATGTCGAGCATGTAGGAACGGTGAACGGCACGTTGCGTATCGCGGGCGTGGACGTGATCGAAGATCTGCACACCGTCAATGGCAATATCGAGGTATATGAAGGCGGCGGCCCCGTTCACGCACACACCACCAATGGCAATGTGCGTCTGGAGCTTGCGCATCTCGGTGTTAGTCGAGACGAGAAGGGCGAAGCTACGGCCGAAACGACTAACGGCTCTTTGCTGCTGGCTGTGCCCTCAGATGTGCAGGCAAATTTGGATGCGCGCTGCTTAAATGGGAATTTTTCTTCGGAGCTGCCGTTCGCGCTGGAAAGTTCCCTGCACCCACGAGAAATACACGGAAAGTTGGGCAAGGGCGGAGCGCCAATTCATTTGCGTACCGTGAACGGTGGGATTCGCGTGGTGGTATTGCGGTCAACGGTTTAGGTTTTGCTGCGTCTAAATGCGCAGAAGCTAATTTTTTTGGAGGACGGGTTCAATGAATAAAGGTATATGGACGATTGCAGGCGGCACTGCCGCGCTCTGCGCTGCATTGATAGCGGCACCGGGATTTACGGCTGCTCAACATGTGCACGTGGTTGGTGCTCAGGCGATGGCTGAGCCGCAGGTGCGAGATTTCAACGTAATGTTCGGGGAGGAAGGCGGTAGCTGGCTGGGTGTTGAAACCCGGGAAGTCACCAGCGACAACGCCAAGGAACTAAAACTGCCGGGCGAGCGCGGGGTAGTGTTGGGCAGAATTGCTCCCGACAGCCCCGCTTCGAAATCCGGACTTCGCGAAAATGATGTGGTCACGGAAATCAACGGGCAGCAGGTGGAAGGCGCGATGCAATTTCGGCGCATGATTCGCGAAATTCCTGCAGGACGAAGCGTGCAACTTACGGTGTGGCGCGACGGACGCACGCAGAAAATCAACGTCACGCTGGGCAAGGCTGAAGAATTGAGGGGCATGACGAGAGTGGCGCCAGGTATGCCCGGCACATTCGCGTTTCGCATGCCGGAACTACCGGAGATGCCAGATATGCCAGACATGCCGGGAGTAGCGGAGATTCCCGGAATGCCGTCGATGGAATGGAATGGCGCGATGGTTTTCGCCGGCCATCCACGCCTGGGGATTGATGCCGAGGACCTCAGTGGTCAGCTGGGATCATTTTTTGGCGCCCCGGATGGGGAGGGAATTCTGGTGCGATCGGTGAATTCGGGTTCGCCGGCGGGGAAGGCGGGAATGAAGGCCGGCGATGTGATCACCTCGCTGAATGGCGAGCGCATTCGTTCAGTGGGAGACCTGCGTCAAAAGCTTGCGGAACAGCACGGCGAGAAAGATAAAGACGCGGAGAGCAAGGATAAAGAGAACAAGGACAAAACGCATACGGTAAAACTGGGCGTACTGCGTAACAAGAGTGAAATTTCTCTAAACGTGGAAGTGCCCGCACCAGCGACGACGACGAAACACATTATCGCGCGTCGCACGAACATCTAACCGGTGACTTAGAAAAGGCCCGGACATTTTTGCGTCCGGGCCTTTTTTTTGTGAGATACGTTGTTGATTAAACCTCGCAGTAATCAAGATTTCTCGCCGCCGCGATATTTCTTGGCCAGGCGAACCGGCCTTCGCAGCGCTGCGAAACGCCCCTCATGTTCATTTTCCATTCCAGCCGGCCAATCTTCCTGGGTAGGCGAGAAGGTAAGCCGAAGCAAGTAACTTAATCCTGAAGCTACATTCCCACGCATGCGCACGCGATACAGAGCGCGGGCGCATAATCCTGGCTGAGTCTGCCCAGCCGAAGGCAGCCACGTCGCAATTTTGGCGGCAAGGTGCGAGGCCGAGTGATCTGATTGCAGCCTTGCCTGTACATTTTGCGGAAGAGGCGTCCCGAGAAAAGTGCTGGCAAGAAGCAGGCCGGTATGAAACATGCGCTCCGCACCGATAGCGCGCGCTGCGGCAAAGGTGCGCTCCCAATTCAAAGAGGTTTGACGAGTTACGAAGGCGGCTACATCCGCGACGAGTGATAGACGCTCCCAAAGATGTTTGGCGCCGTGAATAGAAATCAGGATTAGCTCATCTTCGATGGCGAGGGCGGGGATCTGGTGGCCGTCAACGCTAACAAGTTGGCGGCGCGCGAAGAATTCTTCGATGGGAAGACCGCGAGGGAAATAACGCATGGTGCGTTCGGTATGGAGCTCCACCAGGAGCGGACCTGCGATTCGAACGAAAGGATATTGGCCGGGAATTTTTTGGGGGCTGAGGGATTCAACGGCGATTTCGGGCTCATAGCCGGCGGAAATCATTCGCTCGGTGGCGCGAAGAATGTCTTTTTGACGCACAAGAAAGTCGAGATCGCCATATTGCCGGGCGCCGGTGTCGCCGTAAGCGCGCAAAGCCAGAGTAGGACCTTTTACGAGCACGGTATCTAACCCAACATTGCTAAACTGATCCGCCAGCCGAAATAGCTCGGCGGTCATCTGTAACGCGGACAGCACTTGCGCGCGGTGAAGTTCGCGGATTTTGTGCGTGAACTCCGGGGGCACCAGATTTTCCTGGAGCCGGCTCACACTTGATGCGAGCAGCGAAATGACGCCATGGGCTTCGGCCAATCTGACTAGCGCGGGCCAGGATACCTTGCTGAGCAATCCGGAAAGTATGGATAAGTCGGCATGTGGAGACGCGCACTGCAGCAAAGCAGCCCATTCTGGGGAAGCGGAGGCGGGCAGATTGTTTTGAATGGTCTTTGTGACCGTCGATTGCAAAAGAAGGACCCCAGAGCTCCGCGGCCTAGTGTACGCGACAATCTTTATCGCCGTAATGACACAAAATTTTCACGCGTCAAATGCGGGCGCGCTCAAAGACTTAGAACTAGTGGTGGGTGTTTCCGATTACCCGACTACACAGCAGTTATCCGCTGCAGTTAACCGCGTCAAGAATTAGCCATGATAGCCGCCGACGGCGAGGACGTAGGCGATCGCCACGATTGATGCGAGTAAGGCACAGAACAAAATGGTCATTCGATGTTCCCATAGTGGATTTTCTAGTGTTTCGCTTTCGAAATGTGCGCTGGTGAAACTTCGGAATGCCATGAATCGCCACAGAATCCAAGAAACTATTCCGACAACCCAAGTCGCGACAAACGCGAGCCACAAAGCTATCAGTAGATTTTTATGAAAGCCTGCGAGTAAGCTTGTTTTTGTATTCCCGCCTACGATTCCTGAAACGACCATCAGTATGAAAAGGCAGAAAACCAGTCCGACTGCTCTAAGTTGCAGTCTCATCCATGGCGTGTCTTCCATCCACGGATTTTTCGACCGGCGGATGTGTTGCGATGGTCGAATAAGTAAAAGAGAGGGCGATTCCCGTAAACACAAAAAGGGCAACGCCTCCGAGAATCGCGAAGGCAATCTCTGGCATAAGCGAAATTTAATCACACCCAAAAAGAATTGCACAGCAAGAAGCCATATCCGCGGTCCAGTAATTATTAGGGTCTGACGGACTGGTTCGCCGTTCTGTTTGTGAATTTTTTCACAAGCGCAAGACCTATGAAACCCAGGACACCTGCACTCCACGAAATAAAAGGGCTCGAAAAAACCCAGCCTATCGGAGTAGTCGGAACTACGATATAAGACCCCTCTTCTGGCGGCCAACTAAATCCCTCTGAATATGTCATTGATGAAACCATCTGGCCGTTCTCCTTATAAGTGTAGTGATGGTTTCCTCTGCCAGTGTAAACTTCAATCAATCCGCTGCTCGGACACTCGACCCTGAATCTGCCTGCATGCGCATCTACATGCCAGCCTCGCAGAAAACGCCAGTTTGGGTCATAAATTTGCAGTCTTCCTGATGGCTCGAGGGGTACAACACTCTTCCCGTCCGGCAGAGTTTTGACTCCCTCGACATAGCCCGCGGGCCACTCAAAAGAGTTTGGAAGCTTTAAAATTCCCTCAGCAGCCAAGGCAGCAGCAAAAAATCCGCCGAAACCTGTCAAGACCAAAAGGCCCATTGCCGCGACAACCCAGTTCGTTTTTTCGCCTCGTTTGAGCGAACGGCGAATACCTCGTGAGACCTGGAACAGCCAGAATCCTGCGAACAAAACGAGCAAGAGGTCAAATAATAATCGCATGAATATTCAAGTAGGATACAACTTTAGAAGCATCTCCCAAGACGATGAAGAGGGTTGAGCCCAACGAGCAGGGAACGTGTAACCCATTTACGAGAAACAGATCCACCGCCAAAACCCGCACATTATTGGAACAACAAATAAAAATGGCCGGTCCCGTCGCGCGGAACCGGCCAAAAGAACAGCACTCTATCAGTTCTTCTTTTTGCGCACATTTACTTTGGTGTCGATGCCGGGCTGAATTTGCTGCAGGGCTTCGAGACCAATCTTGGCCTGAGCTCCATAGCTATTGGGGCCGCCATTGGGATCAAGTTCCACGGCTTTTTGATAGGCTTCCACGGTTCCCGGCTGAATGATGAACTCCAGCTTGTCGCCGTTTTTCTTGGTCTCCATCGAACCGACCAGCGCAGCGCCCAGCAAATACCAAACCTGGGGGTTTTTTGAATCGAGTTCGCTGGCTTTCTTAAGGGGCTCGACGGCTTCTTTCAAACGGCCGGCGTTGTACAAGCTGATACCGAAATTGCGCCACGCGGTGGCGGCATTGGGAGGGTCGAGTTCCGCGCTCTTGGTGTAGGAAGCGCGTGCGTCGTCAACCTTGCCGCTTCGCGCCTGCACATTTCCGAGGTTGTTGTAATAGCCGGGGACGTCCGGCTTGGCGGCGATAGCCTGTTGATAGGCGTTGATGGCGTCGTCGTTGCGGCCCGCGAGGTCGTAAGCTTCCGCAAGCTTGGCCCAGATAATGTGGTGATTTGCGTCTTTTTCCGTAGCTGCCTTTTGTGCGGCGATAAATTCCGCGATGGCCTGATTTCCAAGATCGGTGACTTTGGCTTTCGCCGCGTCACGTTGATCGGCAGGAGCTTTGCCTGCATCATCTTTGGCTTTGCGTTCCTGGTCCAAAAGTGCGATGCCGGCAGAAAAATGCTGCTTCATGCCTTCGAACTTGGCCTTTTCTTCTTCCTGTTTTTTGATTTGCTCGGTGGCCGCCGCACCCTGCTTGGAGATGATGTCTTTAAAATTGACATCGGCCTTAGCCTCTTTGCCACTTTGCGCCTGAACCTTGATTTCAAACGGTTTATTGGGCGCGGGCAAAACCACGAATACGCTATAAATTCCCGCCTTAAGATTTCTAAAACTGTAATTGCCACTCTTATCGGTTTTCGTATCCTGCTTCACGCCCTGATCGCTTACCAGCTGGATCGGAATATCAGCCCAAGGCTTAGCGGTAACATCCAGGATTTGTCCGCGAACCACGCCATCGCCTTGCGCAGCGGCGCGCGGAACCAGCACAGACACAAATAGCGCAACCGTGCAGAAACTTAACAGCCACGAACTCGCGTATTTCTTCCTCATACTCGATTCTCCTTTGCAACAGGCCTACCGCCCGGGCGAGGCGCGCACCATTATCACTGGATTCGGTGTTGGATTCAAAGGTCAGGAGTGGGCTGCGGCACCACGCTGAGAAATGGGATCGCTTGCGCCAGCCTCAGCAAAAGCACGCATACGCAGCAGACAACTGTCGCATACCCCGCAAGGGGTATCCTCGCTCTGGTAGCACGACCAAGTTAGATGCAGCGGGGCGCCGAGCTCGATGCCCTTGCGAATGATTTCGCTTTTCTTCAGGGCGATCACCGGCGTGGCGATTTCAATATTTGTTTCAGGGCGGGTGCCCACGCGAATCAGTTCCTGAAAGACGCGATAATATTCCGGGCGGCAATCGGGATAGCCGGAGCTGTCTTCCGCGACCGCACCGATGTAGATGGAGTGAGCGCCGATGACTTCAGCCCAGCTGACCGCTACGGAAAGAAAATGGGCGTTGCGAAAAGGGACGTACGTGACGGGGATTTCGCCAGAGGCGGAGCCTTCGGAAATGTGCTGATGCTCCGGGACGGCGATGCTCCCGTCGGTAAGCGCGGAGCCTCCGATGGCGCGAAAATGATCCAGTTGAACCACCAGCCGGTGGGGCACATGATAAAAATCGGCGATGGATTCGAATGCTTGGCGCTCACGTTTTTGCGTGCGCTGCCCATAACCGGCATGCAGCAACGCGACGCCCTCCGCGCCGTGCGCTTCTATGGCAATCGCCGCACATACGCACGAATCCATACCGCCACTGAGCAGGACGACTGTTTTGACGTCTTGAACCTTTGAGGCGGGCATATTTCAAACGCCTTTCGTTGCCGGGTCCCACACGAACTTGTGCAATTGTAAACCCAATCTCACCGGCAGAGAATCGTCGAGCATCCATTCCACTAATTTGCGGGGCTCCAGGCCCGGCCACTTGCCTTCCGGGCCTTCGAAGACCGGGGAGAACAGCACCTGGTGGACACGCTCGTGCAAGTTGTGCTGCAAAGTAAATTCTCGCGCGAATTCATAATCGCGCCGCGTGAAGAGCACAAATTTTATTTCGTCGTTCTGGCCGAGTACTTCGAGGTTGCGCATTTCAAAAGTGTCTGGCTCGCCGGAGTCGGGACATTTCACGTCGACGATCTTGATCACTTCGTGCGGCAATCTGCCGATGAAGCGCTCGCCACTGGTTTCGATCATCACGGTGTAACAGGAAGAGAGTAAGTGCTGAGCCAGGGGGTAAATGTCCTCTTGCAGCAAGGGCTCGCCGCCGGTTAATTCCACCAGCGGCACCGCGGCAACGGGATGGCCTGCTTCTGATCCGGCTCCTGTCATGTGACCGGCGAGTTGATCGACACGGGCGGCCACTTCCGCGACGCTCATTTTCTTGCCGCCATGAAAGGCGTAAGCGGTGTCGCACCAGGTGCAGCGCAAATTGCATCCGGTCAAGCGCACAAAAATGCAGGGCAAGCCCGCGCGAGTGCCTTCCCCCTGGATTGATTTAAATATTTCGGTAATAAACATGGGCTAGAGATTCGAATCCTTGTGAAGAATTGTTTCGAAGGCGAGACTACCGATCTTCTGCATCAGCCTTGGGCGCATCAGCCTTGTGCGATTTACGCGCCAGCCATAAGATCGCGCCGAAAAAAACGGTTACGGCGACGAAAAGTCTGAAATAGCCGGGCGGAATTCCCAGCGATCGCAACAGGAAAACGTATCCTAACGCGACCAAAACTACGGGAATCATAACGATGAAAAATGCCCGGTACATGAGGTTAGGTGGCCGGACGATACTGCGCCCGGCTGGTGTCCGTTTCCCACAGAATCACGTCAGTTACATGCGCGCCCGGAGGCAAGCCACGCAACAGGCGGGTAACCTCGTCGTAAAAATATTTAGCTAAATTTTCCGCCGAGGGATTGACGGTCTTGAATGGCTCGAGATCGTTGATAAATTGGTGATCGAGCCGGCCCATGATTTCGCGAACGACGCGTTTTAATTCTGTGAAATCGACAAGCAGACCGATGTTGTCCAGTTGCGGTCCTTCGAGCGTGACGCGCACGCGGTAATTATGGCCGTGCACATTTTCGCACTTGCCCCGGTATCCGCGCAGGGCGTGACCGGCGGAAAAGGTTTCTTCTACGCTGACTTCAAACATGGATCCTCAAATTGCGCCAGGAGGGACTCTGCGTAACTTTATCTTTCCTATCTCTCTAGGAAGCGAGCAGCGTCAGCCGAATTATGAGTAATGCGGTAGTTCGGCAGCGATTCCAGGAAAATTTTACCATAGGGCATGCGTTGGATGCGGGTGTCGAGCAGTGCCAACACGCCACGGTCGGTCTTGGTGCGAATCAAGCGGCCGAAGCCTTGCTTCAGGGCGAGCACCGCTTGCGGCACCTGAAATTCCGAGAAGGGATTGCGACCGTCATCCTGCAATGCGCGCACGCGGGCGGCCACGATCGGGTCGCTGGGAACCGCAAAGGGCAAGCGGTCGACAATTACCAGAGAAAGCTGTTCGCCGGGAACGTCCACACCTTGCCAAAAGCTGGAAGTGGCGAAGAGCACCGCGGCTGGGGTGTTTTTGAAGCGCTCCAGCAAAACCGATCGCGGCGCAGTTCCTTGCAGTAATCGAGGGAAACTTACGCGGGTGCGTACGCGTTCGAACAGATCGTTCATCTGGCTATAACTGGTGAAAAGGCAAAACGCGCGGCCCTGGCTGTGCTCCAGCAGTTGCACAATTTCATCGGCGGCTTTGGCTGCGAAACCGGCGTCGCGGACGTCCGGCATTTTAGTGGGCAAATACAGCAGAGCTTGTTCGGGGTAATCGAATTCAGGGGGAAGGGTGCGCTCTTTGACATGATCCAGGCCGAGGCGCTGGCGAATGAATTCGAATCGTCCGCCGACCGTAAGAGTGGCGGAAGTTAAGACCACGGTATCGAATTGCTCGAAAAGGCGCTGGCGCAGGATCTGGCTGACATCTATGGGCGTGGCGGTTAGGAACACGCCTTTGTTGCGACGCTCATACCAATACACGTAATTCTTTTCATTGGACTCAAACAGGAAGGCCACTTCCTGGCGGAGCTCGAAGCTGCGCCTGGCGATGCGCAACAATTCCTCGGGCTTTGGCACCATGGCGGCGATTTCGGTTTCCAAGGCTTTGAGCGCCGTCAACAGGGAATCGTAGGCTTCGCGATGCTGCTCCACGAAGGCGTCGCGTTCGCTGCGCGCAAAAGGAAAACGTCCATCGCGAGGCGGGAACATTTCGAAAAAGGCACGGGTCCTTTCGCGAACACGCTGGGTGCGGCGCAGGATCGAAGGTGAGCCCAGGTTCAGGAGCCTCAAGGATTGATCGGCGTCGCGCGCCAGCTCTTCGAAGCGATAATTGGAAATCTGCCGGCCAAAGTAATCGCTAGCCACGTCTTCGATTTCGTGGGCCTCGTCGAAAATTACCGCGGAATATTCGGGGAGGATGCTCCCGAAATCGTCCTGCTTCAGCGAAAGGTCAGCGAAAAACAAATGATGATTGACGATAATGAGGTCGGCTTCCTTGGCGCGCCGGTGCATGGCGGTCACGAAGCATTCGTTGAAGTAATCGCACTTCTGTCCGGTGCAGGTGTCGCGGCGGGCATCGAGGCGGGTCCACAGATCGGAATCATCAGAAAGGAACGTTAGTTCGCTGCGGTCCCCGGTTTCGGTTAGTTTCGACCACTCGCGAATTTGGCGGAAAGCGTCAATTTCCTCCATTCCTTTCAGCAAAGGCTGATGGGCCATTTGATTGACGCGGGCGTGGCACAAAAAATTGGAGCGGCCCTTCATTACCGCGACTGTTAGATTGGGCGCGAAATGTTTCTGCAGGAATGGAACATCTTTCTGGTAAAGCTGCTCCTGCAAAGACTTGGTGGCTGTCGAAATAACTACGCGGCGTCCGCTGCAAATTGCGGGGATCAAGTAGGCGAGCGTCTTGCCCGTACCGGTGCCGGCTTCCACGACGGCGTGGTGATGCTGTTCGAATGCGTCGTGTACCACTTCGGCCATTTCCAGTTGACCGGGACGATGCTCGTAACCGCCGATCATGCAGCGTTCGAGAAGGCCGCCAGGTCCGAATACGTCATGCATTGAGGGACTGCCCGGGGCCGCAACCTTTTCGTGGGACTCTTTCTGCGGGGGTACCGCGGGGCGCGACTGTTGTGCTGAGTTGCCGCGGCGGGCCAAACCCGGTGGGGCAGTGCTATTCGAGCGATCTTGCTCGGAGACTTGCGTGCCAGGCCCCAGATCGCCGGTGGGCTTGGCACTTTTGTCGGTCGTCGCTCTGATATTGCGCGCCACGAGGGTGAAGGTCTCCTGCAGGAACTTGGAATTTATAATAGAGATGAATAGTTACCTTAACATACTGCCTCATCGAGAACGGTCATGTGGACGGCGGGCAACATCCTGGGATCCGTGCTTCCGGCTTTAATAGTTGAACACCACGCAAGCTTTTGCGGCGACATTGCCGCGAAGGCGGCGTTACAGTCGATGGCAGTCCCAGTTCAGACTGATTAAGCTGATTTAGCAGCATTCACATCGGGCCTATGGGGCACGTGGGGTGAGCATGAAGCGTAACAAAAAGCTTGGGTACGTACTGTTCGTCGCGATCATCGCGCTCGCGGGTTGCAGCGGCGGAAATCAAGCCACAACGGGCGGCGGTGGCAATCAACAACACGCTAGTCTCACTCTGACGTTGACCTCCAAGCCGGACGTTACATTGACGAATATCTCGGTGCTGTCGGCAACCGTCAGCATCACTGGGATAACTTTGAATCCTACTAGCGGTAATGCGGTCCCATTGACTTTGTCGCCTGCAGCCTACCCGGTGGATTTGACACGCTTGCAAGCGGACTCCGCGCTTCTTGGTGTGCTGAGTTTGCCTGCGGGGACTTACAGCAGCGCCACGGTCACGTTTTCCGCGCCCACTCTAACGTTAGACAACCAGTCGGGGGCCACGCTGAATGGAACATGCTTGACCGGCACCATTTGCAAAATTGTACTGCCGGCAGGATCGTCGCAAGTAACTGCAGCTCCATTTCCGTTGACACTTACTGCCGGACAAGCGTCCGGTATTTCTTTAAACTTGAATTTGAACGACGCGATTACTGTGAGTTCCGGCACAGTGGCCCTGAATTTTGGCGCCGCGGACACTTTCAACGTAGCGACTCTTCCCCGGATCGGGACCCCAAGCGGGTCGCTCGATCTGATTGAGGACTTTGTGGGATTGGTGACGGCGACGAGCTCCACGTCTATCACCGTAAAGGCGAGCAATAGCATCTCGTTATCGATCGGGCTGCCGTCGACGGTGGTGATTGAAGATCCGCAAGGATTGTGCGCGGCGGTGAATGCTACGTGCCTGGTGGCCAATCAGACGGTGGTCAGTGTGGATGCTACGGTGAATAGCGCGGGTGCGCTGACGCTGGTTTCGGCCGACCTGCTGAGCGCCACTCCACAAGATGAACTGGAAGGAACGCTAATCAATACCGCGACTCCGGGACAATTCAACCTGGTGGTGGCGAACAAAGTGGTTGCGAGCGCGAATGCGACACTGACGGCGGCGAATCCCGGCGATGTTTTTCTGGTGACAACGACCAATCCCACGTTCGCCGTGGACCTGGATGAATTTTTTAATAACGCATCGCTGCCACCAGCCAATGTGACTACGCTGTTTGCCGGTGTTGGCGATCTTACGGATGGCCAGAATGTAATGGTGCATGTCACGGCGGCAACGGGGAGCGCAGCAACGGGAGACCAGGCGGCAACCGCGGACGCGGTTCTATTGCGATTCACCCGGACTACCGGAACGGTACAAACGGTCTCTGGACAGACGTTCACGCTTTCAAATTTGCCGCCGTTTATGTCCTTCACGACCAACCCGTTGGTGGATACCATTACAGGGGCGACGAACTTTGATGGCGTGGCGGACGTCAACAGCGTCACGGTGGGGCAGACGGTGTCCATTCGGGCGTTGCTGGTTCCCAGATCAACGTTTACTTTCTATGCGGCGAAGGTCCGGGTACAACCCTGATTTTCCGGTGATGCGATAGCCTGCAACATATTCGATTGCGCGCTGGGAAATAAACTCGCACTAAAAAAAAGGCCGACACGGTTACGTGCCGGCCTCCCAGAAAGCTCCTGTAGTTCTAATGAGGTTCCCGTTCTTTATGGTGTCTTTGTCTGCTTGGCGATCACTTTGTCCTCGATCTTTTTGTAAGTGGCCAAGGGAATGATTTTCTTTCGGGTAAGATCGGTCTTCTTCGCGTAGGGCCGGCCATCGATTATTTTCTTGGCGTAAACGTCTCCGATTCCGGGCAGCGCCTTTAGCTGATCCAAAGTGGCCGAATTTATATCCACCAGATCGTCCGCCGGAACCGCGGCCGCAAAGGAACTGAAGGTTCTTGCAGCGGCGCTTGGCTGCGAAACAGCTAGATTGGTACCGCAAAAGGCCACTACCATCGCCACTACCAACCGCATCAGGTGTTTCTTCATTGATTCCTCCCTCCAGATTTTTACTGCACTAAATGGCCGCTACTAATTTTTTTCAGACGCGCGGTAGCCCGCCTTCTGCGCATCGGCTTCGGTCATGTATTTGCCCTGCTTGGTCTTGCCGTACCATCGAGTTCCCGGTTTGTGGTAAACACCGGAATCGGTATTAACCCAGACCACCCGTTGCTGTTTGTAGGCGCTGACTGCTGGTTCATGGACTTCGACGGGGTCCGAGCGCTCGTGGTGTTGCCAGAGTTGCCGGTCGCCGGCGGGGCGGTAGGTGCGCCTGCGTCAGCGGTGCCGGAAGAGTTGGACGTTCTACCGGACGAGTCCTTTGTTCCAGCGGTCGATTCCTTAGTCCGCGCACTGGTGGTATTGCCTGAATTCGCTCCAGCGGTGGGATCTTTCGTTGAGTTTCCGGACGCCGAGCTTGAGGAATTGCCGGAGTCGCTCGATGTGCTCTTGGATTTTCTCTTACTTGCTGTGCTGGTCTTGGTTTCGCCGGCTGCGGGAGTGTCCCCGGTGGGTGGCGTCGCGCTCGCGGAAGGATCAGCTGCAGCGCTCTTCTTCGTCTTGCTAGTTGCCGTCGGAGCGGTATTCGCGTTCTCGCCGTTGGTCTTGCCGACGCTTTCGGTCTTAGTCTTGGACTTGCTACGGGAAATGGTGGAGGCCTCTCCCGAATTAGCTTGCGTAGAGTTCGCCGCATCGGAAGAGTCCGCTGCTGGTTTTTTCTTCTTTTTCTTTGCAGTAGAGTCGGTTTGCGACTGGTCGGTCGATTGTGTGGATTGACGCGAGTTGTTGGCATGCGACGTGCTGGTAAAGCCGAACCCAAACAGCAAGACCATCAAAACGGCCAAGCTAACGTTCTTTTTCATTGCTGTCCTCTGGCTGCTCCTTGAAGACTCGTTGCATCATTGCGAACTGGCTGGAGTCGCAAGTTTTTGCGTGACTCTACGCATACCTATGGTGTTCCACCTCGGATATTGCGATAGTCGCGATGATGCGGCGGCAGGATGCACTCCATGAGGATCTAAGTCAATACACGAGAGGGTGCAGCCGGTGAGGTAAATAGACGTTAGCGAGGAGCTAAACTGGCCAAGCGAAGGGGGCCAGCGAGGAAACGTTGGAATGAATCTTAGTCGCCCGCAGCTTGCACCCGGGGAGGTTCTACCGACTCCGCCAAGCCGCGGCGCATGGGACCCAGAGCAAACGCGGGCACTTCCAATTCCGGTTCGACGGTGAGATTAGTGGCTTTCCGTGGGAATTCCGTCCGACGATCCAGCTTTAACCCGGCTTCGCGCAAAAATTCCGCGGAGAAGCCCATGTCTTCGGCTCGATCCACGCCCCAAAACCAGAGCTTTTCCTCGTTGCGCTGCAGAAAATCGAGCGACTCCTCAAGCTTGGTCATGGCGCGGTTGAAGGACGAAGCCAGAAAAAACACCTCCAGCGACCAGGCATGACGCGGGAAGCGCACCTGGATGCGCACGCAATACTTTCCGGACTGGTTTCTCTCCATGCTGCAACGGTAGCTGTTCCGTACTGTCACGGCGCGGGTTGTAATTCTGTTTTTCACGGGATTGTAGACTCCGTCTAAAAAAAAGCCGCGTGCGTAAGCCAATTCGGATGGCGGCCTTGTTGCTAAAAATGCTTGGGTAGGAACACTACTAGGGTATCTGGGAGGAAAAGCAAAGGCAAGAGCACCCACAAACTCGGGTGCTATCCCGTAATATAAAGAAAATAGGGGAGTTAACTTCCGAAGCTTCCGAAACCGACCATCTTGTCGGTCATGAGCTTGACCTTGCCCTCTTGCTTGAGGCGGTTGTCGAGAGCGGTCTTAAACGCCTCGTAGGCCACGCTGCGCTTAGTCTGGAGCAACTGCTCGGTTAAAGTTTTCTTCTGCTTCTCAAAATCACTGGGATTCGGTTCTTCTTTCGTCTCCACGCGGTACACCATCCAGCTGCTTCCCAAACTCATGGGCGTTCCCACGTCACCGGGTTTCATTTGAAAAGCGTCACCAAGCTGTTTGCCGCTGGCTGCGCCGCTGATGGAGTCATTGCGAGAGATGAGATCGCTGGTTTTCGCTTCCACTCCCAATGCCTTCGCGGCAGCGTCAAACTTCTCGCCGGCTTTTACGCGCTTGGCGAGTTCTTCGGCCTTGGTTTTTGCCAGCTTGCCGGCCTCTTCCTGCTTCAAATCGTTCACCACCTGCTCATGAACCTCTTCGAGCGAGCCCTGATGCGCCGGGGTGATCTGCTGCACGGACAAAACCACGTAGCCGCGGTCGGTACGGATCGGCAGACTCAGTTCATTTTGGCGCAGGCGGAAGACGGCGTCCTTCACTTCTTTGGAGTTTCCCAGTTCCAGGATGGGGTCAGTCACGCTTACGGGCCGCGTCTGGGACACCGTCAGTTGGTATTGCTTGGCTAAATCATCGAGGGAGACTTTGTTGGATTGGCGAATGGCCTTGGCCAGTTGATCGGCCGCCGCGGTGGCTTGCTGGTCGGCCTGTTGCAATACCATGGGAGCGCGCAAGGAGTCTTTTACCTCGTCGAAGGTCCTGGTTCGCGCCGTTTCTTTGTCCATCACCTTGATAATGTGAAAACCGTATTGGGTTTTCACCAGGTCGGATATTTGGCCTTTATCCAGGCCGAAAGCGGTCTTTTCAAATTCCGGGACGGTCTGTCCCTGAGTTATCCAGCCCAGGTCGCCGCCTTTATCTTTCGAGCCCGGATCCTCTGAATATTTTTTGGCGAGGTCTTCGAACTTGGTGCCCTTTTTCGCCTGTTTCAGTACGTCTTCGGCGTTTTTCTTGATCTCGTCGACTTCCGCGTCGGTCTTGCCGACGGTCATGAATAAAATGTGCTCGGGGTGAACGCGATTAGGCACCTGGTATTGTTGAATATTGTTTTGGTACTGCACTTTCAGCTGGTCGTCAGAAACCTGGATGTTCCGCTGAATTTTCGAGGTGTCCAGCAAGCCGTAGCGGACCACGCGCTTTTCAGATATCTGGTAGCGCGATTTGTTTTTTTCGTACTCAGCTTTGATTTCCGCGTCGGTGGGATTGATCTTCGCAGCCAGCTCTTCGGGCTTAATCACTGCGTAGTTCAACTTGATCTTTTCGTTTTTATAGCGGAATTCGTCCTGCAGTTCATTCGGCCCTACGCTGATTCCATCAGTTACGCGCTTGCGAAACTTTTCTTCGAGTAAGCCTTGGCGGATCAATTCTTCAAAAACCGGCACGGTAAGCTGGAAGCGTGCCTGCACTTCGGCCGAGTAACGATCCATGCCGACAAAGTTCCCGTTAGCGAAGGCGCCCGGAACGTACAGCTTGATGCGATCCGCGCGTTCCTGGTCGGAGACCGTTATGCCCAGGCGCTTGGCCTCGTATTCAATTTCCTTCTCAAAGACCAGTTGATTCAGGATCTGGCGCGCGTACAGCGATTCGAGCGGCTTGGGGACTTGATTTCGTTGTTCGATCTGCGCCAATTGTTGGTGCACTTCTCCCAAGGTGACGGCTTGATCTCCGACCTTAGCCACGGTGTCCGTGGCGGCCTCGCCAGTTCCGGGTGTTTGAGGCACCAGGTAAAGCAGCATGCTCCCGCCAAGAACCAAGACGACGACGCCCAGGAATATGCGGTACCCAAGTTTCCGGTTATCTGAATCTCCAGCCATCCGATCAGTCTCCTCCGTCACTGCACAAACACTGAATTATAGGAGATACCGGCGCGACCCTCAATGACAATCGAGGATAATCGAGTCTCGACGCGTAAATAGCCGCTGCGCTAAGGTCGAGCGGAGTGGAAATTTTCATTGGCGTTCTGCGAGGTGTGCTCATTCGCTATTTGCAGTTTGACTACGACCCGCCCGCCCAGTTGAACGGCGCTCAAATCGCTGTGCTAGATTTTAAAATTGGAGCGATAAACAGCCAAACTCGTGAGCGTACAAGCACCCATCGACCCAAAGCACACCGTGGCCTCCGGCAAGGAGCCGCGGGTAGAGGTTTATTGGACGGCGGTCACCTATAAGACAGTCATCGTGTACGCGCTCATTCTCCTCGGTGCGATTCTTGGCGTGCTGTACCTCATCTCACCCGATCTTTATTCCTCGCTATATCACAAGGCTTCGAACGCCATCTCCACACCCGATACGGAAAATTTGACTATCTCCCAGATGCAGGCCAAGTTTGTAAATCTAGACGGCAAAGTTCAAATCAAGAAGGTCAACTCCGTGCAGTGGGTGACCGCCGATTATAAGACCACGCTGGACAAGGGGGATTTCGTGCAGACGGGCTCGGATAGCGCGGCGCGCATTACCTTCGCGGACGGGACGACGTACACGGTGAAGTCCGACACACTGGTGACCGTGGAAGAGAATTCCATGGCTAGCAACCGACCCACTAGCGTGGCCATGCGCATCAGCACCGGTTCCGTGGACCTCGCCACCGGGAATTGGAGTTCGCCCGATTCTAAAGCAGTGGTCAACGTCGAGGATGCCAGCGCGCAACTGCGGCAAAACAGCCGTGCGTCGGTCAAGAATGATCCAGACAGCAACAATCATGAGATCGTGGTTTCTACCGGTTCCGCGGAAGTGCAGCGCGGCGACGAGAGAATTGAGCTGACGCAGTGGGAGAAAGCCAGCTTCCCAACCGGAGGTGGTATTCAGCGATCCAACGTGCTTGCGCCACCGTCACTCGTAGAGCCGCTGAACCTTGCTCCGATCATCAACGAGAAGCCTAAGATTTCGCCGGTGCATTTCGTGTGGAAGTCCGTGGAGGACGCGGTCTCTTATACGGTGCGGCTGAGCGCTACCACATCATTCCGAACCATTGTGAAGCAAGCTAAAGTTGCCGGGACCTCCGCGGATATTACCGGGCTTGATCCCGGCGAGTATTTCTGGAATGTCACCGCGCAGGATGCCAAGAAGCAAACCAGCGAAGTCAGCGAGACGTTTCAGTTCACGCTGGTGGCCCAGGGCAAATCGCAGGACATGATGCTTGAAATTGAGGGCACGCAGCTGCACGGACGGGTGGCGGAAATTGTCGGGCGAACGGAACCAGGAGCCGCGCTTATCGTGAACGGGCAGTCGGTGCCGAATATCGCGGCGGATGGGCAATTCCGGCATTTCACCGAACCTTTGGAGCCGGGACAGCATACGATCTCGATTATTGGTTCGAACCGCCGTGGAGGGACCGCGCAGCAGACAGTCTCCATCGTGGTGCCTAAGTAGATTTTGGATTTTGTAAGAAATCGCAGAACAAGCATCGGTTCATCCTCTTTTGCGGTGGCGTATGCTTAGGCAGAGAACAAAACTCGGTTGGCAGGTGCGGCAGACTTGATTGTTTTAGCAGCCATGGAATTCTTTCACGGGAGACGGGGGAATGAATAAGAACGGTTACAACTTAAGGTCGGTTTTTAGCTTATTTTCCTCCGACCTGGCCATTGATCTTGGCACGGCCAACACACTGGTGTTTTCCGCCGGCAAGGGCATCGTCGTTAACGAGCCCTCCATCGTGGCGATCAACAAATCCACTGGAGAAGTCGTGGCGGTCGGACGCGAAGCCAAAGACATGCTGGGCCGGACTCCCGGCAACGTGGTGGCCATTAAGCCCATGAAAGATGGCGTGATCGCGGACTTCAAAGTTACCGAGAAGATGCTGACCTACTTCATTCAGAAGGCGCACAACCGGCGCGTGCTCGTTCATCCGCGCATTGTAATCGGCGTACCCAGCGAAATCACCCCGGTTGAAAAGCGGGCCGTGCAAGATTCCGCTTATCGGGCGCGTGCCAGCGAAGTTTATCTGGTGGAGCAAGCAATGGCGGCTGCTATTGGCGCGGGGCTGCCTATTGAAGAGCCCTCCGGCAATATGGTGGTGGACATCGGCGGCGGGACCACCGACATCGCGGTCATTTCCATGAGCGGCATCGTATATTCGCGCTCAGTGCGGGTGGCCGGAAACGAAATGGACGAAGCGGTCATGCAATACCTGAAGCGCAAGTACAACCTGCTGGTCGGTGAACGCACTGCCGAACAAATTAAAATGGAGATTGGCTCGGCGTACCCGCTTGAAAAGCCCTTAACCATGGAAGTGAAAGGCCGCAATCTTATTGAGGGCGTGCCCCGCACGGTGACGATTGATGACAGCGAAATTCGCGAAGCCTTGTCTGAGTGCGTAGCCACCATTTTGAACGCCGTGCGCGTGGCCCTGGAGCGTACCCCGCCTGAACTTTCCGCGGACATTAGTGACCGCGGCATCGTGCTTACCGGAGGAGGGGCGCTGCTTAAGAATCTCGATAAGCGCATCCGCGAAGAAACCGGCTTGCCCGTTTCGATTGCCGACGATCCGCTGGCATCGGTGGTTCTCGGCACCGGAAAAATGTTGAGCGATTTCCGCTTGCTGCGCCAGGTGTGCATCGATTGAGAATTCATCACCCTCGGCACTTTCCGAGAGCGCATAAAAGGATTCTGCTAACGAAAGACAGATGGCCAGCCGTTTCTTGAAGGAAAATTTGCAACCTTGATCTTTCGAAAACAACTAGGAATGTTGATCAGCTAAAGGCACATGCCGGGCATACCTTCTCGTCACAAATCGATCTTTCTGCTAACCGGCGTGGTGTTGCTGCAAGTTTTGTTGCTGGCCTTGCAGATCAAGCGCGACTCGGAAGGCCGCTTGATTCGCGTGTGGACCGTCGGCGCATTTTCTCCGTTTGAGCGTGCGGGCAATCATGGTATCGGGCACTTGCGAGAGACGTGGCGTCACTATTTCGCGTTGCAAAACGCCTCGCGCGAAAATGAACTGCTTCGCCGCGAAAACGATGTGTTGAAGATGCAGGTCAATCAGCTGCAAAGCAAAGCGATTGAGGCGGACCGCCTGGCGTTGCTGCTGAACTTTCACAAATCCCATGAGAACGTACCGATGCTTGGCGCGCGGGTGATTGCTACCAGCGCCGGAACCGCCAGCGCCACCATCATGCTGGACCGCGGCTCGAAGGATCACATCAAGAAAAATATGGGCGTTATCACGCCGGAAGGCGTGGTCGGCAAGGTGGTGGAAGTTTACGACAACACTTCAGAAGTCCTCTTGTTGACCGATAAAGATAGTGGTGTGGGCGCCATGCTCAGCAACTCTCGCAAGCAAAGTCCAGTTGGCGGCGCTGGTGAGCCGCTGCTGGTCATGAAGTACGTGGCTAACGATGACACAGTGAACGTCGGTGAACGGGTAGTGACCAGTGGCATGGACAAAATTTTTCCGCGAGATCTGCCCATCGGGACTATTACAGATATCAAGCCGGGTAATCCTTTTAAGAGCATTCGCATCCGTCCCTCGGCCGATCTGGAGCGTTTGGAAGAAGTGATTGTTCTGCTGACTCTTCAGCCGCTGCAAATGAATCAGGAAACGGAAACTGGGAAGCCCTCCGCAAGTGTCGCAACCAAGCCAGCCGGAGAAACGGCGAAGCCTTCCGCGAGCGCCGCAAGCAAGCCGGCGGGGAAAGCCGCAAAGTCTCCGACTAGCGGAGCTGCCGCAAAACCTGCTCCGGCAGCGGTTCCCCCGGCGACGGTTCCAGCCTCTGAGAACGCAGCGGCAGCGGTGAAACCGGAATGAACGACGCCTTCGACATTCGCAACATGGAATCGCACATCGAGGTGCATAAGTTCCGTGGCGGAGCCATCGTCGTCGCCACGCTACTCGCCCTGATGTTTCAAGCTTTCGTGCCGGTTTATTTTGCGAAAGCCGCGATGATTGATCTGCCTTTGCTGATCACCATTTATTTTGGGCTGAGCCGTCGCAACCCCTCCACCGGTCTCCTGCTAGGCATGGTCATCGGGCTGCTTCAGGACAGTCTCAGCGGGCCCACTGTTCCTCTCGGTCTCTACGGCATCGCGAAAACTATCATCGGTTACCTGGCGTCTTCCATTGGCGCACGTCTGGACACCGAGCACCCCGCCGCGCGGTTTGCGCTTACGATTATCTTCTTCGGTCTGCACCAGGGCATCGTGCTTTTGACCCGGCGCATTCTTCTGGCGCAGTCCAGCGTGTGGTTCACCATGCATCTAGCCGCCGCCGCAGTGGTCAACGCCATTGTGGCCGTGTTTCTCTTCGCGCTGCTCGACCACCTTCGCAAATCCTGACCTTCGAACAGCTAATAAGCGGCCAATTTGACCGTTGCGCCCTGGCGGCTATATGGGCGAAAATTGATGTTCTGGCCGCGCTTCGATGTCCTCGAGAGCGCAAGCGGGTGCCTCTACATCACTGCACGATTAGAAGGACAAGCCATGACGCAAACAGTTGGTGAATTAAATCCGCCGGTTCGGTTGATGCTGACGCCGGGACCGTCTTCTGTAGATCCGCGCGTGTATCGCGCGATGGCCACGCCGCTAGTGGGGCACCTCGATCCGTGGTTTAAAACCTGCATGGACGAAACGCAACTCCTGCTGCGGCAGATTTTTCAAACGGAAAATAGATTGACGATGCCGCTATCGGCGTCGGGGTCTGGCGGCATCGAAGCGTCGGTCCTCAACACCTTGGAAGAAGGCGATGAAGGCATTGTGGCGGTGAACGGACTTTTTTCGGACCGCATGTTCGAGATTGCGCAACGCACCAGCGCGAAAATCACCAAAGTGGAAGCTCCCTACGGAAACACCGTGGATGCCGAAGATGTGCGCCGCGCGGGTAAGGGTAGAAAAATTAAAATTATCGGGTTGGCGCAAGGCGAGACTTCATCGGGCGTGTTGACGCAGCTGGCCGACTTTCGAAAAGTGGCGGACGAAGTGGGTGCGCTGCTGGTGGTGGATACCGTAGCATCGCTGGCGGCTGTGCCGCTGCACGTGGATAACGAACGCGTGGATATCTGCTTCAGCGGAACGCAAAAGGCGATCAGCGCGCCGCCGGGTATGTCACCCATCACCGTAAGCGCACGCGGCGAGGAAGTGTTGCGCACACGAAAAACGAAAGTGCAAAGCTGGTATTTCGATTTGACCACAGCGATGAATTACTGGGGCAAAGAGCGGCTGTATCATCACACGCCGCCGATCAGCCTGATTTATGCGTTGCGCGAAGCCATGCGTATCGTGATGCAGGAGGGCCTGGCGGTGCGCTGGGAGCGTCATCGCACCAATCAGCTGGCTCTTATTGCCGGGCTGGAAGCCACGGGACTCGAGTTGCTGGTGAAAAATCCAGCGGAACGATTGCCAACGGTGACGGCGGTAATGATCCCCAAGGGAATCGATGACGCTCGGGTGCGCAACCAGCTGCTGGATGAATTCAACATTGAGATAGCCGGCGGCCTGGGTCCGTTGAAAGGTAAAATCTGGCGCGTGGGCCTGATGGGATACTGCAGCCAGAAGAATAATGTGCTGCTTTTCCTGGCCGCGCTGGAAAAAATAATGCTGGAACTCGGGTTGCGAGTCCCGGAAGGTGCTGGCGTGGCCGCGGCTATCCGTAACTACACGCAGGTAGAAACTGCGTCTGCCGCGTCGCGGTAGAAAACCAGCAAGTGCGCTGTCATTTCGAGTACGAACGAACCAGTAGATTGAAGAATCGCAGAAGTTCGGAGAACGCGTGACCACACGTCCAGTATTAGCAAACGCCGGCGCCATGAAAGAATTTGTGGGCGCCTTCGAAGTGACTTCCAAACTGACCGGGCACGTTTATGAATGCCGGTTTTCGTACCTGTGGAACGGCATTGCCACCCGCCACAGCGACACCATCGATACCAAATTTTTTGTCGATGGCGACGTGGTGATGGTGGGGCTGGCGCATACCGCATTCGTGAAATTTCGCGAGCGTAGCGGCCGCGATTTGACGGATCGCGAGGCCAGCTTTATCGCCGCGGATTACTTGAGAGAACGCCTGGAAGAGGAAGATGTCCGCCCGGTGTACGATGTGACCCACGAGGATGTTTTGCGATTGATAGAGCAGGTCGGCATCAGGTAACCAATTCCCCTCAAATTGCGGCAGAATAGAGCCCGCATGAAGACTTTTCCCTCCACGCTGACCACCACAAGCGATCGCCTCACGAACGTACTTTCGTACGGCGCATTGTTGCTGCTTGGGTACGTGGTGTATCTGATCTTCGAGCCTTTTCTGGTGCCCCTGACGTGGTCGGCGGTGCTGGCGATATTTTTCTATCCGGTGCATGAACGGTTGGCGAGGCGGCTGAAGCCCAACTACGCGGCGATGATGAGCACCGTGGGTGTGACGGTGTTGCTCATCGCGCCAACACTGGTGGTGCTGTCGTACACCGCGAAACAGGCCATTGATGCCACCGCACGGTTGCAAACCGCGCTCATGAATCCTGAACGAGAACTGCCCGCCGAGGTGGTGGCGCGGGTGCGCGCGGAACTCCCCGAAGCATGGCAATCGATCGATTTTTCCGAGCCGTTGCGGCAGGCGGCCGAGAGGGTTGCGACCTTTCTGGCCGGCAAATTCGGAGCGCTGGTTAAAAATCTGGTGAGTTTCTTTATCGCGCTGTTCATTCTGGTGTTCGCGCTGTTTTTTATGTTTCGTGACGGCGAAGACGTAGTGCGTGCTATAAAACATTTATTTCCATTTGACCGCACCATACAGGAAGAAATGTTCGTGGAGTCCAAGGAGCTGATCTTCGCCAGTGTGGCGGTGGGGCTGCTGATAGCGGGCATCCAGGGATTTTTGGGCGGGACGGCGTTTACGATCACCGGCCTGCACTCGCCGGTTTTCTGGGGAGTGGTCATCGCCTTTTTTTCGCTGGTGCCGGTGGTGGGTTCGGCGCTTATCTGGCTGCCGACTGCGCTGTGGCTGGGATTCAGCGGACACTGGGGAAAAGCGCTCACGATTATGGTCATTTGCGGCGCGGTGGCGGGCATTGCCGACAACATCGTGCGGCCACTGTTATTGCGTAACCGCACACACCTTAATGAGCTGCTCTTGTTTATTGGCGTGCTCGGAGGACTTTCTGTATTTGGGCTGCTGGGCCTGGTAGTTGGGCCGGCGATTGTGGCTGCCGCGATGGGTGTATTTCGGGTGCATATGATGCACCGCGAAGATTTGGCAGCTTCACGAAGTAATGAACTGGTGCTTCCCAGAGTTGAGAACTCGTAACCGAGTGCTCAACTACTAATCCAAAATAGGGCCGGGCTACGTGTCGGTATGTTAGAGTACCCCGCTCGATGACTTCCAAGGACATCAAAGCCGTGCCGGTGCATGAGGAATTACCGCCCGCCAAATTACGGTGGCGCTGCGAACTTTCGCGAATTCCCTTTGAAACCACGGCGCAGGCGGAATTGCGCGAAGGCTTCATCGGTCAGGAGCGCGCGCTACGTGCATTGAAAATGGGCGTGGAGCTATCCGCGCCGGGCTACAACGTGTTTGTTTGCGGGCTGGCGGGAACCAGCCGCGGCGGAACCATCGCCAGCATGATTGAGAAGTTGCACCCGCGAACTAAGAAATCGCTGGACCGTTGTTACGTCAATAATTTCAAGATTGCGGACCGCCCGCGGCTGCTGTCGCTGGCTCGGGGACAAGCCAATGGGTTCAAGAAAGACATGCAAGCGGGCATCGATTTTTTACGGCGGCGCATTCCACAGGTCTTCGAAGGCGAACCTTTCCAGCGGCAAAAAGGAAGAATCGTAGAGCGGTTTACGGTTCGTGAGAAAGAACTGATGGACGATTTCACGCGGCGAATTGCGCGTGAACAATTCGCGCTCGGACACATGCAGGTGGGCGCGGTAGCGCTGCCGGAAATTTTCCCAGTGCTCGAAGGGCAGATGGTGCCTATTGAAGATATTTCCAAGATGGTGCACGAGGGAAAGCTGGAATCGCCGGTAGCAGAAACCATCGAGCGGAAATACGAGCAGTTCCGGCAGGAATTCACAGTGGTGTATCGCAAGACGCTGACGCTCTCGCGGGAATTGGCCAGCGAGCTGAGCTATCTCGAACAGGAAGCTGCCTCGGTTCTAGTGGATGGGGCCATCGAAGAGTTGAAAGAAAAATATCCAGGCACTGGAGTGTCCGAGTATCTGGAAGAAGTGCGGCATCACTTGCTGGATAATTTGGGGCCGTTCAAAGAGCGCGAAGGAGAAAGCGAAACAGAAGCGGGCGCCGAACCGCCGGACGGTTTACCGAAGTTGCCGGGATTGTCGGAACGCGACCCGTTCCGCGTTTACGGCGTAAATGTGATTCTGGCGCATGGGGACGAAGATACTTCGCCGGTAATTTTTGAAACGACGCCGACGTACGCGAATCTTTTCGGCACGATTCAACGCGCTTACGATGCACGAGGCGGCTGGACCAGCGACTTCATGGATTTGCGCGGTGGCTCATTGCTGCGTGCGGACGGCGGCTTTTTGATTATGTACTCGCTGGAGGCGCTTTCCGAGACTGGGGTGTGGCGCGCTTTGAAACGCACGCTGAATCACAGCCGCCTGGAAATCCAGCCGCTAGAAATGTTTTATCCCTTTGGGGGCAGCGCGCTGAAACCGGAAGCGGTGCAACTCGACGTAAAAGTGATTTTGATCGGGGATCGCGAGTTGTACGAAGTGCTGTATCAGTACGAGGAGGATTTTCGCAAAATTTTCAAGGTGCGCGTGGAGTTCGACGAGGAAATGCATATGAGCGATGGCGTGATCGCGGAATATGCAGGCCGGCTGCGCGCGCTGTGCGAAAAAGAGAATTTATTTCCATTCGATCGCGGGGCCTTCGCGGCGATGTTGGAATACGGGGTACGTCAGGCCGGGCGGCGCAATAAAGTTACCGCACGATTTGTGGATATGGCGGACCTGGCGCGCGAGGCGCACTACGCCGCGATGGCGGCGGGCGAGACGGTAGTGCGTGCGGCGCATGTGCGAAGTGCGCTGGCTTCCAAAGTGGAGCGGCACAATTTGATTGAGACGCGCGTGCGCGAAATGATCGAGGAGGGTACGTTGCTGGTCGATGTGGCCGGCGAACGTGTGGGGCAAGTGAATGGCCTAAGTGTGCTAGAAATTGGCGGGTATTCGTTTGGGAAGCCGGTGCGGATTACGGCTTCGGCGGCCTTGGGAAAAGCGGGGCTCATCAATATTGAACGGGAAGCGAACCTGAGCGGGCGGTTTCACGACAAAGGCGTGCACATTATTTCTGGATTTCTGCGTACCCGCTTTGCGCAAGACTCGCCACTTTCACTGGCAGGGAGTATTTGTTTCGAACAGTCGTATTCGGGCGTGGATGGCGACAGTGCAAGTTCGACGGAAGTGTATGCGCTGCTGTCGGCGCTCTCCGGGTTGCCGCTGCGGCAAGACATCGCGGTGACGGGGTCGATGAATCAACAGGGTGACATCCAAGCGATCGGCGGAGTGAACGAAAAAATTGAAGGATATTTCGGTGTGTGCCGCATTCAGGGGCTAACCGGCAGCCAGGGCGTGATGATTCCGGCATCCAACGTTGAAGATCTTATGCTCCGCGAAGATATTATCGATGCTGTAGCGGCCGGCCAATTCCATATTTGGCCGGTTGCCACAGTCGAGCAGGGAATAGAAATTTTGACTGGAAGAGTTGCAGGGACGCGCGATGACAAAGGGAAATTTGAGGCTGGCACGGTTTTCGTGTTGGTGGACGAAAGACTGCGTGCCATGGCTAACACTATGAAGGATTATCTGTAATTTTACGGTGTAGCCGGCGGTGGCGCGAGATACGCGCGGCGACAATCCACACGATAGTCTGGCGCACCGGCAGGCTGACCTGACTCAGTGGTTACCCGGACTTCCAAGGAATGAATGGTTCCGTCGTGGGCTGGCGGGATGAACGCCAAGCTGAACTCATGACGAACGATTTGCGCGATGTGAGCGAACACGGTTGGAAGTTCATTTGAGTTGGCAGGGAAATAGGCCTGCCCGCCGGTTGTTTGCGCGATCTGTCGCAGAAGCATGTCTGCTTCTGCGAATTGTTGCGAAGTGAAGGCCGCCTTGGGCGACGGCGATTTCTTTTTGGTTGCTACAGGCGGCGGGTTTCGCAAATCGCCAGTCAGCGAGACGGTCAGGATTCGCACGTCGCTGGTCTGCAAGCGGTTCAGTAAATCCTGAATCTGCTTTGTGGAAGAAGTGTCCACGCCGGTCGAAAGCAGAACGATCGTTTTTTTGCCATGTACAGAGGTTAGCCAGTCCAAGACTTTTGACAGGCTCGCGGATAAATTCAAAGAGCCGAAGCCTAGGTTAAAACCGAGATCGTCGAACGCGGCATCGACGGATTGCTTGTTGGTGGTGAAGTCAACCAGTCCCTGTGGGGCGTCGGCATATTTAACAACCGCAACGCGATCGTCGGGCGACAAACCGCTTAAAAACTGCTGAGCGGCTCGCAGATGGCTGCCCTCGAGAAGATAGACCGCGGGACCAGCTTCGATGAGCACGAGAGCCTGCGCGGGCTCCTCCACATTCAGGAAATCGGTGATCGGTTGTTCTACGCCGTTGTCGAAGATGTGGAAATTTTCTCGCTGGAGGCCTTCGGCGAATTTGCCCGAAGGATCAGTTACCAGCACGCCGACGTTAACGCGATCAACGCTGACGCGAATGAGTTCCGACTGTCGCACGGTGGCCGGAGCCGATGAGGTTGGCAATGCCTGCGAGTGCACTTGCTCTGAAAGTAGCAAGCTTGAAAAAACCAAAATGCAAAGGACAGCAAGGAGTTGTCGGCGAAGCAAAATCATTCCGCCGTTTTATTCAATCCACTCGTCGAAATGCAATCCTTGGGCATCCTTCCAGGAAGCGCTTGAAGCCACGTGAAGATGCCGAGCGAAGACTTCTGGATTTACGTCCAGCATCCACGATGGTGTCGGTGTAGCGGCGGCATTGCCGGCACCGGGCGAGCGCTTGGCTGCGGGCGTCTTGTTGGCTTCAGCGACTACACGAGCTTTGAGGGCCGGCCAATCCACTTTGCGAAAATCAAAGTAGCCCAGTCCATTGATGGTGGCAGGGAACTGCGCGCGGGCGGCTTGAAATCCCGGAGCGCTGGCGAGGCCGGCACCCGCATCCTGAGAGCGCTTGGCCAGTTCCTCGCGAACAGGCTCCAGGCGCGAGCCGATCACAAGATAATCTGAAGTCGCGGCCAGGTGATAAAAATCCCATTGTGCGGTGCCCGCAGAGCTGGATGAGCCACCCGCAGAAATTTTCATGAAAGTAGTGTCGCCTTCGGCACGTTCCGAGGCGATTCTATCGCTCAACAAAGTGTGAATTAGTTTCAGGGTGCCGGGCTTGTCACGAATGCCGACCAAATAAATTTGTTTGTTGTTGTCGAGGGATGGATTGGTTTGCAAAGAGGCAAATTCGCCGGTGAATAGCGCCAGAGCGCTGCTGATGGACTGGCCCAGTTTGGCCTGCGCCATCATCTCGAGCATGTTGACATTGCTCTGCTGTCCCGGTGGGAAAACGGACGCGGCAATCCGTTTAACAATGTCATACAACCCGGCCAGATTAACTTGCGTACCGGAGTAAGAAACAGCGTCGGCAGGTACCAAATTTAATGCCGCGGGCGCTGCCGAGCCCGTATCCCAAATGTCAAACAAAGAACCCGGACCAGTATCTCCAAGCGCGACAGCTTGTATACGGGTCTTAGTGCCTTCCATCAACACACGGCCGCAAACGGAATGAATAGAGTCGAGCTTGAGGGCTTCAAGCACCGGCTGCATGCGAAAGCCACCAGCCGCGGCGTCGGGCGCAACATTTTTTAAATCGGGGACACGCAGGAAAAATTCGACCTGCCCCGAACCGAGAACAGAATGGGCTTCTTTGTAGGCCGGGGAATCCGTGAGAGCCGCGGCGGAAGATGTTTTCCCCGCAAGGCGGCCGAGAATTTCTTCCAATACAACAGGCTCGTTAGCGCTGACCGCATATTTGCCATGTTCCACCCAGTAAGTGGTACTTGCTTTGCGCTGCACTTTCAGGACCGGGACGCCGGCGATGGTCATCTGGGAGAGTTGGGGAGTTTCTTTTTCGCTGGAACGCAGACTCAGAACCGCTTTGGAGAGAATGGCCTCTTTTCCGGCGCGATCGTAAACAAAGAAGATCCCGTTCCAGGGCCTGGCATTTTCAGCTGAAGAATCCTTGGAAGGCTCAGGCCGCTTCCTTTGAGGATCGCTTAGGTAGCCGAGTACAAAAGCATTTTCCGCGAGAGAAGCATATTCTTCAATTTGTTGACGGGTCAGGCGGTTCTCGGGTGACTTCTCCTCGGAACTCTTGAGTATGGCGTTGGTCACCGAAGAACGCACCGGTGCGAATCCGGGATCATCCCAAAGCGCGGCAATAGAATTTGTCTTTCTGAGCTCGGCGCTCGGTTGGCCACGCCACAAAAAGTAAAAGGTGGTGTTAGCAGGCATCTGCGCGGGCTCAAGCGGTGCCTGCGCGGAGGCGGCATTTGCGGCCAGAAAGAAGATCGTTGCGGCCAGCAGCCAGTAACGTTTCTGCATGACTTTCATGAAGGCTCCCAAGCTGATGCTAAATAGTAACCGCCAGGCTGATGCAAAGCCCTAAAAACCAAAAAGCCCTGCGTCGCGAGTATTACTACGCGAAGCAGGGCTTCAAGATAACAATGCCGTCAAGCTTACGGTTTAGCCGTTGCTGAAGCGGGGGTGGCTGCGGGAGTTGCGGAAGGCGCGCCACCAGTGTCCTTGGGTGTGGATAGGTAACCCTTGATTTGATTCTTACCCACGTCGAACACCACTATTTCGTATGGAGCCATTCGGGTGGCGCCCCGCATGTAAAACTGGACCGGCTCTCCAGCGGTTTTGTCTTTCTTTTCGATGGAGCGATCGTCAGCAAAAACTGTGACCGTGTAGCGGGACTTTTTCTGGTCGGACTTATTCAGCGCCATTTGCACCGGACCAACGCGCTGGGGAGTCTTGCTTTTCTGCACGGTAAATTCGTAGTAGTTGCGATCGCCACGACGCCGCAACTCTTCCAGGTCGTCGCGGTTGTGCGCAATCAGGCCGCTCATCACGCCCATGTCGCCGGTGGCCCGTTTAAGTTCGCCTTTGGTGGCCTCCAGGTCCGTTCTGGTGCTTTCAATATCCTTTTTCGCGCCACCTACCTCGGTAGCCACGGAAAGGATTTTTTCATCGCTTTCCTGCTTGACCTGAGTAAGCTCGGAAGTCAGCTTCTGATCCGAAGCTTGTTGATCCTTACGAATGGCTTCGGAGCGGCTGCGCGCTTGCGCCAACTCGGAGCGGGTCATACCGACTTTTTGCTCGGTGACTTCCAGGTGGCCCTTGAGGTCGGCCAATCGAGAGTTGGCCTGCTCCAACTGCGCGGACAGAACTTTGTTCTGCTCCTGCTGATGCGACAGGTCTTGCTCCAGCCGCGATTGTTGGGAATGCCCCACGTAGGCCAGAACCGCCAACCCGGCGAAGAGCACAACAAACAATACGGCGATCCAGCGGGGCGTGCCTGGACTCTCGTAATGGTAGGTTTCCTGCGGGCTTGGTACGTTTGGAGAAATACTCATTCAGCCTCCTCGGTCAATTAACTCGGATGCGTTACCCTCAGGAAGGGTTCGCCGGAAATTATGGCCTGCGCCCGGCCGCGTGTCCATGCCGGACCCCTGCGCGAGCGAGCGCCGCAAGTATTATTGCATGGCGCGCCGCCGTGGGAACGCGGAAGCCGGCCAGCGGGCTAACACTGACGTGGTCAAACCCCCACGAGGAGTGAACTCACCGCGAACGATGCACCACTTGGGACGAGCGGATTTTACAATATCACGCAGCATCTTATTCACGGCATTCTCATAAAAAATTCCCAGATCACGGTAGGCCAGCAGGTACATCTTGAGAGCCTTGAGCTCCAGACACTCTTTGGCGGGCATGTAGCGAATGGTGATGGTTCCGAAATCGGGCAAGCCGGTTTTGGGGCAGACCGAAGAATACTCCGGAAACCGTGTGGTGATAATGTAACCCGGAAACTGATTTGGCCAAGTTTCCAGTGCCGGCAGACGGGCATTGACGCCCGCGCGAGCGTGTTCATCAGTGTAATTCGCCATTGCGGCTCCGGGTGCTAGTGTAACGAGTAGGCAGTAGCTTCCATTGAATTGTAAATTATAAAATAAAGTATCATTTTTTTTGCTATTTTAGATTCAACGTAATGATTTGCCCAGCTTGCCACTCTGGCGGTGGCCGTCGCTCCCGGCGCCGCAACATCATCGATTATGTCTTGGCGTTAGGTGGAATTGTGCCCTGGCGCTGCCCACAGTGTGAGAAGCGCTTTCACGCGCGCTCAGTGGCGCTGCGTAATGTACGTTATGCGCGTTGCGGAATTTGCGGCAACCTGGAACTGCAGAAGATTTCGCCCGAGTTTGTAGCCGGGCCGTTATCACTCATGGCTCGAATGCTGGGATTGCCCGCTTTGCGATGCGATCCTTGCAGGCATAAGTTTTTTGCGCTTCGTCCGGTGCTGCGAGAGTGCCCGCGACTTAGCTCCTCAGATAATCAGGCTGCGTAAACTCACTTACAGCGATTTGCTGACTGCTTGTGTGGTACGAAGGGTCCCCGGTTTAGTTGAAAGTAGCAGCTCTCGACTCTGTGCACGTTACGCAACCTGCGCCTGGTGAGTCAACGACGGGTTCATCCGGCGATGCAATCCTTCCAGTTCCCGATAGCCTTTCAGTTGAGCATCTCGTGTTCTAGGCGAAAAAGGGTGACATGCTAATTCCCGTTTATATCATCGGATTTATTTTCGGCGGACTGGTTCTTTTCGCAGTCGCCCAGCGTATTCCTAATCGAAATGCGAAGATTTGGCTTAAGGCGATCGGGGTCCTAGCCGGACCTATTTTCTTCCTCTGCGTGGCAGTCTTTTCAGGCTGGGTACGTGAAAGGACCTACGAGGTCGAGTGGCTCACAGGCAATTCCGCCGCGAAATACCTCGACCCTGGCAAAGAATCGACTAGGCAGGACAATAGGGATGTTGCAGTCCTTAGGCGATTTGTTGGCGGCAAGGATTGCTATGAAGCTTTTATTTCCCAAGAATTGGCCGACTACCTTGGGGGCCTGCCGACGCATACGGTACAGGTCCAGTACACCGTCACCTATGATCTCTTCCAATTTCGTACTTATGCCATAAAGAGAATAGGAAATCTCTCGTATCACCCGGACGGTTCTTCATGGATGACGGGTGGGATCAACATAGGGGGAGCCTGCTTCCCTTGGTTCGATAAGTGCGTGGAACTTGGGGACACTTGTCTTGCATTCCCTGATACGTTTTCTTCACAGCGGCTCTCCTCCCAAAAAGAGTTTGCAACCCGAACTCTATCCGAGTTCGGGTCGAGAGCCGCTGCTTCCCTTGTTCAGGTTTCAACTAAAGGCGGGACAACTTCTGTGGTCTGGCATTCCCTGTCTCGGTACCCTACCATCCTAACTGAGCGTCTAACTGAGGGTGCTAGCGAGTAACTTCCCTTTGGAGGTACGACTAGTGCAAGAAGGCTACTTGATATAGATTTCGTTACGGAGGCATGAATGAACATTATTGCGGCGATCAGACAGGAAGAACGCAAACTCGAGAAAGAGCTGAGCAAGTTGCGGAAAAGATTGGATGGTGTGCGCGCGGCCGGAAAAGCACTGGGGGGTTCCGCTGGCCGCGAGTTGCGCACGGTAAAGAAGCGGGTGCTGTCCGAAGCTGGAAAGGCGAACATTATCAGAGCCGCAAAAAAAAGATGGGCAAAGATTCGGGCTGAGGGAAAAACGCTGGGTGGATCTGCCAAACGTGAGGTAACCACCATGAAAAAGCGGGTGTTATCCGAGGCCGGGAAACGAAACATTGCCAGGGCTGCCAAGAAGCGCTGGGCCAAGTTTCGAGCGGATACCAAGAAAGCAGTGGCCTAGAAATTTCCTAAGCTGAAAAATATTCTGGAGTTCGTGGACCTTTGTGCCGTACCGTATGCGGTGCTAAAGTTTATGGACGGTGTGGCGATATGGTGCAAGGGTTAGCACGCGGCCCTCTCAAGGCCGAAATCCGGGTTCGAATCCCGGTATCGCTGCCAAAACCTTGCCAAATGGTACGAAACCGGGGATTATGACCGAGTAAAAGCAGACGTACAAAATCAGTCAGTATCCATACGCAGCGACCCCAAAGCTCGGCCCGCAACTAACTAACAGTTTGGAGATTATTTTGAATACTTACAATGTCACTCTGAAGTATGAAGACCGCAAAACGGGTCCAGACGGCCGCACGATCAAGATTGATGCGTCCAGTATTGGTGGTGCGATTGGAAAGGCCACTCGCGAATTCGTGAAGAGCTTGGATCGCAAGCAGCGTTTCGATATGAATAAAGGATTGAAGATCGAAGCTATGCGAGTCACTACGGACAAGACTGAAGCGCCTAAAGAGGCTTCTAGAGAAGCGGCTGGAGAGCCAGAGCCGAGCGAGTAGTAAACCGCCTGCCAATTGTACCCGTGACTACCTTACCGGCGAGCCCTGCTGGGTATTTTTGCGATCGCTCAGACCCACGGTCCAGTTACCCCGGGCGCCCTATCCCTATGTGTGTGTCGTCGTGCCATGGAGTGAGACGAGGTATCCACCGGGGAACATGAGCGCAAAAGATATCGTACTCAGCGCCAAAGGATTTCCGTAATGTTGGTTCTTCGTAAGAGCGTACAAATAAGTGCATCACTAGCCAGGCAAGCGTCGCATACGCAAGGATGTGAAGGTCACCTAGAAGCAGAGCTTGACCCAGTATCAATGACACGACTGCGAGGTACATAGGATTTCGGACGTAGCGGTAGAATCCCTTGACCACCAGGTGTCGCGTTGGAAAGATGGGCGCGGGTGTGCCGACGCCTTGAAGTGCGAATCGTCCGAATGACTCAAGCAGTACGGGGACGGCGGAGGCGATGAGCAGGACACCGATTACTCGGAAAAGTCTAAACCCAAAAACGCTGAGTGAACACGCCACCGGGAAATCCACAATGGCACAAGTCCAGCGACGATTCCGGGGGCAAGTAAAAGAAAAACTGCTGTGCCCACCATGGCGAATGCGGACCCAATTCGATCATCCGGTTTCGATCCAGGCGTACTGGTCATTTGATTAGCAAGGATTATCGACCAGGTCGCGGCATACATCGAGCGCGATGCGATGCTTAAAAGCACGAGGCCGAACGCTTGGTAAACGGCTCGGCTATCCGGGGCGGCCGACACCCAAGGCGTCCGCTGCGCGATTGATATAGTTAAACCAAGACGCGATCAAAGTGATCTGCAGAATTCCGCGATCATCAAAGCCTGCTGCGCGAAGTGCGGCGTGGTCTGCCGGGCTGCATTGCGTGGCGTCTTTGGTTAACTTCACCACGTAATCGATCATCACGCGATCCTGTTCGCTGATTGGCGCGCTTTTGTAATCCCGTTGCAGGGCCTCAACCATTTCTTTATTCAGTGTCACGCGACGCAGAAACTCTGCGTGTGACTCGATTCAATAGTGGCAGCGATTGGTGACCGACACCATGGTGGCGATCATTTCGTGCTGGTGGCGTGTCAGCGGCAAATCGGGAGACATCAAAGCGCCAAAGGTGCTGAAGGCATGGAAGAGAACGGCGGGCAGCAAAGTGTGTGAAGCGACAATCCCGGCGGCTTCGCCCGCGTCGTCGACCACTGCAACGGGTGTGGCGTATTCGATAGGATAAAGGTTGCGCTGGGACTCCATCGCGTTTTTGACGCGCTCGTCTTCGTCCATTCGAACAGTCTTGATCCAGGTCATATGGTCTCCAGCGGGAATTAGAGGTGCCGCTCACGACTCAGCATATAAAAAAATCGGCCGGATGGCTTCGATCATCCGGCCGCGGTGCATTTGGGGGGTGCTTCCGAGCCAGCCAAGTGCCGACCGGGAAGCGGGGTGTCCTATAGAAGAGTTATAAGGCGAGCGCGAATTGCTGGCAATAATGCAAAAACACTAGGGTAGGCTGAGTTTAAGGGGCAAAGTGGACGGGCGGTGAGCTCGCGTGATAATTACTCTGAGTTGCGAATAAAAGTAGACGAACTACCTGGAGACCGGATGAACAAGAGCGATCGGCAATTGGGGATGGATCGATCCATTACGCGACGCGATTTTCTGGATGGTGTGCGCATCGCCATTGGCGGCGCGATAGCTACCTCTGTGCTTCCTGGCTTAGACCTGGCCGCGGAAACGACCGAGGCGTTCGCTCAAGACCGCCCGGATTACTATCCCCCCGCGCTCACGGGCATGCGCGGTAGCACGGACGGATCGTATGAAGCTGCGCATGCGTTGCGGGATGGAGATTTCTGGAAGAAAGCCGGCCAGCCAAAGGGCATTGACGAAGTCTACGATTTGATCGTGGTGGGCGGCGGCTTGAGCGGGCTGGCAGCCGCATATTTTTATCGCCAGCAAAATCCGTCCGCGCGGATTTTGATTCTTGAAAACCACGATGATTTTGGCGGTCATGCCAAGCGCAATGAGTTTCGCCCGGGCGGGCGGCTGCTGCTTGCCAACGGCGGAACGTGGGCGATTGAATCGCCCTTCCCGTACAGCAAAGAAGCAGCTGGATTAATGGCCGAGCTGCAGATTGACCCAGCGGCACTGGCGGAAAAGTGCGACGTCAAAGACGCGTACAAGAATCTGCAGAGTGCTCACTTTTTTGACAAGGAGACATTTGGTTCTGACAAGTTTGTTCCCGGCGGGCCGGGCCGCCGCAACCGTAATGGCGCCGGCAAACTCAGTGACTTCGTTCAGAAGACTCCCTTGTCGGAAAATGCCAGGCGCGATTTTTTACGTTTGAATGAAACGACTGTCGATTTTTTTCCGGGACTTTCTTCCGATGAAAAGAAAGACCGACTATCGCGCATCAGTTACAAAGATTATTTGTTGAAGGTGGTGAAAGTCGATCCAGGTGTCGTTCCTGTTTATCAAGTTCAAACGCAAGGCCTCTATGGTGTGGGCATTGATGCGGTCAGCGCGCTCGATTGCTGGGTACTGCGCAGTCCTGGATTCGCAGGTTTGAACCTCGCGCCGGGGCCGCATCCACGAATGGGCTTTACCGCGCGAGGATTCGCGACTCCCAAACCCGACTATGAATTTCATTATCCGGATGGTAACGCTTCGATCGCACGCATGTTAGTTCGGGTTTTGATTCCTGGATCAATTGGCGGAAAAACGGCCGAGGACATTGTTACCGCCAAGGCGGACTACAGCAAACTGGATCAACCCAGTTCGATGGTGCGAATCCGGTTGAACAGCACGGTGGTACATGCTCGCCATATTGGAGATGTGTCGTCAGCCCGGGAAGTGGAAGTCAGCTATTCGCGCGAGGGAAAACTTTATTCCGCGCGTGGCAAAGGTGTGGTGATGGCCTGCTGGAACACGGTGATTCCCTATGTATGCCCGGAGCTGCCCCAAGCGCAGAAAGATGCGTTGCTCTACGGGACAAAAGTGCCGTTGGTGTACACCTCCGTTGCGATCAAGAATTGGAAGGCCTTCGAGAAACTGGGGGTCTATCACGTGTCTTGTCCGGGTATGTATCATACGCACGTTACGCTGGATAATGCCGTGACCATTGGTGACTACAAGGCTCCCTTGTCGCCGGAAGAGCCCATCCTGGTGCGGCTGACAAAAACCCCGTGCGCTCCGGGACTTCCCGAACGAGAACAGCATAAGGTGGGCAGGGCAGAACTGCTGGTGACGCCGTTCGCCACTTTCGAACGCAAACTTCGCGATCAACTTTATCGCGTGTTGGGCGCGGGCGGTTTCGATCCTGGGCGGGACATCGACGCCATCACCGTTAATCGCTGGCCGCACGGTTACGCCTATGAATACAACCCGCTGTTCGATCCGGATTGGGCGCCGGGCCAATCGCCCTGCGAAATTGGCCGCAAACCATTTGGCAGAATCACTATTGCCAATGCTGACGCCGCCGCTGCGGCTTACACGGATCAAGCGATGGACCAGGCATATCGGGCGGTAAGTGAGCTGATGCGCGTTCCGAATTGAATTCTCGACGTATTTCGAAGTGAATAACTATGTGAGGGATCGAAGAGAGATTCCTTCGCTACGCAGGCCGACTCGTTCGCGGACGAACGAGAGGAAGAGGCGTCAGCCTGCTCCGGTCGGAATGACCGGCGGTGGTAGTTCGGTTGGGTTGTCTGGTAATTTTTCGTGTGGACACTCGATTCGTGTGGAGAATTGATTCGTGCGAAACAATTCCCAACTTAGCTGGTTAATGCTTTTATGGCTTTAGATTCGGTGCATTCGTAGCGGCCTGCGGCGACATTCTTGAATTCTTCGTTGCTGTCGCTGGGCCAATCGATGGTGACGCGATCGATTTTGTCGCGTTTGCCGAGACCAAAGGTGACGGGCAACTCCGACTGCGAAAGATAGCTGGAGCCGCCGTGCACCAGGCGCGTTTGAGTTTGCCCGTTGTAGAAAATGCGCACACAAGCGCCGATGGCATCGCGATTCGATTTCGTGCCGATAAGGCGAAAGCGGATACTGCGATTGCCTGACGATTGATCGTTGCGAAACAGATACGCGGGCCCGTTGTTGGTGGTCATGAGAACGTCGAGATCACCGTCACCGTCAAAGTCCCCGTAAGCCAAGCCGCGTCCCACTTTAGGTTTCTCAAATCCACCGCCAACTTTGGTGGCGATATCTCGAAATTTTCCATTGCCGGCGTTGAGAAACAATTGCGGAGGCTGCGCGTAACCCACATTGCCGCGAATGTTGCGCACCGTTTCGTCGATGTGGCCGTTGGCCACGGCGAGATCGAGGGCGCCGTCGAGATTCACATCCAGGAAAGTACAGCCGAAACCCAGAGTGCTTTTAGAAGGGCCACCGACGCCGCTTGCTTGTGAGATGTCATCGTAAGCGGTGGCCGAGACAGCGCGATACAAACCAATCATTTCGTTATCAAAATTGGTGATAGCCACGCCAGGCCGGCCGGAATTGTCGAAATCGCCAGTGTCCACGCCCATTCCAGCGCGAGCTTTGCCCTCGGTGCTGAAAGCCAGTCCGGCTTCCACGGCGACGTCTTTGAATTTTCCATTGCGCAAATTGCGGTACAGCTTATTTGGCTGGGTGTCGTTGGCCACCAGCAGGTCGGGCCAGCCGTCCTGATCGTAATCAAACATGGCCACGCCGAGAGATTTGGAACTGCTGTCGAAGACTCCGCTTGTGGCGGTGACATCTTCGAAGGTGCCGTCGCCACGATTGTGAAAAAGCCAGCAGGTGTTGCCGCGATACGCTTCGGGAGTGCAATATGATTTATGAGTGCCGTCGAGGCTGCAAAACACATCGTGCTCCGGCGACCAGCGCACGTAGTTGCATACAAATAAGTCCAGCAAGCCGTCGCGGTCGTAATCGATCCACAAGGCGGAGGTGCTAAAACCTTCGTGGGTGAGAAATCCGGCGGCGCGGGTCACGTCGGTGAATTTGCCGTCGCCATTGTTGCGGAAGAGATGACTCTGCCCGACACAGCTTATGAAAATATCGGGGAAGCCATCGTTGTTGTAATCGCCGATGGCGACTCCCATGCCATACATTTCGATATCCAGGCCGGCGGAGCGGGTGACATCGGTGAAAGATCCGTTGCGATTGTTGCGATATAAACGCAAAGTGGATTTCTGGTGCTTGTGGCCGGGCCAATCCATGCCATTGACGAGCAAAATGTCTTGCCAACCGTCGTTGTCGTAGTCGAGAAATGCGCAGCCAGAGCCCAACGTTTCGGGTAGAAATTTTCCGCCGAAGGCTCCGCTATTGTGCTGAAACTGAATTCCTGCCGCGGTGGTGACGTCGGCGAAGCTGAACCCCAGCGAGGCAGGGGGCGTGCCAAAAAGATTGCGCGGGGCGAAGGCGGCGTTAAGGGCTAAGCCGCCGGCTGCGGCAACGAACTGGCGGCGCTTCATGGAAGCCCACGCCTCAAGTAAGCCAACCCGTGATTGCTAAGTTTCATGGGAGATTGACCAGCCCGTTGCGAATGGCGTAGACCACCAGTTCAGCGGTTTTGTGAATGCCCAGGGCGTCCATGATGTTGGCGCGATGCACGGCCACGGTGTTGGAGCTGAGGTTTAAATCAATGGCAATTTCCTTGTTGGATTTTCCCGCCACGATATGCTGAAGAATTTCCAGTTCGCGGGTAGTGAGACCAGAGCCGCGTTCGCCCTTAAGTGACGCCGGTTTGGAAACCTGCGGATCCAAAACAGCTTTGCCTATCGCGACAGTCTTCACCGCGTTCACGAGGTCGAGTTCCATGGCATTTTTTAAAACATATCCACGCGCGCCAGCGTCCAGAGCCTGGCGAACCAGGGTGTCTTCGGAGTGCATGCTCAACATCAAAATTTCCACCGTGGGAAATTCCTTGCGAATACGCCGCGTGGCTTCGATGCCATTGAATTCGGGAAGGGCGCAGTCCATCACGATTACCTGTGGACGCAATTCGAGCGCCAGCCGAACGGCTTCGGGGCCGTCGCTGGCTTCCGCAACAACGGAGATTTCTGGATCATCTTCCAGCATGCGGCGGAAACCGCGCCGGACCAAGGCATGATCGTCGACGAGCAAAACGGTGATTTTACGCGGCATGAGGTTGCAATTTGTCCTGGGGAATGTTCACACGAAGCAATGTTCCTCCCTGCGTAGGATGTGAGATTTCCAGAGTTGCACCGATTAGTTCGGCGCGCTCACGCATGCCCACTAATCCGATGCCGCGAGGAGTATCTCCATTTGTCGTGTTCGGGCTGGCGACGAATCCTTTGCCGTGATCTTCCACTTCCAGCTCAAGAGCATGCGGCAGAAATTTAAGACGAACCCACGCTTCGGTGACACCGGCGTGACGGCTAACGTTGTTAAGGGCTTCCTGAACGATGCGATAAAGATGAACGCCAGCGCTGGTATCTACGGGAAACGGCTGGCCGGATTTTTCATAGTGCAAACGAATGCCGGTTTGGCGGTCCACCGTAGGAATATACCAGTCCAAAGTGCTCTCGAGGCCCGCTTCTTCAAGCAAAACGGGATGAAGTGCCTGTGAAAGGCTGCGAATATTATTCAGGGTGGATTGGGCGATTTCGCGGACTTCCTGAAGATCCGCGCGAAGCGGCGAACCTTCGGGGGCCTGGTTTCCGGCGCGTCCCAACATGGCGCCGATGGCGGTGAGGACTTGTCCAAACTCGTCATGCAATTCTCGGGAGATGTGGCGCAGCGTGGATTCCTGCGTGGAAATTAATTTCTGAGCGAGATCGCTGCGCTGCTCCGAGAGTTCGGCGAGCCGCGCGAAAATCTGGCGGTTGGCGCGAATGAGGTACAGGCTGGTGAGCACGATGGCAATCAGCGTAGCGGCAAGAAAAAGATACAGCTGGCGTTGGACACTGTCGTAGATATGCGCGATGCGTGCAGCGGCTTGTTCCTCGCCTTCGTTATTTTCCACGAGCAGGCGCGATACGGCGGTACTCAAGGCCTGCTGGCGGGCCTGAAGTGTCAGGCGGATTTGCTCGCGTGCTTCAGCTTCTTGGGCAGCAATGGCTAGAGCAAACATGCGGTTTACCGCATCCCAGAATTGCGCAAGCGACTGGTCGAGATACAGGCGCTGCTCCGGTGTGCGCTTGGCGCCGGCAAACTGTTCTTCGAGTTTCAGTGCGGCATCCAGATCGGCATGAATGCGGTCGAACTGCGCGGACCATGCGGTGAGAGGATAAGGCTCGGCAGCGTCAAGCATGTCGCGCATGGCCAGCGCGATGGAATTCAAATCATTCTGAATGCGCAGAAGCTGCAGCGAATCTTTGCGATTGCGGTCGACCATGTCGCTCTGCAGGCGGCGCAAACCCGAAAGCTGCACAGTGATGTAGGACGCGTAAGCCAGTACGGCGGCCAGCGTAATGATCAAGCCGAAAAGCAGGCCGGTGGTCGGCGAGCGCTGGGAGGAGAGCTTCTGCACGGGCTGCACCGGGAAAGAATACCTCAGGCGAGGATGCGGCGGCGCAATACGGCGACGAACCCGATCATAGCGGCGCAGCCACAGAGGGGGACCAGCAAACCCACTCGCAAACTATTGGCGTGTTGCGAAACAAATCCCACCAGCCAGGGCATTGTCGCACCACCCACCGCCGCCATCGAAAACATCACGCCACCCAGCCGGCGGGCCCGTTCGCCATACCATTTGGAAAGCCAGGAAATAAAAATGGGATAAACGCTGGCGAGGCCAAAGCCAGCCAGCACCACGGCGAGAATTACTTGCGAGCGCGTGGTGGCGAGCAACAACGACGTCGTTCCCACCGCCGAGATCATCAAGCCGGTAATCAGCAGCAAGCTTTCTTTAACCTTAGCAAGAATCAATGCGGAAATTCCGCGGCCAGATAATAAGCCGGCCCAGAAAAACATGGGCATGACGGCGGAAGCATTGCCCGTGCCCACTCGATGGGCCTGCTCGGCGGCCCACCCGGAGACAGCGTTCTCGGTGCCGATGTATAAATAAAAGAGCAGAGCTAGCGCTACAGGAACGTGGATGGGATGCGGCGGATGGATTTGTTGTTCCGCTGTCGCAGTCCGAGGAGATTTTGAAGACAGGCCCGCGAATTTTATACTCCCAAAGAAAATGCTTAGAAGCAGCGCGCAGGCGGCTATGGAAAGCAAAACTGAAGTGTAACGATCAGCTCTAAGTCCGGCCAACAGCAGAAGCGGACAAGCGATGGCGCCGATTCCCCAAGCCATATTTACTAAATTTAGCGCCGCCGCGCGTCGCGCCCCGGAAATTTCTGCGATGCACAGATTTGTGGCCGGAATGGCGATTCCGAAACCGAAGCCATACAACGCGGTAGCTAGCAAGGCGACGTATTGGCTGGCGCTGTTCAGTCCAGTAACGCCCGCGGCCATGAGGAAAAAGCCCAGTACCAGTGCGTCTCGATAGCCGCGTGTGGAGAGAATCGCGGTGGTGAGCAATACGCCCAGCAGCGATCCGGTGAATTGCGTGGTAAAGAATAAGCCTGCTTGCGTATCGTCAAGAGTCCAGCGTGCGATGAATGTTGGAAGGCTGGGGCCGACAATTGTGGCGATCATGCCGCTAATTACGAAGCCGGCGAATAGCGCTGCCTGGAGAAACTTGAGACGGCGAGATTCGTTAGCAGCGGGGGGCGGTAGCATGCGCGTTGTCATTTTGCGCGAGGTTAAGGCCGCGGGCAATGAGACCGAAGCTCTGCGGGGCGGTCCGGCGTCCTTTTCATTTCTACCAACGGTGTCAGGAATCAAGAGTCGCTGAAGTAAAATTTGTGCAGGGATGAAATGCCATGATTGATGTCGGGTTGATTGGGTTTGGTTTAGCGGGCCGCGCATTTCATGCTCAGGTGATTCGCGCCACGCCAGGGTTGCGGCTGGCTGCGATTGTGCAACGCCACGGAAACGAAGCGGCGGAAAAATATCCTGATGTGCGAGTGGTGCGCAGCGTCGAGGAACTTCTGGATATTCGCGACATTCGTCTTGTGGTAATCGCCACGCCGAACGAGACTCATGCGCCGATTGCCCGGCAGTGCCTGGAGGCGAGACGCGACGTAGTGGTGGACAAACCGTTCGCAACGACATTGAAGGAAGCTGCAGAGCTCGTTGAGCTGGCGCGTAAATCTGGAAGATTGATTACTGTTTATCAAAACCGGCGATACGACGGAGATTTTCAAGCCATACGACAGATTGTTGCGGACGGCACGCTCGGGCGAATTGTTCGCTTCGAAACAAATTATGATCGCTTTCGGCCTGATTTGAAGCCTGGCGCGTGGCGCGAGCGCGTTGGGCCGGGCAGTGGCATCTTTTTCGACATCGCGCCGCACCTGATCGATCATGCGCTGGTGCTATTCGGTCTGCCCGAAGCGGTAACCGCGGATATCCGCATGGAACGCACCGTCGCGGTGGTTGATGATTCCTTCGACGTGATGCTGCAGTACCCTGGTGGAATGCGTGCGGTGCTTCGTTCGACGATGCTGGCGGTGGCGCCGCGCCCAAGATTTGTGTTGTATGGCACTCGCGGATCATTTGTTAAGCAGACCTTCGATCCACAAGAAATAAATTTGCGGCATGGACATATTCCTGAAAATGGGCCGTGGGGTAACGAGCCTGAAGAAGATTGGGGCGTCCTTACCACCGGGGAGAACGATGTAGTTACGAAACGGAGCATGCCATCTGCGACGAGCGATTACCGCGATTACTACGCCAACGTTCGAGACGCGATTCTGGGTCGCGCGGCGCTGGCTGTGACACCTGAATTCGCCTTGGACGTGATGCGTGTTTTGGAGATGGCCCAGGAAAGTAGCAGAACACGTTGCACGATAGCTTAGTAGAGTTGCGTATAATCTTTCGAGAAGTGCTGCAGGAGCGCTGCGTTGCCTAAGATCGAGCTAGCCCCGTCGATACTGTCCGCGAATTTCGCGCAGCTTGCTGTGGATGCCAAGGCTGCACTGGACGGCGGCGGCACGTTGCTGCACGTCGACGTGATGGACGGCCATTTTGTGCCGAATATCACCATTGGGCCGCCGGTAGTTAAGTCGCTGCGCGCGGCGATTCCGGACGTAATTTTTGATTGCCACTTGATGATTGAAAGGCCGGACCAATTGATTCCGGCGTTCGCGGAAGCGGGCGCGACCTGGATCTCGGTGCACCAGGAAGCTTGCGTGCATCTGGACCGCACGCTGCAGCTCATCGACGTGCATGGTTGCCGGCCCGGAGTGGTGATTAATCCAGCCACGCCGGTAGAAATGCTCGATGAAGTATTGGACATTGTTCACCACGTGTTGGTGATGTCTGTGAATCCGGGTTTCGGCGGGCAAAAATTTATTCGCGGAGCGCTTCGCAAGATCGAGTCACTTGCCAACACGCGCGCAAAGCTCGGTCTCAATTTCAGGATCGAAGTTGATGGCGGCATCGCGCTGGATACGGTTGCGGATGTGGTGCGCGCGGGAGCGGAGCTGCTCGTCGCGGGGAATGCCGTTTTTGGTAGCGGAAATATCGGTGAAAATGTCAGAAAGCTTCTGCGAGCCGCCAAGGGCGCAAAGCTCGCGCGCGCTTAATTAGCGGCACGTTTTTGCAGTACGAATTTTTCCATGGCTTCCGCGAAACCTTCCTGTTCATTTGAGGCAGTGACGTAAGTCGCGGATTTCTGGACTTCCGGGCTGGCATTGCCCATGGCGATGCTGACGCCGCTCTTGCGAAACATCAACACATCGTTGGGCATGTCGCCGATAGTTGCGATTTGATCGACCGGCGTGTTCAAAAGCTCGGACATCGCCAGCACAACTTCGCCTTTATTGGCTTTGGGGTGGGTCACGTCCAGGTAATACGGTTGCGAGCGCGCCGCGGAGGCTCGATTGCCGCAGGCTTCCTGGGTGTCTTTTTCGCAGCGCTGCACGGCCTCCAGGTCGTCGCTGACGCCTACGACTTTCGCAACGTTTTCCAGCAGGTTGTCAAAACCGGGCACCACAACAGGCGCGAATTTTACCGTCCACTGTTCACGCGCCACGTGCGGAGCATTTACATCGCGCACATACCATTCGCTACCGGTGTAAATCCAGACGTCCAGCTTATGATCGAGAATAATTTGGATGACCTTTTCCACCATGGCGCGCGGCAGGAAATTTTCGCGCACGATGGTAGTCAGATCGGGCTTGGTTATGACGCCGCCATTGAAAGCGGCCAGCGGCTCATCAATTTTTAAAGGATCAATCAGCATGGCCATGCCGCGCGGGGGACGGCCGCTGGTGACGGCGAAGTTGATGCCCGCGGCACGCAAGGCCATAACGGATTGAACGGCGCGCTGCGTCAGGATTTTTTCTTGGGTCACCAGCGTGCCGTCAACATCGGCGATAACCAGGCGTACTGGTTTTTGAGGATTTGGAGTGGTCATGCGGTCCTCGCGAGCGTCACTGCTCCTGATAATTCCAGAGCAGGCCGCCATCAACGAAAATTGTAGTGCCGGTGATATAGCTGGATTCATCGGAGGCCAGAAAAACCGCTACGGAGGCTACGTCGCTCGGCTCTCCGAGGCGCTTGAGCGGAATATTTTCGAGCAAGGCCTTCAGCTTTACCGGGTCGTTCAACAGCGCCTTGTTAATCGGCGTTTCGATCGCGCCGGGTGCGACGGAATTTATGGTGATGCCCAGCGGGGCTAGCTCAATAGAAAGGTCGCGCGTCAACATTTTGACGCCGCCTTTGCTGGCGCAGTAGGTGGCAAAGTGAGGGAAGGGCAGCTCTTCGTGAACGGAACTGAGGTTAATGATTTTGCCGCCAGCCTTGGCCTTCATCTGATGTTTTACGAAGGCTTGGGTGATGAAGAACAAGCCTTTTAGATTTACATTCAAAACGAAATCGTAATCGGCTTCCGTAACTTCCCAGAATTCAGCGCGCTTCTCCACGCCAGCATTGTTGATGAGCACATCGATTTCACCAAGCTGGCGCGCAGTTTCTTCGACAAAGCGCTGGCCATCCGCGAGTTTGGAGACATCCGCTTGCACGGCAATGGCTTTAGCCCCGTTGGCGCGAAGGCCCTCGACAACTTTTTCTGTGCCGGGCTTGTCGGAGAGATAACAGATGGAAACGGCGGCGCCCTCCTGGACGAAACGCTGCGCGATGCCAAGTCCAATACCTTGATTGCCTCCGGTAATGGCTACGACCTTGCCTTGCAGTCGATTGGACATTTCACCTCACGGTTATTAAGCGATATGTGAAAAGACTATTTATCGAAAACAAATCGCCGCGGATTAATTTCTCCGACGGTGCCGAAACGTTTGATGATTCTCGGCAACCGAACGATCAATTATTTTTCAATAAATGATAGTTACGAGCGTCGATCGTTTACGCGACGGTAACTTCCGAGCTCAGATAAACGTCCTGAATGGCGTTCAACAATTGCACGCCTTCTTTCATCGGGCGTTGGAACGCTTTGCGACCGGAGATGAGCCCGGTGCCGCCGGCGCGCTTGTTGATGACCGCGGTGGTCACCGCTTCTTCAAAATCATTTGCGCCCGAAGCGCCGCCACTGTTGATGAGCCCGGAGCGGCCCATGAAGCAGTTGGCCACCTGGTAGCGGCAGAGATCGATGGGATGATCGCTGGATAGTTCGGTATATATGCGCTTATCAAATTTTCCGTAGCTGGAATCGCCCATGTTCAGCGCCTGGTAGCCGCCATTATTTTCGGGCAGTTTTTGCTTGATGATGTCCGCTTGAATGGTTACGCCCAGATGGTTGGCCTGGCCAGTGAGATCGGCGGAGAGGTGATAGTCCTTATCTTTTTTAAAGGCGTTGTTGCGGAGGTAGCACCACAAAACGGTGGCCATGCCTAGTTCGTGTGCCGCGGCGAAGGCCTGGCTGACTTCCACAATTTGGCGTCCGCTTTGTTCCGAGCCGAAATAAATCGTGGCGCCCACGGCAGCGGCGCCCATGTCGTGGGCCTCTTTCACGGTGCCAAAGAAAATTTGATCGGCTTTGTTGGGATAGGTCAGCAACTCGTTATGGTTCATTTTTACGATGAAAGGAATCTTGTGCGCATACTTGCGCGCGACGGCGCCCAACACGCCGAAAGTCGAGGCTACCGCGTTGCAGTTGCCTTCCATGGCCAGCTTGACGATATTTTCCGCGTCGAAATAGTCGGGGTTTTTCGCGAAGCTCGCGCCGGCGGAATGTTCGATGCCCTGGTCGACTGGCAGAATCGAAAGATAACCCGTATTCGCCAAGCGGCCGCGACCGAACATTCGCTGCAAATTGGTAAGCACTCGAATATTGCGATCAGAAATTGCCCAGATGCGGTCGACAAAATCGGGTCCGGGCAAATGCAAACGATCTTTTGAAATTTTCGGGGAATTGAAGCCCAAGAGAAATTCCGCTTTGGCTCCCAAATAGGCTTCGATCTTCCCGCTGGTTGTGCTGGTGGCCATATAGTTCTCCTGTTTATCCTCGAATTGCGTTAGTGAGCATACTGCCTGCGGCTTGGTCGACCAGCCACAGTAATTTTCCGTTGGTGGGCTGCAATAGTTGCGCCGGCAACTGTTCAGGCTCGTAAGGGCCTTCGAGCACACCCTTGAGCGCCAACGCTTTTTCTTTTCCTGCGACCATGAAAAGAATCATCTCCGCATTGTTAGCTGCGGGGGCGGTGAAGGTGATGCGCTCGGTATACAGTTTACCGACCCAGTTGCGAACTACGGTGCGACCCTGAGCATGCAACGCTTTTGTTCCCGGAAAGAGCGAGAGGGTGTGACCCTCGTCGCCCATGCCCGCTAAAACCAGATCCAATCGCGGCAACTCTGCGTCTTTGAGATGGAAATGCGTGCGTAAGTCTTGTTCGTACTCTTTGGCAGCGCGCTCAGCGTCAGGATATTCGCCCTTCATGCGATGAATTTGCTCTGGTTTCAGCGGAGCCTTGGTAATCATGGTATCCGAAGCCATTTTGAAATTGCTTTGCGGATCGTCCGGTCCGACGTGGCGTTCATCGCCGAAGAACAAGTGCATTTTACCCCAGGGAACTTTGGCGCGCAGTTCGGCATCAGTCGCCAAGAGGGAATAGAGTAATTTCGGAGTCGAGCCGCCAGACAAAGCGACCGAGAAAGATTCGCGATCCTTAACGGCGGATTGGGCCATCTTTACAAACTCTTCCGCGGCGCGTCTGGCGATGGCAGGGTTGTCCTTCAGAACATAAACTTCGCGTTGTTTTGCGGCGGCTGGCATCACGCGATACCTACACGGTCAATCGGAATAGCGCCATCGCTGGTACGGTTGCGTCGGCCAAGCCCTTCGTTGCCGGCGTTGTGCCACTCACGGCCATCGCGTTCCAGCAATTCCTTGGCTTCATGAGGGCCCCAGGATCCCGCGGTGTAGTTGGGAAAATCACGCGGCGGCAAAGCGTGCCAGACATCGAGAATGGGTTGAATGACGTTCCAGCCGGCTTCCACCATGTCGGCGCGTTGGAAAAGCGTGGCGTCGCCAACCATACAATCGCGCAACAGGCGCTCGTAACCGGTGCTGTGCTCCGATCCGAAATAAGTGGCGTAATCGAAATCCATATTGACGAGACCCAGCTTCATTACGGAACCGGGAACTTTGGCGCCGAAGCTCAGAGAGATGCCCTCATCGGGTTGAATGTGAACGACGAGACGGTTGGTCTCCAGATTTCGCACGCTGGTATTGCGGAATAGAACGAAAGGCGTGCGCCGGAATTGAATCACGACTTCGGTTTCGCGTTGCGCCAGGCGTTTGCCGGTGCGCAAATAAAACGGAACCCCGGCCCAGCGCCAATTATCGATTTGGAGCTTCAAGGCCACGAACGTTTCAGTGTTCGAATCGCGCGCGACATCCGGCTCGCTGCGATAGCCGACTACACGCTGATTGTCGATCACGCCTTCGCCGTATTGACCGCGAACCATGCAGGTCAGGACTTCCTCCGGACCGAACGGTTGGATAGCGTGAAGGACTTCCGCCTGTTTATTACGAACTTCATCGGCGTCGAAGGAAATGGGCGGCTCCATGGCCGTCATGGTCAGTAATTGGAAGAGATGATTCGGGACCATGTCACGAAGAGCGCCGGCAGTTTCATAGAAGCCGCCGCGATGTTCCACGCCGACGGTTTCGGCGGCGGTGATTTGCACGTGATCGACGTAGTTGCGATTCCATAGCGGCTCGATAATGTTGTTGGAGAAGCGAAAGACCATCAAATTCTGAACGGTCTCTTTTCCGAGGTAATGATCGATGCGGTAAATCTGGTTCTCGGTGAGGACTTGTTTCAGGTCCTGGTTGAGCTGTCTTGCGGATTCGAGGTCGTGGCCGAAGGGCTTTTCGACGATCACGCGAGCCCAATGGCCGTCTTCTTCTTTGGTGAGTCCGGCTTCGCCCAGTTGTTTCGCAATAGCTGAGAAAAATCTAGGGGCCACCGCGAGATAGAAAAACTTATTGCCGAGCGTATTGTGCTCTTTATCAGCTGTGTCGATTTGTTCCTTAAGGCGTTGGTAAGCCTGGGGATCCTGAAAATCTGCTTTTACGTAATAGATGCGTTCGGCAAACCAGTTCCAGAGTTTCTGATCGATCGGCGAAGCCGCATATTTGGGAATCTCGTCCGTCAACATTTTGCGAAATGTTTCGGTGGTGTAGTCGTTAGCCGCGAAACCAACGATGGCGAATTGCTTGGAGAGGAGCCCGTCGCTGGCCAGATTGCAGAGCGCGGGAATTAATTTTCGCTTGGTCAAGTCGCCGCTGGCGCCAAAGATGACCATGACGCAGGGCGCCCCTACGGGGTTGGGATCCAGATGATTCAAGCTCATGAACGAGGGACCTGCCTTTGGTTTGCGATTGCTGCTAAGACTTCGAAATCTTATTTCGCTGTTTTTTTCTCAAGGTGTCCGCCGAACTGATATCGCATGGCGGACAAAATCTTCCCGGCGAACTCATCTTCACCCTGCGAAGAAAAACGCTGGTACAGAGCGGCACTGAGTACCGGAGCCGGCGTTGTGGACTCGATCGCGGCCATGATGGTCCAGCGGCCTTCACCAGAATCGGAGACGCGTCCTGAAAAACCTTCCAGGGTGGGTTTATCCAAAAGCGAAATGGCGGTCAGATCGAGCAGCCAGGAAGCCACCACGCTGCCGCGGCGCCATAACTCAGTGACGTCGGCTAGATTGAAGTCATATTGGTAATGGCTAGGGTCACGCAAGGGCGCCGTTTCGGCGTCTGTTTCGCGATGTGATTTGCCGACGTTAGCGTGCTTCAAAATATTGAGGCCTTCGGCGTACGCCGCCATCAAGCCATACTCGATTCCGTTGTGAACCATTTTCACGAAATGGCCGGCACCCGATGGACCGCAATGGAGATAACCTTCTTCAGCGGTCCCGGTGGCTTTTTCGCGGCCGGGAGTGCGATCAATATTTCCGCGGCCAGGCGCCAGCGTTTTGAAAATGGGATCGAGATGCTTCACGACGTCGTTTTCGCCGCCAATCATTTGGCAATAGCCGCGCTCCAGGCCCCATACGCCGCCACTGGTGCCAACATCAACGTAGTGCAGGCCCTTCGCGGATAATTCTTTTGCGCGACGAATGTCGTCGATGTAGTAGGAGTTTCCGCCGTCGATGAGTATGTCGCCTTTCTCGAGTTTAGGGACGAGATCGTGGAGGGTGGCATCGACCACTCCGGCGGGGACCATGAGCCAGATGGCGCGAGGCTTCTCCAACTTTTTTATAAAGTCATCGATGGAGTTGCTGCCGGTCGCGCCGTCGCTGGCGAATTTCTTTACAGTGTCGGGCGTCCGGTCATACACCACGCACTGGTGGCCGTTTTTCACCAGGCGGCGCACCATGTTGCCGCCCATCCTTCCGAGCCCGATCATGCCAAGCTGCATCTTCTCGCCCTCCGCAATATTTGCTTGAAGCTCTGAAAGTTATTTTAACTAGGCGATAGCCTGCTTCACGGCTTTCGTCAATGTGGCCAGGCCTGCGGCCACGTCTTTACCGAGGTGCACGCGTAAAGCACGGCGCCCCCGCTCGGCCAGTACCGCGAAATCGCCGCGCGCTTGCGCCGCTTTCACGACGCCAAAGGAATATTTCTGCCCCGGCACGGGAAGATCGATAGCGTCGTCGCAAGTGATCTGCAGAAAAACGCCACTGTTGGGGCCGCCTTTGTAAGCCTGTCCGGTGGAATGCAGGAAGCGCGGACCAAAACCGAGCACTGTGGCGACTTTTTTGCGGTCGCGAACGGCAAGGCGTATGGCCTGCAAGGCCTTCTCGTTGGCGTCATTCATGGTGATGTAGCCGAGCACTGCGAAGTAATCGCCGGCGCGCAGTCGGCTAAGATGGGCTTTCAGCACTTCCGCGAGCCGCGGCTTGCCTTTGAGGACTTCGATATTTTTGTCGTCGGCGTACAGTTTGATTCCGTCGCCATCAAAGAACGGACTTTCTTCGGGCAACTGGCCGGATTTTTCGTATTGGCTGGTTAATTTTTTCGTTTCGATCTTGCTGGCTTCGACATCCGGCTGATTAAAAGCGTTAATGCCGATGATGGAGCCAGCGACGGCGGTGGCAATTTCCCAGCGGAAAAATTCCTGGCCAAGGTTGTAAATATTATCGACGGTGATGCGCACCACGGGATGCCCAGCGGCTTCGAGAGCCGCGATGGCGGTGTCCTGGGATTTATCCGGAGCGGTTTCCAGGCGTAGATAAGCGAAGACTCGATCATTGCCATAGATATCTGGATTTGCGAGCGGCTCACGGTCCACGGGAATAATACCTTTGCCGACTTTGCCGGTGGATTCAGCCAGCAGTTGTTCGAGCCAAGCGCCAAGATCGGAAATTCCAGGCGAGGCCGCAATGGTGACCTTGTCGCGGCCATGATTCGTCGCGACGCCGAGAACCATGCCGAGCAACGCGCCAGGATTGGAATCCCCCGGGACAGCCGCGCCGCAAGCCTTCACCATCTCCGCGGTGTTGTTTAAGAATTTTGCGACGTCGATACCCATGATGGCTGCGGGAATCATGCCGAAATTAGAGAGTGCCGAATACCGGCCGCCAATGCCCGGAACGCCCATGAAGATTTTCCGAAATTTGTCGCGCTCGGCCACTTCCTGCAGTTTCGAGCCGGGATCGGTAATGGCGATGAAGCGTTTGCCAACTTCCGCCTCGCCGACTTTTTCTTTCACGCGCTCGAAGAAATATTGCTTGTAAATGTTGGGTTCGAGGGTGCTGCCGGATTTGCTGGAGACAATGCATATCGTGCTGGAGAGATCGACTTTGCTTTCGATGGCTTTGATTTGCGCGGGATCGGTCGAATCCAGGACGTGCAACTCCGGATAGCCAGCGATTTTTCCAAACGTCATGCGCAGTACTTCCGGGCACAGGCTGGAGCCGCCCATTCCCAGAAGAAGCGCATGCTTGAATCCGGCCTGTTTTACGTCCGCGGCAATTTCCTGAAAAACAGGAAGGTGCGCGAGTTGCTCCGCGGTAATTCCCAGCCAAGCGAGCCACTTGCCTTCATCGGTGCCGGTCCAGAGCGAAGCGTCGCACTGCCAAAGGCGGCGGACTTTTTCGTTCTTTTTCCAATCGTCTCGCGCGGCGGCAAAAGGCCCGGAAAGAGAACCCGGCAGCTTGTAGGTCTGCCGATCTAGACTCACGCGCGCACACCAGCGGTCTTGCCGGTGGCCTCCAGAAGTTCGGTGAAAGCGTCGCCAAACAGTTTTATGCCGTCGACGAGCAGCTTGTCGGTAATTTGCTTCATGGAGATGCCGGCCTTTTCGAGGTCGGACATGGTCTTGAAGGCCTGGTCGACATTTTCCGTCAGGCTCGGTCGCAGTTTGCCGTGGTCGCGAAAGGCATCGAAGGTCGCTGGAGGAATGGTGTCCACGGTATCGGCACCGATCAGTTCCTCAACGTAAATTACATCGCGGTAGGCTTTGTTCTTTGTGCTGGTGCTGGCCCAAAGAAGCCGCTGCGTTTGCGCGTTCTTGGCCTTCAAAGCGTTCCATCGCGGTCCGCTGAAAAGCTCCTGATACTTTTTGTAAGTGACTTTGGCGTTGGCGATGGCCACTTTTCCTTTCAGACCGTTCAGCAAAGCCTTCTGATTAGGATCGGTCGCTGTCTTTAACTTTTCGTCGATCAGGCTGTCCGCCAAAGTATCGATACGACTGACGAAGAAACTCGCTACGCTGGCGATGTGCGCGAGGTTCTGATTCTTGGCGGCGCGGGCTTCCAGCGCCGCGATGAAGGCCTCGGCAACCTGTTCGTAGGCGGATTGCGCGAAGAGCAGAGTGATGTTGATATTGATGCCCTCTTCAAGAAGTTGCCGGATCGCGGGGAGGCATTCCTTTGTTCCCGGCACTTTAATCATGACATTGGGGCGATTCACCATCTTCCACAAACGGCGCGCTTCATCGAGGGTTTTTTGCATTTCGAGAGCTAGCGTCGGGGAAACTTCCAGGCTGACGTAGCCGTCGCGATGGCGGCTTTCGTCGTAGACCGGGCGGAAAATATCGGCAGCATCCTGGACGTCGCGCACCGCGATTTTTTCGTAAAGCTGTGTGGCATTTAGTTTCTTGGCATCGGGCGAATCTAAAATATCGGAGTAAAATTTGCTGCTGGTAATGGCTTTCGCGAATATCGAGGGGTTGGAGGTCATGCCCCGGAGCCCGTCGTCGTGTATCAGCCTTTGCAGCTCGCCATCGGTGAGCAAATCTCTGCGGATGTAGTCCATCCAGGGCGACTGGCCAAAATCGAGGAGTCCCTTCAAGGGATTCTTGCCGCTCTTGCTAACTTCCGTATCACTGGTTCTCACTGAGGTGCTCATTTGTAACTCTCCTTCCGCCTTCAATTCTTATTGTACGCCTGCAGCGCAACGTTCGCTTTCAGGGGCGCTTTTGGGGCGCTTACCCGGCCGAACTGCTCACAGCAAACTTAGATTCCAAAGCTTTTACTTTGGCTAGACGCCGGACATGGCGATCTTCATTGGTAAATTTGGCGGCGAGGTAAGCCTTCACCAGGTCTTCCGCCAACTTCACGCCGACGATGCGCGAGCCGAGCACCAAAACGTTCATGTCGTCATGCTCAACGCCCTGATGCGCGGAGTAGGTGTCGTGACACACCGCAGCGCGTATGCCGGTCAGTTTATTGGCCGCTACACTGGCCCCGACACCACTGCCGCAGATGAGCACGCCGCGCTCGGCTTTGCGGTCGAGTACGGCCCGGCCCACCGCTTCGGCAAAGTCGGGATAATCCGAGGGATTTTCATTGAACGCTCCGACATCCAGAATTTCCTGGTTCATGGATCGCAGCAAGTCACCCATGGCGACTTTTAACTGGAATCCCGCGTGGTCAGAACCGATGACAATTTTCATTGCCGCTCACTTTCCAATTACTTCCTTCACTGCAGCCACGACTTTGTCGGGTTGGAAACCAAATTTCCTTTGCAGCTCTTTCAAAGGCGCGGAGGCGCCAAAGGTATGCATGCCGATGATTTTGCCCTTTGAACCCACGTAGCGATCCCAGCCCAGAATGGACGCTTGTTCCACCGAGACTCGCGCGGTTACATCGGGCGGCAGCACGCTATCGCGATATTCGCGCGACTGATGCTCAAAAATATCCCACGACGGCATGCTCACAACCCGCACTTTTATCCCCTCGCTGGTCAGCGTTTCATACGCAGAGAGACACAGGGAAACTTCGCTGCCGGTGGCCATGAGGATTGCTTCTGGCATGCCACCCTGGGCTTCAGCCAAAATGTAGGCACCTTTTGCAACACCTGATGCCGACGCGTACTTGGTGCGATCGATTGTGGGCAATGCCTGACGAGTCAGCACCAGAACCGCGGGCTCTTTCTTCAACTGCATAATCACGCGCCAAGCTTCAATGACTTCATTGGCATCCGCAGGACGCAGCAAGACGAGTCCGGGAACGGCACGCAATGTAATCAATTGTTCGATGGGCTGGTGTGTGGGGCCGTCTTCGCCTACGCCGATGGAATCGTGCGTAAAGATATAGATCACCGGCAATTCCATGATGGCGCTGAGGCGGATGGCCGGCTTGCAATAATCGGTGAAAATAAAAAATGTGGAGGCAAAGGTACGAATCTTGCACAGGGTCATTCCGTTGGCTATGGCGGCCATGGCGTGCTCGCGAATGCCAAAGTGCATGTTGCGGCCGCTGCGGGTTGCCGCTTCGAATTCCCCGACGCCATCAAAGGTCAAGCGCGTTTTTGTGGAGGGGTAAAGGTCGGCAGCTCCGCCCATAAGCCATGGCACGTTTTTAGCGATCACATTGAGAACTTTGCCGGAAGAATCACGCGTGGCTACACCTTTGGCATCCGCCGGAAAAGTCGGCATGCCCTTGTCCCAACCATCGGGCAAGGCGTGGTGCAGCATTTTGTTCAAATATTCGGCGAGAGCCGGGAATTCGCTCTTGTAGGCGTCGAATTGTTTTACCCAGGCGTTGCGCAATTCGCCGCCACGCTTGCCAATGCCTTTTTTGAATTGATCATAAACGCCATCGGGTACCAGGAATTTTGCGTCCGACGGCCAGCCGTAGAATTTTTTGGTAAGCGCCACCTCTTCCTCGCCCAGCGCTTCCCCGTGAGCTTCCTTGGTGTCCTGGCGGTGCGGAGCGCCCCAGCCAATGTGGCTGTCGACGATAATCAGCGTTGGTTTGTCGGTGGTGTTGCGGAAAACATCGAGCGCCTTTGCCATTGCCACAGTGTCATTGGCATCGGTGACATGCTCGACGTTCCAGCCATAACCTTTGAAACGTGTGGCTACATCTTCGCTGAACGCCAGGCTGGTGTTGCCTTCGATGGTGATGTGATTGTTGTCGTAGATCCAGCAAAGATTGGACAGCTTATGATGTCCGGCCAGTGAGGCCGCTTCACCGGAAATTCCTTCCATCATGTCGCCATCGCCGCAGATGACGTACACGTTGTAATTAAACAATTCAAATCGCGGCTTGTTGAAATACGAAGCCAGCCACCATCGCGCCATAGCCATGCCCACGCTATTGGCCACGCCCTGTCCCAGCGGCCCGGTCGTAGTTTCGACTCCGCTGGTCATACGGTATTCCGGGTGGCCGGGAGTTTTGCTGTCGATCTGGCGGAATCTTTTGAGGTCGTCGATGGTAAGGGACATCGAGTTCAGGACCTTATCGTCGGAATCGACGGCCCGGACCTGGGCAAGATGCAGGAGAGAATACAAAAGCATTGATGCGTGCCCATTCGACAGCACGAAGCGATCGCGATCCGGCCATATCGGATCGTTGGGGTCATACCGCAGAAATTTTTGCCACAGTGTGTAAGCCACCGGAGCCAGCGCCATCGGCGTGCCAGGGTGACCGGAATTAGCGGCTTGTACGGCGTCCATCGATAAAGTGCGGATGGTATTAATACTTAGTAGGTCGAGGTTAGGCTCGGTCACTCCAGCTCCAGTGGCAGACAATTACAGCCCCCATTCTTCGCGCACGCATTGGATGCGCCGACTACAGATTTGAATGCGGGAATTCTACGACAAAATAGAGTCGTAGATGGTTAACAAATTATTTTGACGCGGGCACACCGCAATTGAGCCTAAAGACTTAGATTTTTAGGTTGCGATGGCCCTACCGGGATGCGCTATGGAATTGTAGAGCCGGCGTTAATGTGCGGTGACGGCCGAAGCCGTCGTATCCTGGGTCGACTCCTGGATCGTGAGCATATCGGTGCGGGTTTTATCCCACTCACGAAGCATCAAGCCACTGGCGGTAAAAAAGCGTCGAATCTTGACGGAATCCCAGCGCAGCACTTCCTCCAGCACCGGAACTAGGACGCTCATGGTGTTGTCGCTCAACACCGTTCGCTGCGCGATGCGCGTAATGAATTTCGCCTCCGACACTGCGATGGTCAAACCGTCGTGTTGGTTCACGTGCATCATGACCGGGAGATCGGAGCTGCCATCGCCCATGTAGATGATGTTGTCGTGGCTGATTCCGAGCGAAGCGCGAATTTCTTCCAACACTGTAATTTTGCCCCAACCAGCCGTGGCGCGAATGATGGAGTCTACTTCGCCGGTCTCTTCGTTATAGCGAAAACGAGTGCCGAAGATATGGTCTGCGGGAACGATGCCTTCGAGAGCGGACTGGATAATCTCCTGGGGCGCAGCGGAGATCACGTTGAAGTGAAAATTGTAACCGTCCGCCAGGGTGTCCAGTGCGCGCGCAAACAGCGCGACATTGTGCTTCAGCCGAATTCGCTTGCCAGTCTCGATAAGGTGCGAGCGGCGCACGTGGCGGAATTCGGGGTCGTGCAAAATCAGGTAGCTCAGTTCGGCGCCTTGCTGCACCAGGTTCATGTGCGATAGGCCGGAAACCTTGTCATGGAAACCGTGAAAACCGATCAGTTCGCTCAGGACCACACCTGAGTCGTTGAAGCTAAGGGTTTGGTCGAAATCACTCGCCAAAAGATACTGTTTAAGCATGTCCTAGTACTCCTTCTTACAGGGGAACCGGCGGTTAAGCCTAATTAGCTGGAGCCGCCTTGCATTTCAAGGATAACGTTATTTCAAGTGCTGTCGTCACGAATAATTCTGATGGGTGCTATGCGTAAAAAGATTGAACGCAGTGTGAACGTTAGGTTAGATGCTGCCTAGTGGTAAACGGTACAAAGCAAGGGAGATGAACCATTTTGGGACAGTTCCATGCTGCAAGATGAGCTGTTCCTTTCAGATATTGTTGGGCAAAACTAAAGCGAAATATCCAGGGATTGCCACAGGAACCTGGTTCAAGTCCGGTCTAGGGCATTACAAGGTTGAGGATTGGAGTTGTCCACAGGGAGGCCGACCCTGTCCCACCGTGAGAATTGCGGCTGTTTTCGGACTGGTCATTCACCGTATAGGGGGCTCCGGCACCGCCGTGAAGGTACAACGAGCGGCTTTCTGCGGCGTTTAAGGGCCGGGCACCCCTTCGGCCGAATACCGCCAACTGGTTGCCGGATTCGTCCACCGCGCGGTCACGATCGATGCCTTTTGATATGGCCAACGCAGGTCCCCGGGTCCGCGCGGTCGCGATGAGCTTTGGCATGGGCCGGGGGCTAAACCCTGAAAAGTGCGCCGGGTCATCCCATGGGGAAACAATTTCAAGGACCCGCAGGCCATTTTTGCCGTCTGCCACGAACGCGAAGGCGCTGGCGGCGACCATTCCGATTTTCATGTCGTTGACGTCATTGAGCTGGCCGCCGGCATTGAACATTTGATCGAGCTTCGGGGCCTCGGGTTTTTCCACGTCGACGATTGCCACTCCGTCTTTGCCGGCGGAAATATAGGCATAAGTGCGAGCGACGTAAATGTTGCGCGCGTCGGCAAACGCCACGAGCGCATTTGCAACCGGCCTCGGTTGTGCAAGGTCGGTAACATCCAAAACTTTGAGTCCCTGGCGATCAACCACAAATGCATAACGGAACTGAATGGCGATTGCAGCTGGGCCATCAAGGACCGGCGCGCCGATCGTAGCGGCAACTCGAGGCGCCAGTGGATTGTCTAGATCCACCACCACCAAATTTTTGTCGGTCAGAATATAAGCGTAAGTCCCCGCAATGGTGATGCGCTTGGCGCCGGTGAGAATGTTTTCAGGATTGAATGCCAACGCGCGCTTGAGGAAATTATTCGCGGGGTTGCCATCAAGAAGCGTGCCAACCCCGGGACTCTTCGAATGCAGATCAGGATTGCCGACGATGACCAGGCCTTCTTCTTTATCGGCGATGTAGAGAAACCCATACAACAAATGAATCGATTGCTCCTCATTCTCCGGCAAGCGCTGGCGCAGAGGATCAATCGCCAGCGTGGACGGGGATACGACCGCCACCGCGTTTTTTGTGGGCACGTAGAAACGCTGACCGATGGGCGAGACCGGAGCAGTCACAACGCGTTCGGAAAAACCCTTGTTGTCGATATTGGCGATGTCGTAGACGCGCAACCCGCCCGGTCCATTGGCAGTGTAGGCATATTCCCCGCGCGCCTGAATATCCAGAATATTTCCGCCGTGTTCCGCGGCCGCTGAGAGTTCGCGGCGCCGAGCCACGAATTTTCTAAAGTTTTCGGGATAGGCGATGCGTTGCAAATCGCTGCCGTAGATGGCTTCCGGCTCATCATGCTCGGCGGCGGCAATGGCTTCCATCCCGCCTTTTCCGGTCGCGACATAAATATAACGGCCCATGAAATTCATGAAGTTGGTGCCTTGCAGCAAAAGCTGCGCCATCCACGCATTGTTGTCGTTGGCTGCGGAAACGTGACAGTCGCTGCATTTCTTGGTTTCCTTGCCACTCACGGTGTGGGGAACAAACGTGCTGTACGCTTGACCGGAAAATCCCGCCGCGGAAACCGTTTGCTGCGTGTAGTACAGCCACTCGCGATTGGCATTCTGCGAACTTACCAGCACCGCGCAACTGGAGCGCGCCGGAGCGATGCGATGTCCGGTCACTGTGCCATCCACACCCAGCATATAAATGTCGTCGCGCAGCACCTGAAAGTTGTAGGAGGTGTAATTGCGCGTGAGCAATCCTTCGTTGTGCAGCATTGGGCGGCGGGCGTTGGCGGTCATTTGCAGGTGGCAACCAAAACAGGTCGGCGTCCAGGAGGTATGACATGCGTAGCAGGTCATGCTGCTGTTGCCGTGAGCCAGATGGGTGTCGTTCTTGGGCATGTCCGAATCGACTGCGCCATCTTTATCGATCAGCTTGGCGCGCAGAGATTTTTCGTTGAAGTGCACATTGCCGGGAGTCACGCTGTCGGCGGTTTGCACGATCTCCCATTCTTGGTGCTCGTCAGACATGGAGCGTTGAATGAGCGCATCGCCGCGCCATTCGAAACGGCGCAATCCCCATGGCGTGCGTAACGTATCGAGATGGCGGCCACGCTCTGGAACTCGGGCGCCGTTAACTATAGAAAATGTTTCCGGCGCGGCCGGGCCCGAAGTGACGAGCGTGGCCTTTTGCCGAATGGTGCCGTGACAATCGATGCAGTCGATTTCCACGGCGGCGCGCGGTTCACCGTAAATTTTGCCGTTGCCGTGATTGTCCTGCGCAAAATGACAATCGTTGCATTGCATTCCTTTTTCGAGATGAATGTCGGCAAGATGTACGGCTTTGGAAAAACGCTCAGGATCTTCGAAAGCGATAATATTTCCATCCTTGTCCAGCCAATTGCCTTTGCGGTCGTGATTGAATACCGCGCGAAAAACCCAGCCGTGTCCGTGAAAGTCGGCAAACTGCGTGGTCTTCAGTTTGGAATTGAATTCCGGGCTGCCGAGCTGGTCCAAAAATTTATCGTCGTTCCACAGGCCTCGAGCGGTGGCGCCTTCGGGGTTGCGCAAGAGCGATTGGTATCGTTGCTCTTCGCTGGGATTGCGTTGTTGCGTTGGATACATCTTGTCGCCGTCGATTTCGTTGTCCCACCAGGTCAAGCCGAAATAAGTGGTGACCATGTTGGTTCCCGGATGAATGTGGCAAATCATGCATTGGCTGGAAGGAATGGAACGGGTGAAAGCGTGGCGGATCGGGTGACCGGATTCGCTTTTCGAAATAGTCGGATCCACGGAGGCGCTCTGCCCGGAATGTCCAAACTTTGCATAACTAGCGGAATGTGCCGGGTCCCGATCATTCGCGTAGATTACGTGGCAAGCGGAGCAGCCGCTGGAGCGATAGTCGCCAGGATGATCGTTTGTTCCAGGAAGCGAGATGACCGGATCGAGAAGGCGCGTTTTTTGCAGGCCGAGAAACACCGGATCGGTGCGTAGCGAGGTGCCAAATCCGCGATCGCTCAGTTTGTCTTCTGGCTTGCCGGGATTTTCTTCCGCGATGGGATTGCCGACTTCGCTTTTCTTGCGGCCGCCGCGTTCGAACACCCGCAGCACATTGCCGGGCTGCGAAGTTTCCCAGCGATAAAGAGGATCAAGCTCCGGAAGCACGCCCTTCGCTCGTGTTTCTTCGGGCGTTGGAGTGGGAGAAGTTTTTATCGATTCGGGCTTGCCGTCACGATTGTAACTTTCTCCAAAGCGGGTATTTTTAGTGGGGTATCCGCCATTGTTGTATAGCGCCGCGCCCCACAGCATGCCCGAGTGCGTCATCATGCTGGTGGAAACTGCGCGAGTTTCGCTGGCGTGGCAGCCGCTCGATCCGCACGTTTCCGGGGCCACGCGCAAATCGCCGGGGTTCACAAATTTTATATATTCGTAGGATTCATTCAGCCACGCGGTGTAAACGCGTTCGGGTAGAGCGGTGCGGTTTGTAAAGGCGGGATTTTTCGGATGCACATGAGCTTTTTCTTTTGCCGCGTTGTATTCAGCAGAATTGCTGGCGATTCCAGAAGCCACGCTCGCGGAAGAATCACCTCCGTGACAATCGCTGCAAGCGAGTTGGACGGTCTTTGTGGGATGCATGGTCGGTTCGTCGGTAGCGGTATGACAGGAGACGCAACCGGCGGATTTGCGTTGCGCTTCCTCCTGAGACTGGCCGAGCAGGCCTGAAAGCGGCATAGAAGGATTGGTCGACGGATCCTGCGGCGAAGCGAAGGCGGTTCGCCCACGCACTGCAATCCACAAAAAAGCCGCAGCGATGGACACGGTGAGCAATAAAAGAAAATTGGCGCGGCCATATTGCGACACCCGACGAGAAATTGTCGCCAAGTCGCAGCCGCCGGAAGTGGAACGCTCTCTCAAAATATAAATTTCACCGATCCGAAGATTGAAAACAGCGTTCGGCCCGTATAAATGTCCTTGAAACCCTGGCCCGGCTGCAGCGCGGCCGCGCCGCCAGTGAGAACAATATTTTCACTGAGTGGCGGACGGTATTCGACGCCCAGACCCAAATCGGTGCCGATGGTGTGATGGATCGGCGATTGAAAAAGCAAGAACTCCAGAGGTTCGGTGCGTTCGAATCGCAAAAAATTCACATTCGCAAAACCTTTTAGCTTTGGGGTGATATCAAAATCCGCCCCGGCATTGGCCAGAAAAATTCCCGGATTCACGAAGTTAGCCTGGCCTTCCTGCGGGCTGGCGCGTACAGCTGGAACCAGGCTGCCCGGCGACTTGATTAACACGTTCGAGCCGGTGAGGCGAATCCCTTCGCGATTCCAGAAACTAAACAAGCCGCCAGCAAAAGTTGGCAGGTCTTCAATGGAATCGAAGCCACGCGCGCGGCCGTCACGCGGGTTGGCGTCACCCGAATTGTAAAAAGTGGAAACGCGATAGCGAATCCAATCGCGGTCGTAGGAGAGCTCGATCGCAGCCATCTGGGCGTTAACGGTAACGCGGCGGCCGGCGATGGGATTAAAAGTGTCTTCGCCGAGGGCTTGATAAAACGCGTGCGTCACATTCACGCGCCCGATGTGGCCGCTGCCGAGCCAGCCAAGATATCCCACCCGAATGCCGTGCAATATCGGGCCAACTCCCTGGTTGATCACACTGCCGATCGGCGCAGGGCGCACCAGGAAACCGTTGTCATCGAAATGGAGGCTGGGATCGTCTTTGTTGAACGCGCCAATGAATTCCGCGGTATAGCCGGGGAAAAAGAAGTCCTGCAGGTAAACGTTGCCGAGAATCACTTGTTGATGGCGCTGATCGAAAACGGTATTCAGGCCGCTATTTGTATTTTTCTCGAGCAGATTGAAATACGCCGCGTTGTATTCGATGCGGTCGCTGTGAAGATTTCCAAAAATACGCAGGCCGGGCTGCTCATCGACAAAAAGAAAACCACGGAAGTCGGCATTGAATTGCTGAATCCCGGCGCGCGCGGAAATGAAATCGTAATTGGAGCTCAGGTCATGAAGTTTTACTTCCACGAAAGCTTCCTGTAGTCCGGCGTGAGTATCAAAGCGATTGGTGCCGGCCCGCACATCCGGGCTGATAATTCCGAGTTCCCGGACGGACAGATTGTTCAAGCTGATTTCGGGAGTGATCCGAATGCGCCAGTCGACTGGCTTGAAGGAGGTGTCGCCATGAAAAAGATCAAACGTGAAGCGGAAGGTCTGGTCAAAGAAAGCCTGTTCGCCTTTGCCGAAAAACGTGCTGCTACCGGGGCGCTCGGAGCTCTCGTTGCTGGGCGATGGCACGCGCCGGCCGTCAAAAAAAGATTCAGCCGACGCGGTGATATTCAGAAAAGTCTGTTGGCCGAGCACCTTTGGCCAAATGGGCTCGTCACCTTTGTAGCGATTGCGATTGAATGGGTCGTACCAGTGGGAGCGGGTGTAGATATATTCGCCGCCTTGCGGGTAGCGTCGATAATCGGGTTGCGAAAGCGCCCAGCGATTTGGGACCGCGTTATAGACATCGGCGACCGGCGGCAGATAATCCGGCGCCAGTTCCTGAATGTAAGTGGGATCGGAATCCAGGCGATGCCGTAGTTCGCGATAGGTTCCTGCCGTTGCTGGTGGATTCGGCGCAGGCGCGGGCCCTAATTCGGGAAGCCGCGGAAGTCGTGAAACGGTTTCGGCTGTCCTCGCTGCGACCAGCGAAATTTCGAGAGTGACGACTTCATTGGGTCCCAGCGCAACATCTTGTAGAACAAAGCGCTCAGCCCCGGCGGCCTCCACGTTCAGTTCGTAGTGTCCGGGAGGCAGCGGAAAAATGCGGAATAATCCTTCGCCGTTCGCGGTCGAAGTGTACTGTTGACCCGTTTGCAAATTGCGCAGCGTCAGTTGGGCTCCAGGAACAGGGTTGCTGCCGCCGGCCGCCGTGCTCGAGCGAACCACGCCGTCCAGTGCGGCGGTGTTGGACGCTTGCTGCCGCGGAATGCGCATCGCGGGGCCTTGTTCGCGAGAAGGCGTTGCCTGTCCAAGGGCATCCGCCTGGGGAAGCTGTGCAAACGCGGCGCTTGCAGGCCCCGCGGGGGGAGGGGCTACAAAAAAAATCACGATACAGCCACAGAGGAGTGCGACGGATACCGTCCGCAGGGAAGACATCGCGCTTTTGTCCTGCTCAAAGTAGGCCAAGGCCACGGGAGCGGCATCTACATAACAGCAAGCGGCGGCAAGGGGCAACAGTTTTCAGAGCCAGTGAGGCACTTCCAACAAGCGCATTACTGCGATAGACCTGACCGATAAACCTGAACGATAGGCCTGAACGATAGACCTGGCCTTCATCACTTGGTTGCACTGTCCGCCGAACTCGTTGAATACAGAGTAAAAGGATGATTGAATAGAGCATCCCCCCAAGGCCAATGCATACATTGAGAGAACCCGTGCCCGCACGCCGCGCCCATGAAAAGCGCCGGAACGTGCTGATGCTCAGCATCGCCGCTGCCGTAATCCTGTTGGTCGTGCTGTCGATTTTCCTGGTCGGCTGCGGAGCTGGAAGCCAAAGCACACCGCAGTCGGCGGTTAACACTCCCACTCCTTCCTCCGCGTCTGCAACGATCACTTTGACTCCTACAGATGTAGACACGATCGTCCGAGCGGCCGCAGCCGCTACTTCGCCAACGACCGCGGTCATCGCGGTGGTAGACCGCGCGGGTAATGTTCTGGCGCTGTATCGCAAGCCGGATGCGCCACTCACTGTTGCCGGGAATTTTGGAGTTCAGACCAGCACCAACGATATAGCCACTGGGCTGGCGCGCACCGGGGCGTTTTTCAGCAACGATCAAGCGCCTCTGCCGAGCCGCACGGTGCGCTTCATCAGCGGCGTCCATTTCCCGCCGGGAGTTTCGAATGCTTCAAACGCCGATCTGTACGGAATAGAGAATACCAATCGCGGCTGCAAACTTTCTTCGGAACTGGAGACGAGAGGAATTCATCCTTCGACGGCGCTCGGCGGCGGCCCTGGACCGGGCATCATTACCGGTAAAGCGGACGTGTTGGACAGCAATCCGAACGCCGTGAATCCCGGGGGACTGCCGATTTACAAGGGCGCGATTTTGGTTGGAGGAATTGGCGTGACGGCGGTGCCAGCGGACGTGGCCGAATTCACGGCGTTTTCGGGCGCCCTGGCCAACGGATTTTCGCCGCTACCCACTCCGCTCCCGGCTCCGGGCGAAGTATTTCTTGGCGGGGTGGCGCTCCCGGCGATCAATCAGACTACGCGGCCTGCATCCGTTGGCACTGGCACTTTCTCGGGCAGCTATGTGGTTAATCCCCAGGCCGGCCAAGCGGCACCTGAAGGAGATTTGGTTGGCCCTCACCCGAGCATAAATCCGAACCCGGGAAACGGCGGTCTGAGCCAGGCGGAAGCAACGCAGATTCTCGAGGCCGCCGAAAATACCGCGAATCAAACGCGCGCATCCATTCGGCTTCCGTTGGGATCGCGTGCGCGCATGGTGATTGCGATATCCGATCTGGACGGAAACATCATCGCGTTGCGCCGAATGCCAGACGCCACGATTTTTAGCATTGATGTTGCGGCAACCAAGGCACGCAACATGGTGTATTTCAATGGCACTCAGCGCAGCGATGCGGATTTGAGCCAGGTGCCCGTCGGCACCGCAGTCACCAACCGCACCATCAGCTTCGGCGCGCAACCTTTTTTTCCACCGGGCATTGATGATTCAAATGCCGGGCCATTCTTCCCCTTGTTCATGAACGATGTCGTTAATCCGTGTTCGCAAGGTCTGGATGGCGGATTATCGAGCGGAAATAACAGCGGGATCGTGTTTTTCCCCGGAAGCACTGGCCTGTATCGCAATGGCAATTTAATTGGCGGGTTGGGCGTGAGCGGTGATGGCGTCGATCAGGACGATTACGTGACCAACGGCGGAGCAGCGGAATTTCAAGCGCCTGCAAATATACGCGCCGACCAGATTTTCATTCGCGGCGTGCGATTGCCATATTTTAAATTTCCGCGTAACCCCACGAATTAAAATATTGCCGTTCGGAACCGTTACGTTTAACGCAGGCGGGAAAGATCAAAGTCCGCGGTGACGGACTCACCCTCAGGTGGCTCTACCGTTATGCTCGCGGAATCAGCTGAGAAAGCCTCCGCGGGAAATTCAAATGTGAGGGTCGCACCAATCAAGGTGCAAGGTCCATAATCACCGCAGCTATAGTTTGGCCGCCCGTGATAGACAGCATTAGATAGTGCTTGATCACCGTTAAAAATTTGCACCTGGAAGTCTCTCCAGAAATCATCGGGCCGCGGAATCAAAGCCGACGGGGAAGCGGAGCGCGAATTCGCCTTGGCTGCGGCGATAAACTGGCCGTAGGTTTCCGTCAACTGAATTTGCACTGTAACTTTAACAATTTCTTTTCCCGCCTGGCGATGATCCAGTTCCGCTTGTTGGGCACTGTAATTTCCAACGTAATTGCTAGACAGTAGCGCGGCATTCACGAACGGCGTAACGAACATTACGGAAGAAATGTATGGACCGGTTTTCGGTGCAGGGAAGCGCCGCGTGGATTTTTCGATCAAGCCCTCAAGCGAGCCATCGTGGCGTTGGCCCAAGAAATACGCCTCACGTACGGACTCGTCGGACAATGGAGACCGAAACGCAAAAATAGGCTGCGCCACCATCACAAGCGCTGTGACGGTGGAGAACGTAGGCCGCGCCAATGAATGCATAAGCGCTCCTTTATCTATTAGACCGTGAGAAGCGGGATTATGGTTTCAGGACCACCGGACGCAACACTCGCGTCTACTGGACATGACTTAACCATGCCTTGCGGTCCCTGTTAGGTGGTTAGACGCACTACATTATTAATATTAATTTAGCTGGCGCGGAATAAATGCGGCTTAAAAGGAGAGAAGCAGCTAAGACGTTTGGTCTTAGCTGCCTCCCGGGGTGTGTCCTCGAAGTGGTATTGATAACTTAGATGTGCTGGGGCGGAAAAGGTTTCACTGTCACCTAAATTTTTCTTGTTAAGTTTTGTTAACACCAAAACTCTAATAAAACAAATACTTACGCCATCGTTCATCACGATGACCAATTAATCGCATCAACTGTCTTGATGTATGTAGGGTAAACGGCCGAGGTTTGCGCGCCAGCTTAATTCCTGCCTCTTCCGGGGTGCGGTCGCCTTTGCTGTTATTGCAGCGATAGCAGCAGGCCACCAGATTTTCCCACGACGAGCGCCCGCCTCGCGAACGGGGCACAACGTGATCCAGCGTCAATTCCGAACTGGGAAATATTCGCAAGCAAAATTGGCAGGTGTTGCGATCGCGCAATAAAATATTTTTACGCGAAAGCGCTCGGCTCTGTTGCGGGATGTGCCGGTACGCGAGCAGCCGAATCACAGAAGGGACGCGGTGAGAATGCGCGGCGGAATGCACTTCCGCGTTATGGAGTTCTTCAGCTTGCGCCACGCCCTTCAGCATTAGCACCATGGCTCGTCGTACGGCCGTCACGTTTATGGGCTCGTATGTGGCGTTCAGCACCAACACAGGCTCCTGCATCAACGCCATACGGCGGGCCGTTATCGGGGATGGGAATCTACTGCCAGCGGGACTTTCTGAGCCGGGCGCAAGCGCTCCAATTGCATCGGGGGTGTGGCGCCCCCGGGAATCGACCATGCTTGGCCGTCGTGCGCTCATGGCGCTTCCCTCGGGTACGTTGCTACCGGAGATGTTCGGCGGCGTTCTTTAAAACCGCGCGGGCCACTGTTAACCCGATCACCGATCTGGCGCCGGCCTCGCGCAAAGTCTTGGCACACGAGTCCAACGTCGCTCCAGAAGTCATTACATCATCTACCAGTAAGACGCGTAAATTGTCAACCTGGCTGCCTGGACGTGTGGCAAAAGCGCCACGGACCGATTCCCATCGTTCTTCATAACTTAGCAAATGCTTGTCGGGACGGGGCCGGATTCTGGTGAGTAACACCGATTTGTAGGGCAGTCGGAGCAGTTTGGCTAGCGGCTTGGCGATAAGCGCCGCCTGGTTGTAGCCCCGCTCGCGCTGGCGGTGCAGCGGCACGGGCCGCTCCGAAAAGTAAGTATTATTTAGTTATTTAACCAGATGGGAATAAAAGTTACAGCAGGCCCTGCTCCATCTTTTCCTGGCAGCTGATGCAGTGCTTAGCCCAGGGCACCGCTTCGAGCCGCTTCTGCTGCATTTCATCCTGGCAATTCGCGCACACGCCGTACTCATCCACCTGGATGCGCTTCAAGGCCGCGTCGATCATATTCAAGATGGTACGGTCCGTGTTGGTCATGCCAAAGAGAAATTCTTTGGTGTAGGAATTTGCAGCCTTATCGGCGAGATCTACAGTTTGATCATCATCCGCGGTGCGGCCCTCTTCCTGGGTGCGCGCGATGGTCTTCATCAATTCTTCGCGACGGGTAGCAAGCTTTTTCTTAAAATACTCTAATCGTTTCTTGTCCATAATATTATTCCCACCCTCACAGTGAATTATTGAGGGTATCTAAAAACTCCGTAGTGTAGGCCGACATGTACGCAGTGTCAATAGAACAGCGGTTCGGGATCGCTGTATTACGCAACAGAAAATTCTATAAGCGCTGCATGACCTCGAACGCGAGGCCCAACTCTACCGAGCATCAGCCTTTGATGATGGCCAGCGACATTTGGTTACTCGCCCGCGTCCCGAGTTGTGGCCTGAAGTCCGATTCGGACGATCGGTAACAAAGGGTATGGACCGTAAAGCTACGTTTATGGCATTTCTGTAGCGATTCTGAGCTTGCCGGGAGGTCATCATGATTAAGAAAACAGAAGGCGGCTACAAGGTAGTTTCAGAGAAGGGTAATAGAAACCTCGGCGGCCCTTATAAAACAAAAAAGGAAGCCGAGAAAAGATTGCAGCAAGTGGAATACTTCAAGCACAAAAAAGGCTAACGCGTCGAGGTGTTCCGTTTCCGGGCGACCTCACAGTCCCAGTGCGTCACGCAAAGCCCAATCGACTCGCCCGAAGAGTTTTGCTAAAGGGGTTTGGGATGCGCCGCCAAGGCCTCGCGAAACGCCGCCAGATTTGATTTGTCCACTACAGCGGTGCCGGTGTCCACAAACGTTGGGATGGACGACGCCGGCGCGGTATTCCATTCCTTGAATTCATGCACAGCGTTGTGATGTAAATCGTCGAGGAACTTCAGTCCGTAATAACTCATCACGTAAGGTTTTTGTGCAATTGTCGCTGCGATAGCGCCTTGTTGCACGAAGTCCAGCGTTTCCGGGTCTTTGTCGAAGGCCACTATGGGAATTTTCCCAGTCTGATCCAGCCGGTGCAGGGCCTCCGCGGCGCCTGGTCCACCTGAAGCTTCCAGGCAGATAATGCCATCGACTTTCTCTTTGGGATTTTTCGCGCCTAGCAGGGCCGAAATTTGATCGTTTGCGTTACGCGGGTCGCCTTTGTCGTCAATCGTCTGTAACACTTTGATGCCTGGGAATTTTTTCAACGCTTCGTTGACGCCGCGCACTCGTTCATCCAGATTGTCTTGTCCCGGGATGGAAACGATCACGACGTTTCCCTTGCCCTTGAGCAGATCGCCCATGCGCTTGCCGCTTTCCGTCCCGGCGCGAAAATTGTCGGTCCCGATAAACGATATGCGTTTGGAATTGGGCGCGTCGGAATCGATGCAGATCACCGGGATTCCCTGGGCAATGGCCCCGTCGATGGGATCCTTGAACATCTCTTTGCGCGAAGCGGAGAGCAATATGCCCGAGGGCTTCTCGCTGACAGCTTTCTGAAAAGCAGCCAACTCCTCCTCCGGGGAGAATTTCTCTGGCCCGCTGAATTCTACCTTCACGCCCAGCCATTTCGAGGCGTCCTGGAAGCCGGCCTCGGCCTCCTGCCAGTACGGCAGATTGGCATTGGTGGTTACGAATACGTAGCGCTCCTCTTTCTGGTGATACGAATCCCCGCCGCACGACGCCAGCCCGATCCCCATCGCGAAAATCGCGCATGAAAAAATCCCCAAGCGAAGTCGGTTCATAACAACTCTCCTTTAGTCGGTAAACAAAATTTTCCAATGATGGGAATAGCGATCAGCACAAAACCACGCGAGACGGTGCCCCAACGAATGCCAGAGCCTATCACAAAGTGGTTCCAGGAGGGTCACGAGACGGTCCGAGCGAGAGGACCCTCGTTGTGACATATTCTTGCTATTAACTGATTCCGTTATCTTTTGGCTACCAATACGCAGGTACGCTTGTTCCCGAAAATTCTATGCCTCATAATCGCAAGTACTTTATTTTGTGTATACCTCGATGCCTGCCGCATTCTCTTCAGAGTGATGCGTCACTTCGAGTGCTGTGCGCATTTGGTACGGCGTTGTCCGGGCTAAAGCATTTACTGCGAGTAAGGAAGCGATCAAAAACTTGATACCTCAGGATTTAATCGTGCTCGCCTTACTGACGGCTACCGCTCTGGTAGCCGGATTTTTCGCATATATTTACAGCATAAAACGCCAATCCTACTTGCTAGTTTGGACCATTGGCTGGGCGGTGTATTCGTTGCATTTTCTCGCTCCGGGCCTTTCGCGCTGGATCCCGGAAAGCCCCATTGAAACTTCGTTCAGCACCTGGATATATGCGCTGGCGTCCATCTTTTTCTTCATCGGGGCGCAGTTATATGCCCAACGCAAGCCCTGGATCGTGCCAGCCGCGATCACTGCCGGGGTACTCGGTCTGTGGACCGTTGGCAACTATCTGAATTACGTGTCCATTTCCGTAGTGATTCCGTCGGCGTGTCTTTTCCTGGCAGTGGCAATCATCTTCTTGCAGGAAACGCGACGTCACGAGACTCTGGCCGACCATTTGCTGGCGATTTCTTTTGCGTGCTGGGCCATTCTGAGGTTATCGGTTTTTTTATTTTTCGCGAATACCGAAACAAGCCAGCGAACTGCGTTGATGTCCATCGTCGCGGTGCCTTCCGCCTTTGTCGCTATGCTCATGGTCATGGCGTTGTATGAAGAAGAGAAACGCCGCATCGAGCGCAACATGCTGGCGCTTTCGAATCTCAATCTGGCCACCTCCGGTTTCGTGGGCGGAGAAATCCAACGCATGCTTTCTCAGGCGCTGGACCGCGTGCTGGGTGTGGTGCGCCTTCCAGCGGGAGCGCTCTTTCTTCATCATGGCGATCCGCAGGGACCGACATCCGTCGTCGCCGTCGGTTTGGACGACGCTTTCAGCCGCTCCGTTCAGGAAGAAGGACTGGACGATTATTTGGTGGGCTTGGTAGCTCGCCTAGGCGGCCTGCTGGGTTTTCGCGATTTGCGCGATGACTCGCTGTCCGCGCTGGACAAGGAACCATCCATTAGGCGCTTCCGGGAAATTGCTCTAGCTCAGGGATTGCGCAGCGTTGTCGCGATCAGCTTGCAGGCCAAGGAAAACGCTTTCGGCGTTCTGCTGTTGGGCACTTCGGATAGCCGCAAATTCACGGCTGCGGAGCTTCGCCTGCTGCTCGCGCTGGGCCATCAGATTGGCATGGCCGTCGAAAACAGCTATTTGATTCAACAAACTTCCCGGCGCTCCGAAGAGTTGCATGTCCTAAACGAGATCGGCCGCGCTCTGAGCTCCACGCTAAACAAGGAAGATCTGTTACGCAAAGTCTGGGAAGAATTGCGGCGCTTGTTTGATGCGGAAAATTTTTACATCGTTTCGCTGGAATCCAACAGCGATGAAATGACCTTCGATCTGGAAATGATCGACGGTGCGCGAATGCCCAAGCGCACGCGTCCTTCCGGGAATCATATTTCCGAATACATTATCCGCACGCGTCAGCCCGTATTGATTCGCGAAAATTATGTCGAGGAAGTGAAAAAACTGGGCGTCGATCCCATACGCACGCGCGGCTGTTTCTGCGGCGTTCCGCTGGTGGCTTACGACCGCGCCATCGGGGCCATGGCGGTGTTCTCGGACAACGAGCGCGCCTTCGATGAAGGTCATCTTGAACTGTTACGCGTGCTTGCCAGCGAAGCCAGCATCGCGATTGAGAACGCACGACTCTTCCAGGAAGAGCGCACCAAGGCGCGACATCTTTCCTTGCTCAATATTATTTCCAGAAATGCCATCGCCACTCTTAATCCTGACGAAATGCTCGCCAAAATTGCCGAGCAACTGGAAGATGGCCTCACCTACGATCACATCGGCATTGGCGTGCTGGAGTACTCCACACGCGAAATCGTGGTGCAGGCCGAAGCCGGCAAGCGTCGCGGCAGTTTAGGTCAACGCGTACCGCTGGGCGCGGGGCTCATCGGACATGTGGCGCGCAATGGCGAGATGGCCTTCTATCGTGGGGCGAATGTCGCGGATGCCGCGCTCAAGCCGCTCCTGCCGGACACTGCTACGGCGGTGGCCCTTCCGATTTTCTATGCCGAGCAGCTCCACGGAATACTTTTCATCGAGTCCTCCGCCAACATCGAATTTTCCGAGGAAGAAATTCTGCTCGTCCGCACTCTTGCCGACCTTATCGCCGGGGCGCTGCACAATGCCTATTCCTTCCAGAAAGCGCAGGAGCAGGCCATCACTGACGGCCTCACCGGCGTCAAGACGCACCGCTTTTTCATGGAAGCGCTGGGCAACGAGTGGAAGCGCTCTACGCGCGCTGCACGCGCCTTTGCGCTGGTGCTGATGGACCTCGACCGCTTCAAATTCGTCAACGATTTTTACGGTCACCTTGAGGGCGACCTTGTTTTGCAGCGAGTCGGACATATCCTCGAAACGAATTGCCGGCGCTCCGACGTGGTGGCCCGCTACGGGGGAGATGAATTCGTCCTGCTGATGCCGGAAACCAACATGGAGCACGCACGCCAACTTTCTTCCAAGCTGCGCGGCTTGGTGGCCGTCGATCCGTTATTGCGCGAAAAAAATATCAGCGCCAGCTTTGGCATTGCTTGCTATCCGTTGCACGGCTCGTCCCCGCAGGAATTAATCCAGGTGGCGGATGCCTCGATGTATCTGTCCAAGCATCAGGGCGGGAATACCGTATCGACGGCTGATCACTTCGATCCCAACGAAGCGAAGAAATGGAAGCGCGACGTTCTGGAGGCCTATCTCGGAGTCACGCTGAAGCGCTTGTTCTCCACCGGCCCTGAAGCTTTTGAGGAAATTTATCTACGCCTTAAGCAATTTACGGAATCTCTGGCAGCCACGGAAATCGTCACTGACAAGCCCGCGGCCGTGCAAGGTCCACAGGCTCTTCCGCAAGCGGTTCTTGATACGGTGACCTCTTTGGCCTTCGCCATCGACGCAAAAGACCATTACACCCAGGGGCATTCGCAAAAAGTTTCCGCCTACGCCGCGCTGATCGCCGAATCCCTGTCCATGACCGATGCCGAAGTGGATGAAATTCGTCTGGGCGCGGTGCTCCACGACATTGGCAAGGTCGGCATTCCGGAAATTATTCTGAATAAAGTCGGCGCTCTGAATCCGGAAGAGTGGGAAACCATGAAATCCCACGTAACCTTTGGCGCAAAAATTCTTGAACCCCTTACACCGCTCGCGCGTATCCGCGAGATGGTTCTTCATCATCACGAATATTTTGACGGCTCAGGCTATCCCGACGCTTTGGCGGGCGAGGAAATTCCACTGGGCGCGCGCATTATTGCCGTGGCGGACGCCTATGACACCATCACCAGTGACCGCGTCTACAAAAAGGGGCGGCCCTCTTCAGATGCCCTCAAAGAACTGGAACGCTGCGCCGACGCGCAGTTCGACGCCCGCATCGTGGAAATCTTTGTGCGCACCATGCGCCAGTTGCCGAATCCAATCATTGAAATTGCAGCGGTAGTCCCCGCGCAGCACTCCTGAGCGACGTGCTCTAGCGCTTATCGAGCACTACATCTTTGATCGGTAAATCCCAGTGCGCGTCTAAAATTTCAAAGCGCCTCTGCTCTTCTTTTTTATAACTGTCCTGATCCGGATAAAGCTGCCGAAGCAGTGGTTCACTGTCAAAATTATCGTTAGCGATTGCCGCGCTCTTAAATACTATGGTCACCCGGTAATCCCATCGCCCGTCCTCGGTGCTGTGTAGACGCGGCGCAGTCATGCTCACGCGCAAGATGCGTCCGAGCTCCATCTCTTTCCGCAGCACCGGGTAATGGTTTTTCTTGAACAGCGCAAGGAATTCCTCCGCATGTCCCCATTTGGCCTTGTAATAGTATTCCACCACGTACGGATCTTCTTTTGTCTCCGCAGCAGTGCCACTCTGTGGCGGACCTGCGTAGGCTCGGGGGCTGGACGCCAGCCCGGCCGTAAAAATTAGCGCCAAAATCGCAAATTTCCTTGCAGCTATCATGATCGGCTTCTCCTGACTGGGGCTAAATTCGCGCGCTAATTCCAAATAGTGCCCGCATGGTACCTCTTCAATTGGGTTCACGTCGATGATGCTGCCAAATCTGGTTTGGACATCGATATTTATAACGTTGCTAAAAATAACCTGGCAGTTCAAACTAAAACTGCACTCGGGGAAATGCCACCCGCTGTGATTGCCCACACCCACCCGGGCTGATGTTTTCAATTCCATATACCACAATTGTTATGACGCTGATTTCTGTGGATAATAAGTTTCGCTGAAAAGTCGCTGCTGCCGTCACCGCCTGATTTCACATTGTGAGGAACAAAAACTTCGCTATGGCTCGTGCATCAAAACGCACCAAAACCGTTGCTGCGTCTCGCGCTTTTCCGCAGTTAAAAAAGTCGCCCAGTGGCATTGCCGGCTTTGACGAGATAACTGGCGGCGGTCTGCCGACGGGACGGCCCACCATCGTGTGCGGCGGTCCGGGTTGCGGCAAAACCATGTTTGCCATGGAATTCCTCATTCGCGGAGCCACGGAATTCGGCGAGCCGGGCGTTCTGATGACTTTTGAAGAGACTGGCGAGGAGATGAGCCGCAACGTGGAGTCGCTGGGGTTTAACGTGCAATCGCTGGTCGATAAAAAGAAGTTATTCCTCGACTACGTGCGCATCGAACCCAGCGAAATTCAGGAAACCGGGGAATATGACCTGGAAGGTCTGTTTGTGCGGCTCCAACATGCGGTGGAGTCGGTGGGCGCCAAGCGGGTCGTGCTGGATACGGTGGAAGCGATTTTTTCTGGTTTTGGAAACGCCGGCATGTTGCGCGCCGAAATCCGCCGGGTGTTCCGCTGGCTGAAAGATCACGGCCTAACCACGGTGATCACCGCCGAACGTGGCGAACGAACCTTGACACGCTATGGCCTGGAAGAATATGTCTCCGACTGCGTAGTTTCACTCGATCATCGCGTCAATGATCAGATTTCCACGCGCCGTATGCGCATCGTGAAATATCGCGGGTCGTCTCATGGTACTGACGAATATCCTTTCCTGATCGACAAGAAGGGCTTTTCCGTTCTGCCCCTGTCTTCCATTCGTCTGGATCACAAAGTTTCCAAGGACCGGATTTCTTCCGGGATAAAAGATCTCGACGTAATGCTGGAAGGGCGGGGCTTCTATAAAGGATCCTCGATCCTGGTATCGGGGACTTCCGGCTCCGGCAAATCCACGCTGGCCGCGCACTTTGCCAATGAATCCTGCCGAAGTGGCAAGCGCGCCTTGTACATCGCATTCGAAGAGTCCTCCGCGCAAGTCACGCGCAATATGCGTTCCGTGGGAATCAACCTCGGGCAATACATTAAGAATGGTCTGTTGGAATTTCACGCCTGGCGTCCCAGCCAGCATGGCCTGGAAATGCATTTGTTGCGCATTCACGATCTGGTCGACGAGTTCCGTCCTCAAGTTGTAATCGTCGATCCCATCACCAATCTCATCAGCGCGAATCTCAATGAAGTCCACGCCATGCTGATGCGCCTGTTGGACTTTTTGAAAGACCGCCAGATTACCGCGATGTTCACTACCCTTACTGCCAATCGCGGCGCTGAAGAACAAACCGAGGTGGGCATTTCCTCGCTCACCGATACCTGGATCCTGTTGCGCGATCTGGAGCTGAATGGCGAACGCAATCGCTGTCTGTATGTTTTAAAATCGCGCGGCATGGCGCATTCCAACCAGATTCGCGAATTTGCTCTAAGCCGCATGGGGGTGCGCTTACTTCCCGCGTATGTGGGATCGGGAACCGTCTACACTGGATCAGCGCGCCTTGCACAGGAAGCTCGCGAACGAGCCGAGTCGCTGCGCGAGCAGCAACAGTTGGAGGAGAAGCGCAAAGAATTTTCCGTCAAGCGCAATGTTCTGGAGTCACAAATCGCCGCGTTGCGCTCCAAATTGTCCTCCGGCGAATCCGAATTTGCGCGGCTCACCCGGCAACGGAATGAACGGCAGCAAAGGTTGGCCCTGGATCGCGAGGAAATGGGCAAGATCCGCGGCGTAACCCGAGATAACCAGGGCGTGAATTCATGAGGAACTCCAGGGTGAAAGCCAAACCTCCCAAGACCGAGGCCACCGGTAACGCTACAGATGTTGTGCTCGAGCTTCGGTTGTATGTCGCGGGTCAAACACCCAAATCTTTGATCGCTTTGAAGAATTTGAAGAAAATTTGTGAAGAACATCTGCAAGGCCGTTACCGGCTGCATGTGATCGATCTTGTCAAGACCCCCCAACTGGCCCAGGATGACCAGATACTTGCGATTCCTACGTTAGTGCGCAATCTTCCTCAGCCGATTCGCAAAATTATCGGTGACCTCTCAGACACCCAGCGGGTCCTGGTGGGGCTCGATCTCCGCTCGCAGGCGAAATAATATGGAATCAGCATGAAAACGAAGGCTAAAAGCAGCAGGAAACCGAAGACAAAAGCCCCCCCAAAAAGAACGCGTAATAGAGCACCGAAGAGGCCGGTCAAGCGCTACGCTCTCCGGCTGTATATCACCGGACAGACTCCACGTTCGCGCCAGTCGGTCGAAAATCTTCGCGCGCTGTGCGACAAATATATTCCCGGTCAGTTTGATCTTGAAGTCATCGACATCTATCAGCAACCGGCGATGGCCGCGGCAGGGCAGATCATTGCCGCTCCCACCCTGATTAAGTCCATGCCATTGCCGCTGCGCCGGCTGGTCGGCGATTTTTCCGACCAGAATCGCGTAATTCTTGGGCTGGATATCAAGGTAAATGAGGAGCAGGGAAGTGCCTAAGCGGAAGAAACAGCCGGGCCGAGCCTCACAGGAAGTTAGCGATCTGCAGGGTCGCGTCGCGGAACTCGAAGAAACGCTGCGCGCCATCCGCATGGGTGAGGTGGATGCTGTGCTGGTCTCTGGCCCGCAAGGCGACCAAGTTTTCACCCTGCAAGGTGCAGAGCATCCTTACCGCCTGATGGTTGAAACCATCGACGAAGGCGCCGCAACCCTTGCTGACGACGGCACCGTTCTTTATGCCAATCGGAGTTTCGCTCAAATATTTGACGTTCCTCTTGAAAAGTTTATCGGCGCCCCGCTGAATGATTTCGTATTCGGCGAAGATCGTGAACTGATGGCCCAACTGATCGCGAATGCCAATAGCAATATCGTCCGCGGAGAAATTCGTCTGGATAGCCACCGGCAGCGCCCCCGCACTATTCGTTTAACGCTAAGTCCGGTTCGCGAGCAGGGTGTCCACACCATTTGCGTGGTTGCTACGGAACTCACGGAGTTGATCGAAACTAACGAAGCTTTGCGCGTCAGTGAACTTTCGCTTCGCCAACTTTCCGCGCGGCTTTTGAAACTCCAGGACGAAGAGCGCCGCCGCATCGCGCGCGATTTGCATGACACCACCGGCCAAAAAATTGCGGTGCTGTCCATGACCCTTGATCGTCTCGCCAAGTTGGTGGATACCAGGAAAGCTGATGTGAAGGACGCTTTAGCCGAATCACGCGACGTGGTCGGCAAAATTGGCGAGGAAATTCGCACACTCTCGTATCTATTGCACCCGCCGCTCCTCGATGAATGCGGACTTGCTTCCGCGGTGCTCTGGTACGCCGAAGGTTTCAAAAAGCGCAGCGGAATTCATCTAAACGTATCCATAGACGAAGAGTTGGTCAGGCTGACCACCGATGCCGAGACTGCTCTGTTTCGTGTGCTGCAGGAAAGCCTGACCAACGTGCACCGGTATTCCGGCAGCCCCAGCGCGGAGATTCGGATTTTTCAATCCGCCAGTAAAGTGCACCTCGAAATTGTCGATCATGGAAAAGGCGTGAAGGCTGGAACAGAACGCCCCGCGTTTGCCGGCGCGCCAACTCTCGGTGTCGGTATCCCTGGCATGCGCGAGCGCATCCGCCAATTGGGTGGCCAGTTGGAAGTGGAATTTAGCAACGAAGGCACGCGCGTGTACGCCTCGCTACCCACGGAAGCCTTTACGGAAGAAATCGAACCTGCTCGAGATAAGGAAAATTTTCAAGCCAATGCCCGCCAGCGGCCGGTGGTTCGTAGACGCATCCTGATCGCCGACGATCACGAGGTCATGCGCCGCGGAGTGCGCGGCCTGGTGGAAAGTCAGGAAGAATGGTCCGTTTGCGGCGAAGCTATTGAAGGAAATGAGGCCATCAACAAGACCAGGGAATTGCATCCGGACCTCTTGATTCTGGACATCAGCATGCCGGGGGTGAGCGGCATCGAGGCCGCACTGCAAATCCTGAAGGATGACCCCAACATGAAGATTCTTTTCTTCACCATGCACGATTCTCCGCAAATGATGCGTGAGATTTCCAATGTCGGCGCCTGGGGATATGTCGCCAAAGCTCGTGCGGGCAACGATCTCGTTGACGCTGTGCGCATAATTTTTGACGGCAAGAAATTCTTCCCACGCATCGCCTCCGCGTCCTGAAGCGAAAAACACTATTTCCAACCGGTGATCCCGTCAGGCTTGGCTTCAGCGCAAGTGGCGCATTTATTTTTCAATTGTTAATAATGTTAAAACCGCATTTATTATTAGGACTTTTTTCTAAAGCCTTCTCCCGATTGCACGGCTGTCCGGGTAGGTCAACCATACCTGAGAAGCAGCCTTGCGATGTTAATTTCGCCGCGAGCAGTTGCTCCAATCCAAAAAAGTCGAGGAACGTTATGAATGACAAACAATTGAACGGACTACGCGTGGCTATCCTGGCCACTGACGGATTCGAAGAAGCCGAATTGCTGGAACCGCGCAAAGCTTTGGACGCGGCCGGCGCAAAGACCACCGTGATCGCTCCAAAGAGCGGCAAGATCCAGGGCATGAAGCACGATGAAAAATCGGAAAAAGTTGCCGTGGACGCCACATTTGATTCAGTTAATCCTGCCGATTTCGACGCCGTGCTGCTTCCGGGCGGCGCCTTGAATGCCGACGCGCTCCGCGTGGTGCGGCAGGCACAGCAATTCGTTCAGGAAGCTAACAATGCTCACAAACCGATAGCTTTTATCTGCCATGCTCCGTGGCTGCTGGTCTCCGCCGGCTTGACCAAAGGCCGCACGGTCACCAGCTATCACACCATTCAGGACGACCTGCGCAATGCCGGCGCAAAGTGGGTGGACAGGGAGGTCGTGCGCGAAGGCAACTTTGTCAGCAGCCGCCAGCCCACCGACATCCCTGCGTTCAATCGTGAAATGATCTCGCTGTTCAGCGAACCCAAAGCTAGGGCGCACTCCGCAGTTTAAAACTCCCGCGGTTAAATAATCCCGGGGTTCCATAGAGCCCCGGGGTTTTTCTTTTTTGTCTTGCCAATGAGTCGCGCTCGTGTTTTCTTTGCACACTCCTTGTAACTCCGCTGCGCTATCGCATAAAATCCATATTCTTCTGACCGGGTCATTCTTTAAGGAGTTTCATGTCTCATCGCATCGCCGCAAAAATTACGGGTGTGGCAGGTTGCGTTCCTCCCAAACTTCTCACCAATGCCGATTTGGAAAAAATGGTAGCCACCAATGATGAGTGGATCCGTACGCGCACCGGCATTCGCGAACGGCACATCGTCGAAAAGGGCACGCCCACTTCGCATCTGGCCGTCCAAGCCGCCAAAATCCTTCTCGCGCAGACCAAGACAGATCCCACCGAAATTGATTTGATCGTGCTCGCCACCGTTACCCCGGACATGATGTTTCCTGCAACTGCCTGTGTTGTTCAAGACAAGCTTGGTGCGACGAAAGCGTGGGGCTTCGACTTGTCCGCAGCCTGCGCTGGTTTCGCATATGCGCTCACGGTCGGTGCGCAATTCGCGGCCGGCGCGCACAAAAAAGTTCTGGTTATCGGCAGCGACACTATGAGCTCCATCATCGATTACAAAGACCGCGGGACTGCTATTCTTTTCGGCGACGGCGCTGGCGCGGTTTTACTGGAGCCCGCTGGCGACAATGAGGGCATTCTCGACTTCGCTCACGACGTGGACGGCTCGGGAGGGAATTTTTTGTATATGCCCGGCGGCGGCTCGCTGCATCCTCCCACTCACGATACCGTTGATAAAAATATGCATGTCGTCCACCAGGAAGGTTCGCAAGTTTTCAAATACGCGGTGCGCCGCATGGCCGAACTAGCCGTGAATTTGCTGGAACGCAATGGTTTCAAGAGCGACGATCTCGCGCTGGTCGTGCCTCATCAAGCCAACCTGCGCATCATACGTGCCATGCAGGAACGCCTAGGGGTCGAGGATTCGAAAGTAATGGTGAATATCGATCGCTACGGCAACACGACCGCAGGCACCATTCCGCTGGGCTTGCGCGACGCGGTTGCCGAGGGGCGTCTGAAAAAGGGCGACCTGGTCCTGCTCGTAGCCGTAGGCGCGGGTTACACTACCGGCGGCGTGCTGATGCGCTGGGCATATTAAAATTAAAAAGTTTCGAGTATCGTCGCTTTGGTACGGTCTGATCGGAGCCTCGGGTATGCGTGTGCGTGCAGTCCTTCTGAGTTTTGCGCTCTTGGCGATTCTTCTCCTCAGTTCCTCGACTGTGCCCCAATCGCCGCAAAGTTCTAATCAACCTTCCGTGGCGCAAGATTCACCGGTGATTCGCAGTACTACCCGCCTTGTGCAGGTCAGCGTGGTGGTTACCGACAAGAAGGGGCAGCCCATCACCGGCTTAAAAAAAGAAAATTTCACGCTCACGGACGAATCGAATCCGCAGCAGATCGCTTTTTTTTCCGCCGAAGCCCCGCGTCCATCCACACCAACGACGCCGTTGCCGAAGAATGTTTATACCAACCGCTATGAATTAAAGGGTCAGGATCCGGGAGCCGTTACGGTAGTGCTGTTCGATTCGCTCAATACTTCCCCGCAAGATCAAGAGTACGTGCGTCAACAAGTCGTCAAATTTCTGAAGAACCTCAAGCCTCAGGACCACGTAGCCATCTATGCGCTGACTACCAAATTACTTTTGCTGCATGAATTTACCCAGGACTCCGCCGCGCTGGTGGATGCAGCTAATAAATTCAAACCAAAAGAACTAGCCGCGTTTGACGCCTCCAATACCGAGAGCTTTGACGTGCCGGGTCTGGCGGGTGCTCCCGGTTGGGCGCAATTTCAGAATGCGTTAAATGAAACTGATGCCCGGATCGCGGATCGAAAAAAAGCTAACCGCGCGGAAACCACCGCTGAAGCGTTCACCGCGATCGCTAACCACGTCGCCGCCATTCCTGGGCGTAAAAGCCTCATATGGGTCTCAGGGTCCTTTCCCAGCCAGATTATTGTGAACGCCATCGGCGGTCTGGACCGGGAGTCGCAGTCTCTGGATACCAACAATACTCCGTCATCGCATACCGCAAGTTCCACGCAAACATCTCGTCGCGGCGGACAGGACCGCTCGTCGGAATCGCTTGCCTCAAATACTACTCAGGTGGCGCGTGCACTGAACCGCGTGGACATGGTTTTGTATCCCGTGGACGCTACCGGAATCACGCCCAACTCCATGATGGACCCTAAAAATTCTTACAGTGACTCGGCGGTCAAATGCATGGATTGCGTTAACCAGGTCCCTGGCCCATCGTCGGGCATGTTTGAGAGGCAAGACCTGAGGGATACAGAGCGATCCATGGCCGATGCCACCGGTGGTGAAGCGTTTTATGGCAGCAACGATATCAAAGCCGCGATGGCCCGGGCTTTTGATGACGGGCGGTACGCTTACACCATCGGTTTTTATCCCAATCACGGCGAGTGGAATGGAAAATTTCGCAAGATAAAAATCCACACCACCATCGATGGCGCAAAGTTGCGCTACCGCGCAGGATATTACGCCGAGGCCGAGAAAGCTGACAGCGACGAGGCTCGCGCAAAAGCGGCCATGCGCACCGCGGCGCTCAGCCCTCTTGAGGCGGATGGCCTGGGGCTGATTGTGAGCGGGAAACTGGATGGCCCGTTAGCTCAACGCAAAGTCGAATTGCATGTGAGCTTTGATCCGAAGCAGTTGTTGTTACAGGCCGCGGACAATCACCGCAAGGGTGGCGTGGATTTGTATTTCGTGCAACGCGACGCCGCGGGGGAGACCGTTGCGGCAGAGAATCAACGCGTGGGGCTCAACTTCGAAGAGAAGCAATACGAATATCTCAGCACTGCGGGCGTGGTGCTCGCTAAGCACCTGACCATTAGTCCGCAGAGCGCCGACGTGCGTGTCTTCGCGCGCGATACATCTTCCGAAGCGTTGGGTTCGGTAACGATCCCGGTACAAGCCCTCTTCGAAGGCCCGCAAACCGCGAGCAGTTTGCCTGCGAAGATTGAGTCCCGGAAGTGAAAGGAACGGTCCGCAAGGTTTAGAGGGTTTGCGACGTTCTCGCTAGTTGCGTATGCAAAATGCGTATTCGCATTTTGTGGCTGCCGTCAGCGTCCGATTAGCATGAGCGCAGCGCCGCAGCCAATTGCATGTTAGCTTGCAGGCGATGATCGATCTGCACGGCGGCGTAGCGCGCGCAAATCGTGCCTTCCTGTTCTATCCATTGCGCCACGGCGGGAACGCGCACGCCGACCATCATATTCAGCGCGCGGGTCAATCCGTAATAAAACCGCACCATTGCTAGGCCCCGTCCGCGGGGCGTCAGATCCGGTGTCATGGCATGCAGGCCGGCAAATTGCACGAAGTCAGCGGCTTGTAGCGGCCGATTCTCCGCGGATATGGCCGCGAGCACGGACTCAGAAACTGGTTGAGAAGCGACACTGGCCAGAACAGCTCGCCAGTAATACATGCCGAATTGGGCTATGGCGACGGTTGATATAGCGAAGAGCATAGCGGCGAACATGCTTTTTTCCTCACGCGTATTCTCGCGTCACCTGCTGTTTTGCCCTATAGCTCACAAGTACCAAGCCCCTAGGACTTTCCCCTAACTATCTGTATTCATTAGGCTTACATGCCCATCAAGGACTGCATTGCCGGGGTCCTCACTTTGAACTAAGCTGCCCGGCGCAATCACTAGGTGAAATACATGCCCAATTCCCGCTGCCTCAAAACTGGAACAACGCTCGTCGCTCTGCTGATGGTCACAGTATGTGCTTTAACGCCACCCACCGCCTGCGCTGACGAACCCAAGGGCCGCCAGGCTGATCGCAACGCCATTAGAGCTGTCCTCACGGCCCAGCAGGAAGCCTGGAATCGCGGCGACATCGACGCATTTCTCAAAGGCTACTGGCATTCCCCCGATCTCACTTTTTCCGGAAGCAACGGTATTTTCCGCGGCTGGGACGCGGTGATGGCGCGTTACAAAAAGAATTACCCGGGGCGCAGCGCTATGGGCACGCTCGATTTTTCCAAGCTGGAATTTCGTTTTCTCGGGGCCGATGCCGCCCTGGTTCTGGGTCATTGGCATTTGAAGCGCGAAAAGGACGAAATCGGCGGAGTCTTCACTTTGGTCTTTCAACGGTTCCCCCAAGGCTGGCGCATCATCCACGATCACACCAGCGCCTCGCCCACAGAAACAAGTCCAAAGTAAGGGTTAATTTTTGTTCTGAGAATTTCTTCGACGAGCTCTCAACCTGTTTTGCGCTTACAACAACTCCAAAATGTCTTCGTAGCGTTTAAAGGGCGGTATCAAATACGCGCCAGCCATTTCGGTGCGCGCCCACTCCATCATTTTTCGCGCCACTTCAAACCCGCAATCTCGTGCCCCGGCTCCCGCCACTTCCAGCGACTTCAACACCGCAGGCGGAATCACAATTCCCGGCACCTCATTGTTCAACCGCAGCGCCTGCTTGTAACTATTCAGCGGCCACACCCCGATCAGCACCGGAATCGCCGGCTGGCCACCCAGCTTTTTCAAAAATGCATGCCAGTGCTCGGGATCAAACAACGGCTGGGTCATCGCGAAGTGCGCACCGGCCTCGATCTTGGCGTGGAATCTTTCAATCTCACCGTCGAGATCGTCGGCCACCGGATTGAGCGCCACGCCGATCGCGAAATTTGTCGCGCCGCCCAGAGTTTTTCCCGCCCAGTCCGTCCCCTGGTTCAGCCGGTGCAAAACTTTCACCAATCCAACGGAATCGACTTCATACACACCACTGGTTTCCGGATAATCGCCCACCGACGGAGGATCGCCGGTAATTGCCAGCACGTTGCGCACGCCGCCAACAGTCCACGCTCCCAATAGCATGGCCTGCAATCCGATGATGTTGTAATCGCGAGTGGTGAGGTGCGGCACGGTTTCCACGCCGCGAGCCTCCAGCGCACCTGACACAACGAGCGCATCCATACCCACGCGCGCCATCGCTCCGCTGTTCACATCAATGGCGTCGACGCGGCCCGAAGCCATGATTTTGTCCACTTGCTCGTAAACGCGGTCGAGCGAAATTCCTTTTGGCGGATCGATTTCCACGCAGACGCCGAATTCTTTGTTCTGCAGCTTGCGCCAGAATTTACTTTCCGGCTCGCGTTCTTTCACTGCCGTGGGATGCGCGGGCGTGGTCACCTGCGCAACAGTCGCGGCTTTCACCGGACGTAGCGACTTTACCGCCTCAGCCATCGCATGAATGTGCGCCGGCGTCGTTCCGCAGCATCCGCCCAGGATGCGCACGCCCATCGCCGCCGCCTCGCGCGCAAACAGCGCAAAATATTCCGGTGACGATTTCGGATAAACAATGCGGTCGCCTTCGCGCTTGGGGAAGCCTGCGTTAGGCATGCCGCTCACGCGCAAATCCGCGACGCCGGCCAGTTCCTGCAAAATCGGCAGCAAAGCCTGCGGGCCCAGCGTGCAATTCGCACCCACTACCTGAACGTTCTTGTGTTTTATCTGCTCGGCAGCAGCCGCCGGACGCAAATCGCCATACGTAGTGCCCTCTTCGGAGTAGGTCAGTTGCGCGATGATAGGCAAACCGGAAAACGACCGTATGGCATCGATGGCAATCAGCAGCTCTTCGATATACGTAAAAGTTTCCAATATGTAGAGATCGACGCCGCGCTCTTCCAGCGCCAGCGCTTGCTCATAGAAAATTTCCTTGATCTCTTCAGGCTCCGGATGCCGCGACTGTACGCCCAATCCTAGCGGCCCCATGGATCCCGCGACCAGAACTTCACTGCTCGCCGAATCGCGCGCGTCGCGAGCGATTTTTACTCCGCGGCTGTTCAGGCGCTGCACTTCATCACCAAGTCCCAGCGGCGCCAGCTTGAAGCGGTTGGCGCCAAAAGTATTCGTCTCGATGATTTGCGCGCCCGCCTGGATGTACGCCTGGTGCACGCGGAAAACGGCCTCGGGCTCGGTGCTATTCAGTTCGTCGAAACAGCGCTGCGCCCCCACAGTTTCGTGCAGCAGCGAACCCATCGCGCCATCGGCAATGAGAATCGCGTTCTTCAAACGTTCATTAAATTCCTGAATCTTCAATTGGCTTTCCAGTGTTTTTGAATTTTAGGAAGCGAAAGACGCCATCAACGCTTTTGTTCCATCAGGCTGGCGACCGTGCTCATTAAATCGTACTTCGTAAGGATTTCAAACCGCGCGTTGCCCATCTCCACGAATACCGCCGGATTTTCGTGGCTCAAAATATGCGTAATACGCTCCACCGGCGCGCTTCCGGGGATTTGCGGCAGCGGCTTGCTCATCATTTCGCGCACCACCAGCTTGCGCAAATCCTTGCCTTGTAGCGCCAGGTTTAAAATTTGGTCCTCATAAATCGTGCCGATGGGCAGGTTCTCTTCGAACACCGGAATCTGCGAAATATCCTGTTCCTGCATGGTTTTTAGAGCATGAAATACCGTTTGATACGGCCGCGCGATAATCAGGTCGCGCGCTTTGCGTGTGGCATGTTTGGCATGCACCACTTCAGCCGCCGTAATGGCCACGGCGGCGTCCACGTAACCGCGTTCGCGCATCCATTCATCGTTATAAACCTTGCTCAAATAGCGCATGCCGGTATCCGGCAGAAGGGCCACCACGAAAGCCTCCGGCCCTAAATCCTTGGCCAGCCGCAACGTTGCGGAAATGCACCCGCCGCCTGAGCCGCCTGTAAATAGTCCCTCCATCTTTACCAGGCGTCGCGCAATAACGAAGCATTCTTCGTCGCTCACCTGCAGTACATCGTCGAGAATCTTTAGATTCATGGTGCTGGGGAAAAAATCTTCGCCAATGCCTTCCACCACGTAGGTCTTGGCCCGGGTGGTTTCTCCGCGCTTCACAAAATCGTAATAGAGTGAACCAATCGGATCGACGCCGATAATTTTGACGTCCGGATTTTTCTCTTTCAAGTAACGGCCCACGCCGCTGACCGTTCCGCCGGTTCCCATCCCGCAAACAAAATGGGTGACTTTGCCTTCGCTGTCCTCCCAGATTTCCGGCCCGGTGGTCAGGTAATGTGCTTCGGGATTCATGGGGTTGTCGTACTGGTTGGGATAATAAGAATTGGGAATCTCGCGCGCCAATTTCTTGGCCACCGAATAATAGCTGCGCGGATCTTCCGGCTCGACCGCCGTGGGGCACACAATCACTTCCGCGCCCAGGGCCTTCAGCAAATCCACTTTTTCCTTGGACTGTTTGTCAGTAATGGTGAAAACCATTTTGTAATTGCGTACCGCGGCGACCAGCGCCAGCCCCATCCCGGTATTTCCCGAGGTGCCCTCAATAATGGTGCCGCCGGGCCTCAACAAGCCCTTTTTTTCTGCTTCATCGATCATGGTGATTGCGATGCGGTCTTTCACTGATCCGCCGGGGTTGATGTAGTCGGCCTTCACGTAAATCTGGGGCTTCAATCCCTGATTGATGCGATTCAGGCGCACCAGTGGGGTATGCCCGATGGCTTCCAGGATGTTGTTACACTTCATCGCGTCCTCGGGCCATAGCTAGCCCGCAATTCGCGTTGCAATGGCTGCATGATTTATTCAGTTTAGCACGCGTCTCAACCCGGTTCGAAAGCAGCCGCAGCGTAGTAGGCAGCATGGTAATCGTTAAAACAACCGAGCAAGCAACCTACCGCCAATACAATGCCTCGTATTAATGATCGTCACGAGTTGCGCGATCACGCATCACATTGTCATGGATGCGATGCTTAACATCCTTAACGTTACTTGGGTATCCTGATGACCTCACGCGCCTCAGTACTGAAAAACGGCAGGAAGCGAATCGAAGGAGAAACAAACGTGGCTCGTCAAAACATTTCCAGCGGCGCCCCGTGGGAGCCTATCGTCGGCTATTCCCGTGCCGTGCGTGTCGGCAACATCATCGCCGTCTCCGGTACCACCGCTACCGGTCCCGACGGCAATCTCGTTGGCGTGGGCGATGTTTATATTCAGACGCTGCAAACCATCAAGAATATTGAAGCTGCCTTGCTCAAAGCCGGGGCTACTCTCAATGACGTGGTGCGCACTCGCCTCTATGTCGTGGACATCGCCGAGTGGGAAAAAATCGGACGCGCTCACGGCGAAATTTTTGCAGCCATCCGCCCTGCCACCAGCATGCTGCAGGTCAGCAAGCTTATCTCTCCCGACATGCTCATCGAAATCGAAGCTGACGCCGTCCTCTCCTGAATTTCGCGGACACCTAGCTTCACAATTGTCGGCTTTGGGGGGCCGCACCCTTTGGTTTTTAAGGGTACGGATTTTTTCTTCCGGACTATTTTTTCGCCTTTACCAGCGCGCTCGCACGCGATATTTCAGCACCGAAGTCCCGTCCTTCTGCACCGGCACATGAAACTGCGCCGCAAACGCCGCCGTTTTCGTAGCCTTGTACGTTGACGAGAGCATTTCCCAATCCCCGCCAATCGGTTCATTCACTTCCACCACCACCGGCGAGTCTTTGTGGTTGCGCAGCGTAATTTCAAACTCCATCTCCCAGGTGTGATTATCGATGCGTTTGTAATCGGTTTGCTTGCGCTCCGACACGATGTCAAACGCATTGCCGATGTGCACGGTCACGGTTTCATCTTTGGGAGTGTGATCGATGTGGTCTTCGCCGATAAACAACACGCCGCCCTTCGAATCTTTCTGATACACGCGCACGTTCCCCGCAGGCATGGGCATGCCCAGTCCGGCCTTCTGCTCGTTCTTGAATTTGTAATACACCAGTACGGCGTCTTTAATCGGCGACCCCGGGTTCTGCGCATTGTGGTAATAATAATTCTGCCCATTCACGATGAAGATTTTCTCGGTTGGCACACCCGTCCCTTGCAGCAAGCTGATTTGCTTGGTCTCTTTGTCTTCGATCGAGGTGCGACGCCCCAGCGTGTAGAGGTGATATTCGCTGAAGTTTTCCTGCTGGAATTGCGGTGCCGCAGCCTTGGCGTTGCTCGTAACGTCGCGCGCCAGTACTTCTAATCGACCGTTCTGTGACAAGCGATTTAATTCTCCCGCCACCAATTGCAGTCGCGCATTGTGGAATGCCGTGCCGCTGGTATTGCCGAGGGTCACCCAGCCATCCAGATCCGCAGCCTTGTCCTCGCGTCCCACGGTTAAAATGTAATCCGCATTCCACGATAGATTGCTCGCAAGATACGACGCCTCGATTTGCTGCTTCCGTCCGCCGTTATTTTCCAGCGACATCAATAGAGTGGGCCGTTCGAAAAGATTGGCAGGCACTTCCGGGAACCGGTAGCCCTCCGCATAAACTCCGGTAACGATGTCATTTCCGATCTTCCACACCGGCCCATTGTTATCCGCCAGCAAGGTGGCTTTCACATCTTCATGCTTGAGCTCGCCATTTTCGCGCGAGGTGCGTACCAGCGTCACTTCCTTGCCCACATATTTGTTCAGCAGCTTTGCCGGCTCCAGCAAATCGTATTCGTAATTTTGTTCGATCACGTTCAGCTTGTCCGGCTCCGTCAACGACCGGAAGTGTACCGTGGCAGGATTCACCGTAGCCGCAATGTCCGCAAATTTCAGGCTGAACATCCCGGTCGGCAGCGTTAGTTGTCGGACATCCCGCACCAGCGCGATGTTCGAGTTATAAACGGTGACGTTCAGGTCGGTCTGATCGCCGAGTGTGGTGGACTGGGCATTCTTCTCACGGTTAGCTTCCGTTTCTTGCTCAGCGCCGCCGTTATGGCGATGCCCCTTGGCATAAATTCCCGTACCGACACCCGATGCAACTAACAGAGTCACTGCGGTGGCAACAACTTTGCCTTGAAATTTGCGGCGCTGGGCTTTCATCGCGTCACCTCGATTGAATTTGTCGTACTCCCTTAGAACGCCGCCGCCGAAATTTCTTGCACCCAAAATTTATGAGCGAGTG